>Ga0208765_1000009_pt1 | contig 120932 bp, 106 predicted proteins | sample ETNtaG_2_FD_185783 | JGI IMG/M metagenome (GOLD analysis project Ga0208765, IMG submission 185783) | Marine microbial and viral communities from oxygen minimum zone, Eastern Pacific Ocean - ETNP201406SV203 (SPAdes) (version 2) | ecosystem: Environmental > Aquatic > Marine > Oceanic ...
AGAAAGGGGGAGTGGCGGACTCTCCGGGAGTGTTACCGGACCCTATGTTGAAAAGACGACCGTGACCGCAAGACCGGTGGAAAAAGACCCGATTTCAGCGACTGTTTCGGTAAATTCCAAAGGCGATTTTCAGATGGAAGAAATACCCGGTGGTATGTGGCTTCTTAGTGCTTTTCAGGACAAAGACGGTAATGGCCGATATACTTTTGGAAAAGCATTGCCCATGGTGCCAGCCGAACCTTTTACAGTGTTAAGTGATACTATTGAAGTGAGAGCCAACTGGGACGTAGAGGGAATCATTATCACCTATCCAGGGAAGAAAAAACCGTGAGATCACAGAAAATGTTTGGAGTAATCATGGCTGGAGGTCATGGAACCCGGTTCTGGCCCGTGAGCAGGAAGAACCGTCCGAAACAGCTTCTGAACATTATCGGGGATCAGACCATGCTTCAAATGACGGTGGACCGGCTCAGAAAGATCAGGTTTATAGAGGATATTTACATTGTTGTTGGATCGGATCTTGCAAAAACAATTGAGAAGGAAGTAGAGGGTGTACCCAAGAAAAATATTATTGTTGAACCGTCCGGAAAAAATACGGCTCCTTCCATTGGTCTTGTGGCCTCTCATCTCCTTGCAAGAGATTCCGACGCCGTCATGGGTGTTTTTCCAGCAGATCACCTTATCGTGGGACACCGCCTTTTCTCAGGAGCACTCTCATCGGCACTGAAGCTGGTAAACTCAGACCATCTCCTGGTGACACTGGGTATTGTTCCTTCATCTCCTCATACAGGTTACGGCTACATTCAGTTTGATAAAAAACGATCTTTGGAAGACGGAAAGGCATTTGGCGTCAAAACTTTTGCTGAGAAGCCCACAACCTCAGCCGCCAAACGATTTCTTGAGAGTGGTGATTTCCTCTGGAACAGCGGTATGTTTGTCTGGAAAGCCTCAGTTTACCTTGAAGCCATGAGGGATCATATGGCCGTTCATCACGAAATCATGGAAGAGATTGGACAGACTGTGGGGACAGGCAAGTATCAATCAACTCTGGAAGCGAAGTGGGACTCGCTTTCGTCCGAATCGGTTGATTACGGCATTCTTGAAAAAGCGTCCAACATTTACGTTGTGAAATCCGAGTTCACATGGAGCGATGTGGGATCGTGGAATTCCTATTTTGAACTATTGCCGAAAAAGGGTGACGGCAATGTTGTGAAAGGTGACGGCCTGGTTATCGACGGTGGAGGGAACCTCATCTATTCTTTGGGTAAACTGACAACAGTTATGGGACTTAGTGATATTGCTGTTATTAACACTGATGACGCCACACTCATCGTACCGAGAGACAGGGTGGAGGAAATCAAGACTATTGTATCAATGGTGAGACAGAAAGGGAGGGACGATCTGCTTTGAAACCGGAAGAACTGTACAATCACTTTGAGGAACTTTCTGATCAACTCAATGTGACCATTCTTGAGGGGAAAGGTGATTTTGAAGGAGGATACTGCACTGTTAACGGTGATCAGTTTGTGGTGTTGAACAAAACACGACCTCTTGCTCAACGTCTCAGGATACTGGCGGTTTCGTTCGGTTCGCTCGATCTGAAAGATCGCTACATGGTGCCGGTCCTGAGAGAATTTGTCGATTCTCATTTATCAGCGACGGAGCGTGCTTGAGGCGAAAAGCCTTGATTTGGCTGACGTTCGTTTTTATACTCCCGCCCCTTGGCGTCCAAGCGGACGGTTGTGTAGAGCTCGGTTTACCTTTTCAAAGTTTTTAGAAAGGAATTTTTATGAGCAATATTCAGACTGAAGATATCCGCAACATTGCGATTGTGGGTCACGGTACGTCCGGCAAGACGATTCTTGCCGAAACGATGCTTTATAACGCTGGTGAGACAAACCGCATCGGAAAAATAGAAGACGGCACGACCATATCTGATTATCATCACCAGGAGATCAACAGGCAAATTTCTATCAGCAACACACCACTGCACTGTAACTGGCTTGATAAACGGGTAAATATTCAGGATACACCCGGTTTCCTCGATTTTCTAGGCGAAGCAAAAAGTTCGCTTCGGATTTCTGATCTTTCTGTTATTGCTGTGCCGGCTACAAGCGGTGTAGAGACAGGGACTGATATTGTGAGCGGTTATGCTGATGAATACGGAATTCCTAAAATGTTTGTGGTGACGATGCTGGACAAAGAGCACACCAAGTTTGATGCGATTGTGAGCGATCTTCAGAGTCATTTTTCACGGCGGGTCTTCCCGCTCACCCTGCCGGTAAATGCCGGGCCGGGATTCAATCAGGTGGCCGATGTTCTCAGAAAGACACTGATGACCTATAGCAGTGATGCCAGTGGCAAGAGTGAAGAGGGTGATCTTCCCGAAGATTTAAAAGAAAAAATTGATCAGATGCACGAAGAGCTTATCGAGTTCATTGCTGAATCAGATGACACGCTGCTTGAAAAATTTTTCGATCAAGGTGGACTTTCTGAGGAAGAACTGAGAAGCGGACTTCATGAAGCCATCCTCAGCGGAAGTATCATTCCTCTGGTTGCCACGGCGGCGCAAACCAATGTTGGTGTAACAAGACTTTTGGACTTTATATCAAAGTATTGCCCTTCACCTGCTGATGTTGCAGAAGTTAGCGTAACGAAATCTGGCTCAGATGATGAAATGATGATTACAGCCTCTACTGATCAACCTACTTCTCTTTTCATATATAAAACCGTGAGCGAACCACATGTAGGAGAACTTTCATTCTTCCGGGTCTACTCGGGATCTGTAAAAAGTGGTCAAGATCTGAGGAATACTTCTCGCCATTCCAATGAACGAATGGGACCTATTTTTTCCATGAATGGAAAAAATAGAAAAGATGCGGGCGTGCTTAATGCAGGTGACATCGGTGCAGTAGTAAAGCTGAAAAATACTCATACAGGTGATACTCTCTGTGATGCGAAACTGGATATAGAGCTTCCCGGGATTGTTTTTCCCGCACCTTCAATCCATGAAGCTGTGGTTACGAAATCCAAAGGTGATGAAGAAAAAATCGCCACGGGTTTAGCGACCCTTCATGAGGAAGATCCCACTTTTGTTTATCGTGTCGATTCTGAGTTGAAGCAGACAATCATTTCCGGTCTCGGTGAACTTCAGTTAGAAATTGTTGTTGATCGCCTGAAACAGAAATTTAACGTTGAAGTTGACTTGATCGAACCGAAAGTCCCTTATCGTGAAACAATTCGTGGCAAGGGCGAATCGAAATATCGCCATAAGAAACAGTCAGGTGGCGCTGGCCAGTTTGCCGAAGTTTGGATGACCGTTGAACCTAAAGCTCGAGGAGAAGGAGTAGAGTTTTCTAACAGTCTTGTCGGGCAGAGTGTTGACCGTGTCTTTGTGCCATCTGTTGAAAAGGGTGTTAATGCAGCTTGTGTGGAAGGAATATTGGCCGGATGTACGGTGGTGGATGTAAAGGCGAATTTCTATGATGGAAAACAGCACCCTGTGGACTCTAAAGACGTGGCTTTCCAGATCGCTGGGAAAGGCGCATTTAAAGAAGCCTTCATAGGTGCAAAACCTTGTCTTCTAGAACCTATCATGAAGATTGAAGTAAAAGTACCGGAAGATCAAATGGGTGATGTTATGGGCGATATCTCAGGCAGGCGAGGAAAGGTTTTAGGCGTGGACACAGAGGGGGGATTTCAGGTAATCAAAGCTGAAGTGCCTCAGGCAAGCCTTTATCGTTACTCCACGACCCTGAGATCCCTTACAGGTGGCCGAGGAACACACCGTGAAAAGTTCGGCCACTATGAAAATATGCCTGGCGATGTCGAAAAGAAAGTGATTGCTGCGAATACAGAAACAGAAGAAGAAGAATAATCCTTGGATTCATGCACGGTATAGGGTTTTAAAGAAATTTCGCTTTGATCACCCATTCCGATTATCTTATAAATATCTTAATCCGGACATCATTTTATTACTGTAACTCTCCAATAATCCGGATCTACATATTCCATGGATAAACTTTGGGCTCCTTGGCGCATTGAGTACATAAGGGCTCCCAAAGAAGAGGGGTGTATTTTCTGTGATAAGCCTGCTGGAGACGATGACCGAGAAACACTTATTCTGCACCGCGGGGAATACAGTTTTATTTTAATGAACCTCTATCCTTACAATAATGGACATCTCATGTTCGCACCTTATGTTCATGAATCCGATCCATTGAATATTCCTGCGGAAACAAAGTCTGAGATAATGAGCTTGGCAGATGCGAGTATGGAAATACTAAAGTCTGCCCTGAAGGCTGAAGGCTTTAATTTTGGGGCGAATATCGGTAAAGCCGGAGGTGCTGGTATAGCGGATCATCTTCATTACCATCTTGTACCGAGGTGGAGCGGCGACACAAACTTTATGCCTGTATTGGGGCATACCAAGATAGTTATGGAAGGTCTCAGTGAAACTTACGATGGTCTGAAACCAGCATTCGATAAAATAGATGCTTGATTTCTCCCGAACCTGGTTGCCATTTCTTTATCTCTATGGAGTGGGGGGGATAGCTTTCATTGTTGGTATGATTTTGATACTCAGAACGAAAGCACTCAACAAGGAAATAGCTCATCATAGAATCTGGCTCAAGGTGCTTTATTTTGGTTTTGGTTTTTATATCACCTTGCACGCTGTTTTTATCTTGCTGGCGCTGGGGATTTCCTGATGGATCTGGCTGTTGGCACAAATCTCGACCGTTTCGTCATTATAGTATATTTCGTGATTGTCATGGGTTTCGGTGCCTATTTCGGCAAGTACAGTAAAACAACATCTGACTATTTCTTTGGTGGCCGACGTTTTTCCTGGTGGCTCATAACAATCTCAATCGTTGCTACCGGAATAGGCTCCCATAGCTTTGTCAAATATTCCACCAAGGCGTACCAGTACGGTTTTTCATCAACCATGACATATATGAACGACTGGTTCTTCATGCCGCTTTTCATGTTTGGCTGGCTTCCCATCATCTATTATACGCGTGTAGGTTCTATACCGGAATACTTCGAAAAACGATTCAACAAAACAGCAAGATCCCTCGCCACGCTCATGATACTTGTTTACATGATCGGCTACATCGCAATTCAGTTCCTGACGCTGGCAACAGCTTTGTACAGGATCTATGGTATACCACTTATGGCAACCGTTGTGATTATTGCTGTAGCCACCACCATCTATATGCACTTCGGCGGACAAACATCAGTCATCTTCACAGATCTGTTCCAGGGACTCATACTTATCTTCAGCGGATTGTTACTGTTTTTCCTCGGCCTCAACTACCTGGCCGACCACACGGCGTTGGGTGGATTGCAAGCATTCTGGCAAAATCTTACACCTGATCAGAAACTACCACTTGCACATTTTAACCGTCCGCCCGATTTTAATTTTGTTGGGATTTTTTGGCAGGATGGTATCGCGGGCTCTGTTGGTTTTTTGTTTCTCAATCAAGGATTAATCATGCGTTTCATGGCTGCACGGAGTGTGAACGAAGGTCGAAAGGCTGCAGCCTTTAACGTACTTCTGGTATTACCTATTTCTGCCATTGTTGTTTCGAATGCCGGTTGGATCGGCCGGGCAATAGCTAATGCTGTGCCGGGAGCTTTGCCTGCCGGCATGGAGGGGAATGATGTCTTTGTTGCTGTCACAAATGTGGTTTCCAGCCCAGGTGTTTTCGGATTCATCATTGCTGCACTGTGTGCAGCATTAATGTCTACGGCGGATACGCTGGTGAACGCCTCATCTGCTATTATCGTTAACGATGTGTACCGACCACTGGCGAAAAAAAAGACCAATGATAAAGAACAGCTAAAGATCGCCCGGTTTACCTCCATTGGTGTGAAAATTATAGCGGTGATTCTGGTACCTTTTTTCAATTCATTTGACTCGATCTATGAAGCTCACGGCTGGTTCCACTCAACATTCACACCGCCGCTTGTTGTGGCAGTATTCCTTGGGATTTTCTGGAAACGGTTTACCACACCGGCTGTAATTGCCACGTTTGTATTGGGTGCTGCTCTAATGATTCTGGGCCAATTCTTTCCAGAGCTGGTTAAACCATTTTCACACGGTATTGAATTGAGGCCCGGCCGGGGATATTATTACATAGGCGCACTCTATAATATTGCAGTGTGTGCTGGTGTGGGAGTTATTGTCAGCCTTTTTACTGACCCTGAACCTAAGGAGAAGTTAAAAGGTCTAACGCTATCCGATGTGAATTTGCTCCGGGAGATATTTAAAGGAAGTAAACCGAACGATCGTCTTGGCGAAGGGGTAACAGTACTCTGGAAACTGATTGATAGTGAAGAAGATATTGTTTGCTTCTCAAAACATGAGATGGATAAAATGGCTGCGGAGGTTGGTGATCTTGTCTATGTCTCAGACAGCCGCAAATGGCTCGGGGGACTCAAATCCATTCATTCAGTTTATGGTGAACCCCATGAAGAAGAGGGAATTGTCTATATTTCTGAAGAACAGCTCGGGCATGGGCAGTTTGTAAAAGATAAATCACTAATAGCTGAAAAGGAGATGTAACATCCTCCTTGGGTGCGCCGGCGTGAAAAGGTAAATTTGTCGCGCTTTAATTGAGATATTCCGGAGTAGCTCAATGGTAGAGCGGGTGGCTGTTAACCACTAGGCTGGGGGTTCAAGTCCCTCCTCCGGAGCAACAAAAAAGCCTCGTTCAGGGGCTTTTTTCATTAATAGAATTATATTTATACCTATTTCTTGGTTTAAATGATTAAAGCTGAATATAATGGGGTAGATTAATATATGTTTGAACTAACTCGTCGAGATTTCCTCCGGCACAGCATCCTTATGGCAGCAGGTGCGGCATTTATATCATGCGATAATGATTCTGAGGAAGAAAACAACGATTCGCCTGGAGCTTTATCAGGCAACAAACCCTCCAAACAGATTATTATTGTTGGCGCGGGTATGTCCGGGTTGGTTGCTGCCTACGAGCTAAAAAAGGCCGGTCATGATGTGACTATTCTGGAAGCGAGAGACCGAGTGGGAGGAAGAGTCTTTACTCTTCGCACACCGTTCTCTGATGAACATTATGCCGATGCCGGGGCTGCTCGAATTCCTCCAGATCACGACATGACACTTGGCTATGCTGATCATTTTGGATTAAAACTTGATCCTTTTTACCCACAGTCTGGTTCCTTCGTGGACTTATCAGATGGAACTCGTACCCTAATTTCCACAAACGATTTTCTGGAAGGCCGCCCCTGGCCCGGCTCGGTAAAACATAAAGAATATGTAAAGATTCAAGGGGGTACGGATCTGCTTCCTCAATCTTTCTCTGAAACACTTACTGATGAGATCCAGCTCCTGAAACCTGTTGAATCCATAGAGCAAAACGGTGATGGTGTGGAGGTGACTGTGATTGGTGGAACCAAGTTTACCGGTGACAGAGTTCTTTGTACTGTTCCTCTACCGGTGCTCAATAAAATTGATTTCACACCATCGCTTTCTGCTGAAAAAGTAGATGCTACGAGTGGTGGCTATAATTATGCTACCTCTACCAGGGTTTTTGTTCAGTTCAAGGAAAGATTTTGGGAAAGCGATGGTCTCAATGGATGGGGCTATACGGACTGGCCGGAAGAGGTCTGGCAGCCAACCTGGGACCGGGATGGACCAAGAGGTATCATTATGTCCTATTTACGTTACGATCGTGCTCTCGAACTGGATGGGATAAGTATAGATAAACACGTGGAGAATGTGCTTAGCCGGTGGGACACGGTTTTTCCTGGTATGAATGATCACATGGAAACCGGAACTTCATATTCTTGGGCACTTCAGGAGTGGTCTGGTGGTGCATGGTCCTCACCAACAGAAGAACAAAATGAAGCGCTGGCCTCACACATTGGAAAAGCTGAAGGACGAATCCATTTTGCCGGTGAACATGCATCGGATTATCATGGTTGGATGCAGGGAGCACTGGTTTCCGGACTCAGGGCGGCTGGGGAAATCCATGAGGCGGATTGATAATTGAACACCTTGTAATGAACGAGTCGAGATTATGCTCAAATTGATGCGCTTCAGCGCTTTTTTTTTACTGTTTATTTACTTCCCAGTTTTTGCTCAGGATCCTCCTGAAATTCACTGGAAAGCAATTGAGACCAACCATTACCGCCTCATTTTTGCGGAGGAGCTTTCAATAGAAGCAAATCGGGTAGCAAACCTCCTTGAAGCAAATTATATCAGCACTGGTGGTAGCATGGGAGGTCGCCACAGAAAGCTCCCAATCGTATTGCGAAACCAAAGCGCCATTCCCAATGCATTTGTTTCGTTGGCGCCCTGGAAATCAGAGTGGTATCATGTTCCTCTACCATTCAAAGAAATGGGTTCTACTGAATGGTATGAACTTCTCGTAATTCATGAAGGTAGACATGTGTTTCAGTTCGGACAGGCGGATAGACGAATTAATCGTCTTTTCAGACTTTTGGGAGGTGAAAGGATTCAATCCTTAGCAGGTTTTTTGATGATACCCGGCTGGTTTTGGGAAGGAGATGCTGTAGTTAATGAAACTTTATTGTCTGAAAGTGGTCGAGGTCGTCAACCTTACTTTAATAGAGAAATTCGAGCTCTTCTCTTGGACGGCACACGATACAGTTATCGAAAGGCACTTCACGGTTCCCTTAAGAATGAATACCCAAACTATTATCACTACGGTTATTTAATGTCATCCCATGTATCCAGAAAGTATGGGTCTGAGGCGTTATCAAAAATAATTTATCAAACGTTGAAGTGGCCTATTATTAGGAATCCATTTAATCCTTTCAGTGCAGCGGCAAAAAAAGTGACCGGACGTTCTACTTCTCAGCTTTTTCATGATGCCATGAATGAAATGTCGAATGTATGGAAAAATCAGATTGAGGGTATTCAATTCACTGAACTCGAAGTGCTCAGTCCAGGCAACCTAAAATATAGAACCGACTACCTCTTTCCTGGCTATGACAAAGAAGGTAACCTTTATGCCGTTAAACGAAGTCTATCTCAAGTAGCTTTACTTGTTCAATTAAATGATGGAGTTGAAGAGAAGGTTATTACAGAACTTCCCAGTATAGTTGAGAAATTTGGAATTCACATTGCTGATGGATTTGCTGTTTGGAATGAGATTCAACCCGACAGACGTTGGACAAAACTAAGTTGGTCCAATATAGTTCTGTATGATTTGAAAAATGGTGTTAGAAAACAGCTTACGGTAAAGGCGCGGTACTTTTCTCCTGCCATCTCAGCTGATGGATCAAAAATAGCGGTCATAGAATTTACTGAAACACGAGAATGCTTTCTTGTTATCCTGGATAGAGTCACAGGGAGAATCTTAGACCGTTTCCCCTCGTCTGGCAACACTTCCATTTTGAATCCCCGGTGGTCTGAAAACGGAGAAAAAATTGTTTTTGCCTCACATCAGTTAAATGGAAGGTCAATATCGATAATCAATCTATCCAACGGTGAAATAAAAAAAATAAAGCCTGAATCTTGGGAGGATATGTTCAAGCCAATTTTTTACAAGAATTATATTGTTTATGAGTCATCTTATTCGGGTATTGATAATTTTTACGCGACTGAAATATCGACTGGGGCAACATTTCAGATTACATCGGTGAAAGTGGCTTCATCAAATGCTGTCATCTCAACAAACAAGAAGGATCTGGTATTTAATGATTACACTTCCAAAGGTGATAGAATTGTATCCATACCTATAGATCAAGACCAATGGGTACCCATCGAGTCAGTAAATATACGCAATGACACAACCACTGATTCTTTAATGATCAAAAACCCATCTTCTGAAACTAAATCATTAACTAAAAAGTATGATATAACAGATTACAACCATTTTGGCTCTTTTTTCAATTTTCACAGCTGGGAAGTAATTCCAGAAAAGGTAGAACCGACTTTTTCCATGTTTTCGGACAATGTTCTTGGAACAGCCAGTTTCCATTTTCGAACATCCTATAACAGGAACGAAAAGAAGTTGTTTTCAGAATTACGGGGAGGATATAGGGGGTGGTATCCAATCTTGAGTGGTGGTTTTGGTTGGGGCGAAAGGTTAAATCCAGAGACTTTAGATGTGCCTGTGGGTAGGGCGGACACAGCCAAAAGTCATCTCACTCATTTCTGGCAGGAGCAAAGGTTTGACCTAAGAGTCACCTTACCAGTTATTAATCGATTGATTGGGGTAAAGACAGAAGCTTTAAACATAACAACCACTCTGCAAAGGACGACCACATCCAATCATGAAGTTGCCTTTACATGGCCTGAACGGGATGATCTTCCAGATACTACCCTTGCAAATGAAGCAGCAGACGGTACCATTTTCCCAATCACCCTTGAAACAAACTATGCATTCTATACAGAAGATGCACCAAGAGATGTTATGCCAAGGAAAGGGGCTGAAGTTGATGTGGCCATTACAAATACGCCATTCAAAAGTGAGTTTAAAGGCAGTAGGTCATTTTTCGGTACCGCGGTTTTTCTGCCCGGGTTCTTTTCCCATGATGCTGTCAGAGTTTTCGGTGCCCTCGAGAAAAAGAAAGATGAAGGTTATCCTTTCAAAAGTTTGGTAGAGATGCCATTGACCTATGAGTATGTTTTTCATGAAGAAGTGAAAAGTCTAACCGCTTACTACAGAACACCCCTTTTCTATCCTGATAGAGGTCTGGATATGATGCCTCTAATGGGTTGGCTGAAGTTTGGTTATGTAAAGAGGGTCTCTCTGGACATATTTGGTGAATGGATGCGTGGTAGTGATGGTAAAGCAGCTCAAGATTATCTTACCATCGGCGCTGGATTCACCTTTGAAGCAAGTGCCTTCCACCTGCCGTTCATGTTCCCTATCTCTATTCTTTATGCTTATCGTCCAACTAGAGGTGTCGGGTCAGTCGAATTCAGGCTCGTTTTTTAGCTGACTATGATTAACTCTGGTCGATTTGTATATTCTTTTGAGCGATGAATAAAGCACTATGAAGCGCAGGATTTACCTAGACAACAACGCAACAACGCCCATAGATCCGGTAGTACTTGATGCAATGATGCCTTACTTCAAAGAGAAGTTTGGAAACGCTGCCAGCAGGAACCATCCTTTCGGCTGGGAAGCTGAAGAAGCTGTGGAAAAAGCACGCAAGACAATTGCTGAAAGTCTCAATTGCCGTGCCCGGGAAATTGTCTTTACCAGCGGTGCCACGGAATCTATTAATCTGGCCATTAAAGGGTACTGTGAGCGGAATAGCAAAAAGGGTAAGCATATTATTACACATGTGATTGAGCACAAAGCTGTTCTGGATACCTGTAAAGAGATGGAAAATCGGGGATGGGAAGTGACTTATCTTTCGGTGAATAAAGAAGGTCTGATTGATCTGGATAATCTGAAAGAGATCATTCGTGATGATACCGTTCTTATCACCATCATGCATGCGAACAACGAGATCGGTGTGATGAATGACATTTTTTCCATTGGAGAAATATGCTTGGAACGAGATATCTGTTTTTTATCAGATGCTGCTCAGTCCTTTGGGAAATTGCCTATTGATTTTGAAGCCATGCATATTGATATGCTGGCTGTTTCGGGGCACAAGATATATGGACCGAAGGGGATCGGTTTTCTTTATGTGCGTCAGCGAAACCCTAAGGTGGAACTGAAACTCCAGATGGAAGGTGGCGGTCACGAGCGGGGTATGCGTTCAGGCACCTTGCCAGTGCCCCTTATCGTTGGGTTGGGGGAAGCGTCTAGACTGTGTTTTGAAAACATGGACGCGGAATCAAAAAGATTACGATCAATGCGAGATAAACTGGTGGCGACGTTAACGGATGAATTGCCAGACACTATTATCAACGGCTGTATGGAACAACGACTACCCCACAACGTCAATTTTTCTTTTCCCCACGTGGAAGGGGAAGCACTCCTCATGAAACTGGAGTCCATAGCCTGTTCTTCCGGTTCGGCCTGTACCAGTGCCACTCTTCAGCCCAGTTATGTCATGAAAGCGTTGGGGCATAGTGAAGAACTGGCTCACTCATCTATCCGCATTGCCTTTGGACGCATGAACAAGGAAGACGATGCGGAGATCGCAGCCAAAGAAATCATTGATGCGGTGATGACCTTGAGAGAAAAATCACCCTTCCATCGTATAGTAAAGTCACAGCCGGCCTGATATAAAAAAGAGTTTCCACTTTCCGTATATTTCTTAACTTTCCAAAGAGTCTCTCAGCCGATTGACCTAAGTCGAACCCACCGCGGGTAATTCAGAGGCGATAAGGTCTGACGCCGATACTGTTCTGTTGGAAACGGCAGAATCAGCTCCCGATCCCGATTTCAGCGGGATAGACTTGGAAAGGGACACCGATTTGGTTAGGTCGACAAAAACATTAATACATAAACCTGTCTCGTCTGCCCTTAACGGCAACCTGATTATAGACCAGTTTGGGCGCACGTTTGAATACGTCCGAATTGCACTGAATGAACGGTGCAATCTTCGGTGCGTCTACTGCATGCCTGAGGAAGGGGTCGATTTCCTTCCACAGAATGATCTTCTGACGACAGATGAGATCATGAGACTCATTTCAGTCCTTTCGGAAAACGGGGTGAGCAGGATCCGTTTTACCGGAGGTGAGCCTTTACTGCACAAAGATATTATTTCTCTTGTGGAATGTGCTGTCGGGACTGGCATCAAATCGGTACACATGACTACGAACGGTCTGATGCTAAAAAAACATGTGAAGCCTCTCTTTGATGCAGGACTGACTGGTATCAACATCAGTCTCGATACACTGGATCACCAGAAATTTGTTAAGATTACGCGCCGGGAAGGTTTGGAACAGGTGATGGAAGGACTTCGTTTAGCACTGGCATCGCCGATCCCTTCAGTGAAAATGAATGTAGTCTTCATGAGAGATTTTAATCATAAGGAAATCGGCGAATTTTTGGAACTGACACGAGACGATCCCTTGACGATCCGATTCATTGAACTTATGCCTTTCGATGCGCATCAGATTTGGAAGACTGGAAAATTTTTTGGTGCGGAGAAAATCGAGGAGGAAGTTCGTCGCATCTATCCTGATATCGAGACCGACTCCGGCACCGCTACAGAACACCGCATATTCAAGATTCCCGGTTATGCCGGTAAAGTGGGGATCATTCCCGCCTTTACACGGAGCCTTTGCGGAGAGTGCAACCGTATTCGGGTTACAGCCGATGGAAAGATCAGAAACTGTCTCTATTCAGATGACGAATTTGACCTGAAGAGACTTATTCAGAACGGTGCCACCGACATGGAGATTGGAAAGGAGATCCGTCGTGCCATGTGGATGAAGCCAGAAGACGGATGGGTAGCCCAGAGACAGGGAAACCATGGCAGGGAAAGTATGACACAGATCGGAGGGTGAATTGAGCAAATTTTCTCATTTAGACAAAACAGGTAATGTGAAAATGGTGGATGTTACTGATAAACCAGCTACCGAAAGAACAGCCAGAGCTGAAGGAAAGATCAGTATGAAAAAAGAGACCCTTGCTTTACTTCTTGAGGAGGAACTTCCAAAGGGTAATGTACTGACTACGGCCAAGCTTGCCGGTATCCAGGCGGCAAAAAAAACATCTAATCTTATCCCTTTATGTCATCCCCTGAATGTTTCCTGGGTTGATATTGAGTTTGAGTCTGAGGGGGATCATATTCTCATTAAAGCAGTAGCAAAAACAAAAGAAGCAACGGGAATTGAAATGGAAGTGCTTGCAGCGGTGAGCGTAGCTGCACTCACCATTTATGATATGTGCAAGGCTGTGGATAAGACCATGGTTATTTCAGATATACACCTTGTAGAGAAGAAGGGTGGTAAAAGCGATCACAAAACCGATTACTCTCCCAAAACGGCGATTCTTGTTCTTTCTCAATCGGTCCATGAGGGAAAAAGTGAGGACACGTCTGGGAAAATTTTGGAACAAGGGCTGTCCAAAAACGGGTGCAATATTGACCATACCGAAGTGATTCCCGATGACAGCAAGCAGTTAAAGACGGTCATGAATGATCTCATTTCAAAAGATTTTGAACTTGTGGTCACCTCCGGCGGAACCGGGGTAGGGCCCTACGATGTTACCATCGAAACCATAGAACCGATGCTCTCTCAGCGACTACCCGGTGTTGAACAGGCTCTTCACAGCTACGGTCGAACCAAGACACCGACAGCTATGCTTTCCAGACTTCTTGCTGGTCGAATTGATAACACCTTTGTTATCTGCCTGCCGGGCAGTCCCGGTGCGGCGAAGGATGCTCTTGCTGTACTCATGCCGGATTTTCTCCATGTGTTCCTTATGGTTGAGGGTGAACGACACTAATTATGGAACTCCAGATCGGACTTCTATTTTCACTGGCGGTTATTGCCGCACTTTACGGTTCCGTGGGTCACGGCGGTGCTTCAGGATATCTGGCTGTCTTGTCTCTGTCGATTTTCGCATCTCACGGTGCCATCTGGCTGAAGCCCCACGCACTCTGCCTCAACCTTGTGGTAGTTTCTCTGGGGCTCTATCACTACGGCCGGCAGGGATATTTCAATATAAAGCTGATACTTCCGTTTGTGTTGACGTCCATACCGTTCGCATATCTGGGGGCTTACCTTCCTATTATCGATTGGCTTTTCGATTCACTTCTATCCTTTACTCTTTTGTGGGCTGCCTGGCGGCTCATGATGTCTGTGAAGAATGAAAGTGAAGTTCTCAATCCACCGTCAGCGGGTGTAAGCCTTGCCACCGGTGCCGGCTTGGGATTTCTGTCGGGACTTGTGGGAGTGGGGGGTGGCATCTTTCTGTCACCTTTATTGATACTCAAACGTTGGGCTTCCGCCAAACAGACAGCTGCCGTTAGTGCTTTCTTTATTCTTGTCAATTCTGTGGCGGGAATTGCGGGTGCTTTAATGTCAGACCAGGCAAAGATTGACGGCGATTTGCTGATCCAGTTTGCAGTAGCGGTTCTCATTGGAGGATTCTTGGGCACCCGCTTAGGTGCGAATCATGCTTCAGACCAGATGATTCGCCGTCTTTTGGTAGTGGTTCTTGTGGTAGCCGCTGTTCGCCGACTGTTGGGTCTTGTAGGATTGTAGCTGTGATATCAGTCGCTGAAGCACATATTAATATCCAGGACCGGATTCAGAGCCCGAAAACTGAAACTGTTTCCATCAATGATGCTGCCGGAAGAGTTCTTGCTCAAGAGACAGTGGCCACCTTTCCTCAACCCCGTTTCGACAACACCGCCATGGATGGTTTTGCTGTCCGCGCCGGTGATACGCAAGGAGCTTCCAGTGCTTCACCTGTTACACTTTCGATGAAAGGCACTATCACCGCCGGCGGTCCGGCCGATATTGTAATCGGTGCGGGTGAATGCTGCCAGATCATGACAGGCGCTCCAATGCCCGAAGGGGCAGATGCCGTAGTGATGGTGGAGGACACTAGCGGATTTGGGGATAGCTCCTCGGTAGATGTTTCCCGGGAAGTGGTTGAAAAGGAGAATATCCGTTACAGTGGAGAAGAAATTGCCGAAGGAGAAACGCTGATTCATCCCGGTAACCGTCTGGGTGCCGGCGAGATCGGTGTTGCTGTCACTTTCGGTTATGAGGAGCTGAAAGTTTACCGTCGGCCTAGAATTTCCATATTTGCAACAGGAGATGAGTTGATTGAACCGGGCGAAGAATTGAAACCGGGTCAGATTTACAATTCCAATTTTCACGTGTTTGCTGAACTATCTGAACGCGTAGGTGCTCAGGTAGCCATGCAGGGCGTATTGAAAGACAACCCGGATTCGCTGAAAAAATTTCTTTCGGAAGCACTTAAAAAGAGTGATCTCATTGTTTCTTCCGGAGGTGTCTCTATGGGAAAACACGATTACGTGAGAGATGTATTCCTGGAGCTGGGCGTAAAAGAACATTTCTGGAAGGTGGCCCAGAAACCGGGGCGACCATTGTTTTTCGGAGAATCAGAGGGGACTCTCATTTTCGGTCTACCGGGAAATCCCGTTTCATCGTTTACCTGTTTCATGGAGTTTGCCTGGCCTACGTGCGAACGGATGATGGGATTAACACCGACAAAAAAAGTTACCGCCCGGCTACTTGAGTCTTTCCCCCGGGAAACGGAGAAACGGCGCTATCTTTTGGGGCATGTTGAAATGGACGGCCGAGAGATGGTTGCAAAACCGTCCGGAAAGCACGGATCCCATATGTTTACCTCTGCTCTCATGACCAATGCCATCTTGGAAGCACCAAGAGGTGACGGACCTCTAAATGCCGGTGAAGAGATCATCGCGCGACTGCTCCCGTGGAGTGAACTGCAGTGAACATTTCAGCTAAAGAGTTGGCCCATTGGCTTGACGGGAGCCGCAAGGTTGCTGTTGTGGACGTCCGCCGTGATGATCAGCGGGAGCGGTGGCCATTGGCGGGCATTGACACTGTTGAGGCAGACTTGGAAGAACTATCCCCAGATGATCTGAAGACTACGACTATCCTCGTCTGCCAGTTCGGCATTATTACACAGCGGTGGATTGAATCAGAAGATTTGGATGAGGTGTACAATCTCATCGGTGGTGCCCAGGCGTGGAATGCCTACAAAGCGGACAAACGTGATCTGTCTCGCTACAGCCGTCAGATGGTTCTTCCGGAAATAGGTGAAGAGGGACAACGGAAGTTGCTCGATTCACTGGTAACAATCGTGGGCGTAGGAGGTTTGGGATGCCCTGCTGCGCAGTATCTCTCCGCAGCCGGTGTGGGGAAACTTAACCTAATTGATGGCGATGTGGTGGACATCACCAATCTCCAGCGCCAGCCTCTTTTTAGATCTGACCGTATTGGTGACCCAAAAAGTGATGTGGCGGCTGAAGCTTTATCCGGGCTGAATCCCGACTGTGCCGTGGAATCAATTCACACATTTATTTCGGAAGAGAATTGCCAAAAATTACTGGCCGGAAGCGATGTGGTGCTAGATGCCACAGACACCATCACCGCACGCCGATTAATGGATGAGTATTGCTGCCGGAAATCTATACCGCTCATTTACGGCGGTCTCTACAAGTTTGAAGGCCAAGTCTCAGTCTTTCATCTAAATGGTGGACCTTCATACGCTGACGTTTTCCCAGAGAGTGTTGCTGGGGGCGGCACATGTAGTGACGATGGTGTTCCTGGGATGTTGCCGGGAATTATTGGAAGCATTCAAGCTTTAGAGACGATCAAAGTCATTCTTGGCATTACGCCCAACCTATCGGGAAAACTTTTGCTATACAATGGTCTCAGCCACACCATGGAGCAGATCGAACTTAACGTATGACTATTCAGGTGACCGTTCGCTGTTTTTCTCATGTTCGTGAGGCGCTGGGAAAAGATGTTTTGAATCTAGAGTTGGAAGATGACACTGATACATCCACAGTCGAAAACAAAATTAGAGAAATGGCTGGGGACAATCTTGATGGAATAACTCTAAGGGTGGCAGTCAACAGGGAATATATGCCTGAACCTATTGCCTTGAAAAACGGTGATGAGGTGGCACTGATTCCTCCAGTCCAGGGGGGATAAACACCAACATGATTAAGACAGAAATCGTTCAGGGAAAAATCGATCCGTTCCCCAGTGAAGACAATCATACCGGTGAAGGAGCTGAAGTTGTATTCAATGGTCGGGTAAGGGAAACGGAGAACGGGAAGCCCATCGTTGCTCTTGAATATGAACAATACGAGGGGATGGCCGATCAGGAGTTGGAAGCTTTGGCAAAAGAAACAGTGGAAAAATTTCCCATTCACGATCTCTTTTGCCGCCACAGGGAGGGTGAAGTGCCTGTAGGAGAATCCTCTCTTCATATATCTGTCTGGGCTCCCCATAGAAAAGAAGCGCTGGATGCACTCTCCTGGTTTATTTCAGAACTGAAAAAACGTGTGCCGATCTGGAAGTGGGCGATTTATCCGGACGGCACGAAAGAGGCTACCAGTCATGAATGCTGAAAGTGGATAGACAGTGGCGGACTGCGTAAATTATAACAGGGTGATTTTTTAACTGAACTCAAGGGTGTAAATAATGAGAAATAACAAATTTCCACCTCCTAATTCTTTTGCCTCAAATTCGCATATCAGTTCCATGGACCAGTACCATGAACAGTATAAACAGTCTATCGATGATCCCGAAGACTTTTGGGCGGACAAGGCCCAGAGACTGGACTGGAGCAAAAAATGGAGCAAAGTTCGGTCCTTCGATTTTGTGGGTGGTAAAATCAGCTGGTTTGAGAACGGCAAGCTGAATGTGAGCCAGAATTGCCTCGACCGGCATGTGGATGGTGGTCACGGCGACCGACCTGCCATCATCTGGGAAGGGAATGATCCCAATGAAGACCAAACCTTTACCTATTCAGAACTTTTGTCTGAAGTAAAGAAGTTTTCCAATGTACTCAAAAATAATGGGATAGAAAAAGGGGATAGGGTTTGCTTTTATCTTCAGATGGTGCCTCAGTTGGCCATCGCCATGCTCGCCTGTACCCGGATCGGTGCCGTCCATTCTATTGTGTTTGGTGCTTTTAGTGCAGATTCGCTGAGAGACCGTATCAACGATTCTGCCTGCAAAATGCTTATTACGCAAGATACGGGTGTGCGGGGGATCAAAACGGACATCCCAATGAAAGCTTACGCCGATAAAGCTGTGGCGCAGACGCCGTCCATTGAGACGGTGCTTGTCGTGAAGCGTACCGGCGCCGATGTCAATTTTGAGAGTGGGCGTGATCTCTGGTGGCATGAAGAGATGGGCAAAGCCGATGCCGAATGCCCGCCGGAGCCCATGGATGCTGAAGATCCTCTCTTTATTCTCTATACCTCCGGCTCAACCGGAAAGCCGAAAGGGGTTCTTCACACGACAGGGGGATACCTCACATACACGTCCTATACGCATGAACTGATCTTTGATTATCATCCGGAAGATATATTCTGGTGCACAGCGGATATCGGTTGGATCACGGGCCACTCCTACATTGTTTACGGTCCTCTAGCTAATTGTGCCACTACCGTCATGTTTGAAGGGGTTCCCAATTACCCGGATTTTGGCCGGTTCTGGGACATTGTTAAGAAACATAAGATAAACCTGTTTTATACCGCCCCCACCGCACTCCGGGCACTCATGAAAGAAGGTGACGACCACGTCACTTCACGGGACCTGTCATCCCTGCGGCTTCTGGGCACGGTGGGTGAACCAATCAAAGAACCAGAATGGATGTGGTATCACTCCGTGGTGGGCAAGGAAAAATGTCCCATTGTGGACACCTGGTGGCAAACGGAGACAGGCGGTATTCTCATAACCCCTCTTCCCGGGGCTACACCAACCAAACCCGGCTCCGCAACGCTTCCTTTTTTTGGTGTTGAACCGGTTCTTTTAGAAGAAGACGGAAAAGAAATTGAAGGAAATGAAGTTTCCGGACTACTAGCCATTAAAGCTTCCTGGCCTGGGCAGATGAGAACGATTTATGGCGATCGTAAAAGATTCATCGATACCTACTTCAAAATGTATCCCGGTTACTATTTTACCGGTGACGGCGCCCGGCGGGATGAGGACGGCTACTACTGGATTACGGGTAGGGTGGATGACGTCATGAATGTGTCAGGTCATCGCATCGGTACGGCGGAAGTGGAGGGAGCCATAGGAAAAGCTAACGGAGTTGCCGAAGCTGCTGTGGTGGGATTCCCCCATGATATCAAAGGTCAAGGGATTTACGGTTTTGTTACTCTTATGACAGGTGTGGATGAGAGTGATGAAATCTATGAAGATATCTTGAAGAGTGTGACAAAGGAAATTGGTCCTCATGCCAAGCCGGATAAGCTCCAGTTTACACCGTCCCTGCCCAAGACCCGCTCCGGGAAGATCATGCGGCGAATCTTGAGGAAAATTGCTGAAGGAGATGTTGACGAAATGGGTGACACATCAACCTTGGCTGATCCTTCCGTGGTGGATGCGTTGGTTGAAGGGCGTAAGTAGCGTCAATGCCTATTCTAATTCAGTTTCGAGACTTAAAGTAAAATCGATGGCGTCTCGGAAGGTCATGTAAGCCGGGCATTTTATCGGATGGTGGTCATAGGCACGATTCACGGCTTCCATCTGATCATCTGAACATTTCAAATGATAGGCTACGCGGATTTTTGTGATCCGTAAAACGCCGTCTACAGCATCAATATCCCCTTCAACATTTGACCACAGTCTGTCGGGGGAACTTTGTACTCCACGCGCTTCCAGCGCGCCACCAAAGGTTCCAGTTAGTCACCCAGCGGTGCCGGCTATTATATAATCCAGGGTGGCGGGGTGCTCTTCTTTTGGGTCTACACCATAGAAATCCTTGATATTTGTATGAACACCGAAAATGGCAGGCTCATGAAACCCTTCTATATAGGCCCGTCGAACCATATTCTCATCACGATAAATCTTTATTTTGCTTGTATGAATATGTTCAGAAGCCATTATGACTTCTCCTTTTCAGACACTACAGCGGAAACACTCCTGAGGGGATGACCTGTGCCACCATTACGGTGCATCACCATCTCTGAAAGGATGCTGAGGGCGATTTCTTCCGCCGTTTTTGCTTCCAGATCCAGCCCGGCTGGAGAGTGAAACCGCTCCAGATCTTCATCGGTTATACCGTGTTCTCGGAGATAATCAATGATGATGCCTGTTTTTTTCCCACTGGCCACCACCGCTACAAATGGGATGCCCCGCATGAGGGCCTCGTATGAGATTCTGTCGTCGTCCCGATGGTGGGTGGCAAGTACAAAGTAATTCACATCAAAATCAATATCGTCCATTTCCAGCGGATCGGTTATAATCTTATCGACATCGGGGTACCGTTCAATTTCTTCCTCAGGTGTCTGAATTACCACCTTGAAATTGAGGGTGTGTGCCATTTGGCACAGTACTTCCACTGCCCGTCCCATTCCCCGAACCAGTAAGGTGGGGATCTTCAACTGAGGTTCTACAATTACTGACATATATCCTCCACAGGGGATGCCCATCCCCATTTCATCGCTATCCAAATCTATGTTAACAGTTTTTGGTTCACCTTCCGTGATGGCTTCCTGAGCCGTAGCCGCCACGCGATTTTCAATACAGCCGCCACCGATGTAACCGATGATGCGTCGTCCTTTTGCATCGTACAACGCTTTGTCACCGACTTTACCAGAGGAAGAGCCCTGAACCATGAATACAGTGGCAAGAGCGTAGGGTGTTTCTGAAGCTTCCAGTTCGGAAATGATGTTGAAAAGTTCTTTATATCTGGACATCCAACTCCTCGATTATTGATTTCATATAAAGATAGTCCTCATCAGTATCGCAGTCAAGTATCACTTCATTTGAATTGATAGAGACAGCCACAACGTCATGGGAATATTTATTTAATACTCTTTTGCAGCCCCTGTCTCCGGTGGAAGAGAGTATATCATCAAAATATTTATGGGGAAACAGTACGGGATTTGCCTGCTGGTCGCCGTGCTGTGGATAAATAATGTGCTGGCCTTGGTAGGAAATAAAACATTCTTTCAAATTTTTCAAGGTTTCAACGGAAACAAAGGGCATATCTCCCAGGACGATGAGATTACCGTCAGTGCTATCTGGAAGCGCTGTCATACCGGAATAAATAGAGGTCGCCATACCGTCGGACCAGTTACTGTTGTGGACAAATTGAAGCTCTAGGTCATTCAAAGTGACTTCAACCTTATCCTGTTCAAAACCGGTCACCACTACAACAGGATCAAAACCGGCGGTTAGGACGGTTTCGCAGACTCTTCTGATCATAGGTATACCGTCAATGGCCAATAGCAGTTTGTTTTTACTATCCATCCGGGAGGACTGTCCCGCTGCCATAACTGTGGCTGAGATCTTCATGCGTAAGCAGGTAGTGTTGAAACAGGCCGCCGGTTGTTGAGTGTAGCCAGAACTTTTCCCAGATCCACAAGGCTGTTCAGATTGTGTATGGGTAGAAAAATATCAGTGTATGGCAGAAGGGTCTGGACACCGCGAGTCAGCGGTTGAAAATCGTCATATCCTAAATTGGGATTGAGCCAGATGAGCCGATGACAGCTTCTGTGTAGGCGGTCAATCTCATTCTTCAGCTTTTCCACGTTGCCCGTATCCCAGCCGTCACTAATGATCAGAACTACCGCACCGCCACCGAGGACACGGCGTGCCCAGAGCAGATTGAATGTCTCAAGAGTCTCACCAATCCGGGTACCGCCTGACCAGTCTTTTATGGATACGGTCAAAAGATCCATGGTGTCATCTACATCTTTGTGGCGGAGAGTGTGAGTGATCCTGTTTAGTCTTGTCCCGAATGTAAACGCCTCCAGTCTTGGGTTGATGGCGTGGAGAGTAAAGATAAAATGCATAAGAATTCTGGTGTAGGTCTCCATGGAGCCACTGATATCGCAAAGGATGATGAGGGGCCTTGGCTTCCATTTCTGTTTTCGCCACGCCAGTTCCACGAAGTCCTGAGTGGGGAAGATGTTTTTCCGGATAGTGCCCCGGAGGTTGAGGCGGTGCCGCTTCCTTCCGGGCTTCAGTCGGCGAAGACGTTTTTCGCCGAACTCCCATCGCCATCTGTTCAAAAACTCTTTAGCCTCTTTTAACTCATCTTCAGTATAGGCATCAAACCTTTTTTCCCGAAGGATCTCCTCGGGGCTATACACAAAGAGATCAAATGTCTTGTCTTCACTCTCCTGTTTCCCTTCGCCTTCCTCCCTTGGCTTAAATGAATCTAGGTGCCTCTGCTTCATCTGTTCCGCCTGCTGCTTCATACTCTCCAGTTCTGCCTGGGCCAAGCGTGATTCGTAGAGCCTCCGAAGGATATCAGAAACATTCTCCAATCTGTCAGGATTACGCCAGTAGAGATCGAAAAGCTGATCAAAAACGGGGATAAATTTGTGACTGGTGATGAATGTTGCTCTCAGGGCACTCTTGAAATCTTCCCGGTTGGTAATATCGATGTACGAGGTGGCACGGACGGCGTTCATGATCTCACCCGTCCCCAATTCACAGCCTGCCTGACGGACGAAACGCCCGAAACTAGCGATGGCGTCGTGTAGTCGTGACTCAACTGGCTTGAAGGAGTTTTTCGGTTCAACCATACAAATTAGAGCTGTTCTTACCGGTAAGAAAAAATCATGGCAACAGTGCCGCTGCTTTATGCTGAGATCATATCGGCCTCGGCCACGGCCCGCTGAACAAGACCGTGCGTCACTTCACCGTTCATTTTTTCGATATCGTCCTGATATTTGAGAAGTGTTCCTAGGGTATCTTCCGTGATTTCCGTAGACAGTTCGGTAGTCCCCAGTTTCATGAGAGCGTTGGCCCAATCAATAGTTTCCGCCACCCCCGGGAGTTTATAGAAGTCTCTCTCTCGGACAGCTTGGACAAATACCACAATCTGTTTCCCTAGCTGTTCGTTGACGTCCGGAATTCGCCGCCTGACGATCTCGAATTCTCTCTTTGCCGATGGATAGCTAATCCAGTGATAAAGGCATCTCCGTTTAAGGGCATCGTGAATTTCCCGTGTCCTGTTTGAGGTGATGACTACAAAGGGCTTTCTTTTTGCGGTAATGGTGCCAATCTCAGGAATAGTGACTTGAAAATCGGACAGGATCTCCAATAGAAAAGCTTCAAACTCTTCGTCAGCCCTGTCCAATTCATCAATGAGAAGAACAGGGGGGATCTTCTTGTCATAGTCTACAGCTTGCAGAAGCGGCCGTTTTATGAGGAAATCCGGCCCAAAAATTTCCGCTGTCAATTTTTCTTTATCTTTTTCACCACCGGCTTCCATGAGGCGGATCTGGAGAATCTGTCGTGAATAGTTCCACTCATAGATGGCGTTGTGGACGTCAAGACCTTCATAGCACTGGAGCCGGATCAGTTCAGTTCCCATCATTTCCGCCATCACTTTACCCACTTCTGTTTTTCCCACACCCGGCTCCCCTTCCAGAAAAATGGGTTTTTCCATTTTCATCATGAGAAATATGGCTGTGCTGAGAGACCGGTCAGAAATGTAGTTGTGTTCGCCCAGCTGTTTCTGGACGGCGTCAACCGATTTAGAGATTTTCACCTTCACGGCTGAGAAAATAACTCAAAGAGCTTAGAAAACCAACGTGGTGAAGGGTCCCGTCTTCAGGATGGAGTAAAACCTGCCAAAGCTTCCCAATCAGTGGAGCATAAGGGTGGAAATGGTCTACTTCTGTTGTGATGGGTGCGAGTTTCTTATTTAAAAGCATTACCGATATTACGTGACTTCATGATAATCTTGATCTCATTAATAATGGCAGGATCATCAATTGTTGAAGGTGTGGCAGCATCACCTTCGTTAGCAAGTGTTCTAATGGTTTTTCGAAGTATTTTCCCTGATCTTGTTTTAGGAAGTCTTTGAACAATGGCAGCCTGACGAAAATTAGCAATAGCACCGATATTGGATCGAATAGATTGAATCAGTTCAGGTTCCAATTTTTCGACCGAGATATCAAAACCATCTTTTAGAACAACAAATCCGGCGGGGACCTCTCCCTTCAGTTCGTCAGCGATTCCCACTACGGCGCACTCCGCCACTGCCTCATGTCCCCCGATGAGTTCTTCCATCTCACCTGTTGAGAGGCGATGCCCAGCAACGTTGATAACATCATCTGTGCGGCCCATGACGAAGACGTAGTCGTCTTCGTCCTTATATCCGCCGTCGCCTGTTAGGTAGTACCCCGGAAATTCTGAGGTGTATGAATTTCTGTACCGCTCATCATCGTTCCACAGTGTTGGGAGACATCCTGGAGGCATGGGCAGTTTCACCACAATGCTTCCTGTCTCCCCGGGCTTTGATTCATCTCCCGCCTCATCCAGAATACGAACATCAAAACCGGGGACCGACACCGTGGCCGAACCAACCCTGATCTCCTTTAATTCTGTTCCCAGCATGTTGGCGCAGATGGCCCACCCTGTTTCCGTTTGCCACCAGTGATCGATGACAGGGCAGTGGATAATCGAAGTAAGCCAGTCGTAAGTAGGTGGATCCAGCCGTTCGCCGGCGAGGAAAACAGACTTAAGGGAGGAAAGATCATATTTTGCTTTGAACTTTGCTTCGGGATCTTCCTTCTTCACCGCGCGGAAAGCAGTAGGGGCGGTAAAAAAACAGTTGACGTCGTGTTCAGACATCACCCTCCAGAATGCACCGGGATCAGGTGTCCGTACAGGTTTTCCTTCATAAAGAACAGTAGTGCATCCTCGAATCAGAGGAGCATAGACGATATAAGAATGTCCAACTACCCACCCTACATCTGATGCTGCCCAGTAGACATCGCCCGGATTAACATTGTATATGGCCTCCATGCTGTAGTTCAATGCCACCGCGTGCCCGCCGTTGTCGCGGACGATCCCCTTTGGCTTTCCCGTTGTACCGGAAGTGTAGAGGATGTAGAGTGGATCGGTAGCCTCCAGGGGTACATAGTCCACGGGGGAAGCTTTTGCCATAAGATCATCCCAGTAGAAATCCCGCTCCGGTTCCATGGTGCATTTTGTCTGAGGCCGCTTGACAATGACCGTGTGCTCGGGTTTATGTTGGGCAGCGTCAATGGCGTCGTCGAGAAGAGGTTTGTATGGGATAACGTTTGTGAACTCAATACCGCAGGTGGCGGACACGATCACTTTCGGCTGAGCATCATCTATGCGAATGGCGAGTTCATTCGATGCAAAACCACCGAACACCACCGAATGGATGGCTCCCAGCCGGGCTGATGCCAGCATTGCGATGACAGCCTCTGGTACCATAGGCATATAGATAACAACACGATCCCCTTTTTCAACACCAAGATTTTTCAAAGCTCCAGCGAAACGGGATGTTTTATCCAATAATTCGCGGTATGTGAATGTTTTCTGAGTATCTGTTACAGGTGAATCATAAATGAGGGCCAGTTGATTTCCGCGTCCGTTTTCCACGTGGATGTCCAGAGCAAGATGGCAAGTGTTCATGGTTCCGCCCTTGAACCATCTGTAGAAGTTATTCTCGTCATGCGATAGGATCGATTCAGGCGACGAAAACCAGTGGATCTTTTTAGCCTGCCGTTTCCAGAATCGCTCTGGCTGATTAATTGATTCCTTGAATTCCTTCAGATAGTCCATGTCAGCAATGACCTGCTTGGAGAGTGAGAATCAAAGTATTATTTGTACAAGATCAGTTGAGGTATGGATTTGTAATTGAAAAAGCCTAGGGTCCACACGTTAGCGCTCCGCTGTCGCTAACGGGTGGAATTTGGAAAAGGAGGACAGTGCCTCCGTTTGTATCAGGCCCGAGAGGCAGCCTCCGCAATGGCGCGCTTCCCCATGGCGCCACACAGATGAGCGCGATACTCTGCCGAAGCGGAAAGATCGCTCATCATTTCTGTTCCATCGGCAACTTTAGCCGCGGCGGCCGCGATTGCGTCATCGCCGAGGTCGGAGCCTGTTAAGGCTTCTTCCGTCGCGGTTGCTCTATAAGCGTGATCGGAAGCACCGGTGACACCAATCCGGCACGACTCGCAAGAATCGCCAGACTTGGTTACCACTACACCCACACCGACAACGGCATAACGGGAAGCGGGATTGAAAAACTTGGCGTAAGCCGCTCCCGTACCGCTGCCCAGCGAGGGCACTTGAACTTCCGTCACAATCTCACCCTCTCCAAGGGCTGTTTCAAAAAGCCCGGTGAAGAAATCTTCAGCAGCAACAGACTGACTGCTTGTCACGATTGTTGCCCCCAGTGCCACAAGAATTCCAGGATAGTCAGAGGCTGGGTCGGCATGGGCCACGTTTCCGCCAATGGTTCCCCGGTTTCTCACTTGAGAATCACCAATCATGCCGGCAGCTTCTGCCAAGGCGGCACAGCTACTTTTCACCACATCAGAAGATGCAACTTCACTGTGGGTAGCCAGAGCACCGATCTTGATTGTGTCACCATCCTGGCTGACCCCTTTCAGGTCATCAATACCGGAAATGTCTACAAGGGTCCCTGGCTCTGAGAGTCTCAATTTCATAGCTGGGATCAGACTGTGCCCGCCGGCAAGAAAGGAACCACCAGTAGCTATCATGGAGGACGCTTCATCCAATGATCCGGCCTTTTTGTATTCAAACTCGTAAGGTATCATGGTCTTATCCTCCTAATTTCCGTTTTGCATTGCTTTCCAAACCCTTTCAGGTGTCAGCGGCATCTGAAGATCTTTTACACCGTAATCGGAGAGAGCATCCACCACCGCATTTACGACAGCAGGTGTGGAACCGATTGTTCCTGTTTCACCGACACCTTTGACACCTAGCGGGTTATGGGGACACGGGGTCACCGTCCGATCTGTTTCAAACATGGGGAAGTTGTCCGCCCGGGGCATGCAGTAGTCCAGCATGGAACCCGTAAGCAGTTGACCGGAATCATCATAGACAGCGCCTTCAAAAAGAGCTTGTCCGATGCCTTGAGCAACACCACCGTGAACCTGGCCGTCTACGATCATGGGGTTGATCACATTGCCCACATCATCCACAGCTACGTATTTCACAACTTTGACTTCTCCGGTGTCCTTATCCACTTCTACCACACAGATATGTGCTCCGAAGGGATAAGTAAAGTTGACCGGATCGTAGAAACTGGCGAAATCCAGTCCCGGTTCTTCCCCTTCTGGATAGTCATGGGGTACATAAGCTGTCAGGGCCACGTCACCGAAACCGACAGATTTGTCTGTCCCTTTCACAGTCCATGAGCCGTCGGCAAATTCAAGATCATCCGGTGAGCATTCCAGTTTATGAGCTGCAATGCGAGCGCCCTTTTCCTTGATCTTATCCACACTTTTCATTATTGCACTACCACAAACCGACAGGCTTCGGGAGCCATAGGTTCCCATACCAAAGGGGACATTCTCAGTATCACCATGGACAACATTCACATCTTCCATACCTATACCAAAAGCATCAGCCACCACCTGAGCGAAAGTAGTTTCATGACCTTGTCCATGGGCATGAGCGCCACTGTGGACAGTCACCTTGCCAGTGGGAGCAACGCGAATACTGGCCGCATCATAGAGCCCAACTCGGGCGCCCAGGGAGCCTACTACCGCAGATGGGGCAATTCCGCACGCTTCGATGTAAGTCGAAAAACCGATGCCCATGAGACGTCCATCAGCTTTTGCCTTGTCTCGTTCCTTTTTTAGACTTTCATAATCAGCCACTTCCAGCGCCTTGTCCAAAACCCCTTCATAATTACCGCTGTCATACTGCAGGGCAACATTGGTCTGGAAACCAGGTTCATCCACACCGTCGAAGGGTGGAATGAAATTCTTCCTGCGAAATTCAGCTGGATCCATACCAATTTCCCGGGCAGCTGTTTCTACGAGCCGTTCAATGGAATAAGTTGCCTCCGGCCGTCCAGCACCGCGGTAAGCGTCCACCGGAACAGTATGAGTGACCACCGCGGTCACATCCACATGGACAGCGGGTGTTTTGTATAACCCCTGCATCAGCGTAGCGTGGAGGTAGGTAGGAACACAGGTTGAAAAGTTGGACAAATATGCGCCCATAGATGCATAGGTCTTAGTCCTTAAACCGGTAATGTTGCCATCTTTGTCCAAGGCCATTTTTGCATCTGTCATATGGTCACGTCCGTGGCAGTCCGTTATAAAGGCTTCACTGCGGTCGGCAGTCCACTTGACCGGTCTGCCGAGTTGCTTGGAAGCCCACAGAACACCGCATTCATCATTGTACACAAAGATCTTACTACCGAAGCCGCCGCCCACATCCGGTGAGATCACCCGCAGTTTGTGCTCGGGGATGCTTAATACGAAAGCACCAATCACCAGTCGTGCAAGGTGGGGATTCTGAGAAGTTGTGTACAATGTGTACTTTTCTTCATTGGCGTCATACTGTGCCAGAGCAGCCCTTGGTTCCATTGCATTAGGCACTAGCTTCTGGTTGTGGTAAGACAGTTCAATTACTTTGTCCGCGTTCTCAAAAGCGGCATCTGTCTCATCCTTATTTCCCAGTTCAAAATCATAAATGGTGTTATTGGGCACATCATCGTGGACCAGCGGTGCACCGTCCTCGGTAGCAGCTTTAGGATCCACCACTGCATCCAACACTTCATAATCAACTTTCACAAGCTCTGAAGCGTCTTTGGCTGTGAAACGGTCTTCAGCCACCACCAGTGCAACAGCATCGCCTACATGGCGGACCTTGTCAGCCACCATAATGGGGTGCGGAGGCTCTTTCATGGTGTCACCATTTTTAAAATCAACCTGCCATCCGGCGATGGATCCGACGATGCCTGCATCTGCAATATCCTGACCGGTAAAGACCTTGAGTACACCATCCATAGCTTCCGCTTTTGAAACATCCACACTATTGATTGTTGCATGTGCATGGGGGCTTCTTACATAGACGGCATACGTCTGGTTTTTCACATTAAAATCATCCGTATATTGGCCTTCACCTTTGATGAACCTATTGTCCTCTACACGTTTTACTGATTTTCCGATTAATTCACCCATGGTGCCCTCCTAACCTTTGTTGGCGGCGTATTGAACCGCCTTGACGATGTTGTTATAGCCTGTACACCGGCAATAGTTGCCTTCCAGTCCGTGGCGGATCTCATCCTCTGACGGATTAGGATTATTCTCCAGAAGATCAGCCGCTGTCATGATCATGCCAGGGGTGCAAAATCCGCACTGGAGTCCGTGCTCCTCTCGGAAACCTTCCTGGAGTGGATGAAGGTCACCGTTTGAAGCCATCCCTTCGATGGTAGTAACCTCAGCGCCGTCCGCCTGCACGGCAAACATGGTACACGACTTCACAGCTTGGCCATTCATCAAAATAGTGCATGATCCGCACTGACTCGTATCACAGCCGACGTGAGTTCCGGTTAAAAGGAGTTGGTCCCGAAGAAAGTGTACCAGCAGTTGTCTACTTTCCACTTCACCGGAACAACTTTTTCCGTTTACTGTCATTGAGATGGTATGCGTCATGCCATCCTCCTTATTTGATGATAGATCTGTTGAAGTTTCTGTCGTTTTTTTTGTAGCAGCTGAAGGAGATGGGGCTGCCACCTGTTCGGCGTAACCCGATGTAAGGAAGTCTGTAATCTTTTTCCACAAACTCAAGCGTATTCCTTTTCAGCTAGTTTTGTCTGAAAGTTTGCAAATCCTTGATCTATTATTTTTTTCCCCACTGCTTCAATTAGTCGGTGGCCTACACGGGCCAGGATCCCGCTGACGTTCCCTTCCGCACAAAAAGAAAGGACGGTAGAACCGTCCTCTTCTTCCAAGCTTATGTCCCCGCCACCGGATATGCCGCCATTGGTGCTAGTGCCATTCACTTCAAAGTGATATCCCTCGAGGGGCCGAATGTTGGAGATTTCGAGATCAGAAGTGTAGGACCCTTTGACATGACCTACCTTGATCTCTACTTCGGCACTGAATTTTGTATCTGAGAGAGGGGTTAGGGTTTTACATCCGGGGAGGATTTCAGCAAGGAAATCGGGATTCAGAATGGAATCCCAAACGAGGTTTAACGGTTGATCAATATGGTATTCGCGTTCTAGTCGCAAATGAAAATTCCTTGAACCCGGCGAGTATTGGTAATCGATAGAATCGAGCCATACGATGGTAATAACAAACTCGATAAAAGTCAATAAAAATAGTATTTCATCTATTCTAAAATCTCTTGACTTCAGTTCATTTCTTAGTCAGATTATACAAGGATGCCACTTGGTCAGTGGTCGTAGAAAAGGGAAAAAATCGTAAGTTTCAACCCTATTTTTATATCAGAGCCAAGGCACCTTTTTTGATGGAACATAACAAAGCAGTTAAGCTCATCCTGTTACTGGCAGCGTCAGTTTTGTTGCTTGTGGTAAGCTGTGAGGATCCGCTGGATTCTGTCGTTACAAAGAAAGACAGCAATGATTTGTTTGAGCTGACCCTGGAAACTTCAAATAATATCGTTAATTCACAGCACTCTCTGGACATCATTGCAAAGGTTGAGAGACTCACAGATGGGATAGCGGACCTTTCCAACAAGATTCTTGGCGTCTGGGACCTGATTTATGATGAGCCTGACACGCTGGATCCTACTCTTCTTGAAATACACTATACTTTCAACAATGACAATACTGTAACCCGCGTCGAAACCCACAGATTTGCGGACATTTTTTCCAAGATAGTGGGCAAATGGAATATTCATTCTATAGGTACGGACACCATCAATTCAGAGCTGCTTGCAATTGAATATGATTTTGATGATGACACGACGATGACAGTTGAAGAGACTCATATTTTTGATGTCTCTAAACTGGGTTCAAAAGTTCTTGGTGTCTGGAAAGTAACAGAGGCCTCAGATGCTCCTGATCTGTCGAATCTTACTTTGGAATACACTTTCGAGAATGATAGCAGTGTCACCTTTTCACGGACGCAGATAACCTCGGAAGGTATCGATGTCGGTTATGCGTCTGTACCTGCGTTTGTCGATATCGATAGAGATGCTGATAAGGATGTGTTCATCGGTAGCCAGGAGGGCACCATCGTCTATTATGAAAATACCGGCTCCAGCGTTAAAGCTGTTTTCACGCAGAAGACGGGGAGCGACAATCCTCTCAACGGCGTAGTTGTAAGCGGTACCGCATCTCCCTCTTTCGTAGATATTGATGCTGATGGTGATATGGATTTGTTCATTGGCAAGGATGACGGTACCATCAGTCATTACGCCAACGGCGGTTCCAGTACGAGCCCCTCTTTTTCTGAAAAGACTGGAAACGATAATCCGCTTAATGGAGCTGACGTTGGCTATAACTCAAAACCCATCTTTGCCGATATCGACGGTGATGGTGATATGGACGCATTCATGGGTGAATATGATGGTACTATCAACTACTATCAGAACACAGGCTCCAGCACAACTGCCACGTTTACCGTGCAGGCGGATGCCGATGCGCTCTTCGACAGTGATGTGGGGACGAATTCAGCACCGACCTTCGTTGATATTGACAAAGACGGTGACCTGGACGTATTCATCGGTGCCGGTAACGGCATCATTCAGTATTACAAAAATATTGGTTCAAATGCAGCGCATTCTTTCTCTCCTCAAGTTGGGAATGACAATCCGTTGAATGCCGTCGATGTGGGTGAGGGTGACAATGCGAATGCAACACCGGCCTTTGTAGACATTGATGGTGATGGCGACATGGATTTATTTGTGGGTGAATATTTAGGCACAAATTATTTTTATTTGAACTCTGGTTCAATAATTGAAGCCAGTTTTGGTTCACCAACTGTTCTTGGCGCTTCCAAGTCCACTGTAAGAGCCGGCGGCTGGACCTATACTGATGTAACAAAGCAGGTTCAAGTGGCTTTTTACGATACTTCAGGCGGCGAAATTGAAACAGGTACTGTTTCTTTTGATACGGACAGTCTCACCATTCCCGTCAGTGCCTACATGTACTGGAAGACCGACAAAAGAGACGTTACCTTTCAGAAAACTGCGCACGTCACCGGCTTTTCGGCTCCCGCCGATTCTGTTGTTTCTCTGTCCGGAGGATGGGGCTACGATAAAGAGACCAATCTCCTATCCGTCATTGTGTTTGGACAGACTGAATCGGGTGTCGTCAGTTTCGACACCAAGTCTTCAACCGTACCCGTCGGTGCTTTCATGTATTGGGAAAGCAGTGACCGGGGTTCCATCACTTTTGTGAAAACAGCCAATGTTTCGGGTGCTGATGCCACACCCGATTCCGTTGTTACATCAGCAGGAGGATGGAATTGGGATACAGCCGCAGGTGTTCTGTCCGCCACCATTATGGGTAGTCAACTGTCGGGTTCCGTAACGTTCGAAACAGAAGGTCAGACTGTTCCCATCAACGGTTTTATGTACTGGCAAACGGACCAGGAAGGGAATTTAACCTTTAAAAAAGTATCAAACGTCAGCAGCTCCAGCATATCATCAATGAAACTTGCTTTGGATGCCACAAGTGGTTCACTGGATATTCATCATGTCTCCTCCACAAGTAATATAACAGTAGTCATTGCTGACACTGCAAAGTCAAAGTTTCAGGTGGAAGGTCTCTTTGTTCCCAGCAGCACTAAAACCAGTGCGCTTGTTTCTGCTCAATTTCAAGACCTATTTGTCAAGATTCCTATTACTATTGTTAAGCGTTAGATTGGTTATGAGAAAGATATTTAGATTATTATTAGTCGTTTTTTTGCTACCCCTGATATTGGTGGGGCAATCGATGCGGGATCTGGAATACCAGGTCGTAAAGCTCAGTTATGTTGAAGTGGATAGAGCCCTGGCCATTCTTAAGACAGTGGGCTATACAGTGGTTGAATTTAAAAGTGGTAAAGGTGAGTTGGCGGGTGAATACAGTTTTACTCCAAGTGTTAGTAGTACGCTCAGTATCAAGGAATTTCCCAAAAAAGATGTACTTCCTATCATCATAAAGGTGCCTGACACTGAAACAGTCAGTCTGCTTACACAGGAAAAAGGAAAGTCGGCCAAAGGCAAAAAAACGGAATTGGGCCTTGATCTCGCCGGAATCCCCATGCTGGGAGCTACCGCCGGCGCCCCTCAGCAACAGATCCTCATCGGCTATAATCCCAACGATTTTGAACCGGTGGCGCGCCTTCTCGATCTGCTGAGCAATAAAATTGACATCCCGGCGGCACAGATCCAAATTGAAGCGTTGGTCATCGAACTTGACTCCGACAAGCTGAACTCCCTCGGTATTGACTTTGGCGGTGCACAAGGTGGTCTTGCTGGAGAGTTCCCACCGCCGAATCCGAGCACTGGGGCCCTCAATCCGTTCACACTGGTTTTTGACAGGACAGTTCTCGGAACAGCCACCGATTTCAACGCAAATATACAGGCACTCATAAGTATCAGTGCGGCGGAGATTCTATCAAGACCATCTGTACTGACGCTGGATGGCCGGCAGGCGAGGATCCAGGTGGGCCAGCAAATCCCCATAGTAAAGACTACCAGCACACAGACCGCCGTTTCCAAATCAGTAGACTACATCCCTGTCGGTATCGTTCTGAATCTCAGGCCAAGGGTGAGTGAAGACCAGACAAGAATTACTATCCAAATCGAAACTATCATTACGGAAACGGAGGAACGAACCGGTGCCTTGGCGGCCACCTCAGGCGTTCAGGAAGCACCCCTCATCAATAACCGAAAAGTACAGTCGTTTGTCCGCGTGGCCAACAATACGCCGTTTATCGTGGGCGGCCTCATTTCCAGGAAAGTGAGTGACGTGAAGGGCGGTGTTCCTCTCCTCTCCTCAATTCCGCTCCTGGGTCGATTGTTCTCCAGTTCCACAGTTGAGACTGAGCGCAAGGAAGTGATCGTTGTTATCACACCACACATTATTAGCGAGCAGGGCAGCAACTTCAGCCGAGTTATTCCCCTTGATTCAGAAATATTCAACGCCTTTGGCAACCAGCTTTTCCAGAACAGCTACCGTGTCCAGAATGCGGATGTCTACGATCTGAGCTTTGTAAATGAGAGCCCAGTCTTTACAAAAATGATTGAAGATGTAGCAGTCGCAGCAGAAATAAACAAAACGCTGAAGGTTACCCAACCGTATAAGGGCCTCCTGGAAGGTGAAATTCCCGGTGAAGAGATCCTTGTACGCAGGATGCTCTATGACATTATTGAACGTAATGAGTACTACAAATACATTAGCCCCGAAAAGGTGATTTTTTTCAAACAGGCCCCGGATGATCCCGCCGGTTTCGAGGTGAATGGCCTTGAGGGGTATATCAAGGATATCGCAAAAAGGAATGCATTAAAGCTGAGTTATTCAGTCCATGAAAAAGCCTCAATGGAGAAGCCGTTCGTGCGGCCTACCGCCGATCTGGAATACATCCCATTTGGCAAATCTTTCAACTACAAAGGTGAACTAGAAAAGACTAATATCCATGGTGCAACACCTGAGGAAGACATCTTTACAATCATCATAAAAGAGCAGAAGCACGAACGCCGGCTTTATGAAGTGCTTATCCTGAAAAAAGTGCTGGAAATCAATCCCGACCTAAAACTCAGTGTTACCAGCTTCCAGCCCGGTATTGAGATCCTATTCCCGGCACCGGAAGTACTTGAGAAGAATTCCCATGTGGTAGACAGGGACGTAGCACGTTATTTTTATGAAGTGAACAATTATTACGGCATGTTCGAAAAAGAATTTAACCGAAAGACCGCCGCCGTCGGCAAAATGTTAATAAATCGATAAAAAATGAAAAGTGTGACACAAATCATTGATTTTAATCGTAGGAGAGGTTATCTTGGTCAAGGTTCGAGTTTATTAACTTAATGTAGGAAGGGAAATATCATGAAGATGATAAAATTAGCTATGGCTCTCATGGTTGTCTTTGCTCTTCTCTTGCCTGGACAAGTCTTTGGTCAAGACGACCAACAAAGTCTGCCACAGGCCGGTGAAGTGTGCGATATAGGAAACTGTGGCCATGTATTTAGCGAAAACGATCACCATGGCCACTGCCCCAATTGTGATGAGGGATTGGACACCGAGGAAGATTGGAATGACCACTGCAGTAATAATGAAGGTCACTGTCCTGATCCTGGTGAAGGCGAACATCCAACTGGTGAAGGCGAACATCCAAGTGGTGAAGGCGAACATCCAAGTGGTGAAGGCGAACATCCAAGTGGTGAAGGTGAACATCCTAGTGGTGAAGGTGAACAAGAAGGTACTTGCCACCAATGTGGCCATGTATATTCTGGTGAAGAAGATCACCATGGTCATTGCAGAGAATGTGAAGCTGTAATGGACGACCAGTCAGATTGGGATGAACACTGCCAAGCTAATCCAGAGCACTGTAGGCCTCAGGAAGGTGACGAGTGCCATGAATGTGAGTATGTATATACTGGCGACGAGGGCGAGGACCATGGTCACTGTCCGGTTTGCCAGGCCGAAATGAACTCCCCGTCAGATTGGGATGACCATTGCAGAAATAATGAAGGTCATTGTCCTGATGGTGGTGGTGATGGTGGTGGTGAAGGTGGTGGTGAAGGTCCAGTCCCTTTTGACGCTGTTGATACAAGTGATGATGATTGCATCAATCTCGACGAAGCCTTTGCAGTCTTTTCTTTGGAAGAGTCCAGAGATGAATTCGCCGAAGGTGATGATGAAGACCCTGGTTTCAATGACATTGCCAGTGGAGATGAAGATGACGACTCTTGTGGTGATGACCAAGTGAATCGCAAGGAGTTCTATAAAGCGACCTATAAGTCGATGAATGAAAATAACGATAGGGGCTTGGGACAAGCGACCATGGCCAATTGCGCTGCATGGTGTGCTGGAATTCCTAATTATAAAACTAAAGATGAAAATGGTGATTGGTCTGAAGCGATGGCGCGGTATGATGATGAAGAGTGTCCTTGCTATCCTCACGAAGATAACTAATAGGGACGCATACAGCGACTAAACCTAATATAAGTAACAGAAAACCCCCGCTACGGCGGGGGTTTTTATTTTTATAGATTCGAGCTGTCCGGTTGGGATTTAACTATCCGGCGTTTCCCGTGGTCAAATCTTTTGGAACATTATCATTAACATATCGTTTTAGATATGAGATTAATAATTAGAAACTTCACGTAGCGAAATCCCCACATACCTTAATTAGCTACGTCAGGGCCGTGAGTGATCGCGGCCCTTCTTCTTTGAATCAAAAGTAAAGGGGTAATAAACAGGCCCACTCGTAATTTCGCTCTCTCTATGAAGCGGTTTCTACTGACCTTGGCCTTTCTATCGGTACTGCCTGCTCAGCCGTACAGTGCGCCTCTCACATGGACGTGGACGGGACGTGTTCATCCTGAGCTTGATTGGTATACTATCTCCACTGATAACTTCAATGTACATTATCATCAGGAGTTGGATGAGATTGCCCGGCAGGGTGCCATTATTGCGGAGAATGTGCTGCCGACACTTCTGAAGCAGATGGAGCTGGACTCCATCCCTGCTATCGATATCATATTAACGGCTGCTGACGAGGTCTCTAACGGCTTTGCCACACCGTTTTACAGTACATTCATCTGGGTAGATCAAAACGACAGAGTCATCTGGCTTGAGGACAGCAAGTGGCTGGAACAGGTAATCTCTCACGAGTTGCAGCATATTGTCCTTTTTCATCGCACCCGATCATGGCTGCCTTCTCCATGGGATCTTTTGTTCGCAGGCATGCCGGGGTGGGTCGTTGAAGGGACCGCCGAGTACGAGACAGAAAAGTGGCGGCCTTACCGGGCCGATATTCAGCATAAGGTACATGTTCTGAGAAACCGTATGGATGAGATGGATCCTCACCATGACGGCTTTTCAAAGATGCTCTACTGGTCTGACCGTTTCGGCGATTCCACTATCGTTCAGACACTTAAATATCGCAATTCATTGAAGCTTTTCCGTTTTGCTGATGGTTTTAAAAAGGCTACAGGAATTTCCGTTGGACAGTTTGAGGAAGATTGGCGTCGTCACATGAATACGTACTATTACGGTGTTCGTGCCCAGAAAGAGCCGCTGGAAGAGGTGGGGAAAGTGGTTTCTCTCCCCGTCAAAAGGATGCGGTCATTCATGTTTTCACCCGATTCCACGAAAATTGCCCTGGTAGGTCGGGATGATACTGATCAGCTTGACCAATCACTCATTGTTGCAATTCGGGATACGGCGGCTGAACGGGAGTGGGAGAAAGAACAGGAAAAGAGCAAAGAGAAAAAGAAATCGGGCAAACAGTCGATCTTTACCAAGCTGTTTGGAAGTGAAGAAGACAGTTCAGCCTCAGAAGAAAAAAAGAAGCCAATTTTGTGGAAAAAAGAAGAGGTCGATTTTGGACGTTTCCACGATATGCACTCTCTATCGTGGTCGCCGGACGGTAATAGAATTGCCTATGCCAAATACCATTACGGCAAGAAACAGGCCTCTGTCTGGGACATCCATCTTTATAATCTTGAGACGGAAAAAGGGAAGTGGCTCACAACTTCGGGCCGTGCCACTTATCCTGTCTGGTCTCCGGACGGAGTGGAGATCGTATACGTTGCCCACAGAAACAGCACTGCCAATCTGTTCACTATCACTGCAGACGGAGGTGAGCCACGGGCCGTTACACCTTTTGAGGATGACACACAGATTGTAACGCCCGCCTGGTCACCTGATGGTGGGTCCATCTCATTCGCCAAGTCGGGGCCGGACGGGAATCTGGACCTTTTTTTGCTGGTTCTGGAAAACAGCGAGATTCAACGCATCACCTCTCATCCTGCTGTGGATTTTCAACCTGTTTGGCACCCCGATGGTTCTGCCATCAGTTTTACCTCACATCGTAGTGGCACGCCGAATGTCCACACCATCAATCTGGAAGATATGACAGTCATGCAAAACAGTGATGTGGGCGATGCCGTCTGGACACATCAGTGGGTGCCTAACGACACTACCATTTTCGCAAGAACCTTGAGCGATGTGGACACAGCTAGGATCGTTCAGATTTCTCCCGGCAGAACCATTACAACAGAAAAACTCTCCATCAGGAACAGCTACAGTGATTGGCTAAAAGCCGGTCCGGCCCACCCATTCAGTTTGGACGGATTCGATGAAGAAGTTGATGTGAGCGAGGCAAATCCGTACAGATTTACAAAGCGCTTGAAACATGTTACCAGTTTTGTTATTCCGGATTTTCAGACGGTTGGTTTAACCCAGTGGATTGATCCTCTTGGTCGTCACCTTTTTACAGCGGGAGTATTTACAGATTTTCAGTCTGCTGATGGATCAGGGTTGTTTCTCTCGTACCTAAATGCCGAACATGGGCCACTCTGGTCGTTGGAATATTATTATAATACACTTCCTGTCATCCGCCCTTACGACGACAGTAAATACGGACTGTTTGAAATGAGGAATGGAGTTCAGTTTCGTCTGTTTCACCCTTTCAACAGAGGTGAGAGTCTTTCTTCGAATCATCTCATAACATCTTCAGTATCACTTGTGGATCGCCAGCCCACCGTAGTCGACAGCCTTAACTGGTTGAGCGGGGAATTGTTTGAGAGAGCTGAAGAGGATTTTGGACTGCTGCCCATTCCCGATGCCGGAAAAGATGCCATCATTTCACTTGAATACCGCTGGATCGATCGCCGGCCCCACAGATGGAACTGGCTGTTGCCCCGACAGGGGAAAGGAGTCTCCTTGAGAGTGGACAAGGCGACATCGGCCCTGTTTGGCACTTTCGACTACACCCGCCTGACAGCCGATGTTTTTTTCAACCTGCCCCTGGGACCCACCTCAATTTTTGGGAGAGTGAAAGGAGTAACTCTTTCGGGCACACCACCGGCTCAGGATTATGTGGGATTCACCAACGATTTCCCTATCTATTTCACTTTTCCCCTGGACGAACTGGCACCGTCCGTTACTGAATTTTTCCCTGAGAATTATAATCCACGGGGGTGGAGTGGTGTAAGACTAGGCAACATGCTGGTTTTCGGTACACTTGAATATCGACTCCCTATTATTCCCAAATTGCTGTCGGCCGCTTTCATTTCGGATTTTGGGAATGTGTGGAATAATGGGGAAGAGGTGGATAAGCTTGTTATGACGGGCGGGGTGGAAGGGAGACTTGCTTTTGGCCCTGTAGTATTTGCCTTGGGCCAGGCCCAGACGTTAGATGAATGGGGAGATGGGGGCAAGCCTGATCAATATTTCAGGCTGGCTCTGATCAATCCGTTCTAGTAAATCAGAGATTTAACTGTATCCGCGACTTAAGCTGCGGGTTATTTATTGACTTAAAGGGAGAATTTCTATTTTCCGGAATTCAACAGGATGACTTTCGGCTTGAAAGGCGATATAGCCACTGTTTAGTAATTTATTATCCCTGGCCAGTTTTTTAGTGTCAGGGTCATTTTCGTCAAGCTGAGGTTCAGTATACTCTAATACGACCTCCCCGTTAACCTTGTGTTTGATCTTGGTGCTGCCCCTGACTTCCACTTCTATCTTTACCCACTGGTCACCGTGATAAGTTTTTGAAACGGAATCGATACAGTGACGGCTAATAAGGTTGCCGTCCATAACAATATGTGTTCCCGGTGTACAGACATTGCCGGTGGATCGTTCATCTACTCCATTTCCGCCAAGAAGCTGTAACTCGATTGAGACAGGGAATTCTTGGCTCTTGGTCATACTTTCAGGAGATTGGCAATGTAGCATAACCCCACTATTGCGAAATGCCCATTCGGGTCCGCCAGGAGTCTGAACTCCTAAAAATCGATATTCGAAACGCAGGATGTAATCAGCAAACGGAGCCTTGTAAAAAATGTGACCAAACTTCCTATCGAATTTCTCATAATTGTCATAAGCAACTTTCAGGATTCCATCTTCAACTCTGAATGTATTTGCATAGTTATCATTCAGTTTGTGACCGGTTACCTTAATTTTCCATCCTTCAAAGTCTTTACCGTTAAAAAGACTAATCCATTCACGTTTATTTTGGCCTTGTTTTCCTGAATCATAACCCATCAGTGCAAGAGGAATTGCCAGCACTATTACGACATTCTTTATCATTTTCGATACTTTTGTGAAGATGCCCAGTTACAAATTTCCTTTTTTCATTTCTTCTACAGCATAATTGCATGCGCGTGCCGTGAATGCCATATATGTAAGAGATGGGTTTTGGCATGCAGAAGATGTCATGAACGAGCCGTCGGTTACGAACAGATTTGAAACATCATGACATTGATTATACTTGTTTAGTACAGACGTTTTGGGGTCCTTGCCCATTCTGGCTGTACCCATCTCGTGGATACAAAGACCGGGAGGCGTATCATTTATGTAGGGTATTACGTCTTTTGCGCCGCTCGCTTCTAGCATTTCTGCTGCTGTAATTGAGGCATCTTTTTCAATCTGTCTTTCATTTTCACTCCAGGTAGCATTTACATTGAGAAGAGGGATTCCCCAGGCATCAACTTTTTGGGAATCCAATTTTACGTAATTTTCTTTACGAGGCAGGCATTCACCAAATCCGTCCAGGCCTATCCGCCATGGGCCAGGTTTTCTAAGGGCGTGTTTGAATTCCGCACCAAAGCCTTTCATCTGGGTGCCACGGCTCCACCCTTCTCTCTGTGAATATCCTTGGTAACCGTAGCCGCGCAAGTAATCAGGGTTTTTTTGGTTAATATTCTGGAAACGGGGGATATAAACACCGTTGGGTCGGCGGCCAGAGTAATATTTGTCTTCAAAACCGGGAAAGGTACCATAGGCACCGGATTCATAAGTATGATCCATCAAGTAATGCCCCAGCACTCCTGAAGAATTGGCCAGGCCACCAGAGAACCGGGGCGAAGAGGAATTCAAAAGAATCTGTGTAGTTCCTAATGTAGAAGCACAGAGGAAAATTATTTTGGCTGTGAATTCCTGGGCATCATGAGTATTTGCATCGATCACTCGAACTCCAGACGCTTGATCTTTGGTCTCATCATAGATAACGCTATGTACGATACTGTCCGGTCTGATCGTCAAATTGTTAGTTTCCAAGGCTGTAGGAAGGGTAGCACTAAGGCTGCAAAAATATGAACCGGTAGAACAGCCACGATGACAAGGTCCACAATAGTGGCAAGCTGCACGATCCCCTTTTGGTTGAGTTAATACGGCTGTTCGTCCAATGGTCATTATTCTATCGGAATATTTTTTCTCAATACGCTCTTTTAATGCTAACTCGACGCAACTCATCTCCATGGGAGGTTGAAATATTCCGTCAGGCAGTTGGGGGAGACCTTCCGTTTGTCCGCTGACACCGATAAATTCTTCCACGTAGTCATACCAGGGAGCAATTTCCTCATACCGAACCGGCCAATCGATTTCAATCCCTTCACGCGCATTTGCCTCGAAATCCAGATTGCTTAACCGATAACTCTGTCTCGCCCACATTAATGAACGTCCACCTAGCTGATAACCACGAATCCAAGAATACGGTTTATCAGCATCATGCGTGTAGGGATGTTTTTTGTCATTGACAAAAAAGTTTTTGGTGGCCTCTCCAAAAGCATAACATTGCTTTTGGATCTTATACTCATCGTTAAAGAGCTTTCTATCTCCCTGATCCCTGTAGGTAAACTCCCAAGGAGGTTTATGCTCAGTCTTGTAATCTATTCCATGTTTTACATTGCCTCCCCGTTCAAGTAAGAGAACCTTCAGACCTTTTTCAGAAAGTTCTTTCGATGCCCAGCCACCGGTAATGCCGGAGCCAACGACAATGGCATCATAGTTATTCTTAACAGCCATTTTCTACTTAAGATTTCACCTTATGAAAGTTTTATTGTTAGCTTAATTATTCTGACCATGCTCGACCAATTTCATCGAATGGGATACAACCATCGTAATTGTTAGTTGCTACGTAGTATTTCAGTTCCTGAGTAGCACCTATCTCTGAAGTAAAATAACCAGTGAGTGTGATTTCCTTCATCTGGGTGAAAAATGGTTTAAAAACACCATTTTGATTGTCTTCAGGCGGGTTGTCATTCTTACGAGAAAGAGCTTCTTTTTCCAGTTTTTTCAGGATGGTTGTCTGTTCCTTTATTGCACATTCAACAAATCTTGTAGAGTATTTTTTCTCTGCCCGCGCATCAAGATCAGTTAAACCTTTGAAAAAATGATTTCTTTCGGCAACCGTGAACCAGTCTGCCAGCATTAAATCGATAAACTTGTTAACCTTGGCTGCTTTCGCACCTGGTGTATCAGTTTCCGGGATAATCAATTCAGCAATAACAGTTATTAGATCATTTTGTTCGGAATTGACTATCTTTGGCATCCATTTTTTGCCACCGCCGCCAATTGTGACTCCTGACAGTACTGCTGAAACTATAGAGGGTGAAAGTGCGCCACCTGTTAGAAGGGCAACCCCTTTTAGCGCTTCTCTTCTTTTCATGTTATTGGCTTTACCCTTCTACAGTATTCTATATATTATCTTCACAAGTTCCTAACTAAGAATCGATTAATTATTGTAATGATACGTTCATTAATATTGGGTTTGGCTGCTAGTTTAGTTCTCCCATTGCCCACAGAATTCCCCTTTTTACTATTGTGAGTGCTTCAGGTATATCAAACACATCCACGGTATGCCCAAGTGAGGTATAAAAAACATTGCCTTTTCCATATTTTTTCTTCCACACCACCGGCATGGTAAATCCGTCAATCCAATAAACTTTTTTGCCGCTAAATGTTGTTTCGGCTAAAACCTCATTGGCAGGATCGACATGCATATAATACTGTTCCGAGTGAACCATAAAATCACTTAGCCCACGAGTGATCGGATCTTTGTGATCTACAATATTGACCTTGTAATCAATTATGTCACCGGGATGAGCTACCCATTGTCCTCCTACCATAAACTGATAGTCAGGATTATTTCTGAATGCATCGGCTAGTCCTCCGTGCCAACCTGCAATCGCCACGCCCCTATCCCTAACGGCCCTCAAAAGCATCTTTTCCTGCTTTTCTGTGATTGAAGACATGGTATAAATCTGGATGACGAGATCGATGGAATTCATTAAGTCCCCATCAAGATAAGAATCAAGGGAAGAAGATACTGTTACCTTGAATCCTTCATCCCTAAGCCATGGGACAAATAAATCACGACACTTTTCAGGTTCGTGACCCTCCCATCCTCCATAAACGAACAGCACCGATTTTTGCTTACCTAAATGCCCATTTTGTCCGTTTGCGACAAATATTAAAGAAAATGATATTAGTATTATATGCCAGTTATACCAGATTTTTTTTATATCATAAAGGATTCTGATCATTTATTCTCCAACCTGTATTTCTGCAATTTGTGTTAGGTAGGGGCCACAGGCTGTGAAAAGCTCTCTTGGACTGTAAATTACCAAGAGGAGTGAATCCAGGTTCAATTTTCTATGGGAACTCTAATCATTCGGCCACCGTGTGGTCACTTTTCTCAGGTTTGTCCAGAAAGAGAGGCCGCTGGTTCCCGTAATATCCCCATGGCCGTACTTCGACTGATTCCATCCACCGAAGCTGAATGGATCGCGAGGGACGGGGACACCTACATTCACACCCACCATGCCGGCACCGGCATTTTCTGAAACATACCGCGATACCGAGCCTGACGTCGTAAAAACCGAAGCGGCGTTACCGTAAGGTGAACCATTTTCGATCTCAATAGCTTCCTCCAGCGAACCTGCCCGGATAATAGTAAGAACCGGCCCGAAAATTTCTTCTTGAGCACATGTCATATCTGGTTTTGCTTGATCAATAATAGTCGGTCCCAGCCAATAACCGTCTTCATAGTTAGCCGGTGGATCCACATTTCGGCCGTCAAGAATGATCTGCGCACCGTCCCGCTCAGCCTCGTCAATCATGGAACTGATCCTATCCCTGGCAGCGGCACTTATAACAGCACCCATATCTTCACCCAGCTTGAGGTTGCGAGAATCATTCACAATGGCATCGATGATACCGTCGACATTTTCTACCCCCACCATAACGCTAGCGGCCATGCAGCGCTGACCTGCACTTCCCATGGATGAACTGATGACACCGTTGACAGTTGTTGGTTTATGCGCATCTGGAGTAACAATAAGGTGATTTTTTGCACCGCCAAGACATAGTGCCCGTTTACCGTTTGCAGTGCTTCGGCTATAAACAATTTCAGCAACTTTCGAAGATCCAACAAAAGCCACAGCCTTAATGTTGGGATGATCGGTAATGGCCTCCACGGCATCTTTGGTGCCGTTTAACACACTGAAAACACCGGCGGGAAGCCCCGCTTCACCCATCAGTTCAGCCATCTTCATGGCTGAAAGAGGTGTCTGTTCTGACGGTTTGAGGATAAAGCAGTTGCCCGCTGTAATGGCGATGGGGATCATCCATAGTGGGACCATAACAGGAAAATTGAACGGTGTAATACCTGCCACAACACCTATCGGTTCGTATAACGATTCACAGCTGACGCTTTTTGATACAGCCAACACTTCACCTCTCAGGACGTTTGTGAAAGAGGTGGCGAATTCGATTACATCTATACCACGGTCGATGCTCCCTTTTGCTTCCGGTATGGTTTTGCCATTTTCCAGAGCCACGAGTTCAGCTAATTCTTTATAATCTCGCTCCATGAGTGATTTGAGTTGGAACATAACCTGGGTTCTTGTGCCAACAGGTGTATCTCGCCAGGCTGGCCAAGCTTTGCTGGCGGCTTTAACAGCGGCGTCAAGATCATCACCGACTGAGAGGGGAATTAATGCAATCTTCTTTCCCCAGTACGGTGTGGTCACATCCAAATTCTGGGATGAAGCTGAAGCAGCATCACACCCACCGATCCAGTTACCTTTTTCTCCAAAATCTTTAAATGTTATCTCATTCAATGGTACAGGTGGCCTTTCAACAGGTGGATTGAATTAGCATCTAAATTCTGAAACTGTTTCGGAAACCTAAGAGGTGAGTTCCTCGCGGATGATGACGAGTATGGCTGCTTGTGGAACAATGAGATACTTCTTTTCTTCCACGTTGATCTCCACAGAAGCTTTTTTAAGGAAAAGAGCGTAGTCTCCTGTTTCGGCCTGAGGGGGAATGTAACGAACATTCTCCATTTCAGTTTTCCAAGGCTCTTCCTCTACTCTGTTTGGATCGGAAACCGGGAGCCCCGGACCCACTTCAACCACAACACCGCCCCAGACGTCCTCTTTTTCCATTACCGTAGGTGGAAGGTAGAGCCCCGCCGGGGATTTTTCCGCCGATTCATCAGGCCGTATCAGAACACGGTCGCCAATTACGATTATTCTTCTTTTTCCTACTCGCATCGTGTCACGCAAAAGTAATGATTTCTTCCTTATCAAGTAATAGATTTGTCATATATGACAGATGTGAGGAAACTTCCTCTAGGCGGGTTAGTTCTGTAATGTATGGCCCAAAAGTCGAATCAGCGGTCAGGCGTAGCCTGTAATCCTGATTAATCTCAACATCTTCCTTTATGTTTAAACGCGTCCTCATACTCGCCAAACCCCACTGGCTTCTTTTGTTCGTTTCCATTCTGTCCTCGGTGGTTTTTGTCTTTTTCAATTCTCTCTCCATCTGGCTCACTGCCTCTTTTATCAGCAACATCCTCACCGATTTCGAAACACTTCTGAATAATCAGGCTGAACTTCTCTCCGCTTCTGAGCGAACAGTGAACGAGACACTGAAGATGTGGACCAACAGGTTGATTTTAGACACTACGGCCCTGGGGACTCTCAAGAAACTGTGTCTTTCAATTTTCTTTATTTTCTTTCTGAAAAATATTTTCCTCTATCTAAAGAATTTCTTTGCCGGGCTCATGCAGATCAAAGTTATCACCGATCTGAGAAATTCTCTTTTTGACCATCTCGCTTCCCTTTCCCTTTCTTTCTTCGATCGTACCCGTTCCGGTGATCTCACATCTATCGTTTTGAACGATGTGGCCACCATGCGGAGGACTTTCTCCGTCAGCTTCCAGAAACTTCTTGTGGAACCCATCAACATACTCACATTTTTTACACTCTTATTCCTAATAAACTGGAAGCTCACTCTAGCCGCCATGCTGATTCTTCCAGCTGCTGTAACAATGATGGTTTGGGTGGGCGGGAGTATTCGCCGTAAGGCGAAACGATCATCAAAGCAGATTGCCGGTATTGTATCCATTCTTCAGGAAGTGCTTGGTGCCATCAGGGTTGTGAAGGCGTTTGTCATGGAAAAGACCGAGAAGCTGAAGTTTCGGGGAGAGACGGCGAAGTACTACCGTCTCCAAAAGCGCCAGATGAGCGTACGGCTTGCCTCATCACCTGTGACAGAGATGATCGGTGTCACTATGGGTGTCATTCTACTCTGGCTGGGCGGTCAGGACGTTCTCATCAAAAGTTCTATGGAACCGGAGGATTTCATACGTTTTATTCTATTGCTATTCTCTATCCTGAATCCCATCAAAAGTCTGAACACCGTCAATGCGGATATGCAGACAGCTCTCGCCTCAGCGGAACGTGTCTACTCCATTCTGGATACAGAATCAACTATCAACGATGCACCGGAAGCTGAAGAGGTTACCGTATTTGAAAGAGCCATCTCTTTCGAGGATGTGCATTTTACCTATGATGATGGTGAAGGAGATGTGGTACAGGGTATTTCCTTTGAGATCAAGCGAGGGCAGATTGTTGCAGTTGTGGGTGAGAGTGGTGCCGGAAAATCGACTATTGCTGATCTCATTCCTCGTTTTTTCGATGTGACTCAAGGCTCGGTTAAGCTTGATGGGAAAGATGTTCGATCCATACAGAAGCTATCTCTCCGCGATCTAATGGGTATTGTTGCGCAGGAAACCATTCTGTTCAATGATACGATCGCTAAAAATATCGTCTATGGTCAGGAAGGCATATCTGAAGAAAAGCTCCGGGCAGTAGCTGAAGCCGCCAATGCCCTTAGTTTTATCGAGGCACAGCCTGATGGATTTGAAACAGTCATAGGGGACCGGGGGGTGAAACTTTCGGGAGGACAAAGGCAAAGGCTTGCAATTGCAAGAGCGCTTCTCAAAAATCCGCCCATTCTTATCATGGATGAAGCTACTTCATCTCTGGATAGCGAGTCTGAAAAAAAGGTGCAGGAAGCCATTGAAAAGCTGATGAAGGATCGTACTGTTTTTGTCATTGCTCACCGGCTCTCTACAGTGGTGAACGCGGAAAAAATTATTGTTCTCAGTAGAGGAAAAATTGTGGAAACAGGTACGCATGAGGAATTAATTGAGAAAGAGGGACACTATAAACAACTCTATGAGGTTCAGTTTGGTGAAATTTCTGGATTGACTGTTGACTGAGCCAAAAGAAAGAACAGATGTACTTGTATGCTTCGGTACACGCCCGGAGGTGATCAAACTTTCGTCGGTAATTGAGTCACTGGCGGCTGAGGGAGTCCTTTTTAAAACACTTTTTTCAGGCCAGCATGATGAATTGTTTGAAGATGTGGCGCATTTACTCCCCGAGCCCAATATTCGATTGGACATCATGCGAAAAGGGCAGTCGCCAGGGGATGTAATGCAGCGCGTCATGGCTGAAACAGAGCTCCTTTTACAGAGTGTAACTCCCCGGCTGGTAGTGGTTCAAGGGGACACCACAACAGCGGCGGCAGTGGCCCTCACCGCTTTCTACCAGCGTATTTCTGTGGGGCATGTAGAAGCGGGCCTCAGGACTCACGATCTAAATGCGCCGTTTCCTGAGGAGCTGAACCGCCAACTTATTTCAAGGGTCGCACAGCTCAACTGGGCACCCACTACCGCTGCAAAAGAAAATCTCGAAGCAGAAGAATGTGACGGTACTGTTGTTACTGGCAACACAGTGGTGGACGCTTGCCTGAAGTACAACTTTCCAGTAAAATACGGAAATAAGATTTTAATAACGCTTCACAGGCGGGAAAACTTTGGTGAAACAATAGCGGGGATGTTTCGGCAGATTGAACACCTTGCATCTTCTAACAGTGATTTGGAATTCATCTTTCCTATGCATCCTAATCCGGAAGTGGTGAAACACCGGGATCTTCTTAAATCAGTTAAAGTCATTGAACCGTTATCTTATGAGGAGTTGCTCAGACTTTTAAGCGAAGTACGGTTTGTGATATCAGATTCGGGCGGCATTCAGGAGGAGTGTGCCGCATTTCGGAAAAAGGTATTGGTGTGTCGTGATCAGACGGAGCGGCCGGAAGGAGTGGATGCCGGTTTCGCACTTACTGTGGGCGCTGACATCGAAAGTAATTTCTCATGGGCAAACGATTCACCTGAATGGAATGGCGATAATCCTTACGGCGATGGGAAAGCGGCAGAAAGGATTGTTGCTTCTATCAAAGATTTTTTGAACAGTTAGCTTTGGGAACACCGCACAGACTGGAGGGTGAAAATGTAGAGTCAGCTCTCCAATTATTGGAGACTGTAACTGGGATCTTTGAGCAGTGCAGCATCAAGTATTGCCTCACCGCCGGAACGCTATTAGGTATTGTGAGGGAAGAGAGGCTCTTGCCGTGGGATACAGACCTAGATCTGCGCATCTTTCGTCCAGATGTGAAAAAACTCTCCTGGGCAATGTGGAAAATTCGGTTCGCAGGCTATCTTGCCCGTATACGTCGTCAGGAGTTCATCGACCCACCTTTAAAAAAAGGTGAAAAGAGAATAGTAAAAATTTTCCAGAAAGCTGGTTTCCTGAAAAAAGGGAAGGTGACCATGGACTGTTTCATCGCAACGCGCCAAGACAATGATTACGTCTGGTCGTGTGGCGGACCCAACCTCTATACAAAGAAGTCCGTTCCGGCTCATTTCTATGATGAAACAAAAGTGATCACCTTTCGAAATAAGGATTATACCGCCCCGAAAGATGTTGAAGATTATCTCACGTTCCGTTACGGTGACTGGCGTACTCCGGTTAAAGAGTGGGATTATACCAAAGACGATGGAGCTATCGTCACACCTGAACTGAATAATTGACTGGACCTAAACAAGCTGTAGTTCTTCTCGCTGGTGCGGGCAGTCGTTTAGGAGTCTATACTGAGAGGATCCCAAAATGCATGGTTGAAGTAGCGGGAGAACCGCTGTTACTGAGATTACTAAATCAGCTGGACAAATTGCCCACAGAAGAAGCTATTCTGGTGGTAGGCTTCAAGGCGGACATAATCAAAGATGCGGTGGGAAACTCTTATGGCAATCTCGCCATCACGTATGTGGAAAACGAAGAGTGGGAAACGACCAACAATGTTGTCTCTCTAGCGCTTGCAACTGATTTTCTAAAAAAAGACTTTCTACTTTTGGAAGGTGATCTATTTTTCGCTAATGGCGTTCTGGATGGACTGTTGGGCCATAACCAGATGGCTGTAGACAGCTTCAGAGACGGGATGGACGGTACGATAGTGACCACAGCTTCGGATAATTTGGTTGAAAAGTTCTATCTCAAAACCACGCCTAATCGTCCAGAAGATATCAGTAAACTCTACAAGACAGTCAATGCATACAGCTTTTCATTTGATTCATTTTTCGACAAAGTTCTGTTGCGGCTCAATCGTCTGCTTCAGAAGGGCGAGCGTAATGTCTATTATGAGCAGGCTATCGCTGATGCAGTTGACGGTGGAAGTTTAACGCTGAAGTGTGTGAAGTTCGATGAGAGCGAGTGGTGTGAGATCGATACGGCGGAAGACCTCCAGCAGGCGTGGGTGAAGTTCGGCGAATGAATTATCCCATCCTGTAATCCGTTTCCCACCTGTAGAAGAAAGAAAAAATGGAATCGGTAATTTCGAGTCGTCGCTTCCTGGCTTTGAAGGTCCGTGCTTCTTTTTCATAACGATTCCGCGATTGAAAATCCGGCTCCTGAGCCTTTGAGAGAGTGTAGTCTAATTGAACCATCTCTTCACCAGTAGCCCATTCCACAATAGCAATTTCTTCTTTGGAAAGATCTTTTTCCCACCTTCCTACAGAACTTGCGTTTAGCGGTTCTCGCGTTGCTGAGTGCCAATCCATTTTGTAGTCGGGGACTGCTCGCTGAGCGATTCCCTGGAATTGAAGCATGGCCGGGTCGTAGGTTTCACCCAGAAATTGACAAACACGCTGAAGTTCTCGTTCAGGCTCGGCCAGAAGATCCTCGTACCGAAGCTCCAAATATTCATCCAGTTTTGTGTTCATTCGCGCATTTATGCCGTGCCGTATGGCTAATTTCCAGTTGAGGGCAGAGTAGTTCAGGCTGTTATTCCACCAGGGCATTTTTTTGAGTGAAGCAATAACATCACGAGAATCTCTGATAAGGTGAATGATCTGTGCATCAGGATAGTGCTGTCTGAGCTTCTCCATATGGTGGATGTAGTACGGTCGTTTGTCGCCCCACCGCTCTTTCCCGTGTTCCTGTGCGTAGCAAATCCACGGGACAGCCAGGGCGGCACCGAGTGACTTTGATTCCAATATCCCTTTTCTTACAGAATCTTGATCGATTTCAAGATCGTTCAGTTTCGTGCTTTTATCGAAATGATCCAAGAACCACTCCGCAAGTTTTTCTCGATTCTTTTCCTTCTGAAGGTTCCCGAATAACAGCCGTCGTTTGTAAAGTTTTCTCAAATATTTTGTCTGAGGTGGGATGGCGATGCGAGGATGGGCGTGAAGCATTAGGCGCAAAAGTGTTGTACCGGAACGTTCACTTCCAGCGATGAAGATTGGCCTTATCTCATTTGACTGACGCATTGACTTGAAGATAGGTGCGTTTTGAGGAGTGATTCAATGTTTATAAGTTCCGCTGCGTTACATTTAATCTACTTGATAACGATATCTTGAATTGCTAATGACCTCCATTCTATTTGAATGTCACCATCTCTATTACCTTCCCAATTTTCTACCGATTATTGAGGAGTTTCAGCAAAGGGGTGGATATTCTCTCTCAGCATCAATACCACACATCATTAACGATCTTGAACGCCGTCACCTCTTTGAGGCGGTTGAAACAGTTGGAATTGAATTCATTGATGGTGATAATGAAGCGACACGACAAGCAGAACTGAGGAGCAGAAAGTTTGATGTGGTTATTGTTGGTATCCCCGGTATGCTGGAGAAAGTGGTGAGTGACAATACGGTGGCGGTGATGGTTTATCACGGCATCGGCCTGAAAGAGAGTTATTACAGGGACAATTCGCCACGGATCAATATCAGAACCGTTGAAAGTCAGGAGCGGTACGATGAATTGACTAGGAGGGGAGAGACAAATCTTGTTCTTACAGGTTATACTAAGATAGATCCTCTCGCTTCGACGGACTCACAAAAAAATAGCCAATTCCTTGAAACTCTAAACCTTTCTCCAGAGCGCCCAACGCTTCTTTACGCTCCAACATTCTACCCCTCATCGGTGGAACAGGTGTTGCATAAGCTACCAGGGCTGGCTCAGGAAGTGAATGTTATCATCAAGTTGCACGGTTTCAGTTGGAGCCAGCGCCGTTACAGGCATCACAGTGAACAGGCCAAACAGATTTCAGGTGAGGGGATATATCTTGTTACCCGGGAAGATTACAATATTGTTCCCTACTATTCGGTCTCGGATATGCTCCTTTCTGATATTTCTTCGACACTCTTTGAATATCTGGCCCTAGATCGACCTATTATTCAAACAACCTTCTACAAACCACGACTTAAGCACCGAATCCTGAAATCCCGTTTGCAGAAGCGTCTCGATCTAGCACGGACTGAGAAAATCAATTTCACTCAACATCTTGACCACCCGGAAGAGCTGGAGACTGTAGTAAGTGAAACAATGAAATATCCAAACAGCATGTCTGGGGCGAGGAAAAAGGCAACCGAGCGTTACCTGTACCGTACGGATGGAAAGGCGTCTGCTCGTCTTGTAAATGCTATAGAAGAACATGTGGGTGGAGGCGAAAGATGAACGTCGGTGTCTACATTCCCAATTGGGTGGGAGATGCTGTCATGGCCCTTCCTTTCCTCGCGCACTGTCGGGATTCTCACGTAAATGACCGTATTGTTGCTATAGCTCGTGAATGGGTGGTCCCTGTAGTGAAAAACAGTCCATTCATTAATGATATGTTGAGAATTGCCAATAACGATGATAAAGGAGTGGCAGGCGCCACTCAGATCGGACGTCAGTTGAAGTCAAAGGAGCTGGATCGCCTTTATCTTCTTTCAGGATCGTGGAGATCTGCTTACATAGGATGGTTCTCCGGTGCCGAAGAGAGAATCGGCTATACCGGTCAGGGTCGATCACCGCTTCTGACAGAGATTATAACTCCGCCATCCGAAAAAACGCATCGATCCAAACGATACCTCAATTTATTGAAAGAGTATGATACAACTGCTGAACTGACCGCCCAAATCGCTGTTACTGATGATGAGGTAGCATCAGCAAAGGTCCTTCTAGAATCACTCAATATGGCATCTCCTTTAGCTATCTTTTCCGGTAGTATAGCTCCCTCAAGACGACCGCCAACAACACTTTGGAAAGGAATCATCGAATTTGCCTTGAACAGTGGTATATCTGTCCTGCTCGTTGGAGGAAAGAGAGATGTCCCCATTGCCATGGAGCTTATGGAATCTTTCCCGGCCGGGAATTTGAAGTCCGTTTGCGGCAAAACCTCTCTTCGAGAAACCATTGCACTGATTTCTCAATGTGCCGGTGCAATTGCTTCTGACTCAGGTTTGGGTCACATTTCGGCGAACCTTGGAGTGCCAACGGTTTCACTGTTTGGTGCAGGCGATCCTGAAGTCACTGCTCCATTTGGAAACAGTACCAAAATCATTTTTCAGAACGTTCACTGCAGCCCTTGTAAAAAAAATCAGTGCCACAACAGCGATATGCCACTTCTTTGTCACACCACTATGGATCCGGGGCAGGTGTGGGAAGCGTATTCAGTTGTATCAGGATCAGAAAAAAGTTAACTGTTTCTCAAAGCCCTCGTAGTTTCGGCCTCTTATGAGAGCGATCATTCTAGCAGCAGGTGTCGCCCGACGACTTTATCCCCTCACCTTTGACAAGCCGAAGTGTCTCCTGGAAGTGGCGGGTCAACCAATCCTCGATTACCAGGTGAAAGCGTTAAAACAGGTTGGTATTTCCGAGGCTACCATTGTCGTCGGTTACTACAAGGGTATGATCATTAATCACTTGAAAACCAGTTTCGATGAATTCGAGTTCAATTTTATCAATAATCCGCATTTCTTCGAAACGAACACCTCCTATTCACTTCATTTGTGTGAAGATGTACTTCGTGAAGGCGAATGTTTGCTCATGAATGGGGATGTTCTTTACCCTGTTGAGCTTCTCCAGAGGGTCCTTGATGACGACAAAGACAATGTGCTTGCAGTAGAAGCGAAACAGTGCGGCAAAGAGGAGGTAAAGGTAATTGAAGGTGCTGATGAGCGGATAGTAGCCATAGGGAAGGAGCTGATTGAAGAAAATTCACTGGGCGAATTCATCGGTGTGGCAAAACTGTCCGAAGCATTTAACAGTCAGTTTGCAGATTCACTTTCACAACTCATTGAAGCGGGAGGAAAAGCTGACTACTTTGAGGCTGCTATTCATCCACTTTTAGCCAAAATTGAACTTCACTATGTGGATGTTTCGGACTTGCCTTGTATAGAGATCGATTTTATTGAAGATCTTGATAAAGCCGCGGAACTTGCGACTTCAGACTTGTTTAAAAGCCAACGCTAGATTCTAAACTGAAAGCTTAGACGTCCTTCCCAGTACGGCTCCAATATATCGGTTCCGAAAAAAGTGTATCTGACATTCGGGGCGATCTGGAAGTTAACGGCCGGGCTGTAGATCACCCCCAACAGGACGAAATGTTCCCGCATGTCTGGATAATCTACTGAAGAATCATAAAGATCAATTCGCCCGAAGAGGGAAATCTGTTCTGATCTTTTCAGGGAAGCGTAAATAGCCAATATCCGTTCTTGATGATCGAGACCGGCGTCATGCTCGATTTGAAGGTCAACGCCAGCCCGAAGCTGTGAATTGGAAAAACCTGCAAATCCACCATACCTGTAATTCAGGTAGACATCATCTTTCCAGTCACCATAAGGTTCAACAGATCCCACAATACCAAAGTTATGGCCGGTATTTCGGGAAAGATTCTGTTCCCCCTTACTCACAAGGAGAGACATTCTTTTATAAGCATCATTTTCAGGTTTGTTGAATCCTGTACCGTTGAAGACAGCGACATTAATCAGTAAATCAGATCCAACGACTCGCCGAAGTGAGATACCAAGATCAGCAGTATCATCGAACCCATGGAGATTCCCCGGAAATTTTTCAATAAATCTTAGACCCCATGTCTGTTTTAACGGACCGAAATAATTTGTTGGTTGGGAACCCACCATGAACTCACCAAGCCTTGTTCGCCACGACACAAAGGCATGTTTTAGGAATACCTCCATTTTCCCATCACTAGATGATTGTGAATCAGTGGTCAAGCGAAACGAAATATTATCTGTCAACTGCTCTCTCAGATCGAGGTAGGCACGTCTTACAGTGAAGGCAGGATTGATGGCTTCCTGAGTTGAACCGTTCAGATCGAAGAAAATCAGAGATGAAATATCAACGGCAGAGACCACGGAAGTGTGAAGCAGGAGAACCAGTAAAACAGATTGATTAAGCTTTCCCATGCGGGCGAATTTAGGGAAAATTGTCAACATCACCCCTTTTCGATTAAAAGTGAAAACTCTAAATTACGATTGCTAAGTCAATTCAATAATTGTGGTGATAATGTCACCGCTCTTTTTGGTTAGAGACAGATGTCTTCAATAAAAATAGAACTAGATGGTAAAGCTGTTGAACTCCCGCTCATTGAGGGATCGGAAGGGGAGAAGGCCCTTGATGTTAGTCGTCTCCGAAAAGAGACAGGTTATATCACTTTTGATCCGGCGTATGGCAACACCGGTTCATGCGCCAGTTCTATCACGTTTATCGACGGCGAAAAAGGTATCCTGAGATATAGGGGCATTCCCATTGAGCAACTTGCGGAACATTCGACATTTGTTGAAGTCTGTTATCTGCTGATCCATGGCCATCTACCATCTGAAAAGGAGCTTGCGGAGTTTTCCAGGCAACTGACCTATCACTCCATGATCCACGAGGATTTTAAGCGCTTCTTTGATGGTTATCCCATGAATGCCCATCCAATGGGTGTTCTGGCTTCAACTGTTGCTGCCCTTTCAACGTTCTATCCGGATGAAGAGAATGGTGACATGGATATCAATATTGTCCGTCTTATCGCCAAACTAAAGACCTTAGCGGCGTTTTCGTACAAAAAATCATGCGGGCAACCGTTCATCTATCCCATTAATGATCTTGGTTATGAAGCGAACTTTCTCTACATGATGTTTGCTCTGCCTTCAGAGGAATATGAAGTAGATCCCGTGATGGCTGATGCTTTAAGGCTTCTGCTCATCTTGCATGCTGATCACGAGCAAAACTGCTCCACATCAACGGTCAGAATGGTGGGTAGTAGTCAGGCCAATCTGTACATTTCCATTGCTGGAGGGATAGCGGCACTCTGGGGAAGGCTCCATGGTGGAGCGAACCAGAAAGTGATCGAAATGCTCGGTGTAATCCGTGATGACGATATGAACTACAAGAAGTATGTTGATATGGCAAAAGATAAGGAGTCCGATTTCAAGCTGTTTGGTTTTGGGCACCGGGTGTATAAGAACTTTGATCCTAGAGCTAAGATACTGAAAGGGGCCGCCGACAGACTTCTCCAGAAGCTCGGAGTTGATGATCCTCTCCTTGAGATTGCAAAGGAATTGGAGGACGTGGCTCTCAAGGACGATTTTTTCATTAAGCGAAAGCTCTACCCGAATGTCGACTTCTATTCCGGCATTATTTATCGTGCCATGGGCATACCCACCGAGATGTTCACGGTCATGTTTGCTATGGGACGCCTGCCTGGCTGGATCGCGCAGTGGAAGGAGATGAGGGAAGAGCCTAAGGCGAGAATCTACAGGCCGAGACAGATCTATATTGGCGAGACTTTAAGAGATTATAAAGACGGAAGCTAGAAACCTCTAAGCTTTACTGATCTAGCGACCCGATCAATGGCAACCATAAAGGCCGCGGTTCTGAAAGAAACCTTCTTTTCTTTACGGAGTGCGCTCACCTCACTATAGGCCGAAACCATCTTTTTTTCCAGTTTTGCGTTCACATCATCTTCTTCCCATCTGAACTGCTGAAGGTTTTGTACCCACTCAAAATATGAGACAGTAACGCCACCGGCATTGGTGAGAATATCGGGGATGACAGGGATCGATTTATCAAAAAGTATTTCGTCCCCCGGCGGGGTAGTGGGGCCGTTGGCTGCCTCGATAACAAAACGGCAGTTGAGGTTATCGGCATTCATTTTGTGAATAACGCCACCCAGAGCCGCCGGGACCAGAAAATCACACTGGATAGTAAGAAGCTCTTCATTTGAGAGTTTTTTACCCTGACCGGAACCTTCGATGACTCGATTTTCTTTCACATAGTCCGTCAGTGATGAAATGTCAAGTCCATTGGGTTCATGGAGCCCGCCGGTGACATCACTAACAGCTATTACTTTGCAGCCGGCTTCGTGGAGGAATTTGGCGGCAAAAGAGCCCACATTGCCAAATCCCTGAATCACAGCCGTTGCTTCAGAAAGATCCACTTCAAACTCCGCAGCTGCTTCACGAATAGTGAAATACACACCGCGGCCAGTGGCAGCTTCCCTGCCGAGAGAGCCACCCAAATCGATGGGCTTTCCGGTGACTATACCCGGGCTATAACCGTGATTTTGACTGTATTCATCCATAAACCACGCCATGATCTGAGCGTTGGTATTGACGTCCGGGGCGGGGATGTCTTTATTCACACCAATGATTGGACTGATCCTTCGGAAGAACCGTCGAGACAGCTGTTCCAGTTCCCGTTCGGAATAGTCCCTTGGATCTATGGTTATGCCGCCTTTTCCGCCGCCGTAAGGAATATCCACTACGGCAGTCTTGTAAGTCATGAGAGCGGCCAGGGCCCGCACTTCGTCCAGATCGACTTCCTGATGGTAACGAATCCCACCCTTAAAAGGACCGCGGGCGTTGTTGTGCTGAATACGATACCCCTTGAAGACGGCCAGCGAGCCGTCGTCTCTGTTGAGTGGTACTTCGACGGCAAGTTCACGATCGGGCATCATGAGTGAGTTTGAAAAGTTCTCTTCCAGTCCAAGTTTATCGGCGGCTCTCTCAAACTGGTCACAGCACGCTTTGAAATTATTTACCTTCACTTCAGACATTCTTTAATCTCCCTATCCTTTTGTTGTTGGGTGGATCGGAAAGTAATTATGTACAAGGTGATTATCCAGTTAAGAAGTTCGTTTAACTGAATTTTCTCCAAAATATCATTAATGCACCTTTTCTCACTGTAACAATCACATTAATTTTTAGCTCAGTTATGAGTCAGGAGACAACACCGAAAATTGCATTCCTTACGGCTGGCGGCATAGCACCCTGTCTTTCTGCGTCAATTGGTGCATTGATGTTGGAGTATAACCACAAGGCACCGGAAAGTGATATGTTGGGTTACCTCCACGGTTACAGAGGTCTGTTGCTTGGCCAGTCACTTGAGATTTCAACTTCCGTTCGCGAGCGAGCCCAAACTCTTCTTTTCTTTGGAGGGAGCCCTATCGGCAACAGCCGAGTGAAACTTACCAATGTGGAAGACTGCCTAAAGCGTGGTTTTATTAAAGAGGGGGAAGAGCCTCTTAAGATTGCGGCCCGGCAGCTTCTGGAAGACGGTATTTCTATTTTACATACTATCGGTGGTGATGATACCAATAGCATGGCGGCGAGCCTCGTTGATGTTTTAAAGGAGATGGGTGCTGAGCTCACTGTGGTGGGATTACCAAAGACGGTAGACAACGATGTTTATCCTATTGTTCAAACTTTGGGTGCCGCTACAGCTGCGGAGCAGGGAGCCGTGTTTTTTGAGAATATTGCCAACGAAAATACCACGAGCCGTCGCCAACTCATTATCCATGAAGTAATGGGTCGCCACTGCGGCTGGCTCACCGCGGCCACGGCCCACGCATACCGTGAACGGTTGAAACAAAAAATATTTCTTCCTGAAATTCTTATCTCCGAAGACCGGTGGGATCTGGATGCGGTTTACGTCCCTGAGACCGAACTTGATTTTTCAGCCGAATGTGATCGTCTCATGAAAAGAATGGACGAAAAAGACGGGGTGAACATTTTCCTGAGTGAGGGTGCAGGCATTGAGACAATTGTGAAGGAAAAGGAAGCAGCGGGAGAAGCAGTGGCACGAGACGCTTTCGGGCATTTGAAGCTTGATCTCATCAATCCCGGCTTGTGGTTCGCTGAACAATTCGGCGAACGGCTCCAGGCAGATAAGATCCTTGTTCAGAAAAGCGGCTACTTTGCTCGGTCTGCTGCACCTAACGAAGAAGATCTGGACTTGGTCAAGAGAAGTGCTGCCATGGCTGCTGAATGCGCACTTAAGGGGGAGAGCGGCGTAGTGGGTCTTGACATGGATGAGGGCGGTCAGTTGAGTCTTATAGATTTTGACAGGATTATAGGTGGGAAATCTTTTGATGTGACAACAGATTGGTTCAATGTAATGCTGGGTAATATTGGGCAGGCCTGATGAAATAAGGAGAATAATTCACCATGAATCTTGAGCAGTTAGAATCGACGGCAAAAGCCATGGCGGCACCGGGAAAAGGCATTCTTGCGGCGGATGAGAGTACGCCAACTATCGGGAAAAGGTTTGACCAGATTAATGCAGAATCAACGGAAGAAAATCGCCGTACGTACCGTGATATGCTCTTTACCACTGAAGGGATGGAGAATTACATCAGCGGTGTCATCTTGTTTGATGAGACGCTTCGCCAATCCACGGTGGACGGAGACGTTTCCTTTTCGAAACACCTTTCAGATCTTGGTGTCGTCCCCGGTATCAAGGTGGACAAAGGTGCCAAGGAACTTGCGGGCTTTGAGGGCGAGAAAGTAACTGAAGGATTGGACGGCCTTCGGGATCGACTGAAAGAATACTACGACCTTGGTGCAAGATTTGCAAAATGGCGGGCGGTCATCACCATCACTGAAGATGCGCCCTCCTTTGCTTGCATCGATGCCAACGCTCACGCTCTGGCCAGATATGCTACCCTTTGTCAGGAAGCAGACATTGTCCCCATCGTAGAGCCGGAGGTGCTCATGGACGGTGAGCACAATATAGAGGCAAGTTTCGAGGTAACCTCTGAAGTGCTAAGCTCTGTCTTTGAGGCTCTTGTTCGCATGGATGTCTATCTGGAGGGAATCGTCCTTAAACCTAATATGGTTCTCTCCGGCTATGAATGTTCAGAGCAGGCATCTGTTGACGAAGTTGCTGAAGCGACAGTCTCCTGTTTTAAGAGATTTGTTCCGGCGGCGGTACCGGGGATCTGTTTTCTTTCGGGAGGTCAGAGTGATATTCATGCTACGGAACACTTAAACGCTATGAACTGTTTGGAAACAGAAAAACCGTGGAAACTCAGTTTCTCTTACGGCCGTGCACTGCAGCAACCGGCCTTGAAGGCATGGGGTGGTGATCCGGCCAATGTCGATAATGCCAGAGAGGCGTTTCTACATCGAGCTAAATGTAACGGTGCTGCCACCACTGGCGACTATACCAAGGAGATGGAAGCTTCAAAATAGCTAACCTGATTTAGGCGAAATTTTTCCTGGAATTAACAGCCAAAGAATAGATAAAATGAACCCCGGATAAAAAGGCTCAATGCCCAAGGGGTATTTATTCTCCTTAAACCAAAAAAGAAACCACACAAAACTCAGAGCGGTTGAGAGTATCATCATTGCCGGAACGGCTGGTATAAGTTTCTTTTTCCAAAAGGTTGTTAGAAAAGGGATAAGAAGCCCCGGTATTATCACGCTCCCGAGAGAATACCACAGCTCTATAACTGAAGGTAGTAACCACGCAAAAAGTAGAGAAAAAGCGGCAATAAAAGGAAGCCCCAGTTTTACCCACGTCACTTCATTTCCTGACCGTTTCATACGCCAAACAATGTCCCTTCCAAAGGTCATAGCGCTGATGAAACCGAATGAGTCAATTGTGGACATTATTGTAGCAAGAAGACCGGCAAAAAAGAGCCCTTTAATAACAGGAGGAAGTACAGACAACCCCAAAGCAGGCAACGCCAGAGCGGCCTCTGACCCCTCGGGCAAAACTAAACGGCTATAGAGCCCCGCTGAGACTGTGAGAAAATCGAAAAGCGCCCAGAACCCGATAGAAACAAGAATTCCTTTTTTTGCAACGGCGGGTGATTTTGCCGCTGCACACCGTTGATAGAAACCGGGATCTACAAACGTCCAGAGGGCGATAAAGAACCAGGCGAGAATATACTGTGTCGAATTTCCACCGTGCCAAGTCAGGTGTAATTCCGGTAAACCTTTCCTTAATGCCTGAAAGCCACCATAGTTCTGAAAACAGATGAAGGCGAGCAAAGCAAACCCGGTAAACATGAGCCCAAACTGGAGCAGATCCGTTCGGACCACTGATCGGAAACCTCCGTTGTAAACATAGATTAGACTGATCCCTGTAGCCAGAAGAAGGGCAGGAAACAGGGAGATTCCGAAAAGATAAGTAAGGAGCAGCGCGCAGCTCAAAATATACGGTGCAGGTGTGGTCAGTATTGTTACAAATCCCGCACCAATGAGGCCGGCTGTCTCACCATAGTGTCGGCGGAGTCTGTCGGGTATGGTGGCGAAACTGTCTTCTCGAATTCTCTCCGCCAGGAAAAGGGCAAAGAGAAATGCAAAGAGGTAGTAGGGCAGTGCCAGAACAACCCAGTTTGAAAGACCGTGAAGATAGGTGAATTCCCCCACGCCCAGGATGCCGCCGTACCATGAGGCCACCAGTGATGCGGTAAAAGGGATGAGCGTCAGCCGCCGGCCCGCCAGAAGGTAGTGAGAATTACCTGTTTCTTTCTTATTTCTGAAAAGACCCAGCGCCAACAGTCCTACCCCGTAGATCAAAATGATGGCGGTGTCGACGGGATGTAAGAAAGGATTCAATCGATATGGCCGATGATGAGGAACAGACTGCCGCCTGACACCTCCAGAGCAAAGTGCTCGTTTTCCGCCCTGTTACTGATGCCGTGACCTCCGGTTTTCAGTTTTTCAGCTTTCAGGGTGTATTTCAGGCCATGGGAAGATATCGTTGGCTCACTGGCGGCCAACAAAAGAGAGACAGTTGCTCCCGGCTCGCAATCAAAACTTTCATTTCCTGCCACCTGATGGATGATACCGTAATCGGTGACGGCTGTCAGTTTCAATCTGTGGCTGTATTCTGAAAAAACAGCAAAGTTCGCCATCATGTGGTCTTCTCTCATCCCGGAAAGACCAAGGAGTGTGGCGGAGGGGACGTTTTTTCCCACACACCAGTCCAGCACTTTCTCCAGATCGGTGTTGTGCTGACCGGTCATGGCAATCACTTCACTTTCAGGCGGAATATGAGCCTCGTCCATGGAATCCATATCCCCGATGATGACATCTGGAATACGGCCCAGTTTTACAGCGGTTGTAGCGGCACCATCGGTGCAAATAAGTGTGGCTGCATTATTGAGGATGGATAATGGGTGGCGATGGGAAGGAGGATTACCATTGGCGAGAACGACAACGGGTTTAGGGATGCTGTTCTCTACTTCTCCCACGATGTGCCGAGCCATCCCTCGAAAAGTTGTTTCTGATCCTTGCTGGGTGATTCAGTCTTTTTGATGACAAAGCTGTCGTAAGGAGGCCCGGAAGCAATCATTTCCACCGTTTGCATTAGTCCTTCCCGAGATATGAGAAGCTTGGCCTTATCACCTATGGAGATGTTATTAAGGCGGTCAGTGAGTGTCTTTGTTGACACTCTTGTGTCGTTCACAGCCACAATTTCATCATTTACATTGAGACCGCCTGTATAAGCCGGGGTCCCTGCGTAAACCCTGCTCACAACAGGGTTTTTTTCACCTCTTGTCGCGAATCCATAGTAAGAAGTTGAACTAGTCACTCCTTCTCCGTACTTCCGTTCAAGGATACATCCCACTGTTTCAAGTGCTGAATTGTAGTCCACTTCGTCGGTGGTATCTGCGTATCGCCAAACATCATCCAATGTTCGGTCGGCCACATTTTCACATATAGTCCTGAATTCCTTTGAGGTAAAACCTGCAGAGGGATCATTTGCGTACCGCCTGTTAAGTTCTTGAAAAACCTGATCCAGAGATTTCCTGCCGTTTGTACTGGCATTGATGGCAAGATCAAGCATTAGCCCGGTAACAGCTCCCTTGGAATAGTAAGAGATCATCACATTGTGGGACTCTTCATTGCGGCGATAATTTTTGATCCAGGTATCGAAACTGGATTCCGCGGCGGATTGGACCAGTCTTCCAGGTGCTGTTTCCACCCCCCTGATATCCCGACCAACAAATTTGAAATAGCCTTCAACATCAACTATGCCCGATCTCAACAGCAAGAGATTGTCGTAATAGCTGGTAATCCCTTCTGAGATCCAAAGGTCGTCGGTGTAATTTTCCCTGTCATAATCGAAGGGGCCAAGAGCTATGGGGCGAATTCGCTTCACGTTCCATGTGTGAAAATATTCGTGGGCTACGGTGGAGAGAAATCGTTGATAACGATTGTCATCTGAGAAAATCCACCTGTCTGCCTGAATTGTGGTGGAGTTGAGGTGTTCAAGACCGCCGCCCAGGCCGTCTAGCATGAGGATGAAGAAAACGTAGCGATCATAGGGAAGATTTTCGAAAATATCTACAGTAGCCTGAACAATTTTCTTGAAATCATCTTTCAGTTGGTCTTTATCCACATTGCCTTGCCCATAAAGAGCAATTTCGTGGGGTATCCCTTTCACTTTGAAAGTGAGCACATCATGATTACCAATGAGGAAAGGTGAATCGGCCAATACGTCGTAGTCAGGGAACGAGAATGTGTTTCGCTGTCCCTTCACTTTGGGCAGTCCGGTAGAGATTTTTCGCCAGCCCCGGAAGGGTGTCACCTTCACTTCTCCCGGCTCATATTTCCGGTCAGCTACATAGAGGAAAATGGACGTTCCGTTGAGATAGCCTCTGGAATCACTCAGATAACTTGTCCTCACCGACTGTTCATAAGCGTAGATGCGGTACATGACGGTAAATTCTTTGTAGTAGCCCGCCTGCACCTCCCAGCTGTTCTTGTCTATTTTTTTCACCTTGAGTTGTTGCGTTCCCGCATATGCTCGGACCCTGGGGATGTGTCGGGCGAATTCCCGTACCAGATAGGAGCCTGGTGTCCAGACAGGCATTTTGAGCTGGACAGTCTTATCAAGGTTGTTGCTCACCGTCATTCCAACTTCGTAATAGTGAGTGTGGGGCTCCGGCATGGATAGGTGATAGCTGATCATGACATCATCTTTTCCTGCGGCTATACTCATAAAGCTCAGAATAACAACCGTTAACTGCATCGATATTTTTGATTTAGTCATTTTGTTCTCATTTATCTTTAATGGATGATTTGGAAGATACAAACTTGCCGGCCATTTTCATAAGAGGTGATAGTTAATCAGTCGCAAGCCTGCCAATGGGATGTAAACCTTTTTTCGTATCCCGGTTCAATTTGCAATTTTGTTACAGGTTCCTTTTTTTTTACACGACCCCGGTAGGACCGGGACCTGAAGTATTTTTTTGTACTCCTTGAAGTGGGAAGAAGCATTTCAGCGGGTTTCCATTTATCCATCTTTCCTTCCTTCTTGCCAACAATTTTTCCTTCTTCCCAGGCCCACGCCACCTGGGCCAGGGAGTGTTGTTTACACAATTTCTGAATTGACTTCATCATTCCCTGGCGACAGGGATCCAAAAAAGCGAATTCCCCGGAATATATCATAGCCGCAGCCACACTGTTAGGGATGATGAGAACACCATCACACCTGGCTCTTCGCCCCATCCAGTAGAAGATTTCTAACGCTTCCTGTGCCAGTCCAAGTCCCGGGCAGTCCTGATGAGGAAGCTGGGGGCTTCGACTTGAAAAAGAAGCGAGGTGGTTCTGCAACATGAGCCACTCCACCACGAGGATATCCCAGCTGTTGCCTTTTGTTGATTTGATCTCAGGCGGTGTGAAAGTGCCACGTCTCATGACCAACTCAGCCACAAGATGATGTTTGCCGTCTTCGTTGTGGTGCAATCTGAAAAGGTGTTGAAAAGGCCTGGAAGTATCCATGAAAACTGACAGATTATCCAATCCTTTGCGCTTTACCCTGTCAAGAAGGCCAAGCTTTTTCAGAGCGAACATGATTCCCCTTTCGCTGTACTGGCCAAGAAACAGATCTGTTCCCCGACCGCCGGTGAGATCTGAAAAAAGGTCACCGTCCATCAGCAGGCCGGAATCATCGGATTGAATAAGTTCCAGCGTTGTGATGTGAGAAACAATGTTGCGATATCTGCGTCGGCGCTTCATAATAAGGGTTTTGTCTCCTTATAAATTTATTAACTATAGGGACTCTTTTTCAGTGCTGTCCGGTAGATTTTTATTGACATATGAATATGGTCAATCTGACATTTCAGCCTTAATTTTTCATTAATAATAATCTAGCACCGGTGGATACGATAAAAACCTTTGTAAGCATGATTGTGGAAAGTCTCTTCACGGAGGACGGTTTCCGTGCAGCGAGATCACACCGAGCAGAGCAAGAGAGGTAGATTGAGAATGAGTGATCGCATTAAAGCGTGGTTTATCCGGCAGAGTATGGAGAATTCCAAGCGGACCATCCGGGTAATGGTACTGTTATCTCTTATTCTGATTACGGGCTTGAGTGGCAACCTCCTGTTGGTTTTTAAATGGGTGGGAGAATGGGTTTTGCCTGATGAGACGGCCGCCCGGGTCTTCTCCTCATCTTACGATCGTTTCGCGGAAAAACTGCCCCATTTCGTTTTTGACGAAGACGTGATGAAACTGCTCCCGCAAAATACCGAAGCCCGTGTTACCTGGGAAAATGTGAGGAATGAGTTCGGTAGTACCGATATGGGTTTCATTGCGTTTGGGTTACCGGGAAAATCAGTTTTTAATGAGAAACTGCTGGCATCGCTATGGGATGCAAGCCGCGCTCTGGAAGAACTTCCGGAGGTGGACGAAGTTATATCAATATCGACGACAGATCGGATGGACAGCGACGATGGTTTTCTCGAAATAAGCAGTCTCCAGCCTTCCCGGAATCTGACTGCGGATGAAGTTCATGATATTGAGCAATACCTCAACAGACTTTCCAGCCTGAAGAAACGGATGGTGGGACGTCATGGTGATTATGCGAATATCATGATTAAACCTCAAACAGAGATAGATAACAATATCTTGCGGGACAAAATGGTGGAGATCTCGGAACGGTTCCTGGGTGGTTATGAAATTCATTACGGTGGTACACCTTATATTTTTGGAACTATCCCAACACTCATTATGGAAGATGTACTGATTCTGATGATACTTGGCATAGGAATATTGCTCACTGTTTTGGCCGTGAACTTCCGTAGCGCAAACGCCGTCAAACTGGTTTGGGGAGTGATTATCATGTCCCTTGTGTCCATGATGGGCTTTATGGGGTGGGTTGTGACCTTGACCGGCTCGGAAAGATTCCTTTTCACTATGGTGAATTCATCCATGCCGATTATTTTGCTGACAATTGCCGCAGCAGATGGAGTTCACATTCTTACAAAGTTCTTACGGGAATTGCGCAAGCATAAGGATGTAGAGAAGGCTACTCATGTAACCATGGACAAACTCTTGTTGCCAATATTCCTGACAAGTCTGACCACCATTGTCGCTTTCCTCTCACTGATCTTTGCTCCCATCGAACAGTTCACCGGTTACGGTATTACCGTTTCGCTCGGCATTACCTGGGCATGGCTTTTGTCCTCGCTGTTTCTCCCTGCCATGATCGTTCGTCACGAATGGGATTTGAAATCTAAGGCGGTGACACATTTGAGTCCCATTGAGAGAATAGTAAGTGTATATGGAAGGCTTGTTATCCGCTATCGGAAGATAATTCTGGTGCTAGGAAGTGGGATAGTTTTCGTGGCGGCAATTGGGATACTGTTAGTGGAAGTAGAAGTTGATTTTACCAAGTTTTTCAAACCGGGTACTGAAATCCGCGACAGTATCGATTTCATGAACCGAGAAATGGCCGGCGTTATGGATATCAATATCAGGATCGAAGGAGATCTGAAGTCTCCTGATATCTTAAATAAGGTGCAGACCATTCAGACCTTTGTTGATTCGCATCCGAGTGTACATTCAACATTCTCCATCGTGGACGTTATCAAGCAGATGCACCGCACCGTCATGGATGATGATCCGGAATTTGAGACTATTCCGGAAACGAGGGGAAAAGTAAATAACCTGTTTACGCTTTATTCCATGTCTGGCGATCCAGATGATTTCAGTTCGTTGGTTGATTATGACTATCATACTGGACTGATGACAGCCCTCATGGGGAATATTACCACGGACATGATAGTTAAGTTTGTCCAGGATACTGAAAAAGAGATTCAGTCCATTGCAAGGAATGATATCAAGACAACCATCACGGGGCTCCTGGTCATTATGCGTGAACTGGTAGATATGGTTATTAGATCGGCAATCACCAGTATATTGGTATCAATTGTTATGATCTTTCTCATTTCCTGGATCTTTTTCAAGAAAGGCTTGTGGGCCTTGCTATCAGTTACACCTCTTGTTTCCGCCGTTATTTTGAATTTTGGGTTGATGGGTCTATTCGGTGTCGAACTTTCCCATGTTACGGCAATTCTCTCAGCTATCATCATTGGTGTCGGTGTCGATTTTGCCCTCCACTATGTTGCGCAGTACCGCAATATTTCAAGGAGTGGAATTTCTTCTGATGAACTAACGCGTGAAGTTATAGAAGATGTAGGTTATCCCATCATTTTAGACGCTACTTCAAACCTGGGGTTTGGTGCTCTGTTGTTTTCGACATTTATCCCTGTTCAGTACATAGGCGGATTGCTCATTTTTGCTATGATATCTACATCCGTAGGGACGTTGACTATTCTGGCGGTCATTGCGGAAATGTTAAAATCAAGATTGATGAAAGCTTAGGAGAATAACCATGAGAATAACACTTTTGGCTCTGCTTTTCATTACAGTCCTTCGGGGTCAATCTGGCTATGACATTGCCAAAATGATGGATGAACGAAAACAACCCACAGATATGACTTCCAAGACGACCATGGTTCTGACCAATTCAAAAGGGAAGACACGCACATCCATCATTTTTTCACAATTGGTTGATAGCGGAAATAAACAGATCCTCTGGTTTCTGGCTCCGGCCGATGATAAGGGGGTAGCTTTCTTAAAGATTGAACACGACGATAAGGATGATGAAATGCGCATGTGGCTTCCTGCTTTCAATAAGATCCGCCGAATCTCATCAAAGAAGAAAGGCGATTCTTTCATGGGCTCAGACCTCAGTTATGAAGATATGACCAGCAGGGATCTTGATGAGAATGAATTCGTTCGCCTGGACGACGAGGAGGTGGACGGAAAAGAGTGCTACATGCTGGAAGTGACACCGAAACCTGAAGCCAAATCCACCTATTCCAAACATATGACCTGGGTAGAGAAAGCAACCTTGTTAGCGGTAAAAGAAGAGTCCTACGATCAAAACGGAAACTTGAAGAAGACCAAGGTTTTTAACACCAGCAGGATGGGGGATTACAATATCATGACTGGCATTATTGTCAAGGACGTTCAGAAAGAACACACCACGAGAGTAACGTTTGATGAAATTCAGTTGGACAGCGGCCTCGAGGAGAATCTTTTCCAGGAGAAGAATCTGAAGCGGATGCCGCGGCAGGAGAAATAGACAATGCAAGAATCACCCCCAGTTTCTAACATAAACGATCTTGTGGAATACCAGTCTGAATCTGTTGTCAGCAAAACGCTTATCAAGGGTGAGAAGGGAAGCATAACGCTGTTCGCTTTCGAACAGGGTCAGGGATTGAGCGAACATACGGCGCCTTTCGATGCCTTTGTCCACGTTACCGACGGAGAGGCAGAAGTGACTGTCGCCCAAGAATCTCAAGTCGTTCAGGCTGGACAGATGATCATCCTGCCGGCAAACATACCTCACGCCTTGCAGGCAAATATTCCTTTCAAGATGGTGCTTGTAATGGTGAAAGGATGAGATTTGCGCTGTTGCTTCTTCCTGTTGCCCTGTCAGCGCAACTGCATTATAGTGGCTCCGCTCAGCCAGCTGGTATGTTTCGTTCATCGGACGGATCGGAGATTTCTCTCCCTTTCCGGATGGCGGAACTGAAGCTGGGTTACACGTTGGGTAACTTCGACATCAAAACCAGCAGCTCTCTAGAATACCGCTGGTCTACCGGTGAAACTGAATTTGATCTACGGGAAGCTTATGCTGTTTGGTATCCCCGGTTTGGAGAAGTGAAGGTTGGGAAACAGATCCATGCCTGGGGTGCAGCTGACGGAAATAATCCTACGGACAATCTCAATGCTTACGACTATTACTATTTGTTCCTTCCGGGTACAGATCGGAAGATAGGATCTCTTTCCGCGGCGGTGTCAGCCTACCTTGGGGCTTGGCAGATTGAGGCTATCGTTATTCCTGAGCATGTGCCCAATCGTTATACATTCGGCGAGGAGGATTTTCCAATCAAGCCCCCGTTCGAGCCGGGAGAATATATTAAGGTAGAGGGCCCATTGGAGTATGGTGCTCGTCTCCAGACGACAGTGGGAGAGAGTGATCTTTCTGTCTCTTATTTCGAAGGTCATGATAGGGGATTCAGCCTTATAGGTATGAACTATCTCCAACTCCAATCCGTCAATATGGTGTTGCCGTTACCTCAGTTTGGATACAGGTCAACGTCTGTTCTCGGGGGTGACTTTGTCACTTTCTTCGGCGATCTGACCCTTCGGGGCGAGATGGGTTTTTTCATGACTGCAAATGAAGCAAATGATTGTTGTGACGCGCTGTTACCACTAGAAGCGGAATATCTGCAATACGTTCTCCAAGGTGAAGTGACAGGGCCTTTCGACATCCAGTTCTCAGGCCAATTCATCGGCAGTACGGTACTAAAAGCTGAAGGACTTACTTTTAATCAAGTGATATTGCAACAGACTGAATTAACGAAAGACAGTTTTGTACCGGGAATGGGAACCCCCTTCGCCATGTTTTCCAAACAGGCTATTATGCTATCCGGAACAGGCAACCTGATGGACAATAGCCTTGAACTTAGAGCTACTACCTTAGTTAATCTTGAGGAGGCGGGAATGATGGGTGGATTTGGAGTAGCCTATTCCCCTCTTGAGAACTGGGAAATTGAGCTCGGCTTGACTCAGTTTTTTGGTGATGAGGCAGATCCGACCAATCCATTTACACAACTGGAAGATTTTTCTCATATATCCGTCGGTTTTAAGTACAGTTTCTAGCTGAAACACTTTACCTTAGTTTTCATAACCATGCTCAGATTGACCAGTTGTCTTCTCATTACTTTTTCCACACTGCAACCGCAAGTGACGGGTCTCGAGATCATGAAGAAATTAGAGGCGCAGCCGGAGCCGCGAGATGTTGTCTCCAAAACAGTGTTGACACTAACCAAAATAATGAAAGCAAAGGAGCGCCACCGAAGCCGTGAGATCATGAGATATGAAAAGTATTTTTCGGAGGGAAGCTTTCTGTCCAAATCTCTCATTCGTTTCACAAAACCGGCTGATGTGAAAGGGACGGCTCTCCTCATTTGGGAATATCGAAAAAGGGGCAAAGACAATGACCAGTGGTTCTACCTGCCGGCACTGAAAAAAACAAAACGGATTATTTCCAATCAGAAGAATCAGAGCTTTATGGGATCTGATTTCACTTACCAGGATATGGAGGGGCGAGATATTGATGATGACACCTATACAATCCTTGGAGAGGAAGAACTTTTTGGTGAAACATGTTTCAAAGTCGAAGCCAAGCCTGTAGAAAAGGGAACTTACTCACGGCGTATCATCTGGGTAGAAAAAGAACGAAGCATTCTTCGAAAAGTGGAATTCTTTGACAGAAAGGATATACTCCTGAAAGTGATGACTATTCCTGAAGTTAGAAAAGATGGCGATTACTGGACGATTTTGAAGATGGTGATGGAGAATGTCCAAAAGTCGCACCGAACCATACTGGAAGTTTCCAATGTTCAGTACGACATCGGTATTAAAGACAGCTTTTTCACTGAGCGGTTTCTTAAGCGCGAAAGGTGATCATCTATTAAGAATATAAGTAGTTGAGCTCAGTCCTTTCTAAAGGGCAGCTATCAAAATGGAGTACAGTTAGGTGGTAAGGGAAAGAGTAAGTTCTTTTGGTCAGTTCATCGGCAACGATAACGTGTTCTTAAAAGTGAAATAGAGCTTTTAGGTTTTCGTTTCTTCAGATTGGAAACCAATTTTCTCAAAAGGATTTGCAACACTCGTAACCATATTATTCAGGTGGGAATTAATCCGTTTGAGGTATCGTGCATAAAGTGCCAGGGCGGCACAATCATCCGGTGTTATACTATTTATCTTTCCCCCTGCAGCACGGTCCACAATTGTGTCACAGATCAAGGACAGTTCCTTTTTTAATGTTGACATTTGATGCTTAGCACCATCCTCGTCCTGCTCTCGAAGGATACGAATAGTTTCCTTAAAACGTTCTTTTGTAGTTGATTCTATTTGATGAAGGTCTTCCTCAAGATCAGGAATATTTAAACGATTAGAATGTACTTCGGCAAGATCGAGTATATTCTTGGCATAGTCCCCAATTCTCTCAATATCGATAACAATACTCACAAGAACCATTCCCCCAGGAAGTTCGTTCGGGCCTTGCACTGTACAGTGTGTCATCACTTTTCTTCGAACGTCTTGTTCGTACTCGTTTACCTTTTTATCCTTCTGGCGGATATCTTTATTTATAACAGTGTCATCGCTCTCCCTAAGAATTCGCATAGCTTCAAGACACATATCCCGGGCGATTTCCAGCATTTCATAGGATTGGTCCCATGCCTGTACAAGCAGGTTGTCCGATTTCCACAGTTTTAAGAGTTGATTCCACATGATTTTACCTCACAAATAAAATTAGTCTTAAGAGATTCAGAAATGAAATGTTTATGGTGCAGACAGTATAAGCCTTTTGCAGTGATAATCTCCAGATCCGGTTATCGATTTTCGTATTCATGTTATCCAGTATTTACGTGAGGAATATGAGTACCACCGGAACAAAGTGCAGAAGAATATAGATAGTGATGAATAGGATCAAGTTTTTGGTCGACTGGCTCGATATAAGTCCAACAAATTCAGCCATCCGAATTGGGATGAACTTAAATGGGTAAAATAGAACAATACCGAAGACGTTGAAACAGAGGTGGGAAAAGGCAACAGTTACGGCCACACTGTTCTGCGTCGCCATGGCAGCCAACATTGCGGTGAATGTTGTTCCGATGTTTGCACCTATGGTATACGGGAAAATCTGTCTAACAGAAATAAGACCGGCACCGGCCAGTGGTATGATAAGGGAAGTTGTGACCGAACTGCTCTGGACTAAAGCTGTCATCAGAATTCCGAAGATGAAACCGAATACATCATTTCGAAAAAGGTACTTATCAATAATCACTTCTATCCTTGTTAGCATTATAGATCTAATTGTTTTGATTAGAAATGCCAGTGCAGAAAACATGATGATTAGGGAAAAAATGATCATGACTAGGTTTTTGTAAGGGAAAAATGAGAATAGGAAATCGAGTAGTTTAATCGCAGGATCAATAATGAAACTTAATGGATTGAACATTTTCAATCCACCCGCTCCTGAGAATCCTCTTTCTAGGACAGAAGCAGTTTTGGATATGATATGAAACTTCAACTCGATGGGGAACAAGACGATAACAACGCAAATATTAAAGAAATCGTGCACGACGCTTGCGGAAAACGCTCTTCGAAATTCCACCTTGTTATTGATATGACCGAGCGACACAAGTGTGTTGGTGATGGTTGTACCGATGTTCGCCCCCATGATGATTGGAACGGCGTTGCTCAGATTGAGAGCGTCTCCGGCAACCAGACCGACAACGATTGAAGTGGTAGTGGAAGAACTCTGAATGAGGCTCGTAGCTACGATGCCAATAATGAGGCCAGCGAATGGGTTAGATGTCATCATGATCATGATTTCGGCCAGATTCTTAAACTGCTTGAAGGAGTGCCCGAGCAGCTTGATACTTAGCAAAAATAGATAAGTAGCTATTATGATCGTAAGTGCTTTAACCAGCCTGGATTCTGTATTCATGCTTTTCTGATCACTAACCTAATCGTATGTCATTCATAGTCAGTGCACGATTTAATGACAAAGAATTAAATCTGGGAAAAATGTAAATAGGTCATTTTTCATAGGTGATAAATTCTAGCAGAGGTATTTCCAGGCGAATCAGCCAGAGAAAATCTGGGTGGTTCTTAAGTAAATATTGTGACCTCCCAAGTTATTTGAAGCAATTGAAGCTTATATAGCTTTGTAACTTAGAAATAGTTGTGGTTCAACCCAAGAGTTTGATAGGATTGTTAGGAAAATGTTAGCTATGAGACCCCTTTCCATCGCAAGGATAGTATCAGAATGACAATGACAAAAACTGTGAGCAGGGTACAGAGAAAAAGGGCCATGATTCGGTGGGAAATAAGTGCAAAAAGCCGCCAAAGAAAAGATAAAAACGTCCCAATCACCTTGTCTGGGATAAGGTCGGTTTGTACTTTTATCCGTGCTTTTCAAGTTAATTTCTAATTGGTTTGAGTTAGAAACTGTTCGACTTATTATCGAACAAAATTAGTTTGCCAAAGGAGCCTCTTCGGAGGCTCTTTTCATTTTAATGAAGAAAAAAATTGACCTGCAGGAAATAGACCCCATCAGCATTGCGGGTGTGGCTGATGAGAACCTAAAGATTCTCGAAGAATCATTTCCATGCCAGATTATTTTGCGGGGCTCAGACATTACTCTTGAAGGGAAGAAGTCTGTGATTGAGCAGGCGTCTGAAACCATTTCGGAAATGATGAAAACATACAGCAGGAAAAATCAGGTTACGGCTGGTGATGTCCGGTCGCTGGTTGCTCTAATTTCCAATGGAGAGCACGTCGTATCCCTATCAAATGAACCTGTTGTTTTACATACCCGGCAAGAAGCCGTTACACCCAGGTCAGATGGACAAAAACAGTTCTACGAAGCTGTACAAAAAGATGACATGGTTTTCGCCATAGGCCCAGCCGGCACGGGAAAAACCTTTCTTGCAGTGGCTTTTGCAGTGGCGGCTTACAAGAACCGCCGGGTGAAGCGGATCATCCTTTCACGGCCTGCAGTTGAAGCAGGGGAAAGGCTTGGTTTTCTACCCGGCGATCTTAAGGAAAAGATCGATCCATATCTGGCTCCTCTTTATGACGCCCTTAATGAACTCATGCCAGCGGTCAATTTGAAATCACTCCTGTCCAAGAGAACAGTAGAGGTTATTCCACTGGCTTATATGAGGGGCCGGACGCTGGACAATGCCTTTGTTATATTAGATGAAGCGCAGAATTGCTCAGCCATGCAAATGAAAATGTTCCTCACTCGGTTGGGGCCGAACTCCAGAGCCATTATTACGGGCGACAAGACACAAATGGATATTCCTGATAAAAACGATTCCGGATTGCTTCAGGCTGAACAAATCCTGAAAAAGATCGATGGCATTGGTTTTGTTTATCTGGATCAGTCTGACGTAGTGAGGCATAGGTTGATAAAAGATATCATCAAAGCTTATAATCATAACGACAATGGGAAATAGTATACCTGTTGTTTTTGCGGGTCCTAAGCGGACACCTATCGGTGCCTTTCAGGGGAGCCTCTCAGCTGTTGCCGCTCAGCATCTGGGCGCTACCGCCATTTGCAGTGCTTTGGAAACTGCCGGTATTGCGCCAGACAGTGTAGATGAAGTAATTATGGGAAATGTGCTTCCGGCAGGTCTGGGTCAGGCACCGACCCGTCAGGCGGCCATCTACGCCGGTCTACCTAATTCGGTAGAATGTCTTACCATTAATAAGATGTGTGGTTCTGGTCTGAAAGCTGTTATGCTGGCGGCGCAGGCCATACAGGCGGGAGACGCCGGTGTCATCGTGGCCGGCGGAATGGAATCCATGACGCAAGCACCTTATCTTTTGCCCAAAGCTAGGGGAGGTTACCGTCTCGGGCACGGCGAAGTTGTAGACTCCATGATTATTGACGGCCTGTGGGATGTCTACAACGACAGGCACATGGGCCACTATGCCGACATGTGTGCTGAAAAATACAGTTTCTCCCGGGAGGAGCAAGATGCTTTTACTAAAGAATCTTACACCCGGGCACAAAGGGCCCAGTCCGAGGGGAAGTTTGCTGACGAGATTGTGCCGGTTGAGGTGAAAGACCGGCGTGGGAATGTTTCCGAAGTTTCGGTGGATGATGAGCCCGGTAAAGCCGATTTTGAAAAAATGACAAAGCTCAAACCGGCATTTGGGAAAGAAGGGACCGTCACCGCTGCCAACGCTTCAAAAATCAATGACGGTGCGGCTGCCTTGGTAGTACTGGATGAGAATAAGGGTGCTGAACTGAAGGTCAAACCGGTGGCACGAATCCTGGCACAGGCCTCTGTGGCCCAGGAGCCGGAGTGGTTCACAACAGCACCCGTTGGCGCTATTCAAAAGGTGTTGAAAAAGGCGGGTCTGGAGATGAGTGATATTGATCTTTTTGAGATTAATGAAGCGTTTTCAAATGTCGCCATGGCAGCCATGAAGGAACTTGACATCAGCCATGATGTTGTAAATGTAAACGGTGGTGCAGTGGCGCTGGGCCACCCTATTGGTGCCAGTGGCGCACGAATATTAGTGACACTTCTCCACGCCATGAAAACGAGGGGCGCGAAGCGGGGCTTGGCGGCTATCTGTATCGGCGGTGGTGAAGCTTCGGCCCTTATTGTAGAGGCTATCTGAAATGGATTTCAACTACTCTGAAGAACAACTTCTTGTACAGAAAACAGCCCGGGAATTTGCTGCGGAACAGTTAGCACCGGGTGTTGCCGATCGGGATGAGAAAATGGAGTTCCCTGCCGAGCAGATCAAAATGCTGGGTGAAATGGGGTTTATGGGAATGATGGTGCCGGAAGAGTGGGGCGGATCAGGCTTTGATACAGTGAGTTATTCTCTGGCTCTGGAGGAAATTGCAAAAGTGGACGCCTCCGCCGCTGTCCCTGTTTCTGTGAACAATTCGCTTGTCTGTGCACTTCTGTACAAATACGGCACAGATGATCAGAAAGAAAAATATCTTCGAAAACTTGCCACTGGTGAATGGCTCGGCGCCTTCTCCCTCAGCGAGCCCCAAGCCGGATCTGATGCATCTAATCTGCTCACACACGCAGAAAAGAGTGGAGATCAATACATTATTAACGGCACCAAGAATTGGGTCAGCAATGGTGTCAACTCCAATATTGCCTTTGTTTTTGCTGTTACCGAGAAAGGTGCGGGTCATCAGGGGATCACTATTCTTGCAGTTACAAAAGGAAGTGACGGTTTTACCACCGGGAAGAAAGAGAATAAACTTGGTATTCGAGGGTCTGATACCTGTGAACTGTACTTTGACGGTTGCACTGTGCCAGTGGAAAACAGGATCGCAAAAGAAGGAGACGGATTCAAAATTGCCATGTCTGTTCTGGATGGTGGAAGGATAGGCATTGCTTCTCAGGCTCTTGGAATTGCACAAGCGGCGCTTGAGAGTGCTATCACTTACGCCAATGAGAGAAAACAGTTTGGAAAGCAGATCAGTTCTTTTGGTGCCGTAAAAGAAAAGATTGCCATAATGGCCACAGAAATCACCAGTGCAAGGCTCCTGACCCATTACGCTGCAAACCTTAAAGATGAAGAAAAACCCTTTTCCAAAGAGTCGGCTATGGCGAAATATTATGCATCGGAGGTGGCCATGTCGGCCGCAACCGAATGCGTTCAGATATTCGGGGGTTATGGATATATGAAGGATTACGGTGTGGAGCGGCTTATGCGCGACGCCAAGATTACTCAGATTTATGAGGGGACTTCAGAAATACAAAAACTGGTTATTGCCAGATTAATGTTGGAGAAAACATGAAAGATATTGATGTAATGGAACCGCAAATTGATTGGGACAATCTTACATTCAGCCACACACCAACCAGAAGCATGTATAGGGCTACCTGCGATGAGGGGGGTGAATGGCAGGAGGGGAGCATCATCCCGTTTGGAAACATAGAACTTTCCCCGGTTGCCGGGGTATTGAATTATGGTCAAGGCGTTTTTGAAGGAACGAAAGCGTTCAGGACGGCCAATGACCGTGCTATTCTGTTTCGTCCGGAAATGAACGCAAAAAGATTGCAATCATCTGCCAAGAGACTGTGTATCCCTCCCATTCCGGAAGAGATGTTTTTGGAAGCTGTTGAAAAGATAGTGAAGGACAACGCTGACTATATCCCGCCACTGGACAAGGGAAGTCTGTATATTAGGCCTGTTATCTGGGGGACCGGTCCGGTTCTTGGTGTAAAACCTTCCCGGTCTTATACCTTTATTGTTTATGTTTCACCGGTAGGTCATTATTTTCAAGGTGAAATTCCCTGCCTCCACATAAAGGTGACAAATTTCTATCACCGTGTTGCACAAAAAGGGACCGGTGCTGCCAAAGCTATTGGGAACTACGCCGCATCCCTCTATCCTCTCAAACTGGCAAAGGAACATGGCTTTAACGAAGTTATGTACCTCAATGCTCAGAATGAAAATTTGGTGGACGAACTGGGTGCCGCAAATGTGTTTGCTCTTAAGGGAGATACCCTTCTAACGCCGGGAATGAGTGGTTCGATATTACCTGGCGTTACGCGTGACTCAACAATTCAGATTGCAAGGGAGATCTTGGGCCTTGATGTTCAGGAAACGGATGTTACCGTGGATGATTTTCTCACAGCAGACGAGGTCTTCTGTGCTGGAACAGCGGTTGTCATTTGTCCCATAGGCCGTATTACAACTGATGATGATTCAGTCGAATTATGTACTGAGATGGGTCCGATGACAGCGAATTTTCGGAAAATATTGAAGGACATCCAGTTGGAGCGTCGTGAAGATGTTTTTGACTGGCTACGGCCCTTAGATCTTTATTAATGACTCTTGTCAAGACTCGGCGTTTTGCCCGTGAATTAGTTCTTCAAGGGCTCTATGCCGCCGAGATGGCAGAAGCCTCTCCCGATAAAATACTCGAGGATTTGATGAGTCGCCACACCGTCGACACTGAATCTAGAGAGTTTATGGAAAGGCTTTTCAATACATCCTTGAATCAAAAAGAATGGATTCGAACGCAAATTGAAGAACGACTCGAAAATTGGGACATTACACGCGTAGCTATTATTGACCTTCTCGTGCTTCAGATGATGATAGCCGAAATGGTATTTCTTGAGGATATCCCTCCTAAAGTTTCCATTGCCGAAGGTGTTGAAATAGCCAGGAAGTACAGTACAGATGAAAGCAGTTCTTTCGTGAACGGCATTCTTGATTCATTATATCACTCACTGGAAGAATTGTCTGTTCCCGGTGAGTAATATCAGGGTAATTTTTTAGCTTATGGGAGTTTCCTGAAGATTTATGGCAACAGGATTATTAAATAAAGTATTCGGTACCAAGTCTGATCGAGAGGTGAAAAGTCTCTACTCTACTGTAGAAGAGATAAATGCCATCTTTGAAACCCTTGGGGAAAAGTCAGATGAAGAGTTGGTTGCCCGAACGAGAGAATTTCAGGAGATGATCCGTGCCGCCGGTAGTCACGCTGCCGGTGAAGTAAAGGAGCAAGGTCTTTCCAGCGATGAAGTGGATAAGATAGCTTACGAAGCGGAACAGGCTGTTCTGGAAGAAATTCTCCCTGAAGCATTTGCCATGGTAAAGGAGACATGCCGTCGACTCATTGGTGAGCAGTGGAAAGCGGTCGGCCAGCCCATCACTTGGGATATGGTACCGTATGATGTCCAGCTCGTCGGTGCTGTAGTTCTACATACCGGGAAGGTGGCTGAAATGAAAACAGGTGAAGGGAAAACACTTGCTGCTACTATGCCAATATACCTGAATGCCCTCACGGGAAGGGGTGTTCACATTGTTACGGTAAACGATTACCTTGCCCAACGTGATGCAGAATGGATGGGCAAGATTTATGAGAGGTTAGGACTCACAGTAGGTCCCATGCTTAACCAGATGAATAATAATGAACGCCGTGAGATTTACCGGCGGGATATAACCTACGGTACCAATAATGAATATGGCTTTGACTATCTCCGGGATAACATGGCTCTTTCTAAAGAAGAACAGGTCCAACGAGGTCATGCATATGCCATTATAGATGAGGTCGATTCAATTCTCATAGATGAGGCAAGAACACCTCTAATTATTTCAGGTGCTGTAGATCATCCCACTGACTCAAAATACAAGGAGCTTAAGCCTCTTGTTCAAAAATTGGTCAAAAAACAGATTTCCCTTGCCAATTCGCTGGTTGGTGAAGCCGAACAATTTTTAGAGGACGGAAAAGAAAGTGAGGCTGGTTACAAACTGTTACAAGCGCTTCGAGGTGCGCCTAAGAACCGGCGGCTTCAAAAAGTGTTTCAGGAAAAGGGTACGCGGAAGCTTGCTCTAGATGTTGAGTCAGACCATATGCGCGATAAACGGCTCCATGAGGTGGATGAAGACCTTTATTTCTCTATCGATGAAAAAAGTAACGTTATAGATCTCACTGAAAAAGGTAGAACGGCTCTGGCTCCGGAAAATCCGGAGATGTTTGTTATTCCTGATCTTGGTGAAACACTGCACGATATTGACACAAATCCTTCTTTGGACGTGCAACAGCGTGGTGAGGCAGCTGAGGAGGCGCGTCTTTTACACAGTTCCCGGAGCGAACAGATACATAATATTACACAGCTTCTGCGGGCCCATTCATTATATGAAAAGGACGTTGACTATGTAGTACAGGACGGTAAAGTGCTTATAGTAGACGAGTTTACCGGACGTATCCTTGCGGGACGACGCTACAGCGAAGGTCTTCACCAAGCATTAGAGGCCAAGGAAAATGTGACCATCGAGCGAGAGACGCAGACACTTGCTACCATTACCATTCAGAACTATTTCAGGCTCTATAATAAACTGTCTGGTATGACGGGAACCGCCGAGACTGAATCTGAAGAGCTCCATTCCATTTACGGTTTGGATGTAACAGTTATTCCGACACATCAGGAAGTTGTGAGGGATGACAGGGACGATCTTGTTTACAAGACTAAGCGTGAGAAATATAATGCTGTTTTGGATGAGATCGGAGACTGCCACCATAGGGGGCAGCCGGTACTTGTAGGTACTATTACTGTGGAGGTTTCAGAGACTCTTTCCAGGATGCTAAAAAGGAAGGCAATTCCTCACAATGTTCTTAATGCCAAACAGCATCAGAGTGAAGCTGAGATTGTGTCACTGGCTGGAAACCGGGGAGCGGTGACAATCGCCACCAACATGGCAGGTCGTGGGACGGACATTAAGCTTGGTGAAGGTGTGAAAGAATTGGGTGGTCTCCATATCGTTGGAACAGAACGACACGAATCTCGCAGAATTGATCTACAACTTCGGGGACGATCAGGACGTCAGGGAGATTCCGGTTCGACTGTTTTTTACCTCAGTCTTGAAGATGACCTCATGCGCCTATTCAACAGTGAGCGGATTGCTTCAATTATGGATAAGCTTGGTGTTGAAGAGGGTGAAGTCATTACCGCCGGTATGGTGACGCGATCCATAGAACGTGCACAGAAAAAAGTGGAGGCTCGGAATTTTTCTATCCGGAAGCGTTTGCTTGAGTATGATGATGTGATGAATCAGCAGCGCGAAGTGGTTTATGCCAGAAGAAATGAGGCCCTTCATGGTGATGATATTCGCCATGAGATTACTGCTATTCAGAGTGAGTTTGTAGATGAGTTGGTGGAAGATTTCACAGAATTCGGAGATGAAAATCACGACTGGAATTGGGATTTGCTTGATAGTGATATTTCTTCCGTATTTACCATCGAAACAGATGATGAAATCAAGTCTCTAGAATCAGCGGATGAGGTGAAAGATAAGATTCTTGAGAAAGCTGACAACATCTACGCAGTTCGGGAAAGTTTCGTGCCGGCGGAAGTCATGCGCGGATTTGAGAGGTATGTTGTTCTCCGAACCATCGATGAAATGTGGAAGGATCATCTTTACAGCATGGATCAACTTCGGGAAGGTATCAACCTTCGTGCTTATGGTCAAAAAGACCCTCTTCTGGAGTACAAGTCAGAAGGCTTTGACATGTTCATGGAGTTTCTCCGCGATGTAAACAAGAATACAACTCAGCGTTTGTATAGAACCCGGTTGCACGGCATGGATGCCGCGCCCACTCTTGCTGGGAAAAAATCTGTTGGGCCTGTGAAAGCACAGCATGATGAGGCAGCAGGGATGGGTTTTTCTGCCCCGCCCACAAACGGTCAGGATGGTCAACCAAATGCTGCCCAAAAACCTGGTAAAATGGAACCTGTTCAAGTGGGGAAGAAGGTCGGGCGGAATGAACCTTGTCCCTGCGGCAGCGGGAAAAAATATAAGAAGTGTCACGGAAAATAATAGAGACTGTTTTCAGCCGCGGTGGTGGAACTGGTAGACACGCTAGCCTTAGGAGCTAGTCTTCTCACGGAGGTGCGAGTTCGAGTCTCGCCCGCGGCACTTATTTCCTGAAATCTTAGCATAATTTGTGAATTCTCTTTGGCACCAAGAATGGCAGAGTTGTAATTTCCCCGCTAATAATTCAACGAGATACAAACGATTCATTTTTCATAATGACGGAAGCAACTGAAAGCAAATCATCAGTAAGGGTTATTGTTCACTCATTTTTCGTGATACCCTTCCTTATTGCTGCATTTTCTGTACTTGTTTTCTTCATTTGGAGTCTCCTTACTTATGAGCCTCGCGGGGCTGAAGACTACATAACAGATATAAAAATTGGCGGTGCTACAAAACGTTGGCAGTCGGCCTATGAACTGTCCAAGATTCTTGCTTCGCCTAGCTGGGCGCCTCAGGGTGATCGCTTTTCGGCGGAGATGCTGTCTGCATATGAATATGCTCTGAGAGATCCTGACACTCGCGTCAGGCAGTATCTTATCCGTGCCATGGGAAATTCAGGCCTCCCCGAATTTTCTGAAATCATTCGGAGCGCACTCCAAGAGCCCAATTCAACTGTTGTGGCGGATGCTGTCTATGCTTTGGGACTTATTGGTGGAGTTCAAAACCTTGCGCCGACTATTGAAATGGTGCAACATCAATCTTCCCTGGTGAGGAACAGGTCCGCTATTGCTCTTGGTAATCTTGGACTTCAGGATTGTATCTTTCCTCTTCAAAAACTACTCCACGATGTTGAACCAAATGTCCGTTGGAATGCGGCTGTATCACTTGCAAAACTTGGCAGTGACAGAGGTCGTGATGTTCTCCTGAGTTTGCTTCAGAGAGGATATCTGGAGCAGTTTGATGATGTGGATCCGTACGAGCAGACTGAGGCGATGCTGACGGCTATTAATGCAGCTACAATCCTGGAGGATCCGTCTCTCAATGAAGCTATTCTGAAGCTGAGCCAGGAAGATATGAATATGAAAGTACGTGATGCAGCCATTAAGGCACTCAATCTTTAAGGAATATTCTAGCGATGGTTGACGAAGAAAAACAGGTACAGCAAGAGTCAGAAACTAAAGAACCTTTGAAAGAAAAAAAGGTACCTCCTCAGCCGAAGGCTTCTATTGGGGAAGGCTCTTTTAATGAAAAAGTGAAACGGCGCTCATTTATCTCCTGGTTATCTATTGCCTGGGTCGCCTTTGCGGCAGCAACTGGTGGTTTCCTCACAATGATGTTACGCTTCATGTTCCCCAACGTACTTTTTGAGCCGCCACAATCGTTCAAAATCGGATTTCCTGATGATTACAAAATGGGTGAAGTAGATCTGAGATGGAAGAACAAACATGGTATCTGGGTGGTAAGAAATCCGGAGCAGATCTATGCTCTTTCCACTGTATGTACCCACCTTGGATGTATGCCTAACTGGCTGGTGAATGAGCAAAAGTTTAAATGTCCGTGTCACGGGAGCGGTTTTCGTATGACGGGCATTAATTTCGAAGGTCCCGCACCCAGGCCGCTGGAACGATTCAAGATTGTATTGGCTGATGATGGCCAAATGTTGATTGATAAGACCAAAAAATATCAATATGAGAAGGGTCAGTGGAGTAACCCAGAATCTTTTCTGGTTGTATAGTTAGAATTTCGACTCGGGGAGAAAGATGAGCGAGAAGACAAAGAAGAATATTTTCGAACGATTTGGGGAGTCAGCTGTTTGGAGATCAATTTTCAGGTCCGGCATTCCCAGAACGCGCAGGCAGAGAATGATGACTGTGCTCAACAGTGTTTTTCTTCACCTTCATCCTGTCCGGTTGCCGAGACATGCGGTGAAACTTAAGTTTACCTGGTGCATGGGTGGGCTGTCGTTTTTCCTTTTTCTGGTACTCACAATTACTGGGATTCTTCTCATGTTCTACTACAGGCCCACAGTGGAATATGCTTATGTAGATATGATTGATCTTGGCGAACAGGTGCCTCTTGGCATAATGCGGGAAATCCACCGTTGGGGAGCGCATGCAATGGTCATTACTGTTTGGCTGCACATGTTCAGGGTATTCATGACCGGATCGTACAAACCGCCGCGGGAGTTCAACTGGGCGGTGGGTGTTATTCTTCTCACCCTGACGCTGCTACTCAGTTTTACAGGCTACCTTTTGCCGTGGGATCAGCTTGCCATCTGGGCGATCACAGTGGGTACCAACATGGCCCGAGCAACACCCTTTCTTGGCAGTGAGGGGCCCGGGGCTGCTTTGCTCAGCCTGGGTGACATTAACTTCGTACATGCTGCCAGCGATATTCGCTTTGCATTGCTGGGTGGTCGCTTTGTCGGCGAAGCGGCACTGTTAAGATTTTATGTGCTGCATTGCATCGGATTTCCGTTCATCATCATGATTCTGATGGCGGTTCACTTTTGGAGGATAAGGAAAGACGGCGGTATCTCGGGACCGACCTAACCGAGAACTCCGGGAAAAAACATTATGGAAGCCTTCAAACATTTTATCAACGGAGTCACCTATCCCACTATTATGCTGACGGTTATTCTTGCTATTTTTCCGTTCATTTTTCCGCCCAATGATTTCTTTCAGAAGTGGAACCGCCGGTTGCGATTAGACTTTTTCTGGACAAAAAAAGGTCTGATGGCTGTCTTGGCACTTTTCTTCGCATTCTTCGTCATTGGTGTAACCGATGTCAACTCGCGGTTGATTTTTCTTAAACCGGATAATGTTCCAATTGTTGGTCTTCTGATACTGGTACACACATTTCTTTGGGTAAGTATGAACCAAGCCGTTGGAAATGATCGGTTGCTGGAAGCGGGTGAGAAGCCGGAAGAATACCATGATCCGGCGGACAAAGTTCTGGTCTGGCCGGATCTCGTCTATATTGAATTTATCTCTCTGATTCTTCTGATGTCGCTTTTGCTAATCTGGTCCATCGGTTTGGAGGCACCGCTGGAAGAACCGGCGAACCCCACCAACTCACCGAATCCTGCTAAAGCGCCGTGGTATTTTCTTGGCTTGCAAGAAATGCTGGTCTACTTTGATCCATGGCTGGCTGGCGTTGTATTTCCCACTATTATGATCGTCGGTCTTATGGCAATACCGTATATAGATAATAATAAGGAAGGGGCAGGATACTACAGTTTCAAGCAGCGGCGGATGGCAATCTCCATCTTCATGTTTGGATGGCTTTGGTTGTGGATTAACTTGATTCTGGTGGGAACATTTCTTCGTGGTCCCAACTGGAACTTTTTTGGCCCGTTTGAATTCTGGGATACTCACAAGCTTGAGGCTCTCGTAAATATCAACCTGTCAGAATTAATCTATATCAAGTTTTTCGGGATGGGATTACCGGGGAATATCCTGTTAAGAGAAATATTCGGATTCATCTTGGTCATCGGCTATTTTCTTGTTTTACCACCGATTCTTGCCAAGACAGTGTTCAAACAGTTGTATCAAGCCTTGGGTAATTTCAAGTACAGTGTTTTTATCTTTCTTGTGCTCAGTATGATATCACTACCGCTGAAAATGTACCTGAGGTGGATCTTCAATCTTAAGTATCTGATAGCCATTCCTGAGTTTTTCTTCAACATTTAGCGAGAGAGTCGTGGAAAAACAGGAACGTTTTTACAATATTCTAAAGTTGAACAAAATGTTCGGCATCTCGAGTATCGTTTTCTTGTTCCTTCTTGTTTGGACGTTTGCCGAAGACTACGATAGAGACTGGAAGAACTACCAGAGAGAATTTCGTCAGTTGGAAGCTGCCAATACCAAAGGACAGCTTGACGGTGAATTAGAGAAACTGAATGCTCTCGAAGAATATAAGGAAGCTAAAAATACCCTGGATGCAGCCGAAAACTCACTGCAGGAAAAAGAAGACGATCTGAAAATTCTTGAGAAGCAGCTCAGAAAACTGGAAGCTGAACACTATCAAGTTGAACAGGCATATAATTTCACAAAGGCTGAGTACGATGTGGTAAAATACGAGCACGAAGAGGCTGTAGGGAGAGGTCACGGTAATCCAGAGAAAACTGGCGCAAAATATGACCGCTATGAAGTTGATCTGAACCAGAAACGACTCATTGTTGAAGAAACTGAGCGTCGCTTATCCGAGAAACGTAATACAATTCGTTCTCACCGTAAGGAAGTGAGGGAGGCGGACACCCGGCTCTCGCAGCTTCGGAGTCAGGCCACTATATTGGATCGGAAACTTCGTGTAGTCGATCCAGCAGCCATGAGTTTCGCCAACAAAATCGGCGATATGGTGAGGGACCTTCCTGTTCTCGATTTACTCTCTCCTTACTATAAGGTAGATCAGGTTGTTCTGAAGGATATTACGGAAGATATCAACTTCATGGAGATACCGAAAGTGGACCGGTGCACCACATGTCACCAAGGGATCACCGAGCCTGGCTATGAAGATGCTCTTCAGCCGTTTACAACACATCCGGATCTTGAGCTATATCTTAACAGTAATTCGCCTCACCCGTTGGAATCTTTTGGCTGTACCAGTTGTCACGCCGGCCGGGGACGTGGCACTGATTTTTCTACAGCGGTTCATACACCGGGTTCACATGAACAGGAGGAAGAGTGGATTGAGAAGTACGGTTGGCACGAGATGCACCATTGGGAGCAGCCGATGTTCCCCGTCAAGTACACAGAAGCCGGCTGTTTCAAATGCCATTCAAATGAAATTTACATTCGAGGTGCGGACAAACTGAACCTGGGAACAAATCTCGTTGAACGAGCTGGATGTTTCGGGTGCCATACCATCGAGCGTTACAAGAATAAACAGCGCATAGGCCCTGATCTGAATAAGATTTCCTCTAAAGTGAACAAAGATTGGACTTACCTCTGGATAAAAAATCCCAAGTCGTTTCGTCACAATTCATTGATGCCGAAGTTCTTCGGTCTATTTAACAACAATGATCCCGAATCTGTTGCCAGAACAGATCAGGAAATAAATGCCATAGTGCACTACCTATTCAAGAACAGTGGAGACTTTCCGCTTGATAGGATTCCGAGACGTGGAAATTCCGAGCGAGGGGAAGATTTGGTTAATTCTCTTGGATGCCGAGGCTGCCACAGGGTTGAATCCGAGGCGACTGAAGAAGCGACTACCCTCCAGACATTACGGCTGGATCATGGCCCCAATCTTATTGGGCTAGCTTCTAAAACGGAAGCCGAATGGATCTACAGCTGGCTTAGGGAGCCGGAGCGTTACTTCCCGCGGACGAAAATGCCGAATCTGAGACTCTCGGTGACTGAGGCCGCTGACATCACGGCGTATCTCATGACTATGGGCAATGGAGATTTCCTCGAACAGACTGTCCCAACAGTTGATGAAGACCAGATCGATGAAATCACCATAGCTTTTCTCACTACAATGTTCTCGGATTACGACTCCAGGCAAAAACTAACGGAGATGACACTGGAAGACAAACTCGACTATACGGGTGAAAAACTGATCCGATCATACGGCTGTTTTGGTTGTCACAATATCCCTGGTTTTGAAAACGAGAAGCCTATCGGGACCGAATTGACTGAGGAGGGGAGCAAGGAAGTCGCAAAACTGGACTTTGGCCTGTTGAACATTGAACATAGTCGAAAGGCGTGGTTCACGCAAAAACTGATGCATCCACGAAGTTTCGATGAGAACAAAGTAAAAGGTCCTTATGAGCGTCTTAAGATGCCGGATTTTGAGTTTTCTGACCAAGAAGTAGAAGCGATTGTCACGGCCCTTCTCGGTTTCGTCAAAACGTCTTACGGTGTGAAGCCGGCAAGATCCGTCAATCCTGATGTTCACATGGGTCAGTGGCTGGTGCGGGAGTACAATTGCCAAGGGTGCCATCTCATTGAACATGATGGAGGAGCGATCCGCCCCTCCATTACACAATGGCTTATGGATATAAATGGTATTGATCAGGATGCAGCACTTGAAGTGACGGCAGATCTTAGTCCGCCCGATCTCAATACGCAAGGTGTCAAGACACAGCCGGACTGGCTCTTCAATTTTTTAAAAACACCTACAACAATAATCAGGCCGAATCTCAGGGCCCGCATGCCCACATTCAATTTTGGAGATGATGAATGGAATTCAGTAATCAGATATTTTCAATATTTAGATAAACAGGTTGACGCCTATGAATCTCCGCTTACAGTGAATAAGCAATCTGCTCGATACAAGGCGGGCGAGAAACTTCATGAAATGGGTGCATGTAATAACTGCCATTTTTACGGGACAACTCAGCCCTTACAAACTCCTCAAACATGGGCCGCAAATCTGGCACTTTCCAAAGAACGTTTAAGACCAGAGTGGGTAATGGAGTGGTTACGTGATCCGCAAAAAATAATACCTGGTACAAAGATGCCTAAACCCTATATCCCCGCTCCCGATGAACTGACTTCAGCTGATGCTTCAGAAATTTATGGGACAGACCTGATTCTTCTTGCCGGGAATGAAGATGTCATGTTAAAAGGGCTTAACGATTATGTATATGCAATTCCGGGAAAGATTGATATTTCTACTGAAATAAAAGCATTTTTTGATCAGAATGGATATAATTTCCTTGAGGGGGAAGAGGAAACCGATGAATGGGATGAAGAATGGGAAGAAGAGGAGTGGCAAAACTAGGCCACATATTTATTATTAATTAACTAAGGAGGATGCACTCATGTATCTGTCTAGAATAACCACAGCTTTGGTAACTGTAATAATTTTATCTACTAGTCTTACAGCCGGTGGAATAAAAGGTACAGTAAAGTATGATGGAAAAGTGCCGAAAATGAGGCCCATCAAGATGGCCGCTGATCCCATATGTAATGGGTTACATACAGAAGGCCCAGCTCGGTTAGAATGGCTTCTTGCCGGTCCAAATGGTGAGCTGAAAAATGTTTTCGTCTATGTGGAAAAAGGACTTGAAGGAAAGAAATTTCCTGTTCCTGAAAAATCTGTCACCATGGATCAGAAAGGGTGTCTTTATGTACCTCACGTTATGGGTGTTCAAGTTGGGCAAAAGATTGATATCCTGAATAGTGACGGAACTTTGCACAATGTGCATGCACTGCCAAAACAGAAAAAGAACGATGCTTTCAACGAAGCCATGCCCGGCGCCAGGAAAAAGATCACCAAGCAGTTCGGTGAACCGGAAGTTATGTTGAAAATGAAATGTGATGTGCACCCCTGGATGGGCGCATATATTGGTGTGTTGAATCATCCGTTCTATGCTGTTACTGATGAGAAAGGCAACTTCGAAATCAAAGATCTTCCACCTGGAACCTATACTGTAAAGGTGTGGCATGAGCGTTTACCAGCTAAGACAGCAACAGTTACGGTAAAAGCCGAGGGTGATGCTACAGCTGATTTTGTATTGAAACGACCGCCTAAGAAGTAGTACTTTGAAACAGGCGATAGGGGCACATTTCGCGCAATAACTAGGGGATAAATATGGTGGATCACGACCAAGAAGAACCGTTCTGGCGGAAATATATTTTTTCAGTTGATCATAAGGTAATTGGTCTGCAGTACGCCATAACGGCCATGCTGTTTCTTTTCTTCGGTTTTTGTCTGATACTTATCATGAGATGGAACTTGGCCTATCCAGGTGAGGTGGTACCCATTGTGGGTAAGCTTCTTTCCGAAGAAGGGATGCTAACACCGGACGGTTATAACTCATTTGGTGTTATGCATGGCACCATCATGATCTTTCTTGGGGTTGTTCCGTTGGCCGTTGGTGGTTTTGGAAATTATGTTCTGCCTCTTCAGCTAGGTGCCCCTGACATGGCTTTTCCAAAGATCAATATGTTCAGCTTTTGGTCATTCTTTGTAGGTGGTATTTTCATGTTGGCAAGCTTTTTTCTTCCCCAGGGTCCTGCCAGTTCTGGGTGGACGATGTATGCACCACTATCTGTGATTGCCACTACCGGAGAGACGGTCTGGCTCTTCGGTATGGTTTTTCTGATTACGTCTTCACTTCTTGGGTCAATTAATTTTATTGCTACTGTAATTCAGCTCAGGACAAAAGGCCTCACTTGGATGCGCCTTCCGTTCTTTGTCTGGGGACAGTTCGTGACTGCTTTCCTGCTTTTACTGGCTTTTCCTCCACTGGAAGCGGCTGCTGTCTTGCAACTTATGGACCGCCTTGCTGGCTCAAGTTTTTTTATGACTTCCGGTCTTTATGTGGGTGGTGAAGTTCTGGAAGTGGCAGGAGGGGGCAGTCCTCTCCTCTGGCAGCATCTATTCTGGTTTTTGGCACACCCTGAGGTCTATGTCTTGATTTTGCCCGGAATGGGGATTGTGGCAGAGGTCATTACAAATAATACCCGAAAGCCGCTGTGGGGTTATCGTTCCATTGTGTATTCCGTCATTTTCTTGGGATTTATGTCTTTTGTCGTGTGGGCTCACCACATGTTTCTTACTGGGATGGGGACTAAAATGGCCGCGTTCTTCCAGACCACAACGATGATCATTTCGATCCCGTCAGTCATTATTCTTTCAGCACTATTTATCTCACTCTGGGGTGGTTCAATCAGATTCAATACGCCCATGCTTTTTGCTCTTGGTTTTTTGCCTATGTTTGGCATCGGTGGGCTAACAGGTCTTCCACTTGGATTGGCTTCTTCAGATATCCATCTTCATGATACTTATTACGTTATTGGTCACTTTCACTATGTGGTTGCACCCGGCACCATTTTCGCTTTATTTGCCGGGATATATTACTGGTTCCCTAAAGTGACTGGAAAACGGATGAACGAAGGACTTGGGAAGATCCATTTCTTTGGTTCTTTCATTTGTATGAATGGAGTTTTTAGCCCCATGTTTATTCAGGGTTTGGCCGGTATTTCTCGCCGCCTATACGATGGCGGTGCTTCATATCTCCATGCTGAACCGGTTTTACAATGGAATGAATTTATGACAATGGCCGCCTTAGGACTGGGTTTCTTCCAGTTCTTCTTTATTGCAAATCTCTTCATTTCATTGGCCAAAGGAGAGAAGGTTTCAAGTAATCCCTGGAAAGCAACTACCCTAGACTGGGCCGCTACGCCGACCCCGCCATTACCTCATGTCAACTTTGAGAATATACCTGAGGTGTACCGCGGTCCCTACGAATACAGTATGAACGGTGGCGGAAATGGTCAGAAGGATTTTACTCCTCAACATGAATCGGTGAAGGATTAAACAGATGCAGATACCATACACAGTTAAAGTTCGACCCGATACAGGACTCTATAATGCGAAACTAGGAATATGGCTTTTTCTAGCGTCGGAAGTGATGCTTTTTGGAGGCCTTTTTTCCGCCTATATTTTGCTCCGCAGCGGGGCAACTTCATGGTTTGTGGGGTCGGAAGAACTGAGTGTCCCAATTGGCACTTTTAATACATTTGTTCTTATTCTTTCAAGTGTCACCGTAGTGATGTCTTGGGCTTCTCTTAGGATGAACGATTTGAAAAAGTACAAAATGTATATGGGGCTAACGATCTTGCTTGGGCTCGTTTTTCTTGTGGTGAAGGTACTTTTTGAGTATATGCCGAAAATCGAGCATCATCACATTCCAAGCTCTCACAATTTTTTTGCAATCTATTTTGTGCTGACTGGATTGCACGCACTGCACGTCATTGGAGGACTGATCGTAAACGGTTATCTTTGGGGACCAGGATCCAAGATGTGGGATACCGATCCAGAGCAATTCTTGAATCGCATTGAAGTTGCGGGACTATACTGGCACTTTGTTGATATTATTTGGATCTTTCTTTTCCCAACACTTTATCTATTGTGAGGTGATTTATGGATGTGACACAAGATTTAAAGAAAGAAATTAATCTTTACCTCAAGGTTTTCGGTGCTTTGGCTATATTGACTGCTGTAACAGTGGCAGTGGCCTCTCTGAAAGTGGGTATCGGTTTTGCTATTATAATTGCCATGGTCATTGCGGTCACCAAAGGCTCCTTGGTAGCGAGCTTCTTCATGCATCTGGCCCATGAGAAAAGATTAATATATCTATTGCTGGTTATAACACTAGTTTTGCTTCTGGCGCTCTTTTTTATTACTTATGGAACTATTGGTGATCAGGTTGGAGTAGAAATTGTCTCTTAAGGCGTTTCATCTGGCATTCATTAGTGTCTCCACCATTATGGCCTTTGGCTTTGGAGTGTGGACTCTCATGGAGGATAACGGAAATTATATTTTTTATGGTTTTCTATCCTTTATTGCGGGTGTTGGTTTGATTATTTACGGTATTAGGTTCCTAAAGAAGTTTAGAGAGGTGAGTTACTTATGAAAAGGTTGACTATAATTACAGTGGTTATGCTCTTTTTTTTCATTACGCCTGAAATTCTTTCGGCCTGTGCTGTCTGCTACGGTGCTCCAGCGGATCATCCCATGACGGAAAGCCTTAATTTGGCCATCATTGCCCTTATTGGTGTGACGGGCACCGTTCTCAGTGGAATTGCCACATTTTTTATCTTTTTGGTACGTCGTGAGAAAAAAGTTGATGATGTGACTAATATGTATGATTCAGCAAACGGAAACGGGAGATTTAATTAATGCTGGAATTACTTCATAAATTTGGATTGCCCGCAGCTTATTCTGCTCAAGCACCTGCTATAGATAGTGTTATTTCATGGATTCATATTCTGATGATGATTCTCTATGTTGGCTGGGGTGCCTTTTTTATTTACACCCTCATACGGTTTCGAAGAAAAAGGAATCCAAATGCCAATCCTAAGGGGATCACCAGTCACTTTTCCACATACTCTGAGGCCGGTGTGGCTATTTTTGAAATTATTATCCTTATCGCTTTATCTTTTCCTGTATGGGCGAGCAGAGTGGAGGAGATCCCTGACAGGGCGGATGCTGAAGTAATCCGTGTTGTTGCTCAGCAGTTCAAGTGGAACATACTTTATCCAGGTGAGGATGGTGTTTTCGGTCGCACCTCTCCGGATCTGATCAATGATGAGGCTCTTAATTTCATCGGCATCGATCGAAAGGATGAAGCTGCTAAAGATGACATCATTCCCACACAAGGACATCTTCATTTGCCTGTGGATAAAAATATTATTGTAGAGCTGACAACTCGGGATGTTATACACAGTTTCTCCATCCCAGTCATGCGCATTAAACAGGACGCTGTTCCTGGTATAAGGATTCCTACATGGTTCACACCGACTCAGACAGGGTCTTGGGAGATTGCCTGTGCACAGTTGTGCGGTAATAGCCATTATCAAATGAAAGGATTTGTCCACGTCCACACTCAGCGGGGATATGAGGCCTATATGAATACATTGACTATCGTTCAGGAAGTGGATGACTACGACTATACTCTTGATGCGGAATACACACTTAGTCAGGTGATCGATGCTTTGAAAAAAGGTAATGCCCGCGACGCTGAAGAACTGGCATTCCAGGCTCTGTCACAGGCTGAAGTGGCTAAAGCTGAAAAAGAGAAAGCTGGTGATGAGGACGATGACTGGGGAGAAGAGTGGTAATTATTTTCTGACGCATTCACCTCAATTCAGCGGTGGCTAAGAACAGTAACAGTTCAGAAACCTGGCTAAGGCGGTATTCTAAGTTTACCGCCTTTTCTACGTTAGGGCTCATCTTTGCCGGTGGAATGGTCACCAGTACTGGTTCAGGGCTCTCCGTACCTGACTGGCCTAACACTTACGGAGAATTGATGTTTACTTTCCCTTATTCAAAATGGGTGGGAGGAATTTTCTACGAACACCTTCACAGACTTATTGCCTCTTTTGTCGGTTTTTTGACACTTGTTCTTTCAATCTGGCTCTGGAAAGCGGAACCGCGGCCGTGGATGAAAAAACTCGGCTGGTTCTCCCTGGGGGCGGTCATAGCTCAGGGAATCTTAGGTGGATTAACGGTATTGTTTTTGCTTCCCACTGTTATCTCAATGACGCATGGTATTCTGGCACAAACTTTTTTCTGTGTCATCATTGCCATCACCTATTCTCTTTCAAATGAATGGAAATCCTCAAGAGCCATCTTGGTTAAACCTGAAAATGAATCATTTGTCCGGTGGAGCATGGTTCTGACCGGATTGATTTATGTGCAGCTGATTTTAGGCGCCCTCATGCGCCACACAGGGTCGGGTTTGGCAATACTGGACTTTCCTCTCGCCGACGGGAAAGTGATCCCTGTTCTCAACAATATGATGCTTTCGAGCATCAACTATGGCCGTTTTAATCTGGGGTTGGAACCGGTCACCATGAGTCAAGTGGTCATTCATCTTCTCCACCGGTTTGGGGCGATTCTTGTTTTAAGCGCCGCAACAGGACTGACGATTCGGGCATTCCGGCATCAGCGCAAAGAAGATAGACTCTTTCTACCTGTCCTGTTCCTCGACCTTTTGTTGCTGACTCAAATTGTGTTGGCGGCTTTAGTTATTTGGAGTGTCAAGGCACCTTTCATAACCACTTTTCATGTCTGGACAGGAGCTCTGATGCTGGGAACATCATTCTTTCTGACTCTCCGCTCTCTGCGGATGTACGTCCCGGAAGGTCAGTTCCAAACCTTCTTTCAACATCAGCTTGAGGCTGAGAGAGAAGTTTCAGGGTTGAAGAGTCAATTATCAACCTTTTGGGAATTAACAAAACCGAGGATTATCTGGTTGGTCCTCGTATCAACCATTATAGGTTTTTATCTCGGTTCTGTGGAATCGGAGAGGTCAATTTTGACTGATCCGTGGCTTCTGATTAATACCATAATGGGTACAGCTTTTGTGGCGGCTGGCGTCGGGGCATTAAACCAATATATTGAACGAACTTCGGACGGTCAGATGAAAAGGACCATAAGGCGCCCTATTCCATCGGGTAGAATCAAGCCATCAACGGCCCGATGGTTTGGTATCGTTCTTTCAGCGGCTGGTTTAATCTATCTGCTATCAACTGTGAGCGTTCCAGTTGCCTTTGTTGCTTTTCTGACACTTGTTCTCTATCTCATCGTCTATACGCCACTGAAAATGAAGACAACATGGAATACGCTCATTGGCGCTATTCCGGGAGCTTTACCCCCTCTTGGCGGTTGGCTCGCAGCAAGCGGGAATCTTGAAACAGGTGGTTGGATTCTTTTCGGGATTCTGTTTCTGTGGCAGATTCCCCATTTTTTCGCCATCGCCTGGCTCCACAGGAATGATTATGGGCGGATTGGTTTCAAAATGCTTCCTGTGGTAGAGCCGTCAATGACGAAAACATCTGTATATTCCGTTGTGTTCTGCGCCCTTCTCATTCTTTGTACAACATCGCTACATTTGAGCGGCATTGCCGGCCAGGTCTTTATGTGGGGATCACTATTGCCTGGCGTCACTTTTCTTGCGCTGGCCATCGATGCCTCAAGAGGGTGGACGGAAGTGAGAGCGCGCCGCCTCTTAGCGGGATCTATCATCTATCTTCCGTTGTTGCTCGTTATCTTGGTTATTGATCAAAGTTTACTGTAATGACTGATCCAGTCCACATTTATTGCGTTGAGGAGGAATAAAATGTCTTTTCTGAAGGACAAACATCTTTGGTTTTTCGTCACTTTTGGTGTCATTATTCTTGTAGTGAGCCTAAGACGTCCAGAGAATAAAAAGGACGAGTTACCAATCTTGGGAGAACTGATTGATTTCCGGCTCACTGATCAGAACGGAGACGAATTTGGTAAGGAAGATCTCTATGGGAAAGTTTGGGTTGCTGACTTCATTTTCACCACTTGTGCCGGACCGTGCCCGGTGATGACAGGCCAGTTCGCTGAACTCCAGTCTCGGTTTGCAAATGCATCGGATCTTAATCTTCTCTCAGTTTCTGTTAATCCCGAGTACGATACGCCTGAAATCCTTCGTGAATACGGCGAACGATACGGAGCAGACTATGACAAATGGCATTTCCTCACAGGAGATAAAGAAGCGATCCACAAACTCGCCGTTGATGGGTTCAAAGTCGGTTCTGTTGAAGATCCTATTTTTCACAGTACCCGCTTCATCCTTCTTGATGGCAAGGCGAGAATCAGAGGGTATTACATCAGTTCAGAGCTTGAGGAAATGCAACAGCTGTGGCGTGACGCTGAACTGCTGGCAGAGGTGACACTATAATAGTATCACTAGCGGCTCGCGGAGACCAGTTTTGGCTCAGGATTATCTATATCCTTTCAGCCGTTCTTGCTCTTGCGGTCATTTTTCTTACTCTTGGACCCCGGACGGAGGGGATGGAGGGAGCAGTTGATGTTTCCGGTCTCCCTACCGTTAATGCCATTTTGAACTTGATCACAATCGTTCTCTTGGTGGCGGCTTACATTTTTATTCGCCAAAACAATATTACTCTTCATAAAAAGACAATGCTTACAGCTTTTGGAACGTCAGCTCTTTTCCTGGTTACTTATGTCGTTTATCACTGGTTCAAAAGTGGTCCTGCCCACTATTCTGGTGAATGGCAGGCACTCTATTTCTTTATCCTGTTTACGCACATCATTCTTGCATCTGTGATACTTCCTTTGGGGATGGTCACCCTGTACCGCGGGTGGACGATGAGTACTCGCAAACACCGCAAAATTGCGAAAATCACTTTGCCAATCTGGCTTTACGTCAGTGTTACAGGTGCTCTGGTTTACGTGATGCTTTATTTCTAGGTTTTTCTCTAGGCCTCGAGTTTGTGTCAATTCTATTAAGAGGCTCCATTTGATATCAATGGGGAGTTGATTAATTTCACTCGACATGAAGACTTTTATCTCTTTCGCCGTACTTCTACTTTTTGTGCAGATTGTTCTTGCCGAAGATGTTTATCAGCAGGTGAGGGTTTATTATACTGCACCTCAACAGTTGACGACAATCGCTGAGACCGGTATTCCCATGGATCACATCCGACACAAGCGTGGTGTCTACGTAGAATTGACAGCCAGTGAGGTGGAAGTGGCCAGGCTGGAATCGCAAGGTTTTGAGGTGGAGGTGCTGGAGCCAAATCTTCTCGAATTCTATCGATCCCGTTTTGACCGAAGATTCCGAACCTATGAAGATTTTAAACTGGGGTCTATGGGTGGGAACTATACTCTGGCGGAAATGGAGGCAGAACTTGACACGCTTCATTTTCTTTACCCCAATCTTGTCTCCGAGAAGATGAGTATCGGAAAATCAGTAGAGGGTAGGGACATCTGGACCGTGAAAGTTTCTGATAACGTTGATCTTGATGAAAACAGCAACGAGGAGTTGGAATCGCGCATTCTTTACACGGGGCTTACCCATGCCCGTGAACCATTGGGTATGATGAATCTTATCTATTTTATTCATCACCTTTGCAAAAACTATGGTATAAAAAAATTACCCACTGACATTCTCGATAACCGCGAGTTATGGTTCGTACCTTGCGTTAATCCTGATGGTTACGTCTACAATCAGACTATTGCGCCAGAAGGGGGTGGCATGCACAGGAAAAACAGAAAGGATACGAACTGTGGTGAAGAGACAACCCGCGGAGTTGACCTGAATCGGAACTTCAGCTATAGATGGGGTGCCAACGACCAAGGATCAAGTCCCGATCCGTGCTCTCCATCATATCGAGGAAGTGAGGCCTTCTCTGAAGCTGAATCGTCAGTTCTCCGGGATTTTATGGAGGGTAAAAGATTTAGGAATGTACTTCACTATCACACATACACTAATCTACTAATCCATCCCTACGGTGATGGCTCCTATCCCCCGGAGCCGGACATATCAATGTTCAGGCAATTTGGCAGAGAGATGACCAGGTTGAATCAATACCATGTGGGGACAGGTATTGAGACAGTTGGTTATACTGTTAATGGTGATGCTGTAGACTACTCTTATGTGGAAGAAGAGATGATCGCCTTTGCGCCTGAAGTGGGTGATTTTCTAGACGGCTTTTGGCCATCCACCGATAGAATTGGACCGTTGTGCCAAGAAAATCTTTGGCCAAACAGCTACTTTGCAAAAGTAGCTGGGACGGTTATGCAGGCTGATCTTATTGGAATAGATAGCCTCTATTTTCAACCTGGTGAGACAGGGTCAAGGAAAGTGGCTTTCCGGAATAAAGGCCTAAGGGAAAGTCTGGGAAATGTTACGGCCACCGTCAGTTCCTTGAACAGTGCCGTGGAAACAGATTCCATATTCATGAATCTTGGTACTGTTGAAAGGCGCGCATTTTTGACTGACACAGTGACTGTACCGGTCACTTTTTCCACCGGAGTTCCCCGCGGTTGTTCAAGCGGCTTGATTTTTCATTTCATCGATGACAACAGGGAAGTGTATCTCGATACCGTAGGATTCGTTATCGGTACGCCTGACATCAGTTTCAGCGAAGATGGCGAGTCGGATATGAACCAATGGCGCCAGTCACCGTGGGGTTTTTCGAATGAGGCATACAGTGGTTCAGCGTCTGTTACGGACAGCCCCAGTGGTAACTATAGTTCCAACAGTGCCATGAGTCTGGTGATCGATTCTCCCGTCGATCTTACTAACGCTTCCAACAGCCGACTGGTCTTCTGGGCAAAATGGGATATTGAAGATGACTACGATGGTGTTTCCATTGAAGCGAAGGCTAATGGCGGTCCTTGGATTTCCTTACCGGGTAAATACACCAAGAAATCCACAGGGTCAGGTAGTGGACAGCCCAAAGGAAGGTTTGTTTATGACGGAAAGCAGACAGATTGGGTCAAAGAATCCATTGATCTTGGTGCCTTCGAAGGATTCGGTGAAGTTCTCATCCGTTTTATCCTCAGATCTGATGAATACGACACGAATGAGGATGGTTTCTACTTTGATGATCTTCAACTTTTGACCTATCCAGCTCTTGATGTTTCTTCTGGAGATCTCACGGGTGATTGTCTCATCGATGTTGCTGATCTGTTGAAACTGGCTGATTTATTGATGTGGCCCGATTCTGCATCTGATGATGAAAGAGCCAAAGCTGATATGAATCACGATTCAAAATTAAATGTTCTCGACATGGTTAAGCTGGTAGACAAAGTTCTGGGATTATGACCGCTCCTGCTTGGGAATCATATGGTCTGGATGTAGATTTGAAATCAATGAATTACTGTTATTATAAAGGAGGTAATAGTGAGCGAGTTTTTTGATGATGAGCATCAGTTGATGGATGAACAGGAATTCGAAGAAAGTAAGGAGATGACAGAAGGTATCTCCATTAATGATCCCATCGATACGCTTACTCTACACAAAATGGTCTTGGTGGAACGTGGGACCACCATTCAAACTGTTATTGAGAAATTCCGGGCTGAAGGAGTTGCATGCGTTCTGGTGGTAGATGAGAAACTTTACGGTATTTTTACTGAGAGAGACGTTATTATGAAGCTGGCGGGTAAAGGGTTTGACTACAATGAGGAGATTGTTGACGATTATATGACACATTCTCCGGAAAGTTTGCGAGGACGTGACTCCATAGCCTTTGCTTTGAACAGGATGACAGAGGGTGGTTTTCGACATGTCCCAGTAATGGATGATGAAGGTAAACCTGTTGCTATTGTTGGTGTTTTAGATATTGTGCGTCATCTTGCTGAATTTTTCTCAGCTGATGTACTTAATCTGCCACCAACACCATTGAGAGAGCAGAAAAGCGCAGAGGGCGGATAAACTTCCGAAAATTAAAATTGCGTCGTCTCACCCCAATTCTTTCACTCGCTCTTGTCTCATTTTATTTGGGATGCGCTGCTCATCCTACGGTTGCAGACCATACATTGAAAAAAGGTGAAAAATATTATGGCTATACCCTATCGACAGAAAATATTTTTCCTGTAATGTTTTATCGTTTTGGCCTTTCCGATGTGAGTGATCTTGGTCTTCGCGTCGGTGTGCCCATCTATGGTTCAGGTATCGATTACTCGAGGACACTGTTTGAAAAAGGTAAGAAACGGGATGTTCTGAACTTGGGATGGAGTCTTACACCTAATACGAACTATGATTTCACCTATTACAAATTTCGTGACGGGAAGAAAAAAGGAGATACTATCTACTGGGCCTTCCGGGGGATGGTTATTCCTGACGGCTCCTATAAGGAAAGTGGTCAGAGTACACGAGTCGGTTTTCTCATGGGTCTCTTCCGAAAGAGTAAATTTGGATTAGAGGCTGGATATTTTCATGATTTCGCCAGCATGCCTCTCACAAAAATTTATATACCTTCGTGGGATGATTATGTTAAACAGAATGAAGAGTATAGCAGGTTTGATGTTCCCCACAGGTCTCCTGGTGGTTGGCCAACTCAACATTCACGTCTGGTAGGATTCTCTTTAAGGATTACTTTTCCGCTCGGTCCCAAAGTGGAGAAAGAGACTGAGGAAAAAGAGCAGTAAGTTTAAGCGTCCGGTCTCCGACCAGATTTACTTTAGATTATAACAGTTTGGATGAATACCACATCTGAAACACCACTCCTCAGTTCACTCTTGCTCGAGAATGATCTGAATGGCCTGAAAAATGTAATAAACGAAGCTGTCTCCAGCGATACTGCCCTCAGATCAATTTTCAAGGATTTGTTTCGATTTTCCGCATCCAATCACTGTGCTTACGCGGCATCCGATGATAACAGTACACACCCTCTCATAGCACTCAATTCTCTCAAGAATCTGGCGGCTCTTAGATTGGATTCTCCCTCCAGGCCCATCGTTGAGAAGGCCATAGAAATTTGCCACCATTCCCAGGCAAGCGATGACAGTCTGGCAAAAAGCGAACTGAAACAGGAGGAGTTAAATCAGCCGTTGTTCACCCAGGATTTTCTCTGGGCAGTGGTAGAAGGTGACTCTGTAAAAGCGAGATGTGAGGCAGCCAAGATCGCGGTCGTTTCAGACAATCGTGTTGCAGTTATAGAAATGATCATGGAGGTGGCCACTCATCACATGGATGAATTAGGTACTTTTGTATACGGTGTCTACCGCTCAGCGGTATTCGGCGGTGAAAAAGAGCAGGAACCGTTTATGAATCTACTTATGACTGAAGTGACGAAACAGCCCCGCCCCATAGAAACGGCAGATTTATCCGGAGACGACAGTTTGTACCCGTTTTTAGGAGATGTATTGAAAAACAGTGATGACAGAGACCTTTCTCTTTTCTCTACGGCTTTGCGGCTGTGGGAAACGGACAGCCCCCGGCAAAGCGGCTACCGAAAAGGGCTTAAACTATGGGCTGAACGACAATTCAAGTCCAAACCTTTGACAGAAGAGAATGGTGCCTTACGGAAAGAATCATCTGCTAATTCTATCATCAAAGCAATCAAAGACAATAATCCACCTCAGTTGACTCACTTCCTTTCCCGGGCCCGTGCCGCAGATGATTGGTCTTGGACCACAGAATTGGCTGAGAGTTGGATCAAATCATTTAAGACAGAAGAATCAGATTTTCTATTGCTCGATTCACTTCAATCTCTTACCAGAGCTGTTCCTGAACAATTTATACCTTTGCTGGCTGGGAGACTTCTTCAAGTGAATTTATCGATCAGTGAAAGATGAAGATAGGAAACTATAAAGTTACTTCACTCGTAACCAGCCGTTTCAGCTTGGATGGCGGCTCCATATTCGGGGTTATCCCAAAAAGTATGTGGGAAAAGGAGATTACGCCGGATGATAAAAATAGAATTCCGGCGGTAACGCGCTCTCTTCTTATTCGGGGTGATGGAAAAACTATTCTGGTAGATACAGGAAACGGTGATAAGTGGGATTCAAAAATGAAGACTATCCTGGACACAGATCCTTCCGTAGTGAATATTCAGGCATCTTTGGGTGAATTATCTGTTAAACCCGATGAAATTACTGACGTCATCTGTAGCCATCTTCATTTTGACCATGCCGGTGGAAATACGAGTCTTGATGGTGGGAAGGTGGTTCCTACTTTCCCAAATGCCAAATATTGGCTACAGAAGTCCAATTGGGATTGGGCCAACGCACCAACGGAAAAAGATAAGGGTAGTTACCGTTTAGAAAACTGGGAAGTGTTGGCTGAGAATGAAATGTTAACTTTTCTGGATGGTGAAGAAGAATTCATTTCCGGTATTCAAATTAGAATAACTCATGGTCATACTCCTGGGCAGATGCACCCTCTCCTTTCAGACGGCAATACCACTCTTTTCTTTGGCAGCGATCTTTTCCCAACACGACTTCATTTCCGAATCCCATGTATCATGGCTTTCGATAATAAACCTCTCAAGACGCTGGAAGAGAAAAAATCAGTACTCAATCAGGCGGCGGATGAAAATTGGATCATCGTTTTGCCACATGACAGAACAACTGAAGCTGTCCGACTCAAACGGGATGGGGATAAGTATGCTATTGAACAAATAGCATTGGATGGGGGGAAACAGTGACCAAAGTAGCTTTATTTATCCGGGACTTCGAACTGGGAACACGAATTGCCGACTCCCTCACGGCGCGGGGCGACGAATGCGTTTTTCCCGATACGGAATCTGAAGATTCACAAGATGCCAAGGTGGTTATTGTTGATCTTGATGAAGTTGATCAGAAACCGATGGATCTGGTACGCAAACTAATAAGCGAATCGTCTGAAATGTCTGTAGTGGGGTTTGCCGGTCGTGTGTCGAAAGGACTCATGGATGAAGCGAAAGAAGCTGGATGTCGCTGGGTGTTTCCAAAATCTTCCCTAGTAATAAATCTGCCGGCTGTAATGGAAAGCGGCGGCTGATGCCAAAAGAATCGAAACAGTTAAAGCGGAAACGAATGGCTCAGGTCATATCCCGATTGAGAAACGAGTATCCCACAGCCCGAACTAGCCTTGATTACAGGGATGCTCACCAGCTATTGGTGTCGACTATCCTTTCGGCGCAGTGTACAGACAAGCGGGTAAATATGGTTACTCCCGGTCTGTTCAAAAAGTATAAGACAGTAGCGGCTTTTGCTTACTGCAACGTCAATGAACTGTCTGAAGATATTCGCTCTACAGGCTATCACAATCAAAAGGCGAAATCTATTCAAGGTTCCAGCCTCATGATCCAGGAGGAGTACGCAGGTGAAGTGCCCGGCACCATGGAAGATTTGTTGGCGTTGCCTGGAGTGGGTCGAAAAACAGCCAACTGTGTCCTTGGGGCAGTGTTTAATGTGCCGTCCATGGTCATTGATACACATATGGTCAGAATCATGAATCTGCTGGCATTTACCCAAAAGAAAGACCCTGTTAAGATTGAGTTCGAGATTATGGATTTAGTCGAAAAAAAAGAGTGGGTTATTTTGACACATTTGATAATAGCGCATGGCCGCCTTGTCTGCATCGCCAGACGGCCCCAGTGCACCGATTGCTGTTTAAGTGATATTTGTCCCTCATCACTGGTATAGATTGGCATCTGTTTAATGTGGAATTCTTTTCCCATACTGATCATGGGCTGTAAATTAATAGAAGCACATTTGAAGGATTAAATTATAGATACCGGGTCATCAATGCCCTACCTGACAAAAAAATTCACATTTTGCGCAGCTCACCAATATGGACATCCCGATTGGAGCAGTAAGAAAAACAGAGAAGTTTTTGGGAAAGATGCTCGATTGCACGGCCACAATTACGAACTTGAGGTGACAGTTACAGGTGAAATAAATGAAGAGACGGGTTTTCTAGTTGACCTTAATGCACTAAAGAAAATTGTTAACAAGAAAGTGATCAATGTTATTGATCACTCAACCATTGAAAAAGAGATTCCGTGGTTTCGGGGTAAACAACCTTCCACTGAACACATGGTTATCTGGATGTGGGAGCAGATAGAGTCGGAACTTGAGGATACGAAACTTCATCGGATACGGGTCCGGGAAACACCTACCATATACACTGATTACTACGGCCCCGCCTCTGAATGAGTTTTAAAGACAGACTATTTTTATTTCTGAGCGGGGTTTTTCTTACTGCTCTAGTTTTAGGTAATGTTATTGGTACAACAAAATTTGTAAACGTTTTTGGGCTTACTGTTCCCGCTGGGGTACTGGCCTATCCGTTTACATTCCTTGCAACCGATCTCATATGTGAACTTTATGGTAAGAAAAGGGCGCAGACCATTGTCTGGACAGGGTTTGCCATGAACTTTTTCATGCTGGGTATCATGACCTTAGGACATCTTCTTCCAGATGCCAGAGGCATCTCCGGTGCTACATCTACTTTTGAATCGGTTTATCAGTTTATGGTGGGAAATGTGATCGCTTCCATGATTGCTTATCTTGTGGCGCAGACGGTGGACGTGCATATGTTTCATTTTTGGAAAAAATTGACCAAGGGAAAGCATCTCTGGCTGAGAAACAACCTTTCCACGACAGCCAGTCAACTGGTTGATACTACCGCAATACTAACAATCTTGTATTATGCAAATAATTTAGGAAACAATGTAAATACCTTTGGCGATCTCCTTCCACTCATCTATTATTCCTACTTGTTCAAGTTCTTTTTTGCTCTTTTTGATACACCGCTGTTTTACCTCGGGGTCTGGGTCTTGAAGCCGAAAGTCCATGATGATCCGGAAGAGGTGTGGGGTTACAAACGTTTTGCTGAGGAAGCCATATGAACGGTGATAATATGGAAAAAATTGAATCGATCATTTCAGATTTACTGAAAGAGATTGGCGAAGATTCCGAACGTGAAGGGCTCATAAAGACGCCGCACAGGGTTGCAAAATCGTGGACGACTTTCGCTAAGGGATATGAGCAGACGCCTGAAGAAGTTGTGGGCGATGCGGTGTTCAATGAGAAATGTGATGAGATTATCGCAGTTAAAGACATAGATTTTTTTTCACTCTGTGAACATCATCTTCTGCCGTTTAAAGGTGTTGCCCATGTAGGCTATCTGCCCAAAGAAAAGATTATTGGCCTTTCGAAAATCCCCAGGATTGTAGATATCTATGCCCGAAGACTTCAGGTTCAGGAAAGATTGACTCAGCAAGTAGCTGACGCATTGCAGGATGTTTTGAGCCCCAAAGGTGTGGCAGTAGTCATTGAGGCTGAACACCTTTGTATGCAAATGCGGGGTGTGGAAAAGAAATCTTCATTCATGATCACATCGGCTGTTCGGGGTGCTTTTCGTGAAAGCAATAAGACACGGGAAGAATTTCTTTCAATCATTGGAAAGGGACGTATCTGATGGGTCTTTTGGGTGCACATGTGAGTGCAGCGGGAGGTGTTGAAAATGCACCTGCAAGAGGTACCGCCATTAATGCTGACGCTATCCAGATCTTTACCGCCAATCAGAACCAGTGGTTCCCGAAAGAGCCCGGCGAAGAGAACTCAAAAGAGTACCGGGAAGCAATGAAGAAGGAACTCCCGCTGATGACCATCAGTCACGCGTCTTATCTACTGAACATGGGTTCGCCGGAAGAAAAAAAATTGAATATGTCACGACGGGCGTTCCTCAGTGAGTTGGATCGTTGTGACGCCTGTGGAGTTGAATATGTGGTCTTTCATCCCGGTTCTCACATGAAAACTGATGAAAAGGAATGTCTTTCACGAATTTCAGAGAGCCTGAATTACTGTCTTGACAAAAGGTCTGATGGCGAGGTGACTGTCCTCATCGAAAATACAGCAGGGCAGGGGACGAACGTAGGTTTCAGGTTTGAGCATCTTATCGGGATTATTGAAGGGGTTGAGAGGAAAGATCGAATGGGCGTCTGTTTTGATACACAACACGGTTTTGCTTCCGGTTATGATATCCGGACTGAAAAAGGATGGAAAGAGACCTTTGATGAATTTGACAAAACGGTAGATCTGAAGTGGCTCAAAGCGTTTCACATTAATGATTCAAAGAAAGAATGCGGTTCCCGCGTGGACCGGCATGAAAGTATCGGAAAAGGACTGCTCACCATGGAAACATTCTGGTGTCTCGTGAATGATGACCGGTTCACCGAACTGCCTATGCTGCTGGAAACACCTGTGGATGATCCTTCTGAATATGCAGTAGAAATTGAGCTATTGAGAGGCCTGGTAGGATCCAAGAAGCCAGCCAGCTAGTTATGAGCAAGAAGTTTGATATCGTGGTTATGGGTGGCGGTCCCGGCGGCTATGTGGCAGCCATCCGGGCGGCTCAGCTGGGTAAATCGGTGGCTGTGGTTGAAAAGGAGGCTTTGGGTGGCATCTGCCTTAACTGGGGGTGCATTCCTACCAAGTCACTGCTGAAAGATTCAGAAGTTTTGCATCTGGTGAAGAATGCGGACAAATATGGTATTGATGTTGACGGCTATTCTGTCAATTTTGGTGCTTCCGTGAAACGGAGCAGGAGAGTGGCCAAGCGCCTCTCCAAAGGGATCGAATATCTGCTTAAGAAAAATAAGATTGAATATATAGCCGGGACCGCTTTTCTTAAGTCAGCTACAGAAGTGGAAGTCGCTGGTGCCAAAGGTAAGAAAAAGACAGTGATCCAGAGTGACAACGTGATCATCGCCACAGGGGCTCGCAACCGGGAGTTTCCCGGACTTGAAACAGATGGGAAACGTGTGATTTCGTCCAAAGAGGCCATGGTTTTAGATGATATACCGAAAAGTATGATCATCATTGGTGCCGGAGCTATAGGTGCGGAATTTGCCAGTCTCTACAGCGAGTACGGTACGGAAATTCATTTGGTTGAAATGTTGCCTGGTCTCCTTCCGATGGAAGATGTGGAAATATCCAAACTTTTGAGAAGATTATTCGAAGACCGGGGGATGAATGTTCATACTTCCGCAAAGGTGGAGAAAATTGAGCGTCTGAAGACAAAGGTGAAAGTAAACATTACCAAAGAAGATGGTAAGGAGGTGATAGAGGCACAGATGGCGCTAGTGGCCATTGGTGTTCAGGGAAATGTTGAAAGGCTCGGGCTTGAGAAGGCAGGTGTAAATGTGGACAAGAATTACATCCAGGTGAATGAAGTTTATCAGACATCGGTGCCAAACATCTACGCCATCGGCGATGTGATCGGCGCGCCGTGGCTTGCCCATGTGGCTTCGGCGGAGGGCCGCGTGGCGGCGGAGTATATCTGCGCCAAGCAGCCCGAACCGCTGAATTACGGCAACATTCCCGGCTGCACCTACTGCCGTCCTCAAGTGGCATCTGTAGGAATGACTGAAAAAGCAGCCACAGATGCCGGTTACACCTTGAAAATTGGTCGGTTTCCCATGAGAGCGAGCGGAAAAGCGCTAGCGTTGGGGGAGCCGGAGGGGTTTGTTAAGGTTATATTTGATGAAAAGTACGGTGAACTTTTAGGGTGCCATATCATCGGTCCGGAGGCGACAGAACTTATCGCGGAAGCGGGGGCTGTGCGGACTCTGGAGACGACCCATGAAGAGATCCTACGCACCGTTCATGCTCATCCTACCATCTCCGAATCATTTATGGAGGCGGTGGCAGATGCCTATGATGAAGCAATCCATATCTGAAATTGATTGAATTAACCGACAGTTCAGCCAACAAGTCTCTAGATGTGATCCGTTTAGGAAGAAAGGCCTATGAAAAAGTTTGGGATCGTCAGAAAAAGTTGGTGGACGAACGTCGTATGGGGATTGTTCCAGATACGCTGATTCTCGTGGAGCACGATCCGGTTTACACCCTCGGAAAGAATTCCAACGAAAATCATCTACTGAAGTCAAGGGATGTGCATATTCCCGTCTACCAGATTGAGCGGGGCGGCGATGTTACCTTTCACGGACCTGGTCAGCTGGTGGGATACCCAATTCTGGACCTCCATCACCACCGCCTAAGCGTCAGCTGGTATATGCGAACGCTGGAAGAGATGCTGATTCGGACTGTGGGACAGTTTGGTATTGAGGCTCGACGCCGAGAGGGACTCACCGGTGTCTGGGTGGGAGAAGAGAAGATCGCAGCCTTGGGTGTCCGCCTTTCAAGATGGGTTTCCATGCACGGATTTGCCTTGAATGTCAACACCGATTTGGAATTTTTCGACGGTATAATACCTTGCGGGATTTTTGAATATGATGTCACATCCATGTCCCAAATCCTTGGGAAAGAGGTAAGTATGGTGGAAGTAGAAGAAACCCTCGTTACTATTTTTCGTTTATTGTTCAGTTTTCAGGAATGTGAGGCGGCCCATGCCTAGGCTCCATGGATTCACCAAAAAGCGCCTCCTTGATGTTTACCGGATGATGGCACAATCCCGGAAACTGGATGAGAAGATGCTCATCCTTTCTCGGCAGGGGAAAAGCTTTTTTCATATCGGTGGTTCCGGACACGAGGCAGCGCAGCTGGCAGCGGCAGAAGTGATGCGATCAACGGAAGATTGGGTCTATCCTTATTATCGTGATTTAGCACTTTGTCTCAGTCTTGGGATGACCGGAAGAGAGCATTTCCTTAATTCTCTTGCCCGGGATGAAGACCCCAACTCCGGTGGTCGGCAGATGCCGGAACATTTCGGTCACAAAGATTTGAGGATTGTCAGTCAGTCCAGCCCTACTGGCAGTCAATTTCTTCAGGCTGTTGGGTGTGCAATGGCCATTGTGCGAGAGGGAACTAAGGAAATCGTTTATGTTTCAGCAGGGGATGGGTCCACCAGTGAGGGAGATTTTCACGAAGCTCTGAACTGGGCAAGCAGGGAAAGGCTGCCTGTTATATTTCACATTGAGGATAACAAATATGCCATTTCTGTTCACGTCAGTGAGCAGACAGCCGGTGGATCGGTACACAATTTGGCGGCCGGGTATGAACATCTGGCACGATTCCAGGTTGACGGTACCGATTTCTTCGAGTCCCACCTAGCTTTTCAAAAGGCCACTGAACGGGCTAGAAAAGGGAAGGGCCCCACCATTGTTGTGAGCGATGTGGTGCGACTGCTTTCCCACTCATCTTCAGATGACCAGCGAAAATACAGAAGCAAGAAGGAACTGGAAGCTGATAAGAAGCGTGATCCCATTCCCCGGTTCCGCAAAGAGTGCATAGAATTTGGTATTGCCTCAGAAAAGGATTTCGATAAGATCGATGCGGAAATAGCATCGCAAGTGGACGCTGACGCCGAATGGGCTGAAAGCCGTCCGCACCCGGTTCCGGAGACCGCTACGGATTACGTCTACAGCAACAGCTCACTGCCGGAGTCAGGTGACAAAAAGAGTGTGGCGGAAAAAATTGTAATGGTGGACGCCATCAACCATGCCCTCCACGAAGAGATGATCAATAATGAAAAAATGGTCATTTACGGGGAAGATATTGCTGATAACAAAGGGGGCGTATTTACAGCTTCGAAAGGGCTCGCAAAAAAGTTTGGAAAGGAACGTGTCTTCAATTCACCGCTGGCTGAATCCTCTATTGTGGGTACTGCCGTCGGTATGGCTTGTGCTGGATGGAAGCCGGTGGTGGAGATTCAGTTCGGTGACTACATCTGGTATGCCATGATGCAGATCCGGAACGAACTGGCGTCTTTCCGTTACCGTTCCAACAATACGTGGAGCTGTCCGGTGGTTATCCGTGTTCCCGTTGGCGGTTATATCCACGGTGGTTTATGTCATAGTCAGTCCATTGATGGCTATTTTCTTCATATGCCGGGGATTCGCCTGGCGTACCCCTCCAACGCAGAAGATGCAAAAGGTCTCCTGAAGATGGCGTGCAGAATGGACGATCCAGTCATTTTTATGGAACATAAAGGACTCTACCGTTATGCCATGGCCACCACGCCTGAACCTGATGAAAATTATCTGCTTCCTTTCGGTCAGGCCCGTGTTGTACAGAAGGGGAATGATCTAACCATCGTCACTTTCGGAATGATGGTTTACAAGAGTCTTGAGGCGGCGAAAACGGTAGCTTCCACCACCGATGCTTCGATAGAAATCATTGATCTGCGCACCTTGAATCCCATGGATATGGATACAGTCCGTACGTCCATTGATAAGACCAACAAAGTTATGGTTGTTCATGAGGATAATCTGACAAACGGCCCAGGGGCGGAGATTTCGGCCATTATTGCTGACGAGTTTTTTGAACTATTGGATGGCCCCGTTCGTCGGGTTGCATCGAAGGATAGTCATATTGGCTATAGTCCAATGCTGGAAGATGCCATTTTACCGCAGACTGAAGAGATTGTGAAGGTTGCTCAGGAGTTGCTGGGATACTAAACATAAGAGTGAGTTATGCTAGTTGATGTCCTCATGCCAAAACTCGGTGAGTCCATTACTGAGGGGACCATTATTAAATGGCAAAAAAATGTGGGGGACGCCATCGGCAAAGATGAAATACTTTTAGAGATCGGCACTGACAAGGTTGATTCAGAAATTCCTTCCCCGGCTGCTGGGGTGATTAAAGAGATTTTGGCCCAGCCCAATGATGTCCTTCCCATTGATGAAGTAATTGCACGGATAGAGACAGAGGGTGATGGTGCGACAGAAACTGTTCCAACTGAAGAAGAACCGACAATTGAAGAAACGCCTCCCGCTGAGGCGACGTCTGTTCCTGCCGATCCATCTCCCCTTCCACCGTTCGTTGCTGTTAACGGTAAAAAGAGGACTTTCTACACACCTCTGGTGCGGGCTATCGCCCGCCGGGAGGGTATTTCCGATTCAGAGCTTGTCTCAATCTCTGGTACAGGCCGGGATGGCCGGGTGACCAAGGGAGACATAATGGCCTACCTGCAGATGCGAACTGAACCGACACCTACACCGGAAGCAAGAATACCAGCCGCTCCCACTCTGCCTCCTGCTGTTTCTATGGATGACCGGGTGGAGGAAATGGGTCGCATGCGCCAGATCATTGCCGAAAACATGCGGCACAGTCTTGACACTTCCGCTCATGTTTATATGGTGTCCGAGTGCGATGTGACAAACATTGTTGAGTACGTCAAAAGCATACAGGACACTTTTGTTGCTAGAGAGAGTTTTGGGCTCACCTATACACCCTTTTTCATTCTGGCGGCGGTAAAGGCCATTCAGACTTTTCCCAAAATTAACGCCTCTTTGGACGGGACGAATATTGTCTATAAGAAAAACATCAACATTGGCATGGCGTTGGACATGGACAAGGGACTCATGGTTCCGGTGATCCCGAACTGTGAAGAATTGAACTTTCTTGGTCTTTGCCGAAAGGTGAAAGATCTCACTGTCCGAGGCCGGGCCAACAAAATTACGCCTGATGAGCTTCAGGAGTCCACATTCACCGTTTCCAATTTCGGCATTTTCGGAAATGTACTCGGTATGCCCATTATCAATCAGCCGAACTCGGCCATCTTGGGTGTAGGTGCTATCAAGAAACAACCTGTGGTGAGGGAAACAGATGCTGGAGATGCCATTGTCATCCGCTCAATCTGCTATCTTTCTCTCGGGATCGATCACCGGTTGTTGGACGGAGCTGACGGTGGCCGGTTTCTCCAGACTTTAGTGAGCATACTGGAAACTATGGACACTTCAGTACTTTTGTAGGAGACCGATGTCAAATATTATGATTCAACTTAAGACCGCCACCAGTAATCGAAAGCCGGACTGGCTGAAGATTCAGGTCAGATCAGGCCAAAACTACAAAGACCTCAAGGGGATGGTGAAGCACGGCAATCTTAACACGGTTTGTGAAGAGGCGCTCTGCCCCAATATTTACGAATGTTGGGAGCGACGGTCGGCAACGGTCATGATTCTTGGCGATGTTTGTACTCGCTCCTGTGGTTTTTGCAGCGTTATCACCGGTAAGCCGGTCTGGGACGATCCCGACGAACCACACCGCACCGCCTTGGCTGTTAAACAGATGGGATTGAAACATTGCGTCATCACATCTGTTAACCGGGATGAACTTCCGGACTGCGGTTCCGCCATTTGGGCCGAAACTGTTAGGGAGGTCCATCGGGTCAATCCCCAATGCACCGTGGAGGTGCTGATCCCCGATATGCGAAATGAGGACGAGCAGCTCCAAACTGTTTTTGAGGCACGGCCGGAAATCCTCGGGCACAACATGGAAACGATACCGCGTTTATACAGTACCGTGAGACCGCAAGCGAAATATGAATGGTCATTGGACGTCCTGAAGAAATCGAAGCTATTTGGTTTAAGAGCCAAGACGGCGTTCATGTTGGGTTTGGGTGAAAAAGCCGAAGAAGTTTTTGCCCTCATGGAAGATATTTTTCAGACAGGTTGTGATATTCTGGCTATTGGGCAATACCTCCAACCTACAAAAAAGCATCATCCTGTGGAACGCTACGTTCATCCTGATGAATTTGATGTATACAAAAAGACGGGCCTGGAGATGGGCTTCGGCTGGGTGGAAGCGGGCCCTCTTGTAAGAAGTTCATATCATGCCGATGAACAGGCCACTCTGACAGCCACTCCCATCCGTGTCTGAACAAAAACTTTTTTCATACGGGATCATTCTCACCGGTGGAATCGCCATGGCTTGGTTGATCAATTTCCACTTGTCATCTTCATCATCTGCGGCGCCGCAATCGGTGTCTGCTCAACCGGCTTCCGTTGTCGCCAGTTCGAGAATACGAATTGGTGAACTGACGGCAACGGTAGACGAGGGGTGGATCCAGGAAGCACCGTCTTCCTCCATGCGGCTGACGCAGTTTCGACTACCGGCCAGCGAGCCAGGCATCGATGATGCGGAGCTGGCGGTCTTTTCAAGCATCGGGGGGAGCGTTCAGGACAATCTTAGCCGCTGGTTCAATCAGTTCAGCCAACCTGACGGTTCTGATTCTCAGGAGAAGGCCCGGGTGCAGGAATTTTCCGTTAACGAGATGTCTACCACCATCGCCGATCTCACCGGTACGTTCACAGGCGGCGGCATGCCCATGTCTCAACCTGTGGAGAAGAAAGACTATCGCCTTTTGGCGGCTATTGTGGTGGGAGCGTCCGATGTTTACTATTTTAAGCTGGTAGGTCCAGACAAGACTGTGGAACGGTGGGCCACCAGTTTCGGGGAGTTCATCGGAGATCTTCGCTCTTTATCTCAGTAGAACAGACATTTTGGCACAATTTTCTGACACATTTTACTTTTGCATTGTAGTGGCACGCTCTTTGCCGTCCCTTTCAGTGTTCGTAAATTGTAATGAAAGGAATATGCCATGACAGTTAAGAAGGCAACAGAAAGTATCGAAGGCAATGGAACAGTGAGCGGTTCGCCGGAAACCTATCCGGTGATGCCCCTCCGAAATACCGTCCTTTTCCCTCAGCAGGTAATTCCCACCTATATCGGCCGTGACCGGTCGCTCAAACTTATTGAGGATCTCCCCTCCGGGAAAAAAATGATTGTTGTGGTAGCGCAGCAGGATGGTGCACTGGAAAATCCCGGCACCGATGAGCTCTATGAGTGGGGTACGCTGGCCATGGTGTTGAAAGTTTTTGATATGCCGGACAACAGTAAATCAGCCATTATTCAGGGTGTGGACCGTGTAAAAGTGCTGTCGTTCATTCAGCAAGAGCCTTATTTCAAGGCGGCTATTCAACGTGTTGAAGACACGGAGATAGAAGGGATTGAATCGGAGGCCATGTCTAAGTCCATTCGAAACGTTTTTGAAGATCTGGTGAAGGTGGCACCTTACCTCACCGAAGAACATTCAGGCGTCCTCAGTTCCATCTCAAAACCAGGACGGCTGGCCGACCGGGTTATTTCGCTGGTGACCATCCCTACATTGGAGAAGCAGGAAATTCTCGAAGAAATGGATGTAAAGGAACGGATGGAAAAGGCAACGGTATTGTTAAATAGAGAGATTCAGCGAATCAATCTCGGTGAAAAGATCCAGACGGAAGTTCAGGATGAAATATCCAAATCTCAGCGGGAGTACTACCTCCGTGAACAACTCAAAGCTATCCGTCGCGAACTGGGAGAAGAGGATGAAACAGCAGAACTGACGGAACTGGAAGATAAGATCAAAGCAGCGAAAATGAGCGAAGAAGCGGAAAAAGTAGCCATGAAGGAATTGGATCGTCTCGGCAAGATACCGCCCCAATCACCTGAGTATTCCGTTTCCAGGACATATCTAGACTGGCTGCTGGATGTTCCGTGGAGCAAATCCACAAAGGATCGTGTTGATACGAAAGAGGCGAAAAAGATTCTTGATGACGATCACTACGGTTTGGACGATGTGAAAGAACGAATTGTTGAATACCTGGCCGTCCGAAAGCTGAAAGAAGAAAAGACCAGTGACGGCCGCGTCAAAGGTCCTATCCTCTGTTTTGTAGGCCCTCCAGGGGTTGGAAAAACATCTCTCGGTCGCTCCATTGCCCGTTCCATGGGGCGTGAATTTGTGAGAATTTCCCTCGGCGGCGTTCGGGATGAGGCTGAGATCCGCGGTCATCGTCGGACCTACATCGGCGCACTGCCCGGGAGGATCATCCAAAGCCTTAAAAGAGCGGGGACGAACAACCCCATTTTTATGCTGGATGAAATTGACAAAGTGGGAGCCGACTTCCGTGGTGATCCCTCATCTGCGCTTTTGGAAGTGCTGGATCCGGAACAGAACTTCTCCTTTAGTGACCACTACCTTGAGGTACCGTTTGATCTGAGTAATGTGATGTTCATCTCCACTGCGAACTTGCAAGACCCCATTGTCCCGGCACTCCGTGACAGGATGGAGATTCTCGAGTTTTCCGGCTATATCGAACAGGAGAAGATTCAGATTGCGCGACAGTATCTCATTCCGAAACAGTTGGAGGAGAATGCCCTCAGCAAAAGTAACTGCAGCTTCACTGAAGCGGGAATCAAGGAGTTGATCCGGTCTTACACCAGGGAGGCGGGTGTCCGTAATCTGGAGAGGGAGATCTCCAACGTCTTTCGCAAAGTGGCCCGGGGGCGGGCAGACGGGAATACCAAATCTGTGAAGATTACCAAGGCAGCTGTGGAGAAATATCTTGGTGCACCACGGTTCTACGCCGAGATGGCCGAAAGAATGAAAAAAGCAGGCGTTGTTATTGGTCTCGCATGGACGTCCGTGGGCGGTGACATACTCTTTATCGAAGCATCCAAGATGCCTGGAAAGGGCGGACTGACCCTTACAGGGAAACTGGGTGACGTTATGAAAGAATCGGCTACTGCCGCCCTATCGTATGTCCGGGCCAATGCGGAAAAGTTGGGACTCGATCCCAAGTTTCATGAAACCACTGACATTCACGTCCACGTCCCGGCCGGTGCCATCCCAAAGGATGGCCCTTCGGCAGGAACAGCAATTTTCATTGCCATCCTCTCTCTTCTCTCAAAACAGCCTGTGAAAAATACACTCGCCATGACTGGAGAGATAACGCTCCGCGGCGCGGTATTGCCTGTTGGCGGTATCCGCGAAAAGGTGACAGCGGCACACCGCTCTGGAATACGGGAAGTAATCTTGCCTCACTTCAATCAGAAGGATTTGGAAGAGATACCTGAAAAGGTGGTTAAGGATATGAAGTTCCACTTTGTCAAGGATCTTAGCGAGGTGGTCAAACAGGCTTTTCCGACCCAACTTGTAAAACGGAGAAAGAGGCGACCTTCCACCACAGCCACGCAGGTGGCAGAAGCGTAAACTTGGACGCTTAGCTCAGCTGGTTCAGAGCATCGCCCTTACAAGGCGGGGGTCACTGGTTCGAATCCAGTAGCGTCCACGCTCCATAATATATTACAGCATCATCGTGCCTGGTGCGGGGCTCCCCACCAGTTCTATTCGAAACTGATCCTAATTCTAGCTCACAAGCCGTAAGTTCGGAGAGTAAGATCAGTTATGTGCTACAAACACATTTACAGGGGGAACTTCGGAAAGTCCAATTCAGGGAGGATAAGATGAAAGAGCAGGAAATCGGTTATGTTTCCAATTTCATGGGAAACATATCAGTTGCAATCATAGAAATGACAAAGGGCACTCTGAAAACAGGTGAAGCTATACATATTAAGGGCAACACTACGGATATTACAGAGACAGTGTCATCCATGCAGATTGAACATGAGACTGTGGAAAAAGTGAAAAAGAAAGACAGTTTAGGTCTCAAGGTCAAGAAGAAAGTCCGGAAAAGAGATAAAGTATACAAAGTTGTGAACTGATCAATCTTGTTGACACTGTTCGGTTGATCACCGGCATAGTGTTGCCTTGCTGGCAAACCTGCGAGCAGATGGCGGGTTGGTAACTACGTTGACGGGCATATGATAAATGATCCTGGCATTGGATAATAAACCCCGGTTTGATATAGTCGATCCGCCGACACCGAATCGGGTTACGGATGAAATCGATTTTCGGCTCATGACTTTGGAGATCCTTAATGTATGAAGCATTCCTGACGCTCATCACGCGCATCAGTGATCTGATGTGGGGCCCGTGGACAATGATCTTCATTGCGTTCGTTTCCGTCTACCTGACCATTCGCACCCGATTTTTCCAGGTGTCGAGTTTTGTCTACATAATGCGAAATACCTTCGGAAGCATGTTCGATCGAAGTGGCGACCAGAGCAAGGAACGAATGACGCCGTTCCAGGCGACCACAACATCACTCGCGGGCACGGTTGGTATGGGTAACATGGCCGGCGTTGCAACCGCACTTTCCATCGGTGGTCCCGGTGCGATCTTCTGGATGTGGGTCCTGGCCTTTTTCGGCATGATTACGAAAGCGGCCGAAGTGACGATTGGGGTACACTATCGCGATGTTGATGAGAATGGGCAAACCCACGGTGGACCGATGTACTACATCAACAAAGCTCTGGGCTGGAAGTCCCTTGCCGTGCTCTTCAGCATCGGTGTTACGATCAATTGTTTTTTTAGTTCTTCACTGCTGCAGGCGCATACCGTTGGGCGCGCGTTTAATGCGAGTTACGGCATTAGCCCCTATCTGGTCACTGGCGTGATGGCTATAGTTACGGCGATGGTTGCAATAGGTGGTGTGCGTCGAATTGGACGTTTCTGCGAAGCGCTTGTTCCTTTTATGACTTTGATGTATCTGGCCAGTGGTCTTGTCATCCTGGTAGCAAACGCGTCACAACTTCCGTCTGTATTTGGAGAGATTATCCGTTTTGCGTTGGCGCCGGCACCAGCTGTTGGCGGATTTGCGGGCGCTGCCGTACTTTCGGCGATTCAGATGGGCATGGCGCGCGGTATGTTATCGAACGAAGCAGGGCTCGGAACAGCTCCAATGGTGCACGCAAATGCGGAAACACCGCACCCGTTCAGACAGGGTCTCTGGGGTGCAGCAGAAGTATTTATCGATACTACGGTGGTCTGCACTATCACGGCATTTATCATTCTTTCATCTGGTGTTCTAGCCAACGGCAACACCGGTATCGAGATGTTGTTGGATTCATTTGCGACATTTTATTCGCCTGAACTGGCCAATACGTTTATTTCAATTGCCATACTGACGTTCTGTTTGTCAACCCAAATCGGGTTCTTCGTTTATTTCGAGACGGCACTTGTGAGCCTGTTCGGGGAAAACGTGTTCCGCTACGTGAAGTGGGTTTATTTTCTGCCCGGTGTAGCATTCGCCGGTATTACCAATGTCGATCAGCTCTGGGCGCTTGCGAACATCTCCGTGGCGGCCAGCGCATTACCCAATCTTGTAGCATTACTGGTTCTGTCCGGTGTATTCATGACATTGATGAAGGATTATCTGTCAGGAGAGAACCGGTTCGCGACTGTCAGCACGGATGCGAGCAGACAATACGTACGGATGGTAAACCAATAACATAAGGGAAAATCAAAACAATGTCGTCGCACAAACTGGATGAATCAGCGAGCGGTGTTTACATCATTTCGGCAACCCCGTTTACCGAGAATGGCGAAGTCGATATGGACAGTGCCGATCGGCTTGTCGATTTCTACATAGAAAAAGGTGTGTCGGGAATAACAATACTCGGCATGATGGGCGAGGCACAGAAGATGGCGCCCGAAGAGTCCGAGAGCTTTCTCGAAAGGATCATGAAGCGGGTTGGAAGCAAGATACCGGTCATCGTAGGCGTATCGAACGCCGGACTTGACAATCTCGTTCATTTGTCAAAAGTAGGTGTGGACAAGGGTGCTGCCGGCGTTATGGTTGCGCCGCTGGCCGGCTTGCGGACCGAAGAAAAGGTCTACAATTACTTCAGCCAGGTGTTCTCTGCACTTGGTGATGATATCCCGGTTTGCTATCAAGATTATCCGTTTGCTACCGGAACGGAAATTTCGGTAACACTTTTTAACCGGCTGGTTGCCGACTTCGACCAACTTGTCATGCTGAAGCATGAAGAGTGTCCGGGTTTGTACAAAATATCGAAGGTGCGACAGGCATCGGATAAGGGATTGCGTCGCGTCTCAATTCTCTGTGGTAATGGCGGCCTGTACCTACCGCAGGAACTGGCACGTGGTGCGGATGGCGCAATGACCGGGTTTGCCTACCCTGAGATGCTTGTCACGATGGTTAAATTATATAAGACAGGTGAGCACGACAGGGCAGAGGATGTTTTTGATGCTTACCTTCCGTTGGTAAAGCATGAACAACAACCTGGATTTGGACTGGCCCTGCGCAAGGAAGTACTATACCGCCGCGGCGTGATTTCGACACCGAAAGTACGTGCGCCAGGACCGAAGCTGAACTCAATTGATCAGGAAGAACTGACGCGACTGATCAGTCGCGTAGAAAAAAATCTGGAGGCGCTGTAAACATGGATCTTGGAATTATAGGAAAACGGGCACTCGTCCTGGCATCGAGCCAGGGGTTGGGCCTGGGCATAGCGACAAAACTCTGCGAGGAAGGAGCAAACGTCATAATCTCCAGCCGCGTTGAAGAGAAACTCGTCACGGTTGTAAAGGAACTCAATAATGCAGGGCCTGGGACAGCTGACCATGTTGTTGCAGATCTGTCTGAAGAAGATTCAGCGGGCAAGTTATACGCGGCAGCTAAAGATAAGCTCGGTGGCATGGATATTCTTGTTAACAACACGGGTGGACCGCCACCGGGCACGGTCGACAAGCCCGATACAGACCTTTGGCATGCGCAGATCGATACCATGCTGATTCGCGTTATCGAGATAACAAACCTTTGCGTTGCTGATATGAAAGAGACGGGCTGGGGCAGGGTACTTACTGTTGCTTCATCAGGCGTTGTGCAGCCGATCGCAAATCTCGCCATGTCGAACACGATTCGCTCTTCACTGGTGGGGTGGAGTAAATCGTTGTCAACCGAAGTTGCATCTTCGGGAATAACGGTCAACATGCTCCTGCCTGGAAGGATTCTCACGGAAAGGCTCGCACAGCTGGACAAGGCCAACGCCGAGCGTCTTGGCAAGACGGTGGAAGATGTTTCGGCATCAGAGCAGGCGGCAATCCCGGTCGGGCGTTATGGAACCGTCGAGGAATTTGGCAGCGTGGGTGCATTTCTTTGCAGCGCGCCCGCCAGTTATATGACGGGTGGGCTGATCCGCTGTGATGGTGGATCGATCAGAGGCGTTTGAGCGAGATGTCTGATTTTGATCTGAAGATCAGTAATGGTACTGTGGCCAACTCAGCGGAGATCTTCAGTGCTGATATCGGTGTTAAAGACGGAAAGATCGTTGCCATAGGAAAAAAACTTGGTGATGCAGATAATGAGATCGATGCAGGCGACAAGTATGTCCTGCCCGGTGGTATCGAAGCGCACTGCCATATCGAACAGGAATCCTCCAGCGGGTTGATGACATCTGATGACTATTACTCTGGCAGCGTTTCTGCGGCATTTGGCGGTAACACCTGCATCGTCCCGTTTGCAGCACAGCATCGCGGTCAGTCATTGAAAGATGTCCTCGAAACTTACCACGACCGGGCCGGGCCGAAGTCTGTTGTCGACTACTCGTTTCACTTAATCATTTCCGACCCGACGGATTCGGTCTTGCATCAGGAATTGCCAAAAGCGATCGAAGAGGGAATTACTTCGTTTAAGGTCTATATGACCTACGACCGATTGATCGTTGATGATGGACAAATGCTGGATATTCTGGCGGTAGCTAAAAAGCAGGGTGCGTTGACCATGATCCATGCCGAAAACAACGCGATGATCAAATGGATGAGCGGCAAGCTTGTCGACTCCGGTCATGGCGCACCGAAATACCATGCGCTGAGTCATCCAAGAACGGCCGAATCCGAAGCTATCAATCGTGCGGTCGCTCTTGCCGGGTTCCTTGATGCTCCGATTCTGATCGTGCATGTATCAACGGAGGCCGGGGCGCGGATAATCGCTAAAGCCCGCTATGACGGACGTAAGGTTTTTGGTGAAACTTGTCCCCAGTACATGTTTCTGAACGCAGAGCAAATGGATTTGCCGGATATGCACGGCGCCAAGCTTTGTTGCAGCCCACCGTTACGCGATCGTGCTTCGCAGGAAGAAATCTGGCGATGTCTGCAGAACGGTACTTTCCAGGTCTACTCGTCCGACCACGCACCCTATCGTTTTGACGATACCGGAAAACTTCATTCGGGTCCCAATCCGGACTTCCCGCAAATAGCCAATGGCCTGCCTGGTATCGAGATGCGCCTGCCGCTGTTATTTTCCGAAGGTTTCGTAAAGGGTCGAATCACTTTGAATCACTTCGTTGCGCTGGCGGCCACGAATGCCTCGAAGATATATGGCCTGGACCACTGCAAAGGTTCAATCACTGAAGGCAGAGATGCGGATATGGCAATCTGGGATCCTGACGTCACACGCGTGGTCAAAGCTGAAGATATGCATGACAACATGGAATACACACCATACGAAGGCATGGAAATATCGGGGTGGCCAACCATGGTTATTCAGCGCGGGGAAGTCATCGTTGAAGGAAACGAGCTGAAAGCCGTTCGGGGTGCCGGCGAGTTTGTGCCGCGCAAAACATTCGACAGCACGGGTATGCCCGGCAGGCTGGCTCCGGAGCTCGACCCGGACAAGAACTTCGGCGTTGACCTCGGAATCTGATGTCACAAATCCTTGTAATCAATCCAAATTCCAATGAGAGCGTAACAGAAGGTCTCAGGGAATCACTTCAGGAATTCAACTCTTCGGCAGACATTGAATGCTGCACTCTTGAAGACGGGCCTTTTGGCGTTGAAACTGATGAAGATATAGTTAACGTCATTCCAATGGTCGTACAAAGAATCTCGGAATCACCCGAATTTGACGCCTACGTAATAGCCTGCTATTCAGACCCCGGCCTTGCGGAATGTAATGAACTGTTCAGCAAGCCCGTGTTCGGTATGCAGCGAAGCGCAATTGAGAAAGCCATATCAACCGGAGAGAAGTTTGGTGTTCTTGCATTATCAAAACAGTCCATCAAAAGGCATATGGCCTACATGCGGGATCTTGATCTTGATGGACAACTGGCAGGCGAACTACCGTTAGATATTTCTGTTGATGAAGCCGCCAACGATGCTGATAGTTTTGAAAAGATTGTTAGTCAGGGCCGTCGACTCATCGACGAATTGGGAGCTGATGTATTAATACTTGGCTGCGCCGGAATGGCGTCGCACCGGAAGCCCTCAGAGAAAGTACTGCAAGTACCCGTTATTGAACCGGCACAAGCAGCAGTAAGTATTGCAATAGAAGCGGTGTAACAATCAAATGTTTCTGATCGCTGAATCCATATTGCCGAGTGCAACTCGAATCAGCTTCCACATCAGCTTTCTCAACCACTTTCCCAATCTCAACCTGGTAAATGACAGGGGGACGGTCGGGATGAAATATTTTCTAACTAAAAATTAGAGTTTTATGAGAAATAAGGATTATCCGTTTTTTACAGGATTGTTTGTTTTAGCTGCTGTATGGAACCTTGTGGGAGCAGGCTTTGGTTATTTTAACACAGAACACACTTTTCAGGGTTTGTTTGAAAGAGAACTCAACGACCCACTTTTTTACGAAATTTACAAA
>Ga0208765_1000010_pt1 | contig 111500 bp, 103 predicted proteins | sample ETNtaG_2_FD_185783 | JGI IMG/M metagenome (GOLD analysis project Ga0208765, IMG submission 185783) | Marine microbial and viral communities from oxygen minimum zone, Eastern Pacific Ocean - ETNP201406SV203 (SPAdes) (version 2) | ecosystem: Environmental > Aquatic > Marine > Oceanic ...
ATGAACACTCGCAGCACAGCGATGGCTTCAACATGACCCGCTCGCTGGGAGGCTTATGGGCAATCAGCGAAGGGTAGCCTCTGTTTCACTTGTTGTTTGCATTCTAGTAGCGGGAGCTTCAGCCTACATACTCACCAGGGACTCGATCGAGACAAGTGAGCGAGGACCAATTGCCATGGCTGACCCATTGCTGCAGGATGAGGCGCACGACCACAGGAACGCCAGCCAGCACGTCCTCTACACCGAGAACATACAGCCAATCTCCTTCAATGCACTAACTGCTCCTGGCAATGCCGAGATCCAGGTTGCAGAGTCCCCCGATGGGAACACGTATGCGTACATTGCCGGATGGAGCGAGATGCACATCGTGGATGTGACCAATCCAGCAAACACGACAGTGACGGGAGTTTACTATGACCCGAATACGCAAGTCCTTGATGTAAAGTACCTGGTTTACAACAACAAAGAGTTCGTAATCGTCCAGAACCAATTGGTCGATCCCGGCGCTGCGGATCCCAACGTCGGAGCCTGGGAGGATCCAGCGCAGGTCACCGTTACTCTGGTAGACGTGACTGACAAGACTGACCCACAATGGGTTGACTCTTGGTATGATGCAGACCATCCTAGTGGCCCTCACAACCTATACACTCACGTAATCGACAACGAATGGTACATCTTCGTAGCAAATCCGGAATACGAGTCCTGTGACATTGGCCAAGGCGATGCATGTGGAGGGATCACAATAGCGCACCTGAACTTCGCTGGATACGGTGACCTGCCGAGGATAGTCAAGGTTGGAGAGGCCGAAGTGAGCTGGGAGACGACGAGGGGGGGCTGGATATACATCCACGATATGACAGTGCAGACATGGCCGGGTGATGACTCCAACGATCCCCGAACCGGGAGGACCTACATCTACGGTGCCTATTGGGAGGCTGGCCTGAGGATTTTCGACGTCTCGGATGTTCCTCATCCCGGAAAGGACATGGTTGAGTACTTGGCTGTCGCTGCGGCTTGCAGAGGCTCTTTCGGCACTCAGCTTGGATGCAACTGGAGGGCCCCGGAAGTCGGGCTCTGGATGGACTTCGAGGATTTTGACGGTGATGGAGAGCCGGATAGCGGGACAACTGGGAACGAGAATGGGGGGAGGTCTTCCTACATACACTACGCTGAGCCAATAGACGAGATGGTGGACGCGAGCCACTTGGGGTACCCATCTGGGAAGATTCACATGACGTTCATTGCCACGGAGGTTTTGGAGACCACCGTTGGAACGGGGATGGCCTACCTCCTTGATACGACCCCATTCGAGTTGGTGAATGGAAATGTCAGATTTCTCCCTCAATTGATTCATGGATGGGAGAACCCGTTCGCGGAAAACCACTTCATCCCTGGTGGCGAGGAGTGGCTCCTGTTCAGCCCGCATAACGCCGATCATCAGATCTTCCAGACTGGTTTACCTGGTTTCCCTGACCAGAGCCACGGCGGGGCTTGGGACGGCAGGATTTACATGGGCAACTATCACTCGGGCCTATGGGTTATAGACATCGAATCACTGATGGTCGCAGGAATCGAGGGAGGGAACAAAACAATGGCCCACAGTAGCGCTACCGTGGGTTATCATGTCTCTCACGGACAGGACGGCGAGCCCCTAGACAGTGCTTACTACGACTTCGGATGGACTCCCTTCATCTGGACTGCTGAGTATCATAAGGGATACACGTACCTATCTTGCATAACCACTGGCCTGTACATAGTTCAGTTGGACATCGATGCCCCGTACGGTATCCAAGTCAGCACATGATGAGCGATGCATGGACGAATTGGGTGCAATTTGATATCATAGTTAGCACCGGACCGGCTCATGCCTAGAGTGAGAGCATGGCTTCTAGTCGCCCTAATCTCTCTTGCCCCTATCTCAGGATGCCTGTCTTCCGGCAAGGGTGGTTCGGATAAGGGGGAGGATGGCTGGGTCGATCCAGTTATGGAAGTGGAGGATGCGAATCACTCGCACAACGACCTGCTTGCTCACAGGCTTTCGACATCGAATGCCAAACTGATAGACTATCACAATTTGAACTGCGATGGGGAGGAGTATCCCCCTCCTGAACTGGATAACACGGCAGGAAGGCCTTGTTATGATGAGTGGAAGAACGTTGGTCCGACTCCTGGCGACAACTCGGAGATTGCGATAGAAGGCAACTTCCACGAGGACTGCGAGATATACGCTGATGGTTCCGGGGGATGTTATGCTTACGTTTCGAGCTATAACCAGTTTGAGATACTTGACATTAGCAAACCAAACAACATCAGGCTTCTCTCCACCTATTATGCGGAGATTGCCAGGATGATCGACATCAAGGTGACTAAGGACAACAACTGGGTGCTCGTCAATCACGAGCTCACGAATAGCGAATTGGACCCCATCCCCAATGACGACGACGCAAACAGCGGTATGAACCGACTGGATGTGATATACGTGGGAGACAAGACCAGCCCGGTCAAGGTGGCAGAATGGAACAACCCACCTGCCGGCTTCCACAACCAGGACCTTGCCGTGTACTGCGACTGGGATGGGGCGATTTCCTTCACGGAGGAGTGCAGCCTCTTCCTCTTCGGGGCGGATCCCTACCCCGAGATGGTGGAAGGGAGCTCAGGCACCTTCTACAAGGGAACACAGGTGTTCTACGTGCCCCGGGGATTCGAGTCATGGCTCCCGAACCAGAACGATGAACAGCAGAACTCGAGTAGGGAAATTATTCGCTGGGGAGGTTATACCCCCGAGCCGGAAACGACTTGCGGCGGGTCAATCTTCAACCATGACCATGTCTACTTCGTACACCCCATTACCAAACAGAGGCTTTTGATCGCATCCTACTGGGGTGCGGGCCTTAGGATAGTGGATGTGAGCGATCCCCCAAGTGTGGCAGACCCCTTTGGAATAGCTTGGCCACCAGAGGTGGGGAGGTGGATGGGGTGCCCATCTGCAGATGACGGATGGTATGGGCCGAACGGAGGAGGGCATGCCAACATGACTCCAGAGGAGTGGCTAGACTCGAACCAAGGGAATGACAACATACACTATGCCATTCCCTACGAGCATCTGGTTTGCAACGGAATCAGCGAGTACGTTCCCCCATTAGAATGGCCTTCTGAATGCGGCTCTGGACCCGAAGACGCGACATTCGGCGTGAACTGGCGGCACTACACGATTATCGCTCCAGAGTACGGGAGCAATGCCAATCACAGCGGCTTCCTATGGACCATAGACACCACCGACCCTGCCAAGCCCTTCCTGGTGTCCAAGTGGAGGCTCCCCGGTGAGGGGACTCTTGCGAATGGCTCCAGTCATCCCCAGCACTACATTCCAGGAGGTTACATCTTCAGCCCCCACAATGGCGACACGGGGATCAATGGGCATATCTACTGGACGCACTATCACGCAGGGGCATGGGCAACGGACCATGGAAAAATATGGGAGGAACTGGTCTGGGAGAATGGAGTTCCCGAACCCGATAGGGGCTTTCAGGCGATAGTGGAGCTTGCCCCTACCCACACCGTTGGGTACTACCTTCCTGCCGGGCCATATTGGATAGATGACCCAGCGGCGGAACTGGGTTACGATATGGCAGATTGCTGGGCCTCATGTATGATTCCTTTTGACTGGGGACTCCAGTATGACCCACGTGGCTTCATGATGATCTCGGAGATGGTAAGTGGCATCTACGTGGTGCAGTTCGACGAGGACTTCGACCCGAGATACAACTACCCTGCTCTGTGGACCATGGAAGGCAGCGAGGAGTGAGTGAGGCCATGAAGGCTCGACTCGTTGTGGCTATTCTCGTCATGACTATCCTAGCCCCGATTGCCTCCTCACATGGTGCGAACGAAACCTGGATAATTATGAGGGGCTCGAGCATCCAGCCCAACGAGGCCGAAGTACTGCAAAATGACTCCTTGGTCTTCTACAACGTTGCTGACTACAACAGGACGATTAGAGTGGATCTGGATGGCAATGGGGGGTATGACCAGAGGTGCGAAACAGAGGCATCGAACTCTTCATCGATTAGAGACGAGTGCGTATTCTTGATAGATTCGATGTACTGGTTGGCAGGAGAATACCGGATTGACGTATTCTCAAATGACACCCTCTGGAAGACCCTGAACCTCACGGTGATTCATGACAATCACGTGGAACTAGGGCCACCGAATGGATATAGCTTCAACAACGAAAACGGAACGCCTGTTGAAGAGGAAGACCGATTGGACAAACTAGAGGATGGGTTGATGATTCTCGCAATATTCCTTTTCGTGGCAGCGGGAATAGCCCGGAATGCGAGGGGTGAGGAAGATGCGTAGGTTCCTAGCGGTAATGATTGTGGGGATTATCTTATCCTCACCTGGTTGCCTCTCTGGGAATTCGGCAGATTTGTTCTATGGGGATGACATCGACCCCCCTGTTCCTGTTGATGAGTTTGTACTAATTGACGAGAACGGAGAGTACGTTTCGATGTCGCAATTCGAAGGAAAGGTCGTAGTAGTAGCTTTCCTGTTCACCCGGTGCCCGGACATCTGCCCAATCGTTAGTGCTAACTTAGCTTTCATCGCTGAGCAGCTAGGTGACCAGCATGGCTCGGACGTCCAGATTCTGACCGTGACAGTGGATCCTTGGACGGACAACTCGACCGTTCTGAATAACTATTCCACTAGCAGGGAGCTGGTCTGGCCACACTTGACTGGGAGCGTCGAGGATCTGGAACCAGTTTGGATGAACTTCGACGTCGGCTTGACAACCTACTCGACGGACGAAGACGACGATGGGGTTGCCGATGGTTTCGATAGCTGCCCGGACACCCCCCAAGGTGAGGAAGTCGATGCCAACGGCTGTGGAAAGGAGACGCAACAGGCGGCAGGCGACGTGACCATCAAGCACCATCCGCTCGACTATTGGGTAGACCACACCACCGGGACGATCATCGTGGACAAGCAGATGAATCAGAGGGTCTGGTGGGGGGATACTGACTGGAACCCAGAGCTTGTCCTGGAAGACATCAGGGCTCTGATATCGGAACAGTAGAAATATCGGAAGTATATGGGACGAACGTGAAAAGGGAGTCTATTGCGATTGCATTGTGCATTGTCATCCTGCTGCCGGGTTGCCTGAATTCCCAGGAGCAAGGGCCGAATCTGATTGGCATAGAGTACCGAGACCCCCCAGAAGCACCCGACTTCACACTGAAGAACCAAGATGGTACCGAAGTAAGCATCTCCGACTACCGGGACAAGGTAGTCGTCGTGGCATTCATCTACACGTCATGCCCCGACGTTTGCCTGATCATCTCTTCCAATTTGGCATATGTCCATCAAAATCTAGGAAGTCATGCGGAGGATGTGGAAATCATCTCCATTACTATCGATCCGGCTCGAGATACAGTCTCTCACCTATCTCAGTGGACCGATGAGAGGGAGTACCAATGGAACCACCTGACTCATGAGAGGGGTTCGGTTATGGAGTCGGTTTGGAGTGACTGGAACGTGGTGGTAGATGCCGAACACATAGCAAACAGCCTCCCACCGGACGATGCCAGCTTGCGGTTTGCAGTTCTCTTCCCAGACAACACGACCCTAGTGACGGACAGCTCGTGCAAAGTCGGGACAGCGTGCTTCTCCAATGGGAGTGCCTTCGGCCAACACGCATTTGTTGATTCGGCCGGCATTCCTTATGACGTCTCAACGGGGACGATAGGGGGGTGGACCTCTAACGGAAGCTGGTCATGGGCGCTCCTCTCTTGGGATGACTCGAACAACAGTTGGGCCCCAATTGACGCGAGCCAGCTCGATTCCATGGAAGTGGGAGAAAACACAAATCTGGCTTGGGCTGCAAGCAATGCCAACCTTAGTCTTCTCCCCCCTGGTGAAGACTGCGATGGACACGGTTGGGTCATGGGAACGGGTGGAGGCGCTCATTGCATGTGCGATGAGGGATACGAGCGCCCTGATGGGGATTGGCTTTCTTGCGTTTCTACAAATTCCAGTGAAGGAGATTCGGGGAGTCATCCGGAAGAGGGAGACCCGCATGACGAGGCCCTAATGCAGTATGAGGTCGGGCACTCGACGGTCACATTCATCATAGACAAGGAGCAGAGGAAGAGGGTTGCTTACTCGGGTATCACTTGGTCCGTGAGTGACTTCCTCCAAGACGTCAAGACATTGGCAGATGAGTGATTGTCAGTTTTGCGAACAATTGCAGAACCAGACTAAATGCTATTGCTCCATGTAGTGGTCATGGCAAATGTGGGTTCAAGAAATGAGGTGATTCCTTTCTTGGCTGCGTCCATCCTATTGGGGGCTTTATTGTCGGGATGTTTTGGGGTCGAGGAAGACGTTGCTGAAGATCTTCCCCCAATTCTGGATGACCATAGTAGCGTCCCAGAGTACATGACTGAGGGAGATGTGGATAGAATCGAAGTTGAGGTAATCGACGAGCATGTGCAAACAGTTCTGGTCGAAGTTAGCGTGGATGATGCCCCGGTTGGTACTGAGTTCGCAATTAGGTATGACGAGTCGAGCAATGAGAGAAAGTACGTCGTAGTGGTTATCTCGGACCTTTCCCCTGGATTCCACAAGATTAGAATCACAGCGGAAGACGAAGGGGGGCAGAGGACCACATGGCTGGCGCTAATATCTATCGTGGAAGATTCAGGGGATGATGGGGGGGACGATGGTACCGGCCAGGGGAATCAGACGACCGACGGCAAGGGGAATCAGACGACCGACGGCCAGGGGAATCAGACGACCGACGGCCAGGGGAATCAGACGACCGACGGCCAGGGGAATGAAACGGTGGGCAACGAAACAGGGGGAGCACTCGAAGAATGGTGGTCAGATGTTCTTCTGTGCGATCAGGGTGCTTCGTCAATGGTGGACGATTACAACACCACGGACGTTGACGATTGGCAGTGTGAGTTGAGTTATACGATTGACTCTGGAAACATTACTATCTCCACGAATGGCCTTCCGAACCATGACTTTCACTCCGGCCCGGGATGCTGTGCGAGCCCCCAAACATCGAGTTATACCATACCATTGGAGCCAACTGACGACCCAGGCTGCAATCCGTCGATTTCGGTGGAGAACTGCACAATGGCACCGGAAAGAGGAGCAATAGCATTCGCCGTAAATGGCGTAGCAATTTACGGGCCCGAGGATGGCCCAGGGGGTGACGCAGTGGCTGGTCACGAGGGAGCATATGAGGAAGACAGGCAGAATGTTTGGCTTGGCCTATGCCACGGACACTCTGGCCCAGGGGGAGAATATCACTATCACGCAGACGGGAACTGCATGCACTGGCACAATGAAGAGGGCCAGACTTGGCTGGACTACTCTATTGACTCGTCAAGGAATGTTACAGAACATTCTCCGATTGTTGGTTTCGCCTTTGACGGGTATCCTATTTACGGATTCGTGGGATGGGATGAGAACGGGACCGTGAAGGAAATGAAATCATCTTACAGGCTGAAGGATGGCGAGGACGGCTACAATGGGATCGATGACTACGAGTACGTCCAAGGAATGGGGGATCTAGATTCTTGTAATGGGCAGTACGGAATTACACCAGAATTTCCGAATGGAACCTATCACTACCACACAACTTGGGAGAATGGAGAGGGGGGGATTGGTTTTCCTTACTTCATCAACTGCTACAGGGGAGAGTTGCTGTCGGGCGGAGACAGTGGTGACGACCCATGTGCTGGAGGACCTCCCGATGGGGATGTCTGGGGACCCGGAATAGGCCCGCCACCAGAGGGTTGTGATGCCGGGCCTCCACCGGGTCAGATGGGTTCGTCGGGTGGGCTTGTTTCGTTGCCAATCAGTGATACCAGCCAGAAGAATGGGATATTGTTGGCATTTATCGCCGTTTCACTTCTATTCATAGTGACGGACTCTATCAAAGCAGGGGCATCTTTCTTAGCCTCTCGAGATCGGGCTGGTATAGCTGGCGGATGTCATTCAACCCCAGAATTAGCATAGCCAGCCTCTCTAGTCCCATTCCCCAAGCACATACGGGCCACTCCGTGCCAAGTGGCTCTGTCACCTCAGGCCTGAAAATCCCAGAGCCACCAAGCTCCAGCCACTCCCCCCTCCACAGGATTTCCACCTCCGCACTTGGCTCGGTGTATGGGAAGTATGCTGGACGAACCCGGACATCGGGGTAACCCATCTTGGAATAGAAAGTCTTGAGAGTCGAAATTAACATTGGAAGACTCGCATCGGGCTCGTGGATTATCCCCTCAATCTGATGGAACTCAGGCATGTGAGTCCGGTCTATTGTCTCCTGTCGGAATACCCTTCCAATTCCAAAAACTCGCGATGGGACATGTGGGTTGTCAGCGATGTGCCTGATGGTGTTGACGGTGGTATGAGTCCTCAGAAGTGCCCTCTTCGATTCTTCTTTGTCAAAAGAGCCGCCCCATCCTCTGCTACCTGTGTCATGCCCATGCTCGTGGACCTTTGCCCAGAGGTCTAGAAAATCTTCGTCAACCTCCAAACTAGCTGGTTCCGTGAGGTAGAATGTATCCTGCATGGTCCTAGCCGGGTGCGACTGGGGGATATACAGGGCATCCATGTTCCACCCTGCAGACTGCACGTAGTCGCCCTCTATCTCGGAGAATCCCATTTCTAGGAAAACAGACCGAATTCGCTCGATCAAAGCCTGCATGGGGTGCCTGCGGCCGCCGGTGGGAATTGGGGCGGGAGCCGTAACATCGAAGGGCTTGAACTGGGCACCGACCCATGTGTCGGTCTGGAGAATCTCCGGTGTCAGTTCACCGATCATCTCCGTCTCCGCGAGTGTGTCTTCTTCGACTTTTGTGCCAGAATCTGTAAGCCTCCAAGTCCTTGAGATTGATTCCTCGGATTCAATTAGTCCGCCTCTGGAAGAGAAGTGTTCGATCATCTCATTTTCTAGGGTCGACGAGCCCAAGGGCCCGGAAGAGAGCGATTGGATGAAATCTGAACGCCTCTTTATTTCGCCCGTGATGGAGTCTTCATCGTCTACAACGAATTGGCCCGATTCTATCGAGATTCCGAGGCCCTTCAATATCCCGATTCCGGGTCCTGTCTCACTTCTCTCGAATCCCGCGGACAACATCCCCTTCATTGTCCTGTGCTCACTGTCCTGCTTGCTAATCCAATCCCAAAGCCGAGATTCCAGAAGTCCTTCCATGGATGCGGTGGAGCCCTCAGGACCCAGAGAAATCATAGTCTTACTAATTTCCTCAACTTCCACCAATCCGTCTTCCTCTAGTGATTTCCCAGCTCCCGCTACATGGACTTGATCGGTCCAACCAGTCTCTATGAGGAGGTCTTCAAGAGGCCATTTCTTTGCTTGGTCGGTGAGCATGGCTCGAATCAGTCGCCTCTCATTGTTCCCCAGATTCATCCAATCCCCATGCTTGCGAGGACGATTTCCCACTTGACGATTGCCAAAGAGTAACGAAGAACCACTCATTCTTCTTCGTTATCCCAGAGAATCGTATTGCATCCGGGACACTGGAAAATGGTTGGCTTGGGGCCGTCAATCCACTCAAGATTTGCACACCGACCACAGAGTACCGAAGTCCTAATCGGTTCATCGAGTGTAGAGTCGATCCGGTACATCGCCCTACCGGCATCGGGCATCGTTGCCCTTTCCGGGGCCCAAGAGGAGTAGTGGTGTTGGTCATAATTGGGACTCTCCATCGAGATTCCAATTACCAACAGAATAATGCCCCCTATGGAGAGTGGGGCTGAAATTGACAGAGCAAATGTAGATGGTTCTGCAAAAGTGATCCCGGCACCAATGGCAATGCAAAACCACCCTGCAATAATGGCATTCAATCTCCTATTGTGCAAAATCAGTTCACCGTCCGCAATTCTTCCCAGGGGAGATTACGTATCATGGCTATTGAAGTGAAAATCCAAGTGGAGGGTTCAAGTGGTGAGTGTGGCTGTCTTCAAACACGCCTCAGTAGCTCAGCTCGGTAGAGCATCTGATTTGTAATCAGACGGCCGGGGGTTCAAATCCCTCCTGGGGCTCCATCGAAGGCCTGTGAAAGGTCAAATGCACGTGTCGCCACGAGGAGTCGTGGGTGCAGTCATCGTTGATGGTAAGTCGGTGGGCGGGAAAATCCTGGAAGAGGTCGGGATAGAGGCCAATAAACTACTAGGGAGTGGGGTTGAGCCCCATCTGTCTGTAGTGATTGTTGGTGATGACCCAGCCAGCCACGTATATGTTCGTAACAAAGAAAGGGCATGTCAGAAATGTGGGGTAAAAAGCACGAGGATTGACATGCCCGTAGAATCGACCCAAGATGAAATTCTTGAGGTAGTCAGAGGATTGAATTCGAACACCGACGTTCACGGTATTCTAGTCCAAAGCCCCACTCCAAATGGTATTGACGAATTGGCAATTGCATCGGCCATAGACCCCGACAAGGATGTCGATGGCTTCCATCCAATAAATCTGGGAAAAATTGTCCAGGGAAATGTCAGCGGACTTCTTCCATGCACCCCATCAGGCGTAATGCATTTGCTCGGAGTGAGTGGATTCGATACTATTGGCAAGAAAGCCGTGGTAATCGGAAGATCTCGAATAGTTGGAATGCCGATGGCACTACTGTTGTCTCAGAGGGGGGTTGATTCGACAGTTACAATTGCGCATTCGAAAACAGAAGAGTTGCGGGCAATATGCCAAGATTCCGACATAGTCATCGCTGCAATAGGAAAAATACACACGGTGAAGTCTGATTGGATCAAGCCGGGGGCATTCGTGGCAGATGTGGGAATTTCTCGAACTAGTGACGGGAAGTTGTCTGGGGATGTGGATCCTTCGGTTGCAGATGTTGCAGGATGGATCACCCCCGTTCCGGGAGGAGTAGGCCCTATGACAATTGCAATGCTGATGCGGAATACAGTGAGAGCAGCACGGAATCGGGCGATTTAGTCGAAAATTCCAAGTTCGAACTTGGCATCATCGGTTGCGTGCAACTTGGGGTCCCATGGTGGGGAGAACGTCAGGTTGACGTGGGCGGTTTCGATTCCTTCAGTCTTAATGGCTGAACGGTGAACTGCTGCCATCAACTCTGGTGCAACAGGGCATCCCGGACTGGTCAGGGTCATGTCAATCTCAGCGTGATTTTCATCTATTCGAATTGAATAAATCAGACCAAGGTCGATCACTGACATCTTCATCTCTGGATCCTCGACATCCTTGAGTGAGTCGAAAACATTGGATTCAGAAACCATGCTCATTGCTCCGAAAGTTTCCCTGCCTCTTCTATAATTCTATTGAACATGTTGAGGAAACCATTTGCCCGGCTCGGTGTCAGAGATGCCCTGATGCCCATGGCATCAGCGAATTCCGGGTTCATTGATGCCACCGAGGAAGGAGCAGCGCCGTTGACTGCAATTGCTGTAATGGCCATCAATCCCTGAACAATCTGCGCATCGGCGCCGCCTCTTAGGATGAAGCCCCCCTTTTCGTCGAGGGAACAAATGACATGGGCTCTTGATTGGCAGCCATGAACCTGATTGGATTCGTTCCATTCCTCGGGTGGAAGAGGAGATGGGTGCTTCTTTGCATACTGGAAAAGCAGCTCATATCTCTCCATGGAGTCGAAGCAAGCCGAGAATTCCTCAACAATCTCGTTGAGGTGTTCTGGCCATGTTCCTGAATGTCCCATGTTTGGCCGTCGGGATGGGATTTCTTGAAACTGCTCATTGGGAATCGGAGAATCTCTCTACCACATATCGTAGGTGTTCCACGAATCGCTCTGCCTCGTCCATCGTGTTGTATAACCAGAAAGACGCACGATTGGTTGATGGGACCCCCAGAGCATCCATCAGGGGTTGGGCGCAGTGGTGACCGGTCCTCACTGCAAAGCCCCCCTCATCCAGGAGAAGGGCCAGGTCCTGGGATTGGATGGACTCGTGTAGGAATGAGACAGCCCCGCTGCTGTCATGCCTACTGGGATCGCCGTATACTCTGATGCCATCGATCTCTTCCATCTTTCCTGCGGTCCAAGATGCTATTCTGTTGATGTGGGAGTGTATCTCAACCATATCGAACTGCTCCAACCACTCTACTGCTGCACCCCATCCAATTGCTTCCGCGATTCTCGGCGTACCTGTCTCAAACTTGGCATGGCCGTCTTGGAAGGTTGAACCCTGAGTGCTAACTGTCTTGATCATGGAGCCCCCTGTCATGAAAGGGCCCATCTGCTCCATGGCATCCCTCTTTACCAACAGACAACCGATTCCTGTTGGCCCTCCCATCTTATGGGCGGAGATAGCAACGAAATCCACTCCGGAATCGTCGAAATTTATTCTCTCGTGTGGAGCTCCTTGTGCACAATCGAGTAGCACCTTGGCCCCGTTGGAGTGAGATTTCTCAACTATACTCTCTATCGGGTTTCGAATTCCGAGAACATTACTGGTGTGTACTACGCAGACGAGTGAGGCATCCTGTACGGCGACCTCGAAAGCCTCCATATCCAAAGTGAATGCTTTCGTGTCTATTGGAACGTATCGCACCTCCACACCCTTCTCCTTGGAGAGTTGCTGCCATGGCACTATGTCGGCATGATGCTCCATCTCTGTGAGTACGATTACATCCCTCTCTGAGAGGTTCTCTCTTGCCCACGCATAAGACACCAGATTGATCGCTTCGGTTGCTCCGCTAGTGTAAATCATTTGATCTGGGGAAGTCCCGAAGAATGACGAAATCCTGTCCCTTGCCCCTTCCAAGGCAGCAGTAGCCTCATCCGCTAGGGTATGATTGGCTCGGTGGGCATTGGAGTTGTACTCCTCATAATATCGAGTCATGGCTTCGATTACGCATCTTGGTTTCTGTGATGTGGCAGCGTTGTCGAAGTAGACGAGTTGCTTCCCATTTGGAAGGGTCCTCTCCAAAATTGGGAAGTGTGCTCTGATTGAATTGACGTCCAATGCCATACTTCGACCCATTACACCCAGATGATGGTGATTTTTCAAGTGTTGTAAGTGGATTCAATTGGTGCTCGTGCCGGGATTTGAACCCGGGTCGCCGCCTCGAAAGGGCGGCATGATGGACCGAACTACACCACACGAGCGGCGTGTTGGCGAGTGTAGTGAGTCTCATAATCGGTTCGATATGGAGAATCCTAGTTTTTGGATTCTAACGGGGCATCAAGATCTCTCCACCATGAATTCAATGGCAAAAACGCTGCAACGGAGATTAGCCCTACAATTATCCAGAACAGGGGTTTCTCTAGTGTTTCCAAAAACTCGTTGCCCCAGAGACTCAAGACAGCCACTTCCATGCCAAATCGAATTCCTCTTCCGATTAGGCCGGCAAATACGAAAGTTCGGATCTGCATCCTTCCTGCCCCAGCTGTCCACGCCAACATCTTGTACGGAATTGGAGAGACTGCCGCAAGGAATACGCCAACGTCCCCATACCTCCTAATCAGCTCATCTAGCCTTCTCGAGTTAGATGGCTTTGCGAACCTCTCGATAACTGGGCGACCGCCGAATAGTCCAATTGCATAACCCCCCAATGATCCAATTACACTGGATATTGTTGCCACTAGGAAAATTATCAACGAGTCTAGGAACCCGTCAGATTCCAGTGCCATTGGGAGCACGATGAGGTCCGGCGGTACTGGTTGAAACGCTGCCTCGGTAGCGGAAACTACTGCCAGACCCAACAAGCCGAAGCCATCGGCCCATTCGATGACAGGGCCGACAAAACCTTCTAGCACGACGTTTGGTCTACCTTGCTTGACATAATCGTTGCTTTGATGATGCCCCAGAATGCCCCATACAAGACCTCTATGTGCTACGCGGTCTCGGGGAGGCATGGTTCTGATCGAAGTATTGGACACAGCAGCACTAATCTCATGGCCAGTTGAGAGATTGGCGGGTGGGGTCGTCCTAAATGGGCAACGGAGAGAAGTTGAGAGGATTGAGCCAGAGCGACTGATTTCTCTTGATGTCGCGGACTTGTTGTGGACTACTCCCAATCAGCAATCGCTGTCCGATGCAACCAGTATTGCCGTGGGAACGGGAGATATAGCCGGAATCTCAGAGATTGACCTGGGCCTTCTAGCATTGGCCATCGAGAAGGGAGGGAGGTTGCATACTGATGATTACCGATTACAGAATCTATGTAAGGTGGCTGGAGTTGATTGGCGGCCAATCGAGACCGATGGAATAACTGCTTCATGGAACTGGGAAGTCAGGTGTTCTGGGTGTGGGGAAAGGCACGAGCTTCCAGAGGAAGCGACTCAGGCGAGAGGGGATCTGGGGTCATGCAAGATTTGTGGTTCTTCACTGAAGGCAAAGCGGATTAGGTAGTCACTATTCCTGCTCGGAGGAGACACTTTCCGTCATCCCGCCCCTGTCCATATCCTGCATAGCTGCGTTCTCTGAAACCTCGTTCAGGGCCTTTTGGTACTCACCCTTTGCAAGTCCAACGCTGCGGGCCAATTGGGGAATCTTGTTTGCTCCAAACAGGAATATCGCGATTACTGCTAGGAAAGCCATCTCCAATGTGCCAAGTGCCATAATTTCGTTCCTAGGTGGGGGGTTTCCCGTTCAAATGCTTCGGCTCGACCGGTGGTCATCCTCCTGAAACAGGGGGAAGGAAGGCCAATTCAGCACCATCATTGAGAATTTGATCAAAATCGTCGGTTATTTCCCCGTCGATAGCTACCCTCAGTCCATTTCCAATCTGAGCAGAAAGGTGGAATTGGTCGGCTAATTCGATTAAGGCGGTCCCCCTTTGCAATGCCACAATAATCTCCCTAGTGCCAATTTCATCAACTAGGGGGCCAAAAAATATCATCTTCACCTTTATCGCACGGTTCAGCTTCTTGCCTTCGGTCACAAACTACCGAGGATGAGGAGTGAAATCAATCCACCTGTCGTGTTAATAGCCGTCAATCATTCGTGTAGACGGTTGCGATGATTGAGGCGGTTGCCTTTGATTGTGATGGGGTGCTAGCCAATTGCGGCTCGTCGTGGCAGGCGATTCATCGTCAATTTGGAACTGAAAACGAAGAGACCCTTCAGATGTTCTTGGATGGGAAAATCTCGGAGAGTGATTTTGTAGATGATGACATACGCAAATGGAGAGAGGTTAGTCCGAAAATTCACAAAGATGACATTATGCGATGTTATGGAGGAATAAGCCTAGTTAAAGGTGCAAGAGAAGTGGTTGACGAGCTCCAAGCCAGAGGGGTTTACGTTGCAATTATTTCTTCGGGGGTAGACTTGTTCGTGGGTTCAATTGCCAGTATGCTGAAAGTCGATGATTGGGCTTCAAATGGATTTGAATGGGATGCAGAAGGGTGGTTGGTCGGAGGCCTTCCAACCAGGGTTTACTCGCATGACAAAGGCCGGATGGTTGAGAAGTTAGTCCGTATAAACGGATTTAATGAGTCTTCGGTAGTGTCCGTGGGAGATTCCAGTACTGATCTATCGATGAAAGTTGGTAGTTCTGGGTTCATTGGCTTCAACCCAACAAGAGATAGGGCTGTCAGGGCCTTCCGCGACGCTGGGGTCCCTACCGTGAAGACTGCTGACTTACGGGACATCTGGCCATTCCTCTATCCGGAAGAGGAAGATGTGTTCAAGCGAAGCTGACAGATTCAGTGGCAAAGGTGTGCAGGTTTACCACGGTTAGGATGCATGGCTTGGGTTGGAATCCGAGCATCCTCTGGAAGTCTGTTTGATCCTGCCAAGTTGAACTATGCACCATCATGGTTCCCTTATGATTGCCAACGAAGTGCCCATGGACGTGCCCAGTGACGAAAATATCCGGTATTACAGGGATCACCAGCCTATCCTCTGGCTCGGGAGACAGGGGCGTCTTTCCGCCCCAAGATGGTGCTAGATGCCTTCGCTCCAGCATGGCCCGCATTGCCATCTCGGGTTTGGAATACGTTACTGAACGAAGAGTTGCCACGAAGTCGTCAATGCTCTTGCCGTGATAGGATAGGATTCTGACGCCGTGAAGGCTAAAATCACAAGGATTTCCGACGAAAACCGTGTTCGAGTAGTCCTGTTGCACTTCAGGATCCAAAGCCGGTTGTGGCTCTGCGGGCCTAACTGCGTCGTGGTTTCCGGGCAACATCACTACGTCGACCCAATCGGGGATGTCCTCCAACATCGCAGCCAGTTCGCCATATTGCCTGAACAGGTCCTTGATCGTCAGGTGCCTCTCCTGACCGGGATAAATCCCCACCCCATCGACACCATCGCCACTCAGCACGAAGTACTTGACGGTCCTTGCTAGAGGGTCATTATTGAACCAGTGAATCAATTTCGCCCACTGGGGAGCCAGGAATGTCTTGCTCCCAAGGTGGACATCCGATAAGAATGCGGCTGAAACTGCTGAGCTTTTGCCAGCCTGTGATTTGGAGTGGTTGCCAAGTGGTGGTTTATGGATATCCCTGACGTAGAATTTCGTATCTCTCTCACCGGAAAGAAAGTTTCCGCTAACGCCCACAACCTCATCGTCCATTAGCCCATCCATGGAAGCATGAAGTGGCGTAGCATCAGAGGGTGGTTTTAGAATGCATCCTATCTGGGAATTTTCGTCCTCGATGACGAACATAAGGCTTCCACTACGAGCCCATCTTACTTCACTGACTAGCCCAACAAGTGTAATCTCATAGTCCTTGGAGTTATGCCTCTGCCTGTTCCTCCAGGCATCGGAATTGCCAGTTGGCCTTCTAGGCAAAACCCCTTCAGAAACCATCATGTTGCGGATTTGTGAGAGTCGGCTCCTGAAGCAGGCCTGCATGTTTACCAATGTTCCTTCGGAGGTTGATTTTCCGGTAATGTCGAAGTGAATCTCAATCTCAGAGTCGATATCCTTGGCTTCCATTGGGAAGTCTGTAGAACTGTACCCAGACGATCCAAGGGGCTTGGGAGGAAGGGAGGTTTGTTCACTGCTCACGGGTGCTAAAACCCTTCCAATTGGGGAATTGGAATCGGGGTCGGCGAGAGAGGCCTGGTTCGTTCTTGGGAGTAGGATTGCTTCCTCGTCGATTTCAGAGGGAACAATAGACAGTAGATCATCGACTGTGCTCCCGTTGAGGATCCGGACGCCCGAAGAGTTCGCGGCTTCTATCAGGGGCAATATGCTGTTGAGGGACTCTAGCTCCTTTCGCGCACTGGCTTGAACGACTAGTCCTGCCGCCGCGAGAACTTGGCACCTATCTTGCCAGCTCGCAGAGGCCATGGAGTTAGTGTCTATCACGGACGCCCTTGATGGTATCGATGAAAAAAAAGGTCTGCCTGAACTACTTGTCCCAGTCGATCAATGATGCTAGATCAATCTTCTTCAGCGACTGGGACACGGATTTCTTTTCGGAACCCCATGAAATGGCCCCTTCCCACTCTTCGGTTCCATGTTCTTCGCCATCTGTGAGAGGGGAATTCGTTTCAGCATCTTCAAATGGACCTTCGCTGAGCGATTTCTCGGGTTTTTCACCTTCGCCAAATCTTTCCATGGCCTCGATTGCTAATCTAAGCGCGAAGGCCGCGAATGACCTCTTATTGTCCAAACGGTCATTCTCTCCAAAGTCCATCCTCCGCACAAGAAAATAGTCTTCAGCAATTACTGCAACGTGTACACGTCCTACTTCCTTCTCGCCGACGCCTCCACTAGGTCCAGCGATTCCAGTAATCGCAATAGCCACGTTAGAACCTGATTTGTACCTAGCCCCTCTTGCCATCTGGACTGCGACCTTATGAGAAACAGCACCGGATTCGCCTTCATCAAAGGCAGACTTCTCAACGCCCAATTCCCTCATCTTGGAGTCATTTGAGTAAACTATCCATCCTTGAGCGTACCAAGAGCTGGCCCCAGAAATATCAGTAAGGATAGAGGCAATTAGGCCACCGGTGCATGATTCGGCCGTAGAAATGGTCCATCCTCTCTTCTGAAGGCTGCGCTTTAGCCTTGAAGCGAGTGCCGAAGTCTCCTCGACCACGAAATACTGTCATGGCATGCACTATTGACCTTTTCAGTGGTAGAAACGCTAGAAATTGCGAAAAATCCGGTTTGTGTCAGAGATATGTTGGTGGGTCCGGCAGGAATTGAACCTGCGATCTTCGCTTTGTAAGAGCGACGTCATAACCCCTAGACCACGGACCCTGAGAGGCCCGAGGAGCAATGCATTCAAATCCCCTATGGTCAATTAGGAGTCTGAGGGTACCGGATGGGGATGATGGCCGATTTGCTTGAGAGGCTGAAACTTGCAGGTATTCCTCTTGATGAAGCAATATGGGAAGCGATGAATGAGGTTGATCCTGGATTTTTCACCGATTATCATCTGGAGCCCTTTTGGCATGACCGCCCAGTCCCCTTCTTATGTACCAACTTTGGAGTTTCGAGGACGATTTCAGCCCCGCACATGATAGTCACCCTACTCCATCATTTAGAAGTTGGAGTTGGGCAACACGTAGTCCTAGTTGGTTCGAAGGGGGGTTATTTGGCGGCTCTTATCGATGCAATAGTCGGACCGAATGGGGCTGTGACCATAATCGAGCCTCATGAAGAAGTTAGGACACATACAGAAGATAGGTTGGGGGAATTTCCAAAGTCTTCCCATGTGAGAGTCCTACAGCCCATGGATCTAGAGAATCCTGATGAGATGGATAGAACGGTCGACAGGGTACTAATCACTGGAGCGGTCAGAGCGGTCCCTATGGGAATCAAGCACCTTGTCCATGACGGGGGATTTGTCCTAGGGCCGTTTGGAGGGCCAGTGCACCAGAGACTGATCAAGAAAGAGAAGCAGGGAAGTGAATGGATCGATAATGACCTCGGGGGGGTGGTATTTGGACCAATGGACGTAAGTGAGACGGAAAGGGGCCCTCTAGATCCAATTTCCCTAGCAGACCATATCGAAGACGCCTTGGAATTAGTAGGGGGTTTGATTGAAATTGAGGGAGATACGGAGTATAGGGTTACTGAGCTTATCCGTGCATTGAGGGAGATGCCTGAGGACCTGCCCCTGCTCAACGAAGATTCCACCGAAGACGACATCATGGAACATCCGGTAGTAGATTTGTTGATGTCAGAGATAGAATGGCTCGGCCCCCTCTGGCCTTTGTTCAGCGAGTACCTAGCAGTAGATTTGGCCAACCCTGGAGCGCCGGAGATTGAGGTTTCGGAATTCCTGGGTGGTCATGAAGACCTAGTTCCCTGAGCCGTTGAGGCGTACTAGGTGTTTACGGCAGGAAGCAAAAGGCGGATCAATGGGACTGAAATTGGGGGTAAGTGGTCTGCAAGACGGTGCCTGCTTGTCTTCGGGGGAAATAGGTCATCGCCGAGTCCTGCCTCGATTACTTCCCCCTTGGTCAAAGAATTCCGGCCACAATTGGGCCAAACATCCAATTCTACAGAGTCGTCCCCGATATAGTCTACTTGAACGCAAGGGAGGCACTTCAGGCCTAGCCTGAGTGCAACTTGGTACCTATGATGCCCGTCTAGTATTACTCCTGAATTTCCGTCTATCACTAGGGGAAGGACATATGCTTTCCATCTATGAGTCATCCTCTCCAATTCATCGACCTTCTTCGAAATAGTTTCCTCGTGGGGCCGAAGAATCTCTAGAGGTACCAATTCTACCTTCACAACGACCGCAGGAGCCGTGACTCAATATATCTGCTCCTTGGCGACGGACCAAGAAGGTGGTTGGACTGAGGGTAGATGTGAACAATATCCTCGGTGAAGAAGACAAAATTGTGCTCAGCAAAATTAGGGATCGGGGCGAGGCTTGGATAGTTGGCGGATGGGTAAGGGAATTACTCTCGAAGGAGGAGGTAACAGGAGATCTGGACATCGCCACGACCCTGATGCCCAAGGAATTGAAGGAGATTTTTCCTCGGAGCATAATGGTAGGAGAAAAGTATGGGACTGTGATAGTCAGACTTGAAGGGGTTCACGAAGAAGAAGGACTCTGGGAGGTTACCACTCTCAGGAGAGAGGGTGGCTACGGAGATGGGAGGAGGCCAGATAACGTTTCATTCGGAAATGACATCAATGCAGATTTGGAAAGAAGGGATTTCACCATCAATGCAATGGCTATAGATCACACTGGAGAGCTGATTGATCTAGGAGGGAAGGGCCATAAAGACCTATCAAAAGGCCTACTGCGAACTGTCGGAGACCCAAAGAAGAGGATTGCAGAAGATGGATTAAGAATCATGAGGGCTTTCCGATTCCTCGATAATGACCCCAATGGCCTCAGGATTATGGATGATGGGTTGAGTGAGGCTATTTCTACAAATTGCAACATGTTGGAAAGTGTTTCAAAAGAGAGGATTTGGGCAGAATTATCTCAAATTCTATCGGGGAATAATTCTCGAGGGATCTTGGAGTCGATGCGGGCACATGGGGTTCTTGGTTCCATTTTACCAGCTATCGATTGCAACTGCGACGTCGTTTTTTCAAGAAATGTCAGGGTTAATCTATCCCTATTGTGCAGTTCGGTGGAATCCTCGGGTAGTGAGTTGGCAGATTCTCTGAAGGAATTTCTGAGAATATCAAATGATGATGCTGGGTCAATCAGTTTCCTCCATGACTCTAGAAATGCTGACTTGGATCATTCGCCAAGCAGCATCAGGAGATTTAGGGCATATTTGCCGGTCTATTTGCAGAGTGAAGTTTTGGATTACATGGCAGGTCTTGGTAATGACACGTCGAAGATGATGACCGCGCTCGAATCTGTGCCACCGAACAAAGCAGGGAACGCACCCTTGGTAAACGGAAACATGATCTCTGAAACTACTGGAATGGAAGCTGGAAGGAGACTGGGGAAGCTGAAAGGTTGGTTGCATAGGCGGCAAATAGAAGACGATTTGGGAGACTCAATACAGGTTCTGGAGCTCCTAAGTGAGATTGACTGGTCTGGTTCTGATCCAGGGACCTGGGCTACCCTATCTTGGCCTTAGCTCAGATTTCATTCAGATAATCGATATATTCGGACTCGTCGAGATGCATGTCTTCGTCCCATTCATGGGGCTTGACAATCATGCACCACCCATCACCATAGGCCTCCTCGTTAACAAGATCAGAATTATCTTCTACCTCACCATTTAATTCTACAATCTTACAGGGGAATGGGGCATTAATCAGAACCCTGTCCTCGACGGTCCTGATTGTAATCATCAGGTCTTCGGGCCCCAATTCATCACCTCGGGAAAGAGGGGTTGTGATGGAGTCGTCATCGTTTTCGTTGCCTTCCCCGCTTCCTTCCACCTGGAATTCGCTGTCATCCTCTGGTTTCGACAACACCACCTTCACGATGTCACCGAATTCGGCTCGGATGAATTCACTAATCCCAATTTTCACTGTAATGTCATCGTCGTCACCAAGGGGTTGAACCCATAGATGGTCTAGAGTATATTTTCTGTCGTGAGCAATACTGAATTCGAAGAAATCGCCGCCATTCATTTCTACACCGACCGCCCGCCGGGGCATTTCCAATTTGAACTATTCGATTGGAGGGGGTTGTTTGCCTCCCAAAAGGGATTAACAACTTCTCCTCACTCGCGGGAATGTTAGGATGGAGTTTGCGGAGACCGAAGAACAGGGCATGATTAGAGAGATGGTCAGAGGATTCGCTGAAGAAGAACTAGGGCCGACTTGCCTCGATAGGGACAGAGAACAAAGAGCCCCGCTCAATGAGTGGGCTTCATTCTGCGAGAATACCGGATTGCAGGGGGTCACAATTCCAGAGAAGTTCGGAGGGAGTCCTGTTGATGATGTTTCAGAGGCCATAATAGTGGAAGAGTTGGCTAGAGTAGACCCATCGTTTGCTGTGATGTACTGCGTACACGTCGGACTATGCGCGAAGACGATTGCACTCCATGGAAACAAGGAACAGAAGGAGAAGTACCTGTCAAGACTTGCAGGGAATGAAATTGGCGCTTATTCACTCTCTGAGGCAGGAGCAGGGACCGATGCTGCCGCTCTATCCTGCAAGGCGAAGAAGAGTGAGGACGGTTCTCATTATGTGCTCAATGGGGAGAAGATGTGGGTCACAAATGGCACCAGTGCCGATATTTTCGTTCTTTTCGCTAAAGACGTCGATCACTCCGAATTTGGGCAAAAGAAGCACGGCGGCACTACAGCCTTCATCGTCGAGAAGGGTTTCTCGGGATTTTCCGTAGGGAAGAAAGAGGATAAATTGGGAATTCGTTCAAGCGATACGTGCTCACTTCTTCTAGAGGATTGCATTGTTCCGGTTGAAAATGTATTGAAGGTCGCCGGTGAGGGCTTTCCAATAGCGATGAATGCCTTGGACAACTCCAGAATTGGCATTGCAGCTCAAGCACTTGGGATTGCCCAGGGGGCATATGAAGCCGCACTTAAGTACGCGCACGAGAGGATTGCATTTGACAGGCCTATTGCTCATCACCAAAGCGTTGGGAACTACCTCGCAGATATGGCTACGAGGACGGAGGCTGCCAGGATGATGGTTTACAAGGCTGCCTGGGCCAAGCAGATGCATTACGAGAATGGGGCCCCGAGGCATACCAAGGAGGCTAGCATGGCCAAGTTGTTTGCAGGGGATACTGCGATGTGGGTTTCTGAGAGGGCTGTTCAGGTTCTGGGAGGTTATGGTTACACCACTGACTTCCCAGTTGAGAGATTCTTCCGAGATGCAAAAATCACGCAAATCTACGAGGGTACACAAGAAGTTCAAAGACTCGTGATTAATCGTTCCATAGAACCATGATGAGGAGTTTTCATTGGTGGATTATCCGATAGGAAAGATTCGCTCTGCATTCCCTGCCTTGAGTCGGGTTGTTGGGAACGAGAGCGCTATTTTCTTTGATGGCCCGGGGGGCAGCCAGGTTCCCAAGTCCGTAGCGGATGCAGTGAGCAAATACCTCCTTCATCAGAATGCAAACACTGGCATGACATTTGCAACTTCGGTAGAAACTGACAATGTGATTAGTGAATCATTACAGGCCTGCGCGGACTTCCTAGGTTGCAATGACTACAGGGAGATTGTATTCGGCCAGAACATGACGAGTCTGAACATCCAGTTAGCTAGTGCCCTGAGTAGGACTTGGAAACCGGGGGACGAGATAGTGGTTACAGAGATGGATCACGATGGCAACGTGAGGCCTTGGGTTCTTGCTGCGGAGTGGTCAGGTGCAGTGGTCAGGAAGATTGAGGTTGACCCGGAAGACTGCACACTTGATGAAAAATCAATACAGTCGGAAATAAATGAAAGGACTGTGTTAGTAGCAGTAGGAGCTGCATCGAACCTATCTGGGACAATTAATGATGTGAAGAAGATTGTAGATATTTCTCATGCATTTGGTGCCGAAGTAGTAGTTGATGCGGTTCACTATGCCCCTCACGGCCTAATTGACGTCAATGATTTGGGATGCGATTACCTTCTCTGCTCTCCCTACAAATTTTTTGGGCCTCACCAGGGGATTCTATGGGGGCGGGCAGAAAGGATGGCTGAGCTTCCCGTGGCCAAACTTCGAGTGTCTTCAGAGGAAATCCCGTTCAGGTGGATGACAGGAACTCAAAGCCATGAGGGGATGGCGGGAACCCAAGCAGCTATCGATCACATAGCCTGGATAGGCAAGGAAGCATCGGGGAGGGACGATTTGCCTAGGAGGGAGGCCCTCGTGGAAGCATACGATGCCATAGAGGCCCATGAGAGGAGGCTGTGCTCGAGGATTATCGAGGGGCTGATGGGAATCGAGGGCATCAATATTTGGGGAATCACCGAAAAGGACGAGCTCATCAACAGGGCTCCAACTATTTCTTTCACCCATCCAAAAATGACTGCTACCGAGATTGGTGGCGCTCTGGCCGAAAGGGGCATTTTTGTTTGGTCGGGGAACTTCTACGCTCTGGAGTTGACAGAGGCTTTGGGCCTTGAACCGGAAGGAGTCCTGCGAGCAGGGGTGCTTCACTACAATACGATTGAGGAAGTCGAGAGGTTCATTGGGGCGGTTTCGGAGATAATCCCATAGTTAGATTACTCGATCCACTCGTAACGCCGTTGTCCCTCAAGATCTCCCGTTGCCCCGACCCCTACAAGAGCGAACTCGGACTTTGGCTTGACCACAGATCGCTTTCTCTTTCCCTTATGCAGTGCCTCATAGACTGTTTTATTGATTGCTTGGCGTGTTGACAGTCTCTCGAACAGATGGAATCTTGATGAGATTTCACGCCATTGAGGCTGGACTATGCCTTCGAAGACTTTGGCCTTGGCACCGGAACCATAGCCACACAGCCCTATCTTCTTGCCACTCATTTTTGTATTTTCCAAGTAGTCTGATTCCATTGTCGACATTAGAGCAAGGAATATGGAACCAGTGTATTGGTTTCCTATCAGGCTAGATGCCCTTTGGGCTTTCTCGATTCTCGCCTCCACGAATACCTTGAATTCCTCGGTCTTGGAAATCAGTCTTCGGTAGGCGTCATTTGCCTTCTCAAATTCCTCAATTCCCTCGGGAGTATCGGGGTAATGATTGGGCAGGGGCTCGGGGATGGTGATCTCTTCGGTAATTTTCTCCCAAATTGGCAGATGCCGACGATCGTGCCGAAAAACATCAGGAAACATGCGTTTTCCTTGGAATGCATAGGGCAAGTGCACAATAATGCGACTCCACTGATTGGTCAATATGTCATCAGAACTTGGATCGTATCGACCTTCCTCGATTGACTTTGAACGATAGTCAATGAATGCCTGTTTTACGGATTCGGAATAGCACCGATTTGAGAATTGGCCATCAAAAACGGGAGTATCCTTGTGGATCATGATCTTCTCGTTTTCGAAAAGGACGTCATCCTTCTTACTGGAACGAGGTAGGAACTTCAGAATCCTCTCAGCGAGATTTGCTCTGAAACTCTCTCCGGACTCTTCCGCCAATTCCAGAACCTTTTCCACCATCGCCCTAGTTTTGACCTCGCGTCTGGGTTTGAAAAAATCGTGAACGGGCATAGTAGATACTCCCCATATATCTGGAATTGCAAGCAATCTGGGATTATGTCTGATCAGGATCGCTCCACCGCCGGCACCTTGGGTATATTCCCCGGACGAACCCAGATCGTACTTTGCATTGTCAGCGAAGACCACGATGCCAACTCTGTCTCTTTCCTCCCCTCCCCGGGCAACCCAGTCCAATGTATTGTGCATCGCATCCACCGCCCCGATGCAGGCAAATGTCATGTCTACAACATCGCAGTTTCTGAAGGGACTATCTCCGAATTGGCCCGAGTATCGCTGTTCAAGCATATCCAAGATGTATGTGGCAGTGGGTTTCGCCCCGTCGAGGGCAGATTCAGTTCCGAGGTAAATTCTGCCGATTGAGGAAGGGGCGATCCCATTACGATCGATCAATCGGGAAACCGCGTTGGCCCCCATTGTAGCAGTGTCCTCGTGGACATCGGGAATGGCCATCGCTGAGAGGCCAAGTCCCTTGTTTAATTTGGAGTAGTCGGCACCTCGGAACTTGGCAAAGTCCTGCATATCAAAATATAATCTGGGAAAGTGTAAGGCAATATCGTCGATTCCCACGTCCGTCATTCACTCGCCCTAAAATCGCGCAAATCACATACATTATGAGTGCTATCCCTAGAAAGGGAAGAGGGAGGTTGAATTGCCGACGTGCTAATTTCCGCCGGAAATGGCTACAATCGCGTGAAGTAATTCGTCATTTTCTGCAAAATGTTTCTTGATTGGCTCCAGAACTTGCGATAGGCCGGATGCTATTGCCATCTTTGCATCAAGAGGATGCACTGCTCCACTGGATACTGCTTCTTCGAATGAAACGGCGTCGGCCCAAGATGTTGGTTCTCCGTACTCGGGATTGGGGTGGACGTTGATTTGCCCAATCTTGGGGATTACTACATTCCGAGCGATTTCAAAAACTGGAGAAGAGGGGTTTCCGACTTCAAGGAATGCTTTCTTCATTTTCTTCCTAAGCAGCTCCTCTGTATCATGCAAAAGAATTGCATTATTGGGGTCTGATTTCGACATCTTGTGATCGAATGAGTCCATTCGTCCGGTCGAACCCCTCAGTCCCGATAGCATCGGGGTGTGGATGCAAGTGGCCTTAGTCCACCCATTCCTGTCAGCTACTTCCCTCATATACATGTGAGCCTTCCTCTGATCCATCCCTCCAAACGCAATGTCTACATCGAGTTCGAAAATGTCCGCAGCCTGAAGAGCGGGATAGTAGAATGCCGCGAGATCATGATCCGATGAGTCATGATCTCGGCCCATGATACTGAATGTCCGCCTTACTCTTGATAGGCTCATGTTCTTTGAGCAGCGTAGAACCCGTTCCCAATACTTCCCTGAATCCATAATTTCGGAAGCTCTGATGAAGCGGAGTTCGCCTGGTCCCTCACCCTCATTTGGCCCCCCAAGCAGAGCTTTGAATACCTCAATCATGTATTCACCGGCCAGACCTATCTTCTCCATGTCGCGATCAAACTTGTCATTGACCCAAGCATGCCAATCTGCAAGAAGTATGATGACATTTGCACCTTCTTCCAATAAGTTGGAAATTGTGTCGGCCAATATCACCCAACCGAGGTGAGCCTGCCCACTTGGCTCCAGCCCAATGTATGCCACAATTTGCCCGTCTCCAGAATGACTCGGGGAACCAGAAACAATTGAGGCTGCATGTTCTGCACCGATGACCTCCTGGCAACCGGAGAACATCCTGTCCAAGGTTGCACGAACGCTTTCATCGAACTCCGAAAGCGCTTCTTCGACCATTCAATCACTACCCGAATAGCTTGTTCAGTTTCTCTGCACGGCCGGCAGCCTTTGTGTTTTCGTTTGAATCCAAGAGGGATTCAATTTCGTCAATTAGTGAATTTGCCTGAGATCTCTGTTCATCCGAAATACTGTCGGACATCTCCATGAGATGCCTAGTTGACGATATCGCTGATTTTGCCTTTGTAGCCTTCTTTGCCCATTGTTTCGCCTTATCTCCTCTCTCTTTCGAATTGTAACCCGTAGATTTGTCTAGGAACGAAGTCCAGCGCTTCCTAGCATCCATTGCCGACTTCATAGCATCGGGATCGTCGAAATCAGGGGTCACGTTTGTTATATCGATGATTAGGGCGCCGTTCTCATATCTGGCCTCGATAGACGTCATAATCCCGTGGGAGCCAGAGAAAGAGGCATCGGAAGTAGGATCAACATTGTCGAAGAACTCCCGTGCAAGACTAGCTAGTCCACCATTTCCTTCTACTTCTTTTACATGTCCTCTGCGTACGTCAAATCTCTCCATTGTACCTCCGGACGAATGACTCCACTTCAATACTGTCGGCCATAATAGACTCGCAAGTCAGTAGAATGAAACGGTCTCGTTGGTTCGGTGGGGCGTGACAAAAATATCCATGGTTGTGATTCCAGTCACTCTTGCAGTTCTCATGATGCAAACGGCGATGGCTGAATCTGCCGTTCGATTGGGCCCTTTTGTGACCATTGGAGAGGGCGATCTGGGGTTGGAAGGTTCATCCACTTCACCTGACGGAGAAATCTCAATTGTTCACGGGCAAGAAGGGACGATATACCTAGTCAATGCCACTTTCCCAGAGAAAAATTCCATGATTGAGTGGGGGGGTGGTGGTGAATTGGTTGATTCCGACTTCCATCCAGGTGGACAGTCTGCATTATTAGTGGGAGAAAGCGGGATTGCCCTCAGATTCATCGTATCTGAAGGCAAAGTTGAGGAAGTTGCGGACGAAGTTTTCTTCGGTCGGACTGATCTAAAGTCAGTGGCTTGGAATGGCGATGGTTCGTGGGCCTATATTGGTGGGGAGGAAGGTTGGATTTGGAGAATCAGGGGCTTGGATGAAGGTGGTTTTGAGGGATTTCCATTAGAGGGCAGAGGTAGCGGGGATGTGGATGGTCTATCGTGTATGGATGGAGTAAACATTTGCGTGATAAGTTCCAGCATCGATGGTATTGGCGTAATTGATGAAGAGCACAGCATTCACTGGATAGGCGGGGTTGGCTACCCTTGGATAGACGTAGTCTGCCCCTCTTATCAGAATATGCAATGCGTAGCGATTTCCCCCCAAAGTACCATTGCCGTTGTCAGCATTTCCGCTTCAGATGCGTCGAAGTCGGAAATTAACGAAGTTGACATTGTGCAATTGCAGGGATTGGAGGGGCAATTCAATGGCATTGAAGAAAAGGCTGGTGGGGAGTCTCTGATTTCTATGGCGCCGTTTGGCATTATTGAGCATCAATTGAATCTCGAACCCTGCTGCAGCCAGTGGGTGGAAAATTCCGATGCTAGGATCTACAATCTTGAAGTTTCTAACGATAGAGTGGTTTCGACTTGGTCCACTGGTTCGAATTCGGGGTGGATAGTAACCAGTACAGGAAAATTTGTCTATTTTTCACCGTCAAATGATGAAAACTCTGGCGGGGTATTGGGCATTTGGGTCGGCATTGTCGTCCTAGGGGGAACGACATTGCTAGCAGCTAGCCTACTAACCAGCTCATCGCCAAAGCTGAGTCGCTGGATGTCAAAGACCATCGGTAGCGAAGAAGAGCGGCGACGGGCAATTAAGGAAGAGCGTCGGATAGGCCGAAAAAAATAGAGGGCATAATTTGATGAGGGTAGGGCCTCGCGAATGCATGATTAGAATGGCGTACGAGGCCTTGGACTTCTATGACATAGATGCGTTACTCACTGACGAGGAACGCATGATTCGCGACATGGTTAGGGAGTGGGTTGACGACAAGATCATCCCTAATATCGAAGATGCCTGCAGAGAGGGTGTTTTCCCTGACGAGTGGAGGAAAGAAATTGGCGAGATGGGGATCCTTGGGGCCCCACTCAAGGGTTATGGCTGTCCGGGACTGTCATACGTAGCCTATGGCCTGATATGTCAAGAACTGGAGAGGGGAGATAGCGGGGTTCGTTCCTTTGCTAGCGTCCAAGGCTCATTGGCAATGTACCCAATCTGGGATTTTGGAAGCGAAGAACAGAAGGAGCGTTACCTGCCAAAAATGGCTTCTGGCGAATGGGTCGGATGTTTTGGCCTGACTGAACCAGATTTTGGCTCGAACCCTGGAGATATGATCACAAAGGCTGAGGACAAGGGGGATTACTTCCTGCTAAATGGGGCAAAAATGTGGATTACGAATGGAACGATAGCTGATTTGGCAGTTGTCTGGGCGAAGTTGGATGGAGTGATCAGGGGATTCATTGTGGAAAGAGATGATGTTGGTTTCAGTGCTCCGGAGATGACTGGGAAGCACTCACTAAAGGCCAGTGTAACAAGTGAACTAGTTTTCCAAGATTGTAAGATTCCAAAGGACAGGATTCTGCCCCATGTAGAGGGCCTGAGGGGACCCTTCAGTTGTTTGAATAACGCTCGCTACGGGATATCATGGGGAGCTATTGGAGCAGCTCAGTCTTGTTTCAGCTCAGCGAAGGAATATGCACTCAGCCGGATTCAGTTCGGCCACCCAATCGCATCCTTCCAATTGGTGCAGAACAAGCTATCATGGATGCTAAGGGAGATCACAAAGGGCCAATTGCTCGCCTATCATCTAGGAAAGAAGAAGGATGACGGGACTTGGATTCCAGAACAGATTTCCCTAGCGAAGATGAACAATGTAGACATTGCCCTAGAAATTGCCAGAATGTCCAGAGATATGCATGGGGCAAATGGAATTTTGGACGAATATCCAGTAATGAGGCACATGGCAAACCTGGAATCAGTAAAGACCTACGAAGGGACCCATGACATACACAACCTGATACTGGGGAGGCATATCACTGGCATCCAGTCATTCACCAGAGAGGCCTAGATTTTCACAATTTATCCTCTGCGAATCTTGATAGAGGGTTTTCATCTCGAAGAGGCATGACTGTTGCAGTTCTGGTGAAACAAGTGCCGGACACAACAGCCAAGATATCCATCTCTGGCGACAGGGTCGATGAAACTGCAATCAGCAAGTGGTCGATTAGTCCGTACGACGAGTATGCATTGGAAGCCGCACTGCAGCTGAAGGATGCGGGCATGGGTGACTTGGTAGCTATCACTTGTGGGCCGCCGCGCACAACTAAGGCGCTAACTGAGGCAGCGGCTGTGGGAGTTGATTCTCTAATCCACGTTGCAGTTGAACAGTCTTTGGACAGTACACAAATCCAGTCTCTTCTAGCGGCGGCAATCAGACAATGTGGGGCTGAAGTAATCCTTTGTGGCAAACAGGCGGCTGACACGAATAACGGTTCAACTGGCCCGGGGGTAGCAAGAATTCTGGCAGCAACATGCGTGAGTATTGTTTCTGAGATCTCTGCCGAAGGCGATGGATTGGTCGCCACTCGTTCTGGTCCTGGGGGACTAGAGAGGGTTAGTGTCTCGTCTCCTTGTGTCATTACCTTCGACAAAGGCACAAAGGAACTGAGGAGGCCAAATGTAAGAGGGATAATGATGGCCAAGAAGAAGGAAATTCTGGTCCTTACCCCTAGTGATCTTGGCGTCCAGATTGGGGTCTCACAAGTTACTGTCGAGTCTCACTCTTCCCCTCCAGAAAAGCCCCCTGGGCAGAAATTCGAGGGAGCGGGTTCGGTCCCCATAGTTGTCGGAAAACTTAGGGATGAGGCAAAGGTAATCTGAGGCATTATCATGGAAATCACAATTATTTCTGAGGGAATCGAGGGCGCCCTACATCCCACAACAGCTCAGTTGGTGGGTGCAGCCTCCTCGCTAGGAGGGAACTCAACAATATTGTGCCCAGGGGGAATTGGTGCTACTGAAGCGTCCTCTATCACTGGTGCCTCCAAAGTAGTTTCAGTTGAAGGTGATTGCTTCAGTACTTTCGATGGAGGAGCTTGGGCGGAGGCATTGAGCCCCCTAGCGACTGGTGATCTCGTTCTAGCTGCGGCAACGCCAGTGGGAAGGGATTTGGCATCTTCAATCGCTGCGATTAGAGGCATACCCGTATTGCAAGACGTGACCGGGGTTTCAGCGGGAATCTCAGTTGTCAGGCCAATATATTCTGGTAAAGCGATAGAGAGGTCGTCGGTGTCGATGCCATGCGTAATTTCACTTAGGGCCAACTCATTTGAAGGCCCTGGCGCGGGTGGCAGTGCCGAGATTAGCACCATTAGCCAGAGTGCGGACCTTGGAATCTCCGTTAAGGAGGCCTTGGCTAAGGCAAGCGAGAGACTCGACGTTTCTGAAGCGAATATAATAATCTCAGGTGGAAGGGGCATGGGGGATCCTTCAAACTTCTCCCATCTTTACGAAATTGCTGATGTGGTCGGAGCTGCGGTAGGAGCGAGCAGAGCAGCAGTAGATGCATGGGGGGAAATCCCACACAGCATGCAAGTCGGACAAACTGGAAAGACGGTCGCCCCTAGTCTGTACATTGCAATTGGTATTAGCGGTGCAATTCAGCACTTGGCTGGAATGAGGACTAGCAAGTATATTGTGGCCATTAACAAAGATCCAGATGCTCCAATTTTTGGTGTCGCTGACTATGGAATTGTTTCTACATGGGAAGAAGCGCTGCCCTTACTAAGAACTGAGCTTTCCAACTTGCTATCAAATTGAGGCCTGTTCCTTGGAAGAATCGGCCCTAACTTGCTCAATCATGCTCAAGTAGTCCTCAGTGATACCTCCGGTGACATAAACGCCGTCAAAGCATGAGCAGTCAAAGTTTGCTAACTTTGCCTTTCCGGCCCCTAGGCATGCTTCGACCATGTCACTAATGTCTTGGTAGAATAGCCAATCTGAACCAATCATCTGGCAGACTTGTTCTGTTGACTTTCCATAAGCAACATACTCGGATCTTGCTGGCATGTCTATGCCGTAGACATTGGGATGGATTATTGGCGGTGATGAAGAAGCGAAGAGGACTCGTGATGCTCCTGCCTCCCTCGCCATCTGAACAATCCTACGAGATGTGTTTCCTCTGACTATGCTGTCATCAACTATCAGGACGTTCTTACCCCTGAATTCCTCGTCTACGGTATTGAGCTTCTTCCTAACCGAGTCCTTCCTGATTCTTTGTCCGGGCATGATGAATGTCCGACCAATATACCTGTTCTTAACGAAACCCTCCCTATATGGGACGTCTAGTTCGCTTGCTAGTCCCAGTGCAGCAATCCTTCCACTATCTGGAACAGGGATGACTGCATCGATTCCATGTTCGGGAAGGGCTTTCCGAATTCCCCTTGCCAATGCTCTACCCATCCTTAGTCTTGCCATGTGAACAGAAATGCCGTCAATCACTGAGTCTGGTCTCGCGAAGTAGACATGTTCGAAAACACATGGGGTGAGGGTTGGGTTGGCATGACATACCTTTGATTGGAAAGAACCATCCATCCTGATTACCACTGCCTCACCCGGCAATACATCGCGCTCGGGTTCGAAACCGAGTGTCTTACAAGCGACACTCTCAGATGCAACCATCCTCTCGGTAAATCCATCTATCTGGTTTTTGCCGATGAATAGTGGCCGTATCCCATTTGGATCTCGGAAGGCTACAAGTCCCCATCCCGTTATCAGGGTGACTACGCTGTAGCTCCCCTCTGCCCTGAGGTGCGTCCTTTCAATAGCTCGAAAAATATCTTCCTCGGATAGTGCCGCCATCCCACCCGATCTACCATTTACTGACCTCTGTATCTCTGCAGCAAATAGGTTGAGCAGCGCCTCGGAGTCAGAACTAGTGTTGATTCGCCGATGATCATACTCTAGTAGTCCAGAGATAATCTCTCCGGTATTGTTCAGGTTGCCGTTGTGGGCAAGGCTGACTCCGAATGGGGTATTGGTGTAGAAGGGCTGGGCCTCGTCAGCAGAGCTAGAGCCTGCCGTGGGGTATCTGACGTGTCCGATTCCCATGGAACCTACTAGTTTTCCAATATGTCTCTCTTGGAAAACGTCCCTGACCAATCCATTTGCCCGGCGATGACAAATATTTTCCGAGTCACTAGTTACAATCCCTGCAGCATCTTGGCCCCGGTGTTGGAGAACAAGTAGGGACTCGTATAGGGTGGTAGCCACATGGGTTCCGGGAAATCCGACAACTCCGATGATTCCGCACATCGGTTACCGAATCGGGGTATGCAACAGAGACTTAGTGGTTTCCGGAGAAAATCACTTCTTCTGCCACATGATTCTACTTCGCTTGTTCCATCTAAACTTCCTGATTCGAGCAGTGCTACCATATCCACAGCTGGCACATTGACCCTTCTGCTTGTGATAAGAATGGCGGCCACAGCGCCTGCAACGGATATGTGTGGACTTCTGCCTCTTGCCCATGCTTGGAGTACCCTTCGACATGCTGAACCACCTAGAACGACGCGGCCACCGGCCAACTTGTTATGAGGATTGTCCAACAATTTGCCTGGCCCCCAGTGTGCTGGAATGATGGCTGAGTTAGTAATCTCGTGGTCGGGATCGGATACTTGCCAGTGCTAGGGCATAGCACAACAATGGCAAGAAGAGAGGAAGAAATCCTACAATCCCGACCATTGCATCGCTAACTGATTCCCTAGTGGACAGTTTAACTGAGTCGTTTGAAATATGCCCAGAAAATAGTACGCACATGGTGAACGTGGAAACACAGGCTAGCAGTGGGGCTACAGGCCTGTGATGAGGGTTCAGCGTGCAGATTAGGTGAGTAACGAGGTAGGCAGAAGAAATCATCAATCCACCGGAAAAATATGCCAGAAATTGGTAAATATCAATTCCCACCTAAATCACCTCCGATTCTCCTTGCGAGAATTGTTCGAACCAACGTCTCTTCGTCAGGGGAGAGGGGTTCAGATTCATCATCGATTGTGGAAAAACGTTCTGAAACCCAAACCCCCGCCAAAAAGATTGCGAGACCGGATAGAAAGCCAGTCATTGCGAAGATACCATGTAGAATTTCGCTAGAGTCGATGTTGCTGAATTCCGAAATTGAAGCGTACAATGAGAGAGAAATGAATCCCCAACCGGACGCCAATTCAATTTTCCTCCAACTCCCATATGTTGGTGCGCCCCTGAGGACTAGAAAGGAGCCGATTAAGGCAGCTGCTAACCAGAGGAGTGCACCCGAAATCGAGTCGTAAACCGGACCTTCGGGGTGTATTGTTCTGTGGTTGGGGAGCAATAGTGTTGCTAACCCCAGGAATGCCAAGGGGGAGCCAAATCTGCTCCGATTAAATGCGGGACCCATCCTATGCAAGCACACGCCAGCTGAAATAACTACTAAGGAAGCCCAGAAAACCGCTGGATGGGCAAGTGAAGTTAACAGGGTAGACTCTGCCATGGCTTCGAGCAGGGGTGCGGATTCTTGTCATTTTGCATCATAAAGGCCCAATGTTTCAATTTGAAATCGCTCGACTAATTCATATATGGGCCATTGGTGGCTCGCCGCGCACGAGTTGCGGAGTTGACAGCATGGTCAAGATGCCAAGGAAGATAATGCGGTACAGTCCCTTTGCTGGCAAGCACACTGAACACACCGTTGAACGAGTAAAAAAGAGGCGTGCAAGCGAGCTAAAGTGGGGTCAAAGGAGATTCCGCAGAGTAACTGCTGGATATCGAGGATTCCCGCGACCGAAGCCGTCTGGTGAGAAACCGACAAAGAGAGTGAACCTGATCTACAGGTGTACTGAAACAGGAAAGGCTCACTCGCCCAAAGGCAAGAGGGCAAGAAAGTTCGAACTAGTAGACAACTGAAGGAGATGCATAGATGACTGGCAGATTCCTGAAGGTGAGTTGTCGTGATTGTGGCAATGAAAGCACGATTTTTGACAGGGCTTCTACAACCATTGCCTGTTCAATCTGTGGCTCGACACTTGCAGAACCCTCGGGCGGAATGGCTAACCTAACTGGGTGCACCGTGGTAGAGGAATTGAACTAGAGAGGCAGCATCTTGGTTGATGAATCGAATGATTGGCCCGAAGAAGGCGAATTAGTCGTGTGTTCGGTTAAGAGCGTAAGAGAGAACGGAGCATACCTGACTCTAGACACTTATCCCAATAGGGAAGGATTCGTATTCATCGGAGAAATTGCAACTGGGTGGGTCAGGAACATCAGGACCCATATCAGAGAGGGGCAAAGGGTAGTTGCAAAGGTAATTGGCGTCAGCTTGGAGAGAGAGAGCATCAGCCTATCCATTAAGTCGGTTTCTGACGAACGGAAGAGGGGGGCGCTGCAATCTTGGAAAAACGAGCAGCGGGCATCTCAGATAATGAGAGTTGCAGCCGAGAGGATTGGTTGGGATGAATCCAAGGCGGAAGCAGTATCAGATGAGATGAAAGTCGCATTCGGCTCACTCTATGGGGCCCTAGAAGAGTGCGCAATTAGTGAGACGGCACTGTCTGATGCTGGATTCAAAGGAGAATGGATAGACATTGTTATCGAATTGGCGATTGAAAATATTGTGCCACCGTTCGTCGAGATCAGAGGAAATTTTGACATTAAGGTCTGGGGGCCGGAGGGCGTCAATGCCATCACAGAAGCACTTCTCTCTGCCGAATCCTGCGCAACAGGATTGGAGGATGTTAGTCTCACCTGCCATTACGACGGGGCACCGAATTACAGAGTAGATGTGAGGGCCCCTGACTACCCTTCGGCTGAGTCAGTCTGGGAAGCAGCACAAAATGCAGCTAAGGAAAGCATGGCTTCGGTCGAGGGTTCGATAGCAATAGAAAGACTGTGAACGTTCCCCAGTAAGAAGATAGTTCATTTACCCCTAGATTGGGGCTTCTCTTGAATTCAATGGCTAGAACAAGGCTTCAGAGATGCAAGGGTTGCGGAAAATACGGACTAGAGGGAAAATGCCCCGAATGCGGAGGATCAATGGAGGCTGTGGCCCCACTAAAGTTCTCCCCGGAAGACCCCCAAGGTGCTAGAAGGAGGAAGAGAGTAGATGCGGGAAGTGATGAGTGGGTCAAAACACTCCCTAGCTCAAGGAAGGAGGAGGAGTGATGAACAGGACGAAACTCCACTGGTTATGTGATGGGGGCATCCCACCAGGATGCACGTTTCTTGAAGCAGTTCCAGGAGTGGGGAACGTAGGAAAAATTGTCATTGATGGACTTGTCAAAAAGCATCCTTCGAGAACATTGTGCTGGGTTCTTCATCCGGACTTCCCCCCTCATGCAAGCTTGGATGATGATGGACTAATTCGGCCTCCCAGATTGGAAGTAAAATCGGTACTCCTCCCAAATGGGAGCACAGTAATCACAGTTACAGGACTAATGCAGCCGATGACTGCCGCTGGACAGTTCGAGGTTTCGGAGACGATATTGGAGTTGGCTGCAGAATCTTCTTCGGAAAGGTTGCTTGTACTTGCTGGCCTTTCAGCTGGACCAGAGGAACGAGGAATTCACGTAATTTGCTCCGATTCTAAATACAGAACCCAGCTGGAAGCTGAAGACATAGTCGTCTCGAGGGAAAAGCCGAACAGCGGCGTGATTGGGATTGCAGGGATGGTGCTGTCTCTTGCTCCGACTCAAGGAGTGAGAACTGCGGGAATTATTGCTGAAACCATGGGGACCAGTTGTGATGTAATGGCGGCAAATAGAATGGCAAACTGGATCGAGCACGCTTTCGAGATTCCACTTGACCTAGATCTGGACACAACGGAAGAGACAGCAGCGAGACTAATGGAAGCGATTGATCCCATGGGCACTATTGAGGACTTGATTGGTGCCGAAGAGTCAGAAGTGTCCACAGATTTCTACGTTTGAGCATTGGAAGGCTGCAATTATTTTGAGATGAGTATCGGTTCTGCAAACTCGGGGATTCTGACTCCGGACTGCAAGAATGCTTCTCCGACAGAGGAGAATGGCTTCGAAGAGCCGTTGCTACCTAGTCGGGCACGAGTACTGACGATATTCCAAGCAGACTTCTTTCCGATCCCAGGAATCGCTGCTAGTTGCTGAGCAGTTGCCCTATTTACATCAACACCCAGTTCAACACCGGTTACACTTCTTTGTCCATGGCCGGTAACCAATACATCCGAGATGGTCTCCAGTGGAATTCGGTACCTAACCCCCACAAGAATTGGGTAGGCCCCTATTTGCCTGCCAAAGGTAACTCCGGAACTACCATGTATCTCAGGATCCCGATATTGCGGGTCTATAACTTGCTCAGGCCTCCTAATCCTATCATTGTGGGCTTCCCATCTGACTTTCCTCAGGATTGTGCCAACTGGGAGCATTTCCTCTAGAACTGGGCTATCAAACTCCTCCCGTACTTTCTTCTTGAAATCTCTGAATATCCTCGCTGGGATTTCCTGAAAACCGCTCCCCTCGACTTGCCGTATATTCACCCTTCGAAGCCAAAGGCCCTCGCTTCTAAGCCTCCTTAGGAGATCTATATTATTGGAATAGGTAGATTCGGTCTCTCCATTCAAACCGGCGATGAAATTTAGGCCTGGAAGAAGGCCTGGGAGTCCCCTCGGGCCCTTTTTCCTGCCGAGAGAATTTACCATTCGGACAGCGGAAATGAGCTGTTCGGAGTTACAATTCAACCAGTTCTCTTCATGGACCCTAGGATCGGCTGACTCAAGGCCAAAAGATAGTACTGCTCCATCGGATAGCGTCTCGACCAATGTCTTGGTGATCTCCTTAGATGGTTCAATATTTTCGGCGATTATTGAGGGATTTGCATTATCTACGTGTAGAATTTCTAGTCTTTCATCCTCCCTCAGGCCATAGAGGATATCGGATATCGGTCCCGGATCGGGAATTGGGTAATCGAGGCTCTCCACCCCATTTGCCTTGTAAGAATAGATATCAGTGGCCCCTCCTATCCTAACATTCCGCACGCCGGCATCTAGAGCACTTGTTACCTCATGTATCACGTCAGCTCCTTCTCTCCAAATCGGGACTCCCTTTTTGGGTTCGATACAGAATTTACATCCCCTCTTGAACCTCACACACCCCTGGTAAAGTTCGACTTCGTAGGTTAGGGGTCCAGGAGACCCATCGGCGGAGATGAGATCGGGGTGATTGGTAACCGCCTTTGAACCGGAACCGTGGAGTGCCCACTTTCCCCACTGGAGATGATTCCTACGCATATTTTCCCACTTTCCAGTCTCAAGGTAGCGGTTCAGTGTAGCATCGGGATCCTGAACCGTGCAGAATAAGTTCTCCCTCAGTGAAGACCATCCGGAATACCTCCAATGACGAATTGCCCAGCCACCACAGAGAACGGGAATTGCGGATGGAATTTCGGACAACAATAAGTCGAGTTCCCTCCTGCTAATCGGAGTCCCCCTCACATACTTCCCGGGTACCACCGCCCCTGCAAGGATGACGACGCCATCTAATTCCCCGATTGGGGCTAGCCGACCATTCTTCCGACCTATCCTCAACTGATCTATTGTTTGATAATTGTATGGAATTCCCTTCTCTTCGAACACTCCGCAAATATACCTGACGTGAAATCCAATGTAATTAGGCACTCCGAATGCCGCAGGCTCATCCTCGTATCCATCAATAACCAACCACTCGCCCATGATTACAAGTCGTGGGATGTGCCAGAAGACTTCACGGTTGCCTTATCGACGCCTACGGCCTTTGCTACGACTCCTACCATTGGAGTTGGATTCCTCAACAGAAATCCTGCGGCCCATGAAATCTGTGTTGTTTAGTCCCTTTATTGCATTCATTGCATCTTCCTTTTTTGCAAAGGTGACGAAAGCAAAACCCTTGGGCCTATTCTTTTCCTTATCCATTGCCAAGTAGACGTCTTTTAGCTCGCCGAAGGAAACGAACAGAGTTCTCAGCTCATCATCCGATGCGTCATAAGAAATGCCTCCAACGAACAGTTTCACACCGAGTTCTTTCTGGGAATTTTCCCTAGCGGATTTGATGATTGCCCTTTCTTTTGCGAGGTCGTCCTTGTTGGCTTTCCCAGATTCTACCTTTTCCATGCAGTCGCGGCATCGCAGTGGCTTTCCTGGAGTCGGCTTGAATGGAACCTTTGTCTGGGAACCGCACAGTGTGCATTTAGCAGGAAACATCTCCCTCTGAGGTCGTCTCCCACCGCCTCTAGTCGATGGAGACCTCCTTGCAGAGGCTGGAATATCATGGGACCATCCCCTACGATAATCGGCCACGGGGGAAAGATATGGCCTTGCTCCATCGTGACCTAGCATTGACTCAGCTTCCTCGGTCCACCTCTGACCTGGCCGATTGAGTTGATGAAGGTCCGAGCCCTCCGGAATAGAGAACCCATATCCGAACCCATTGGACAGGGACCTGAAACCCCTATAGTCGCAGCGAGGGCATTGAACATTGAAATCTTGAGTTTTGTCACTAGATTCCAACACGGCCCCACAGGGTGGGCAGGAAGCATACAAAACGCCCAAATCTGGGTCTCCCTTTGTAGTGGCCTTCAGCATGGGTTCTACATTGATCACCTTTGCTCTAACGATATCGCGCTTCCTCATTGCATCGCCAGCAGAAGGGATGAATCGATCGACGATTTCGGAGACATAAATATCTGCAAACAACTTCAGTGCTGGCACATCCCTGTGTCCCCTGTCATTTGTCTCGATGTGAAGTACTCTGATTTCAGCTGTCTTCTCGTTGAGTCGATTGACCTCCCCAATCAGGACGTCCCCCTTCCTCGGGGAATTGAGCGGAGGGGCAGAAGAATCTATTGAAATTACGCCGGATTCGCTGACTAGATGTCCAGCGAGGACTGCTATTGCCCCTTGCTCGGACAAGTGGATTCCCTCTCCGGCCTCTTCCCCGGGTCCGACGGCGACGGCGGAACCTGGAGTGACGTGGTCCCCAACAGATGCACTCATCGGCCCGCCGACCCGAAGACCCCCTATGAACGGTGCGGCATCTCCGATGGGCACTAGGGAGGTGAAAGGCGCCAGAAGGCAACCCTCGTCTTTCCACGCTCTCTAGAGTGATGGGAGAAAGTTCCAGGTAGGGCGAAGTCGGCCTCGCCGTACCTCTCGACCGACCAACCGGCGTCCTCGAACAGCGGCCGAATGTGAGTGGCCTCGGAGCTGTGCAACAGATGTGTCGGAGCTGCCGCTTCTATTATGGCCTCAAGGAAGGGGCGATCGGCCCTAGGAGACTGCCTTCCCCATGGCGGGTTGCTGATCAACACATCAGCAGAGTCGAGGTCAACAGAGTCCGAGCCGAGCATGCCCCGGATTACTTCCACCGAGTCAGTGAATCCCATCGACTCGGCGTTTGACTTCGCGACATCACAGGCCGCTTTGTCGGCCTCAACTAGTATTGCCCTTCCAGCACCCATCACAAGGGCGCCCAGTCCGAGGACTCCGTTGCCCGCTCCAAGGTCAGCGACCGAGCAATCCTCGTAGAGGTCACCGAACGCGGCGATATCAGCTAGCCAGCGAGCCGCTAAGTCGCCGTCGGTGGTGTACTGCTCGAGTTCAACAGAGTTGCTAGGATGTGGAGCAAGATTAGACAGCAGCATCGCCAGCCTACGTACTCTCATGAGTTTGGCAGGGGCCATGAGTACCTAACAAAATCTGTTATAATCCCAGATATTCGTTTGGATTTGTTAGAGTTAAAATACTCCCAATTTGGATTGGTGTGTGAGTGCGATGTCGGAGATACTGTCATATGGCCTTCTAGTCATTGTCGTCGGGCTAGCCATACTTCTGGTATACGCCCTATCTCTTCTGAAATCAATACAGCAAGAATCTTCGGTTATTCGCGATCATGCCACCCAAATCCGCACTCAGGGGGACTTCCAGAAGGAAGCCATGGGCAGATTGGAAAACAAAGAGGTCAGCCCCCATGCTATTACTGCAGGGATTGCTGGTAGTGGTGATATACTGAAGGGTGCGGTTCTGAACTCACTGAAAGAGATAAATTTCTCTAGAGATATCGAAGGAATTCGTTCCTCTGCACAACAAATAGGGGAAGAGGTTGCTGACATCAACAAGATTTTTCTCGATAAACAGGAGGCTGCTGGGTGGGCGGAAATCGAACTTGAAGTTAGATTGAAGGACAATTTCAGAGATGTACACATCCGGAAAAAAGTGGCAAAGTTGGGAGGTGTAGAGCCCGATGCTCATTTGGTATTGACGGGGGGTAAGATTCTCTGTATCGATTCCAAGTTCCCTGTAAAATCATTCAAGGCAACCATTCCAATCTCAGAAGGAGGGGAGGGGGACGAAGATGGCCGAAAACGAGTGGGGTCACGAAAGGACTTTATTGATGCAATCACCAAGCATTTTTCCAAAGTTGAGAAAGATTATGTCAGACCCGATTTGGGTACGACAGAAGTCGCATACATGTACGTGGCCTCCGAACGAATCTACCATCACATGGTCAATCCTGACAATTATGAGGAGTGCGAAATTGTTCGAGATGCAGCAAACAACGGTGTAATTCTATGCTCACCTTCAACACTAATCGCAAACATGCATCTCGTGAGGGTCGCAGAGCGTGCCATGGGGATCGCTGGAGATAGTGACAAAATTCTCAGGGGGCATGATAACATGCGTCGTGCAATTGCAGAACTAGTTAATGCGTGGAAAACAATGAGTACGCACGTCAATAATGCCCAAAGCAACCGCGCATTAGTCCAAGATCTTCTAGATGAAGTTGAACGGTCGATGGAGAGTTTGGAGAGTCTTGACTTAGGTGGAGATGAAGACTGAGGGCTTCCTCGGCAACCTATGATTGACTGGGGATCGCATGAGTTTCAGCCAGTCATACATCTTCCTGATGAGTACGAAGTGAGAGACTTCACATCGGGCGACGACTCACCATCGAAATACGAATATGATATCGGCCGATACGATGAACTTCGCCCAGGGATGTATTCGACCGACCTCTTCGAAGGAAGTCGGTTCCTCCATGTCGGAATCGACATCGGTGCGCCTGTCGGTACGCAGTGTATGGCTTTCGCCGACGGAGAAATATCACACTTCGGTTATAATCCGGCCGACGGCGATTACGGCAATGTGGTGATTACCAAGCACTTGCTCGACGGTGTTCCTGTCTGGGCCCTCTATGGGCATCTCAATGCAGCCTCGATTGCCGGTAAACAAGTCGGCCAACCAGTCTCCGCGGGCGAGGTAATCTGTTGGATGGGGGACAAGCACGAGAACGGCGGTTGGGAGCCTCATCTGCACTTCCAGCTCTCTCTGGTCGAGCCTGAAACGCATGATCTCCCCGGAGTGGTTGCGCCCGAAGATAGGGGGCAGGCACTCCAAAACTTCCCTGATCCCAGGCTGGTTCTCGGACCACTCTACTGAATTGATGCCAGATGGGACTTCAGTGAGTCGATTGCCGGCATGTCAGAAGGATCCTCCCCTGTTAGAACGGCGAGACCGATAGAAATCCAATCAGACACATGTGCGGCGTAAAGTAGCGATTCCAATAGAGTCTCTCCTTCGCAATCAATTTTCCACGAGGGGGATGCCAGGACTTCATCGAGGACCCAATCAATTCGTGTCTTGGTTCGCTGGTGAGCCCCCTCATAAGATAACATAAGGAGGGCATTGTTTTCTTGGGAGTCACTCGTCCAAGCAACTATCTCGTTATGATTCATCTCGGGGATCTCGGCAAATCGGGCAAACTTAGCAGAGTTCTCATTTAGTTGGCAGGCGAAACGATAGGCTGCTGGAGCCAAGGAGGGGGGGGTGACGATTCCAATCTTCTTACCGACTAAAGAACGGGCGAGTGTGGCAGTCATGCCAGCATCATTTTCCAGATCGGCATCAGAAGATGCTTGTGAAAGTCTCTGAAGCATTTCCGATAGCGATTTCCGGCTCGGCTCGGGTAATAGACCCAGTGCCCAACACGCTGCAAGCTGCATCCCAAAGATATGCCCGAATGCAGAGCGAGGCATCTGCCCTGATGGTACTTTCAAGCAAACCGAGCCATCGCTTCCTTCGATCACTTCTTCCAACTTTCCGCCAGAACAAATCCCCACAACCGTCCCCCCGTTGGCGATTGCCTCTCGAACACCGTCGAGAGTCTCCTCTGTGTTTCCCGAATAGGAGGTGGCCATTACCAACCAATCGGGGCCCCACCAACTTGGGATGCCGTAATCCCTCCACACAACGAAGGGCAGGCCTCCTGAATTGTCCGAGAGGGCCTGAAGGAAAAGTCCCCCCGCTCCGGAGCCCCCCATCCCGAGGCATATCACCCCGCTCCAATCTGAATCCTCCTCCAAGTCGATTTTTGCGTCCAATGAGGCAGAGATATCGGAAACAAACTTCCTGGTGAATCCTGCCATGTCTCGAACATCCAGCTCATCTAGCAAGGTACTGAAGTCTGGTTCGCTCATTTTCCCGTCCCCTTGTCTGAAACGGGAAGAGCCAGCCATTCTCCATCTATGAAGGCGATGCGTAATTCTTCGGCTTCCCCGTCGTCATCGTATGGGAGGCCTACCGTCGAGACTCGGAAATCCGAAGGATCCATGAACTCAGCAGCTGAGCTATCTCTGTTCAATATCTGGATCACATGCTGTTCTGACTTTTTGCTGGTTACGGTAGATGACTCCATATCACGCCATGACGCCCCGCTTCTCTCAAATCGGTCAATCCGGCGTAGAATGGGCCCTTCCTTCTGCCAGCTATCTATAATCCACAGGGATTTCTTGTGCTTCACGACGTCTCCAATTGCATATGCTGGTTTCCTGTAACTCAGTGTAAGCCTAGTGACCTCGATGCCATCGTTGACTCCGATAACTGTAGAGCTCTCCTTCACCGAACCCCCGTATGCCTTGACGAGATTGCGGCCCCAGCTTCTAGCGAGGCTCTTCGAACCCAACTGCAGATCCCATCCTCCGGTTACCGGTCCTTCCTTGGAAACGAAAAACATTGGGTTGGTCTCCATCGAACCGATCATTTCATCAAGAGTTGCTCGAATCTGGGCCAGTTCCTCTGAATCGAGTTTCCTTCCCGCTGAACGCAATTGTACAGTTGCTTCGAAATAGTCGCCGGCCTTTCTGGTGCATGTGGTGCATACAGCATTGCTAGTTTGAAGGAGCGCTGAATGGGAATCCGAGAACTTGTGCCCCTCGATCATCCCATTCACATCAACGGATAGCCTGATGGTTCTATCATCAATAACCGCCGAAGAAGTTGAGACGTGAACTTCTGATGCCCTTTCTTCGACTACAAGGTTGTCTCTGATTCTGAGTTCAGCAATCTCTTCATCACCCATTGCTGACCAGCGACCCTTTATTTCGTAAGAGTTACACTTAGCACATCGGTTCTGCTGAATTCTCTCAGGCATCTTTGATAACTGCGTCCGATCCCTAAGGCAGGATTCACACAATCTGTCCGAGGAAAGAGGGGGGTCTGCAGCGCAAATAATGCAAAATGCCCCTCCAGCCATGTAATTTCCCCGATGCTGCGCTTGGACTCCCCGTTAGAAGGCTTCCGAGGGAAAATGTGAGCCTATTCATCCTCCATGTGGGGACGAATTTCCTGGAGTTTTGATTCGAGTTGCCAATAAGTCCGAAGCCTACCAATTGTGTACGTTACCAGCATCATAGAGAGGATGGCATAGGTTACAAATGCCTCAGTAATTCCGGTCAATTTGAGGCCTCCTCGTAAATCGAATTGTGGACTTCGTCAATTTCCTCAGAAAGACCTCTGATGGCTTCGTTGAGTAATGCTAATCCGACGAAGAGAAAGAAGAAAGAGGCAACCCCAAAGAAAAGAAGGAGTTTTATCTCGGGATCCAATCCAGTTTCCTCCGATTCAATCACAACAACTCCCGGATGAGAGGATTGCCAAAGTGTGGTGGCAAACGCGGTAATTGGTACTAAGATGAAGCCGAATAAACCCACGGCTGAAAGGCTATCCCTAGTGCCCTCCCCATCAGGTTGGCTCTTGATGGACATCACCAGGAATAGCGCCACCGCAGTTAGAAGTGCATAAGTGTTCAATCGGACATCGCCCCAGTCCCACGGAACGTCCCACTCGGCAGAAGCCCAAATTGGTCCTGATATCACTACCCCGGCACCAAAAAGCAGACCGAGCTCCGAGCCAACTACTACCATTCCCCAGCCTCTTTCGGAACGCCTACCATACCAAGAAAATGCACCAATAAATAACAGACAGAAAGAGAGGAACGATGCCCATGCAAAGGGAACGTGCCAATAGAGAATCCGATAAGCCTCCGGGGCATGCCACGCACCGGTAACCAATGGAGCCCAAAATAATCCCATAAGCGCGGTTGTAATGGCCCCGAGTAGTCCTATTACGGTGAAGGGAACAGCGACCGACCTGGAATCAATCATGAGCCTGCGACCGATTGGTTAGTCAAGAAATCTCTTCCTCAGTAGTCGGGAATCAGAACTGCAGCCAACCACACGAGGGCAGAAATGATGCTAGCAATCAAACATGTCATTATTGGCTCGTGGATAGATAGGCTGAATGACATCCCTCCATCAATTATCATGGCCAGTGCTTCAGTAAGTTCTAGGAACGGCCACACAAGTACCAAGAGCAACAAGGGAGCAGGGGCAGCACTGGATCGGGATAGGTCGGAGACGAGGAGATGTAGGGAGGTTGCTGCAACCGCCAGGTCTAGCATCGCAAGCGCCGGAAGCCATAACCACACTAGGACCTCAGAGTAGGTTTCTACCTCCACTGAACCAGCCAAAACTGCCCAAGATAGGTAGGCCAATGGAATTGGCAGTACCATCGATGCCCCTGAAATCGAGTAAGCCGGGCGGGCCATGGGTCCGACTACTGCATTCCACCATCTTCCGCAATCCGACTCCGAAAGCCTGCCAATAATTGCTGGAGAAGCAACCGCGGTGATGAATGAGGGAGCTAGTACTAACGCAGCAAGAAGTCGGCTATCATGAGAATTTACGTCAAGCTCACCAACTAGTGCATAGGCTAGAAGCAAGGCGACTATTGCAGGAGTGGCCTTGCCGACTGTGTCAATTGGGTTTCTGTATTCGGTACGAAGGGCCCACTTAACAAGGGAGAGTGTTGGATTTGGTTCATGGAAATCGGAAATTGCAGGGATCTGGCTGGGAGCTGAGTTCGCATCACCCGGTTTTTCCGTAATATTACCATCGGAAATTGTTACTATGCGATCTGCACAATCAATGACTTCCTTGTCATGCGTGGCAATTACAATTCCATGGCCCCTCATGGCAAGGGCCCTTAGCCACCCCTTCAGGAGTTCCTTTGCCGCTTCATCTAGTCCTTCTGATGGTTCATCTAGCAGCGTCACCAGCGGTAAATCGCTGAGTGCTGCTGGAGCTAGCCCACAAAGCAAAGAGAGCCGCCGGCTTAGCCCCCCGGAAAGATGGGCTATCCTATCCCCAGAGAAATTTGAGAGACCCCATTGTTCGAGAGTCTCAGAGGCTTGTTTGTAGTGAAATTCCGAACCAGCTACTTCGAGGGCGGAAGAGAAGCGCTCTATGACCGTTTCATCCCCACACATGCCATCTTTCTGAAGAGTAAGGCCCATTGGAGGAGGGTGGTTTCTCCGTCCTTCGAAGTCTCTGACCGTTACTGATTCGCCATCACGGCCTCTCCAGAAAATGCTACCTTTCCGTAGTGGAATAATCCCTGCAAAAGCCTCGATCAAGGTGGTCTTTCCGGAGCCGTTCTTGCCAACTAGTGCCACAATCTGGCCTTCCTGAATTGATAGTGAAACTGACTCCAGAACTCTCTTTGTACCCCTATGGACGACTAGTTCGGAAGCCTCGGCCAACGGGGGCAGTCCCATGCGAGTGCGGTAATGTTCCTTCGTATAGTGGTTCCATCAAACGAAGACCTCTTGTGTTCGGGTCATGAGGGAGTGATATGGCGTCGATTTCGATTGACGATGACGTGACTTGGAGCAGCCTCGAATCCAGCGATTACATTGTAGTGCTTGTGTTGATTGCTGTTGCTTTGTGGCCTTACGTTTCGGCAATTCGTTACAAGACTAGCATTTCACTGGCCACTGTTCTATCGCTGCTATTGGTGATGTTTACCCAGTTCGCAATTGAAACCTTCGAGATTGGTTTCTATCCTGTTCACCTTTTCAGCCTGATTCCAGCAATTTTTACTGATCCATCTACTTCTGGGGATTTGTTCCATTTCCACAGATTTGTTACAGCTGCTTGGTTACACGCGGATTTCGTCCATGTTTTGGGAAATGTGCTTGTTATCGCACTGGCCGGGGTCCCCCTGGAGCAGAGAATGGGTCCGAAGAGATGGTTCGCAGTCTATCTAATTGGACTGCTTGGGGGTAATCTTGCATGGATTGGTTCTCATCCCGATTCTTCTGTGCCGGCAATAGGTGCAAGCGGGGCTGCTTTCGGAATTCTTGGTGCTTACATGGCTTGCTGGCCTGAAGACAAGATTGAGTTCCCCCTTCTTTTCCTCATTCGTGCTTGGCCGGTTTGGCTGATTGCGTTCTTCAGACTCGGCCTTGAAGTATTCCAGATTTACTCGATTCAATCGGGAACGGCAGGTGAGAGCAATGTGGCGCACATGGCTCACGTTGGGGGATTCTTCATTGCATACCTAGTTGCTCGACCGATTGCCAAAGGAGGCCCTAGCGAATTGTTCGAAGGTGCGACTATCGCGGGAGGATTCTCCCAATCGTCTTCAATCAGGAGACGGGCCAAGGAGAGCATGGGGGGACTAGAAAGCGATCCATGGGAGCGGGCCGACAAGCCCCTACAGGGCCGAGCAGCGAGAATTTTGGTTAAGCTTAGAGCGGAGGGTGACGAATTGGAGACACGTAGGGCATGGCTAGAGGAACTAGCAGAAAACACCGTTTGTCCGATTTGCAATGGTGAGATTATAGCAATTGTTGAGAATGAGTCCTGCACACTCAGATGCGGGATTTCGCCGGCACACATCGAGTGGCCATAACGTCCCAATCATCAAACTAGGATAGGTTGGTGTTATACCGTCCCCTACATTGGCTCTCTACGAGAGCCATGCCAAAAAGGCTAGGTGCAATGTTGCCAATTCTTGCCGCCATGATGGTGCTGGTGCTAGACATTTCAACAGGAGTAGCTACAGGCAATTTCGTATCGGATTCAAATGAAGAGGTTGTCGAGGAAGATGAAATCTCGTCCATTCCACCATTAATTTGTGGGGAAGAAAACTGTCCTGAGAAAGACCGTAGTCCTATTTTTACGCCCCTAGACGCTCTACCCCCAACCATGGAATTCAATTGGTGGGAGGGGTTTTGGTCCGACTCTGACTCCAACGGCATGGACGATAGGTTACAGCTAATCCTGGCCGACCAGAGGGAATCGGTTTCCAAAACGTCAATCTTGGGAGAGGATGGTAAGCAGACAGTAGCCATTATCGTACACTTTGCATGGCACCCCAGCCCTTCGGATGCTCAATCACTTAGGGGTGTTATCGAAGCCCATGGATGGGAGGATGATAGCTCGTGGTTCATGGTGATGGATCATTTGGATGCCATTGTCCTTGACCATGTCCCCGTTAGCTCACTAGTGGATATCTGGAGCATAGAAGGGGTCGTTCTAATCGAAGAACAGAATGTCATAGTCCCCTACTTGGACAAGGCGACGAGAGGTTCCAAGGTTCGGCCTTCGGATGTTTACAGCGAGACGATTAGGGGTTTAGGGTACCATGGTTCTGGAATTGTTATCGCAATTCTAGACACAGGAGTGGATAATGAGCATTTCTCACTTGATGATTTCTCGGATAACAACAATGACAATGAGAATGAACCCGATGATATTGGGGATCCAAAGTGGGTAGCGGGATGCGACTCTACCGGAGTGGGGCAATCTGGGTGTTCGGAGGAAGACCCGGATGATGGAGATGGGCATGGGACGCATGTAGCAGGAATAGCACTTGGGACTGGCGACTCTTCAAGGGTGGTGCAGGGATACGCTCCCGGTTCATACCTAGTAGACGTCAAGGTGATGGAAGACTACGGGGGGGGAAATTCCCAGTCAATTTTGGCCGGCCTTCAGTGGGTGATAAACAACAAGGATACTGATTGGGGGAACAACGAGTCGAGCAGAGGGATTGAAATTGTCTCAATGTCGTTCGGAAGAGCCAGCACCGGTGCCTCTGACAACAACGAAGATGGTTCTTCTGCTGAGGCTAACCTAGTGAATCAAGCCTCCGAGAGTGGCCTAGTTTGCATCGCAGCAATAGGAAACGATGGCGCTAACAATGTCAACTCGGTGGGTTCCGCTGATACGGCGATTACCGTTGGGTGGCTGGACGACAAGAACACGATTGACAGGGAGGATGATCATATTTCCTCCAGTTCGAACTACGGACCGAGGCAAGACGATGACGACGGGGACACGTACGATGAGCTGAAGCCTTGGGTTGTCGCACCAGGTTCAAATATCAATTCGGCCAAGCACGCGGAGTCCTCGGGAATCATCCCCGGATCTGAGGTCAATCGGGCCAAGGACGACTACGTGCAGAAATCCGGTTCGAGCATGTCGACGCCAGCAGTAGCTGGACTAGTGGCTATTATGATGGAGATCGGGGAGTCCAGAAAGATGGACTTCATGGATTCAGAGGACGAGGGTAGGAGTGAAGCGATCAGGGGATTCCTGATGGCTGGATCGGAGTTCCGTTCCAGCTGGTCGACCGATGAGACTTACCAGGGTCATTCATGGAACGAAAAATACGGATTCGGGATCATTGATGGTGCAATGGTAGCAAGTGAGATGTTCGGGGGTGGTGGCGGTGGTGGAGAGACAAACCAGAGTCTGGGGCCAGGGAGCCCCCAACAGGGCCACTGGGTAGAAATTGAAAGTCCCGCGGCTTACTCTTGGCTGGTCGAGGGAGAGTCCTACAACCTCCGTGGTCACATTGACGAGGATGGGGAGGACAATGGGACGATCGAGGAGGTTGTTGTCAGGGTACAGATGAAGTACAGAGAAGAGCGCAACAAGCCAATAACGACTTCGACTATTGTGGATTGGACGAATCCGATAGGGATAGTCAATTGGACTGTCCCATTCTCAGTGCCAGAGTTGCCAGAGGACTATAGCGAAGTATTCGTATTTGGCGAAGTTGCTGCAATGAACGAAATTGGCAGGTGGAGCAACACAACAGAGTATAAATTCCCTGTGGGAAGGGTAAACCTCACTCTCATCTCACCTAGCGGTCTTGCGGAGGTATCCGGGTCAGTAGATGTCAGGGGCCAGTTTCAATCAATACACAACGCCACCATCCAATGGAGACTGGATAGCGAGGATTGGGAAGTTGGCTCCTTTTACACTGACGGGACCTGGGACGAATACGGAGAGCCTCACTCAGGTGACGGTGGCACATTCGCAACGGACCACACCTATTGCGCACATATGTTCAGAGACGGGGGGAGTAGCAATTGCGTAGAGGGGGATTATGGATGGACAGACTGGAGTTTCAACTGGGACACGACTCATTTCAAGGACGATGAATACAGGTTGGCCGTCAGGCTAGTGAGTGCTACAGGTGTAACTTCTGAGGAGATTCGCAGATTCGTGGTAGTTGACAACGTTCCCCCATCCCCAGACCTTCAGTTCGTTAGCAGTTCCATCTCGGTTCAAGAATTCGGAATTCCGATGAAGGAGGCATATGTGAACACCTTCCTCGAAGTCAGGGCCACTATGCGCAATACTGGTGACAAGGCTGCTACCGAAGTAGGAGTTATCCTAGAAGAAGACGGTGAGAGGAGGGACGAGTATGTCATTCAAAACATCGATACCGGGGAATACGTAGAGGTAGTGCTCTATTGGAACCCCGCGAATGAGGGCGAATCCCAGATTGAGGTAATTATTGACCCTCTAAACACGATTATGGAGTTAGATGACAACAACAACAGACTCCTGGGCACTTTCCCGGTCTTGGCTAGACCTCCGGGTGTTGACTTGGCAATCAGGAACGGGGCCATCTCAACGAGCCCTTCAATTCCGCGTCCTCTTGAGCAGGCTGTCATCGAGGCCAGGGTTGACAATCTTGGTTCGACTGATGCTATGGGGGTCCTTGGAATCCTAGAAGAGAAAACGGCTAGGGGCTGGGAGCAGATTGGGAACGCCAGCACCCCATTTGTTCTGGGAGGCTCTCACTCGACTCTCTCATTCATGTATGTCCCAAATGAAACGGCTGGACCGAAAGAGATGCGTATCAGCGTGATTGTAGAAGAGGGCAGCGATCTCGATTGGTCGAACAATTTACTCACTAAGACAATACTAGTGGATAGCTCAACACTGATGGGTCCCCGTTCAGCAGAGCTCAATCCCGGGGAAACCCCTGTCGAGATCATCAGCATTGACGAAGAAGAAGGAGACATTGTGATCAGTGAGAAGGACGGCGTGTTGTACCTATACAGACTGACTCCGACGAAGTCGCTAATCCCATGTACTAACGTGATGGAAGATCGATGGTCGGGGGATGTTGCAGTTTTCGGGACCGAAGATGGTTTTGCCCATCTATTGTGGACTCGGAGATATCTGGATTCAAATGGTTTCCTAATGCAAACTGTCAGCTATTCCACTATTGACTCAACCTGCAAGATGGCCCCAATACAGGACTTGCTTAGTGGAATTCCGTTAACAGATGGGAAGTATTGGGGACTCGATATTGATGTTATCGACACGGAGATTCTCGTAGCCGGATACCATAGGGACCTGTTCACGGGAGGTTCGATGGGAGATGTCACAAACATCTTCACACTGTATGCGGATGCTCCTATTGCTTCATCGGATTGGATACTAAATCCGAGTATAATTTCCGAAATTGACCTCCCCTCATCTTCTTCTGACCCCCTCGCGATAGAATTTGGGCACGAACAAGCACACCTCCTGTACCAAACCATTCGAAACGACTCCACTGGAATTGAGAGGCTTGGGCTTTGGTACTCCCATGGACAACTGTCACAATCTGAATGGACTTACAGGAAATCTGTTGGGGACGAGGCCTCATTGCCACATTTGGCCGTCATCATAGAAGATGAGGAAGACCAGATTATCTCAATCTGGAGAGAAGGGGAGCCTCAGGAATCGGAGCTAGTATCAATGGTTACTAATTCAAAATTCCAAGTACTGAGGGAGATGGAAAACAGAGTTCCTGCAAGAGGAATGACTGGGGTGGAAATCCTAGATACTGCTAATGGGTTGCAGGTTATTTTTGATCGTGTTGGGCCTTATGGGCCGCAGATAGAATTTGGAAAGGTCGGATATGAAGAAGGCTGGATTGGACTCTCGGACGCATTAGCAATAGGGCTTTTTGGGATGGCAGACAGATCTCCTGAACTGGGAGAGAGCATGATTGTAGTTTCGACCTCAAGCGGATGGCAGATTCGTTCGCTTATTGATGACGAGAGTGATATCAGGAACGATGACTTCGTTGAACGATTAAGGACTTCCCTGGGACTAGATCAAGAACAATTCGAAGTCCTGCTTATACTCGTTGCGTTGGCGGTATTAATCCTTGGAGGGGTTACTTTGGTCACGCTCTCGGCCCAAGGAATTAGGTGGGTCAGCAGGAGTAGGCGAATCGACAGTGAGACTGAAGTCCTAATGGAAGAAGACATAGTAGACGTAGTCGAGGAAGCAGACATTGCCGTTGACTCACGTGTCGTTGAGCTTATTGAGACTGAGGAGGGGGAAGTATCTGGAGCGACCGGGAGGAAGGCTCGAAGAGAAATGCGGGCCGATGGTGGCGAAGAATCGAGCGCAGATGCAGAAGACGTCGGGGGCGAATCAAAGCCCCTCGCGCCAACATTGCCGTTAGAGATGACGGCCAGTGGCGAGGAGATTGGCAGTAGCATGGCCATATGCACTGGATGTGGCGGAAGGTTTGCAGTAGAAATTGGAGTTTCTTCGACGAAATGCCCTGTGTGTGGGGAAAAGGTAAACCTCTGAGGAATTGGATGGTTTCGGTGCTTCTAGCGACGGCTTCACCGAGGCGTAGAGAATGGCTTTCTTTGAGACTGAGGGGGACCGGGATAATTCTTGACTTCAGTGAGACAGAAGGTGAAGAGCCTATGCCAGAGGTGGGAATTGAAGTCAGCAAGCAAGCAGAGGTTGCGTGCCTCCACAAAGCCAAAACCATGATCAGGGAATTGGGCGGATTCACGTGGCATTCGAGCATTGTCGTTTCAGATACCCTAGTCGAAGACCCTGACGACCCGGTTGTCCCCATGGGAAAACCCAGTGACCATCTAGTGGCCACTGCCATGCTAATGCGGCTTTCGGATAGGAGGCATAGAGTTTGGTCTTCAACTGCGTTGGCCTACCCGCCCGGGGGTTCTGGTTCCATGGAAATAATAGATGGGTGGACTGCAGATATTTGGACTGAGTTCTCCATTGCAGAGTTCGAAGGCATGGGTGAAGGAGAATTGGCCGAACTGATAGAAAGTGGTTCTTGGGTCGGGAAGGCCGGGGGTTATGACATGGCAGGAGATGCCAGTAGATTTCTCAATCTAGTGGAAGGGGAAGAAGTAACGGTTCTGGGATTTGCACCCAATGCGATTCGTCACCTTATCGCTTCGTTCGCCTAGACGAATGTCACGCCGCCAAATTTCAGGACAAAATCTCGTTGAATGTCATCAAACCATTCCAGCATTTCTGATGTAAAGCGAATGGATGACACCTCGATATCCACAAGCAAGTCATCCTGAATTCCCTTCAGAGTTCCTGGTGCTGCGCCACAAGAGACGCAAGCTCCGTCGAGGTCCAATACCAATGAGAGGGCCCGACGACCACCCGGAAATTCTTCCACCTCTCCTTGGGAAACAACAAGCGCCCCCCCATGCCCATCTAGAGCAGCTCTGACTGGCCCGAGCCTGGCCATCAATGCAGGGATGAGGGATTCATCATTGTTCTCAAATAAATCGATCAGGGAAAGTGATTGCAAACGGGAAATCTCAGAGGGTTCAGTTTTCTCAAGAACAATTCTCTGGGATTCCTTTTTTATCAAATCTTCAATCTGATCCTGATACATTTCCTCAAGACTGGCACGAAAGCCGGCTTCCTCGTTCAAGTCCCCCTCCACGTACATGCGTAAAGGGAGACTGATATAGGATGAGCGGGAAGATTGGTCAGATTCAAAAGCCGAGCAAAACTCCAGGGACTTGTCGATATGTCCGAAATAGCCCCACTTCTGGAAATTTCCTCTCTTCATGCGGGGATAGGTGGCAATAAAATAATCAAGGGAATCGACATGAAGATTGGAACTGGGGAGATTCATGCCATCATGGGCAGAAATGGAAGTGGCAAGACCACTACTGCCAATGTGATAATGGGGCATCCAGATTACGAAGTAGAAAGTGGAGATGTCCGTCTTCAGGGAGAAGATTTGCTTGAGATGAAGCCTTGGGAGAGGGCCAGAGCAGGTGTTTTCCTATCTTTCCAGTATCCTCAGTCAGTCCCTGGACTACAGGTTGGGAACTTTCTGCGGAAATCGGTTTCTAGCATCAGAGGGGATGAGGAGGCTAAGGGCCCAGAGTTCCGGGCGACCCTAAAAGAAGCAATGAGGTCCCTAGATATCCCAAGAGAGTTCCTGTCTAGGTATGTCAATGATGGATTCAGCGGGGGTGAAAAGAAAAGGTTTGAAATTCTGCAACTGATGCTTTTGAAACCGAAACTAGCCGTACTCGATGAAACAGACAGTGGCTTGGATATTGATGGAATTAGAACTGTAGCAGAGGGAGTTAACGCAACCATCAGAGGTTCAAATTCGGGGGCACTGATTATCACGCACTATTCCAGAATCCTAGAACATGTCAAACCCGATATGATTCATGTAATGATGGATGGAAGAATTGTGGCTTCGGGTGGACCTGAGCTAGCCACAAAGCTTGAAGAGCAGGGATACGAGTGGTTGCAGGAGGAATGAGGTTCATGGTTGAGAATACAGACGCCAGGGAAGCAGTAGGGGACTACAAAGCTGGCTGGCACGATCCTGAAAACTCGACGATTAGATTTGACTTCGGACTATCGGAAGAAGTGGTTAGGGAGATATCTAGCCTGAAGGATGAGCCAGATTGGATGACAGAAACCAGAGTGAAAGCTTTTCGACACTTCATGGAAAGACCTATGCCAACCTGGGGAAATACTTCGGAACTAGGAGAGATTGACTTCGACAAAATATGCTACTTCCTACGTTCGTCGGATTCAACCAAGAACGAATGGGACGATGTCCCAGAGGACATTAGGAACACATTCGACAGATTAGGAATTCCAGAAGCTGAGCAGAAATGGCTCTCTGGTGTGACAGCGCAGTATGAATCCGAAGCAGTGTATCACAGTATAAGAGAAGATTTGGAGAAGCAAGGGGTGATTTTCCTGGACATGGATAGGGGATTGAGGGAGCATCCGGAAATCGTGAAGAAGTGGTTCTGTTCTGTCGTACCTCTTACGGACAACAAATTCGCTGCTCTAAATACGGCAGTTTGGTCGGGAGGTTCTTTTATCTATGTACCCAAAGGAGTTCACGTTGAGATGCCGGTTCAGGCATACTTCAGAATAAATGCAAAGAATATGGGGCAGTTTGAAAGGACTCTAATAATCGCTGATGAGGGCAGCAGCATTCACTATGTTGAAGGGTGCACTGCGCCAACATATTCGACCGATTCGCTACATTCAGCTGTAGTCGAGTTGATTGCCCTCCCGGGTTCCCATATCAGATACTCAACGATTCAAAATTGGAGTTCAAACGTTTACAATCTAGTCACAAAGAGGGGAATTGCCCATGAGAACTCGAAGATTGAGTGGGTGGATGGAAACATCGGAAGCAAATTGACAATGAAGTATCCCGCTGTTATCCTAAAGGGAGAGGGGAGCCATGCTGAAGTAATTTCAGTGGCATATTCAGGAGCAGGGCAACATCAAGATGCTGGGGCTAAGATCCATCATTTGGCGTCAAATACCACTAGTAAAATTCTCTCCAAGAGCATTAGCAAAAATGGGGGAAGGGGGTCGTACAGAGGAATTGTGACTGTTTCGCCGAAAGCTGAAAATTGCAGGCTAAACGTAGTCTGTGATGCACTGATACTTGACGAAAACAGTCGATCAGATACGTACCCTACAATGGAAGTAGCTAACCCCACGGCAAGGTGCGAACATGAAGCCAGTGTTTCGAAGGTTAGTGATGAGCAATTATTCTACCTCATGAGCAGGGGTCACCCTGAAGAAGAGGCATTGGCAATGATTGTGAATGGTTTCTTTGAGCCATTCACTAGGGAGCTCCCAATGGAGTACGCAGTCGAATTGAACCAGCTTATGGCACTGGAGATGGAAGGAAGCATCGGCTAGGTGATGTTGTGGATGCGAAATCCAATTACCTGGCCTTGGAACCGCCAGATAGATCGAGCCATTTGTGGAGATACACACCTTGGAAGAGAGTGCACCCTACCGGTAAGGTAGAGGAGGTTCCCGATCTTGAAAACCCCACCCTTCGCCTAGGGATGCTGGATTCGGAGGATTTGCCTAGTGGGATCAGAATTGTCAAAGGCTTGTCCGAAAGTTCGGAACTACCAATAATGGACAAGGTGACTCGAAATTTCCTAGCGGCGGCGTCTAGCGAATCTCAGTACACATTGGAAATCGACAGGAATTTCTCTTCTGAAATCCCAGTATTATTGGAAATAGAGGTGGGAAACAGGCCATCTGTCCTACATATCTGCCTAAATGTTGGGAAGCATGCGAACCTTGAGTTGGTCACCAAGTTAGTTGGCTCTTCTGAGTGGTTCGGATTAATGCGGTCGGGTTATGTAGGCCATGGAGCAATGATTAACGATGTGTTTGTGAGTCTAATGGACAGTGGGACAGTCCTCCGTTCGGACTCTATTGCAATAGGAAGGGATGCACAAGTCAAAGCGGGTACCATTTCCTCTGGTTCGGAAAGAACAAAGGCTGACTTACGTTACAGGTTGGGGGAAAATGGGGGCAATCTGAAGGTACTGGGTTCAGTAATGTCGGCCCACAAGATGCATCTGGATCATCACATCGAGATACAACATGACGCTCCAGAGACATTCAGTAGGCTTTCATGGCACTCAGCTTGTGGAGGAGCTAGCAGGACGGTCGGTACTGGGATGCTGCGAGTGGCAGAGGGATCAAAGGGGGCAGATGCAGCTCAGATTTTCCACAACCTATTGCTTTCGGAGAGAGCGGAGGCCGACTCTATTCCAGAACTTGAGGTGATGGAGAACGAGGTCGTTGGATGTGGTCATGGAACTGCAAACGGCCCGATTGATGAAGACCAGCTATTCTACCTTGAGTCTAGGGGTTTTGATAGGAAGGAAGCGAGAGCCGCGCTAATTGCAGCATTCCTTAATGCGCCGCTTTCAGAGATGGGGAGCAATTTCCTGCATAACTGGCTGATAGGTATTCTAACTAATGAGCTTGATGATCTAGAGTCTGTCAATTAGCATAGAGGTGCCCCTATAACGGGGAAATGTATGGCAGCATTAGATGGGCAGGGAACAGTTGCACAAGAATGGCCTCTCTGAGCGTCTAAGGGAATCCAAGATTTCCAGAACACTGGGAGGAATTTCTGCTGGTTTCATCATATTGTGCTTCATCGCCCCTGCCACACTACCCGAAGGATTCGTGCCCGAACTATCGGGCAGGGCAAACGCCATTGACTACGCATATCATGACAGCTGGGGAAACCAGGACCGGGGGGAGGATGGCAGAGTTGGGCATAACCAATCTCTGCATGGGGGCACATTTGCATGGACTGAGCTGAATCCCTTTTTTGCTCTGGCATATGGATTTGGGGATATCAATTGTCATCAGAAACATGAACGTTCGTGGGAAATAAACCATAACCAGATTCCCTTATGTGCGAGGGACGTGGGGATTTTCCTTGGTTTTACAATAGGATGTTTGATTTTCGGGATTAGAGGATACAACAGGTGGACCGTTAGGGATACCTTTCTCTCAATCCTACCGGATGAATCAACATCATCACTGTATGAAAAGGATAGGCGTTTGATTGCGGTATTGGCGATTATGGGACTAGGATTGATTCCCATGGGAATTGACGGGTTCACTCAGCTTCTTCTTTCATCCTACGAATCTAACAATCCACTACGTCTTGTTACCGGAACTGTCGCGGGAATAGTGGGGGGTTGGTGGTTCTGCTCTGCATTTTCTGCAAGACCCAAATACTTCCAAGGCCCGAACAATGTGATACTCCCCGCAGATGCCAAACTTGTTACAAAATGAAATGAGTTACTTTCCGTTCCACCAGTCAACTAGAGATTCCCTATTTTCTGGAGGCGTTTTACAATCCCTTCCCCCTCCGAGGATTGAGAGTCTGGCTAGAGAATCGTGAATCGCAGATTCAAATCTTCCTGATTTTACAAGCTGACCCAAGCAAAATCGCAAATGTGTATTTGGATTGGAGACCTGCCATTTCCTAATGGCGCTCCTGAATGGCCAAATTGCTAGGACCATCCGTCCAAAGGAGAAATATTCCTCCTTCAGTTGTGAACGAGGTGCCTCCCGACCAATCAATGATTTGTGTTGGGATATCCAACCAGAATGTCCCTTTAGGAACTTGATTATTCTCTGGGTATGCCTCTCAGAGACGCACCTTACGGGACCCATGGATGACCTAAGAGCTGAGACGTCTGCAGCGTGAACTAATGACAAAGTTCCACAAATCGATGAAACTGAGTGATTTAGGATATTCTTTGGCATGGAAATTAGTTCGTCTTCAGAAGCAGATGATAAAACCGTTTCATGGTGTTCCTGGGCCCTCTTCAAAATCTTCCAAGGAGGAGTTCCATCTAACCAACCTGTCTTACTTTTCGTTGGTTCTATTCCAAGGCCAGAAAGAGTAGATTGGCCACTAGACGACTGCACCATCGAACGAATTTGAAATTGATCTACGGCTTCCTTGTCTACATTTATCGGAGTGGGCCTTTTGTGAAGGAAGGCCCGGATTCCATTAGTGAGGGCCCGACGTAGTTGCTGTTCCGAGCCCTCATTGGAGATTGGCCCCAATATGGCCCCCATATCAAATGGGACTGGCATCTCCACCTCTCCCGAAAGTAGCTTTGTGTAGCCGCCTCTAATCCGAATTTGGAGATTTGTCGTTTCGAAGTACTCGGATTTGTTTGAAGCGCCTCGCAATGTCTCACTGCTTATCCTATTCATTGCTACCTCTGGATCACAATCGACCCAGATGCACAAATCTGGAATTAGGGCTGCAGAATTCATGTGGGAAACTCGTTCGACGCCAATACCCCCAACTATTCCCTGGTAGACCAAGGAAGAGTGGATGTTCCTCTCACTAACTACTGCCTTTCCTTCTAATAGTCGTGGCAGTATCCAGCCGTGCGAATGGTCCAGTCTGTCGGCCGCGAAAAGTCCTGCTTCTTGTTCAGGGAACATGGCCTTCTTCCTTACGGAATCGATTGCGAGTCTTCCAAGGGCATGATCTCTGCGGGGCTCCCCCGTGATTTCGACGGCAGAGAAAGAAAACTCCCTATCTAGAATTTCGGAGACGATCTTGGTAGCTAACCCCTTCCCGCTACCATCCCCTCCTTCTACTGAGAAAAGATACATGGGGCACCTCTGGAAGCCTATTCCGGTCCTCCCGAAAACTGTTCCTTAGTTAGAGTCACGAGCCCCATCCCAATCAGAATCAGAAGAGGGCCCACAAAAATCATCCCCCTACTCCAAAGTCCAAGGAATGCGAACCACCAGGACCTACGGTAGCTGTTTCCTCTGTATGCCTCAACACCCCCGTAAAAACCAGCAAGAGCAAAGAAGATTGTAAGCAATGCAATAGCAGTTGCCAGTTTTACAGCGTCACCGAGATGGCTCTCTCCCCTCAAATCGATGACCTGTTCTCCATTGCCCGGAGTCAGCGTAACTGAAATCTGGGCATTATCACCCGGAACAAGGTAAATCTTTGTTGTATTGTTTCCCGGATGAGTGACGGATAAAATTGCGGGGTCCCTAAGAACATCGGGAATGGAAAATCTGCCATTTGAATCCGTGAAAGTCTCCCGGCCAGTAATTGTGCCGTCCTCCCATAGTAGTCTGATTTTTACTCCCTCGACGGGCTCGCCTCCGGAATTATTGTCAATCAAAGCCGAATTGACGGTCCCGGTAATATCGGCATACTCGGCTGTTGAGTCAAGGCTTCCAGAAAGTATCTCACCGGGATCTGCGGAAATCAGGAAAATTCCCAATTGGGCTCCCAATATGCTTCCTATCATGATCAAGATTGCCCCTGCAATCCTGGTAGACTTCTCGTGGGAGAGGTCTTCGAAGAAGTAGTCCAGGTCTATTCCCGTTGGGCTATCGTCATCAGTCACCATTTCCCTCACCTATAGGGGGGTCCTTGAAGTTGGGCATCTTTCGATGAATTAGCGCAGCTAGCAATACTATCAGAAGAAATGCGAACGCTTGCCAATACTCAGAAAGTTCGGCTTTGTATCCAATATTCCCAACATTTTCAGAATCCGGACTTGAAACTTGGGGATCAATACTGACCAAGTACATCTCAGTCCAGTTCTTACCGGTAATCCAGAATCCTTCTCTAGATCTGTCATAAGCAATCCCATTTAGGACCTCGTTTGTAGTTTCTCCTTGATTTTCTGATAGGAAGGAGGCCGATGCGAAGAACGCGACATCCCCAGAAGAAGAGTTGATCGCCAGAATAACATCTTGGAGCCAGACGTTAGCATAGATCAGCCCATCTACGCATTCTAGCTCATTGAGCCAACTAACCGGGTTTCCGTCCCAAGTCACAGAAATTCTATGGGATACCTCAAAGGAATCGGGATCGCGGAAGGCCAATTCAGAGGTCCCGTTGGACATGACTAGGTATTCGCCATCAAAGCAAAGCCCCCAACCTTCCCCCTCAAAACTCAGACTTCCCGTTTCTGAGAGATCCCCTGAGTCGAATACTAATGCAATCTCACTACGCCAAGTCAGCATAATCACTGATTCGCCCACTATGGTGAGTCCTTCACCGAAGAAGGATTCGTTGATTGTAGTCTCATCTATTACTCGTCCATCGTACGGATCTACCTTCCTCAAACCTGAATGCCCATAAAGTCCTGTACTTTCTACGAGTGAGCCGTTGTGAAGCTCCAATCCTTGAGTGAATGCCTCGGAATCATGGGGGATTGTTTCAATGACAGAAATGTTGCGTTCTTCGGTAGAACCGTCGTATTGAGAAGCCCCGGATGAGATTGTGAAGACCAACAATAACAGTATTGCCGCATAGGTACTGGGGCCGGCTCGTCTTCGCATGTACGAACGATGCTCCATCGATGTTAAAATACGTATTCGGATGGATTACAATAGATACCCAAACGGAGTGTTTGCGATGGAAGATGAGTTGGCAATTGGACAAGCATCAGCAGCCTTGGTAATTGCAATTACCATTCTTTCGGGCCTAATAGCCCCCATGGCATCATCCGAGCCAGTTGGGAATGGGGGGGACGAGGATCGAATGGCTGAATTGCTGTCTAATTTCGACCCCGGTACTGATGGAAAATCATACCTTATGAGTGAAGGGGCCCAGGACTTATTTTCGGCCACGACCTACCTCAAGAAGAAATGGGCTGAGGAGGGTTATCCGGGATTAGTACTTCCAATCGACAAAATGAACAAAAACTCGAGGGGAAGCCAGAGAAGTTGCGAGAATGCATGGGTACTGGGTGACTCCGATAACATCACAACCAGCGACGGAACGATTTCGGCGACGGTTGAAAGGACCTCCGCAAATGCAGCCGTTTTTGTTGAAGACGGGAAGATTGTTTCATCCACAACGTTGAATGATATCACTTCCACCTGGGAATCGATAATTTTTCCGACTGACACAAATTACTTTGGTGATGCGCCGGACTTAGACAATAATTGCCAAATTGAGATAGTCATCCACTCCATAGACGGGGTAGGCGGAACTGGGGGGTACTTCCAACCTGGACTATCCCCCGTCAGGGAGTCTCTTTTCATGGATATAGATGATTTAGGGAGTAGGAACTTCGTCCTCTCCCATGAGTTTGGTCACTTGATACACAATGCTTGGGATCCTTTCGAGTACCTATGGATTGTCGAGGGTGCCGCAGAAATGGCAGAGTACTTGTGCTTCGGAACGAACTCAGAGCTTGAATCGAATGCAAATTCCTGGACAGGGAGCAGCAACAGCAGCCTGAGGTGGTGGAATGAGAGGGGTTCCGATCATGGTTCTGGATTCCTTTTCTTAATGTACCTGGCCGACAAACTTGGAGGTGCGCCCTCGATTAGAAGTTTAATTTCCGATTCGTCAATAGGGGGCTCGGGAATAGAGAATCTTGCTAGAAACCCTGGTTCGGGGTCAACTCCCATAGGTGGAACAATGAGTGAGATATTCGCGAACTTCAGTGCTGCCGTGACCTTGGATAGTTCCCAGGGAGCATATGGTTTCTCGGACTTGGATTTGGAGGAGGACTGTACAGGAGGGGGATTCTGCAGGATCTCAGAAAGTGATTCTAACGATCAATGGGGAGAAGTCTGGCAGTCGTCCGGACACAGCATGGAAGGTTGGGGTCTCAGTTCATTTCGTTTCACACAAGGGACTGGGGAACCATTGAGTCTGATGGTTCAACCGGATCGATTCGGTTTTGAAGGAGTTTTGATGGTTAGAGAGGCGTCTTCTGGAACCTGGACAATGGACGAGTTGAGGATTGAACCATCTACTGGAATTGGAACAGGCTTAATACATGGTTTTGGAAACTCTACCTCCGAGGCTTGGCTATTGATCTGGTACAACTCAGGAGTGGATGATTGCGATTTTGATTTTGCTAATTGTGGCATTTTGCCAGGAGGGGCATACCCTACTGGCTCGTTTACCGTAAATGCCGGATTAGTTACGGAACCAGCGTCGGTTTCGATAGACTCGATTGAAGTATTCGATAGGGACGAAGATGGGCTTGGAGATAGTCTTGAAGTTTCGATTAGCGTATCTTCTAGTGCGTATTTCGAGACATTGGAAGTAGAGGTCGATGCACTCGTAAATAACACGGTGGTGGATTCAGAAACTTTCAGCCTATCTGCAAGCAATGACGAGGCCGTGTCCAGAACCATTTGGTTCACGCCCCAATTCTCGGCGGACGTATCTTTCGTGGTGAGGGTTAGGGACATCACAGGAGAGTTGCAAGATTTGGCACTATCTCTCCCCGGGGAGGTTTTCAACATGAAGCCGATTGGTTCTGGTTCAATCTCTACGAATTACACTGAGACATGGATACCAACGTACATTTTCGGAGGTGGTTTTGATCAGTGGGGATTTGGGCTATCTAATGGAAGTTTCAATCAAAATGAGACCCCGGCGTCATACATTTGGGGGCTTGGTGACGGTAATAGTTCCACTCTGAAAAACCCAATTCACTCCTATGTTGAAGAGGGCTCCTATGTCATCAGTCTAGTGATTGTTGACCAGGGGGGATTCTTCTCTGATATGCAGACTTGGAACCTATCGGTTAACGACTCATCCACGCCAATTCCGGAAATCTCGATAGGAGGGATTCCTATTCTAGAAGAAATCACAGTCAAAACGAACCAGAGAATCCAGTTTTCTTCCTTCGGAACGTCTGACAATGTCCCCATTGATAGGTTGTCATTCTCCTGGGACTGGGGTGATGGAACGATTGATTCGGGAGTTGGGCTTTTCGAAATAGGGCACGCATGGGTCGACGGGAATTCGAACGGAACCATGTATTCGGTGGTTCTTGGGGTAAGTGACGGGACTCAGTCGTCAGAGGAGACAGTTCTTGTCCGAGTGATGAATCGAGCGCCGAGACTAGTGCTTACAGAGAGTCTCCAAACCTATGCATTGACACCACTAAGCATACCTGATGTTTTCACTGATGACGATGGCATATTAGTTGAGCACAGGTGGACTTTCGATGAGGGAGTGAACCTAGGCGGTGGTTCGTTATCTCTGGCCTCAGAATTTAGGGATAGCGAATCGTTCCTCCAAAATCCAATCATAGCGTGGAGGGAGCCGGGCCTGAAAAACATCACACTAGAGGTCACAGATGATGATGGCAATTCAACAATCGCCATCTTGCAGGTGGAAGTCATGAATCAACGCCCTGTATCAATCTTCGATCGTCCTGATGATGGTGACGTCGATACAGCATACATTTTCAACAGCGCATCCTTTGACCCTGATGGTGACTCATCGTCGCTTGTCCACGTCTGGACAATTTCCGATATGGAAAACATGATTGAGAATGTGTCGTCAGTTAGTAGGACTTTCTCCAAACCCGGGCTTTACAGTGTCAGCCTAGTTGTGATTGATGAAAGAGGTCTCCAATCGGCACCCAAAACATACCTGTTTAGCATAGCAAACCCACTTCCTTTCCCGGTTCTCGAATTCAGCTGCCCTAGTGTTGATGGAACAATCATTGAAGAGATTCCGGGAGAGGGGGACCCAGTTTCTTGGCAAGTCCCTCACACTTCTTCGGGAGGGGCCTTCGTAGCGCCTGGTCACGTCATCAGATTCGATGGCAGTGCGAGCTATGATGCTGATCCCGAGTTCGAAGGGAAGAGCTCAATCCAGAGTAGCAGCCCTGACTGGAACGGAATCGGTTCCTGGATTTGGGACTTCGGAGATGCTAGCCCCTCGGAGACTGGCCCCATAGTTTGGCACAGCTATGAGAGGGCTGGTGAATACTTGGTGAGATTAACTGTAGTGGATGGTTTTGCAGAAGGAGAATCAAATACCACGGAAATGATGGTAATTGTTTCGCAGGCACCAACTATCGGCACAGTTGACCCTATTGGAATGGAATATGTAGTTGAAGGTGATTCGGTCATTCTATTGGAAAATGCCAGTGATCCTGACGAAGGTGTAGTCGAAGCTGCATGGATAGATGAAGACGCCCTCTTCGACAGTGATGACGATGGAAATCCAACAAATGACAGAGACAGGGAGCTAACAGGGGAGTTAATTTTCCAATGGGACCTCGATGTCTTTTCGGACTATGACTGTCTGACAATCAAGGGCTGCGATGGGAATACGAGGAACGATTGGATACAAGAGAACCAGACTTGGGGGAATCCGGGAGAAGTGCGAATTTCTATGGAAGTCTGCGATGGGGTTGGGGTATGTGCCTCTATGGACTATGTCGTTACTGTGCTGTCAATTCAGGATACTTCGTCTCCAAAAACCCTCTCGGACCTCACGCTAGAAGATTTGGTACCGGGGAAAGAAAGTGCCGTATTACTTGCTCTTGTATCCCTAGTAGCCATTCTTGGATGGATGATAATGAGGGAGAAAGACGAAGAAGAGCTAGATGCCAAGGGAATGGTCGAAAATTACGAGGTGGATGAGGTTCTGGTGGAGGGAGGGTTGCCAGGGATGGATCAACACTCTCCGCCACCGCAACCAACATATCTGACCTCTGATGAGAGGAGGGATAGAGAGTCTGGATACGTCCGGCCAATCAGAACGAGGCGGAAATAGTGAATTGGGGTTATGGAAAAGGTTTCATCTCTTCGGGCAAAATGGCTTTGCTAATGGTTTCGGCCCTATCAGTAGCATTCTCAGCGACCCCAGTGAGCTCCGCAACTAGCACTTGTGATGTGCCCCCAAGCAGTGACTGGTCCAATGATAGTCACCCTGGTGATTTTCTGAGTATTGATTCCGTTGGAGGGAATGGAGTACCGTACAGCGAAGAACAGGGAGATGCGGGACTCAGGCCACTGGAGAATGGCCTCAGCACCGAATGGTCCGATGGGGTTTGGTCGGGGTTCCCCGGAGTCGAGGTTAGCAATGGTAGTGCTACAATCATCAGCATGGTCCTCGTTCCCGGCTACAGTTACACATTCTGCGTTGATTTCAGCGGAAAGGGAGACATCTACCTGCTAACAGACTCTAACTTGGTGCAATACGAAATCGACTACGGTTGCAGGGGGGAATGGTTTGCAAATGGACGGGGAGAGTTTGACTATTGCAGCCTCGACCAGGGGGTTCCGGTGGAATGGAGGGATCTAGTAAACTGGATCCCATTCCGAGACTCGCACGCATACGAATCTGTCTCATATGAGGAGTTCTCAGTTGCAATAGACTCATCTGGACCATCCTGGTCCTTCGGCGGTCTGTTAGATGATTCAGAGTATCAGGTCTTCCACCTAGTACTTGATGGGTGGGACAACAGCAGACCCGGGGACGCAGGTGCGCATGGAGACATGAGCATCGAGGTATTGATTGACGTTGAAAGTCGCCAGACTCTTCCAAACTACACTGCGTATATCGTAATAGGGTCACTTCCTCTTTCCTGCATCATAATTCCAATGATTCTCCATGCAAGATACCACTCTTCGTTTGCAGAAGACGGGGATTCGGGGGAAGTCCGAGAAGTCCCGTTCCTCAAAGACGGGTAATTCAGGCGTATCCCAGTAGGCCCCATGCTGCCTTCAGATCGGTTGCATTGATCCTGCCTTGCTGTGCCAAGTGCCAACCTGATTCCGTAGTTGAGTAAACCAAGAACTGATTTAGGAGAGGGGCATGGATTCTAGACCAGTCCCCCCCAGGTCCAAGGCCCATGAGGGTTGTTTGGATTTCAGAATCCTTGAGCTCCCATGCAGCTTCGAATATCTTTAGGCCCTCTGTGCGGTTCTTCGTCGAGTAACATGCCTTGATTACTTCGCCGAGCTCTCTGTTATCATTTACATCCTGAACAATCACTGAGGGGGATGGGATTGAGTCGGAGGAGTGTATCGATGCAATCACCTTGGTTCCTTTGTTGATGAGGGCCATCAATTGCCCTCGCTTCTCGGAATGGATTGAGGTTTCCAAATCGATCCATTCGGGATTAAGAGAAATTGCGTGACGCAGGACGGTTAGTCTCTGCTCCTCATCGCCAGGGAAGAAACCCCCTTGGCCCTGTGACCTACAAGTAAAAATCAGGGGTATTTCTGTAGATTGCATTATGGTATTCAAATCTGATTCAAAGTCCACATCTTCGAATTCCAAGAAATTGATGGAGACCTCGGAATCAGAGTCTTCACGCTGAGTACCCTCATTTCCTTCGGCCTTCTGGGTTCTTTCCTCCCTGGTCCATAGCATATCAATCCTAACTTCAATCACGTCGGCCCCGTGTTCTACAGCCGATTCTGCATCTCGAGACATCTCTACTGCAGTTCTACCCCGGAGGGTAATACACACTAATGGCTGCCTCATTCGAAAATGCGACCGTAGTTGGCTGTTTAACCATGTCGAGTAGTGATGTTCCGGGATTATCTTGGTCCGGTGTAATTTGTGCAATAATTGGGCGATTGGAGAGGATACTCCCAGTAGGTTGAATAACCACGACATTATGAAAATAGTAATTGATTTTGAGGGTTCCCTTAGGGAACCCTCAACAGAGGCCCCCAAATGTCCCAAGATTATGATGCAGAAAGCATCCAAGTCCTAGAAGGTCTGGAGGCTGTAAGAAAGAGACCTGGGATGTACTTAGGGGACCCCCATGATGGTTCGGCCCTTCACCACTGTATTTGGGAAGTTGTCGATAACGCAGTAGATGAACATCTGGCAGGATACAACCCCACTGTTGAGGTTGACTTGGAAAAAGATGGTTCGATCACTGTGGTGGACCATGGAAGGGGGATTCCCGTTGACAAGCATCCTGAGGAGGGAGTGAGTGCTGCTGAGGTGATAATGACAAAACTCCATGCTGGGGGAAAGTTCGACAACGAGGCGTACAAGGTTGCCGGCGGACTGCATGGAGTTGGGGTGAGTGCGGTTAACGCGGTTTCCGAGAGGCTCTCAATGACAATATTCAGAGAAGGGAAAGAGTGGTTCCAGGAGTATGCCAAAGGTGAAAAGAAAGCTTCCCTAAAATCGACTGGGAAATCGGAAAAAACGGGAACTAGTATCAACTTCAAACCCGATCTTTCTATTTTCAGCGATGTCACTGAGTTCGATTTCGAGCAAATCAACACTAGGCTCCGGAGAACTGCATTCCTTAATGCGGGGTTGCAGATATTACTCCGTGACAACCGAGGGGATGACCCAGTAGAAATTGAACACAAGTACGAGGGAGGACTCCGGGAATACGTCCAATCCATGAACAAAAACAAGGAAGTAATCCACGAAGTAGTGGTGCACATCATTGGCTCGAAGCAAGGAGGCAAGGGAGAGGTGCACGTCGAGGTGGCATTACAATGGACCGATGCATACTCGGAATCGGTTCACTGCTTCACGAACATCATCCACAATACGGACGGGGGGACTCACCTATCTGGGCTGAAGAGTTCGCTGACTAGGACAATAAACTCCTATGCCCAATCACGGAAACTACTGAAAAACGTGACCAGTCTTTCTGGGGACGACATCAGAGAGGGTTTGTCTGCAGTCGTCTCAATTAAGCACCCAGACCCATCTTTCAACGCCCAAACAAAGTCCAAACTAGTTACTAGCGAAGTTGCTGGAATTGTTGAGCAAATTGTAAACGAAAGACTCGGCGAGTACTTTGAAGAGAATCCCGGAATCGCCAAGTCGATTGTTGAAAAGGCGGTTCTGGCTAGCAGAGCTAGGGAAGCTGCAAGGAAAGCACGGGACCTGACAAGGAGGAAAGGAGTCCTCGAAGGCGGGGGACTTCCTGGTCAGCTAGCGGACTGCCAATCAAAGGACCCAGCAGAGTGCGAGATATACATCGTGGAGGGGGAAAGCGCCGGTGGCTCTGCGAAGATGGGCCGGGACAGGAGGACTCAGGCTATTCTCCCATTGAGAGGTAAAATCCTCAACGTGGAGAGACAGCAAAGGAATCTGACCAAGGTTTTCTCTAACGAACAGATCCAGAGAATGATCAGGGCGCTTGGAGCAGGTGTGGGCAACGAAGAGGAGGACGAGGGGGCCTTCGACCCGGAAAAGCTGCGCTATGGAAAAATCATCATCATGACTGATGCGGACATAGACGGTGCACACATCAGAACTCTGATTTTGACATTCATGTGGCGTTTCATGCGTCGAGCAATAATCAATGGTAATGTCTTCATTGCTGCACCCCCACTTTTCTCCATCTCCAGAGGGAAGCATATCGAGTGGGTCCATAGCGAGAAGGACCGAGATGCGGCCATAAGAAGATTGCAGAAGGAGTCCCCCACATCAAAGATCGATGTACAGAGGTACAAGGGACTCGGTGAAATGAACGCAGATCAACTTTGGGAGACAACCATGGACCCCGATAGTCGAACGATGATGAAGGTTGAAATCAAGGATGCCGAGGAGGCTGATTCTCTATTCTCTGTCCTCATGGGAGAAGACGTCCCAGATCGACGTGAATTCATAGAGAAGAATGCAAAGAAGGTAACTGCCCTAGACGTTTGAGGTGTGAAGAATGGCAGAAGATCTACTCAGGAGAGACATCTCAGATGAGATGAAGGAGAGTTACATCAACTACGCGATGAGCGTCATAATCGGCAGGGCCCTTCCGGATGCTCGAGATGGCCTCAAACCTGTTCATAGGAGGATTCTGTGGGGAATGCACCAAGCAGGCCACACTCACGAAAAGGGATACAGCAAATCTGCCCGATCAGTGGGCGAGGTAATGGGAAAATTCCATCCTCATGGCGATCAGGCACTTTACGATACTATGGTCCGGATGGCACAGGACTTCTCCCTAAGGTACCCCTTGATTGACGGGCAGGGGAACTTCGGCTCTATTGACGGCGATCCACCGGCAGCAATGAGATACACTGAGAGTCGCCTGGACCGATTATCACAGCATATGCTGGATGACATAAATAAAAACACAATTGACATGGTGCCGAACTTCGACGAAACGGAGAAGGAGCCTTCGGTACTGCCCTCCCGGCTTCCGAACCTACTGCTGAATGGCAGTGATGGGATAGCAGTTGGCATGGCTACCAAGATTCCACCTCACAACCTCAATGAAGTAGTAGCAGCGATCAAGTTCCACATCGAGAGGGTGATAGAACAGAATCGAAAAATTGGGCTCGATAACCCCCCCAAGATAGATGCGCTGGAATACATGGATTACCTCAAGGGACCGGACTTCCCCACTGGGGCCACCCTCTATGGGATAGATGGCATCGTTGACATGTACAGGACAGGAAATGGCAAATTCCACATCAGGTCCGATGTGGAGGTCCTGGACGACTCCGACGGGAAGAGGTTAGTCGTCCACTCTATCCCATACCAGGTGAAGAAGGCCACGATGTTGCAAGGGATTGCTGATCTTGTCCAGAAAGAGGTCATCAAGGGAATCAGGGACATAAGGGACGAGTCCAACAAAGAAGGAGTCAGAGTGGTAATAGAAATCAAGCAAAATGCGGATGCTCAAGCTGTTCTCAACCGCCTGTACCAGTCCAGCAGGCTCCAGGAGTCTTACTCCTCGAACATGATGGGCATACTGAATGGAGAGCCAGTACAACTCGATCTACGGACCATTCTGCATACCTACGTTCGGCATCGGGAATCGGTGGTCGAACGAAGGACCAGTCATGACTTGGGGAGGGCGCAGGCCAGAGCACACATCCTGGAGGGACTCATTATGGCCCAAGACAGGATGGGCGAGATAATCGAAGTTGGGAGAAACTCTGACTCCAGGGACCACTTCGAGAAATTCCTCAAAGGGGAGGACAAGTATCCCAAAGTCAAGCGCTTCGAGTTCTCGGAAAGGCAGGCCAAGGCAATAGCAGAGAGGCGCCTATACCAACTTACCAAAATGAACGTTCGGGAAGTATCGGATGAATTAGTGAAGCTCGAAGAGGCCATTGTGGAATACGAAGGAATCCTCTCAAGCAGAGAAAGGATTCTTGGCATCATTGGAGAAGAGCTGGATGAGGTAGTCGAAAGGCACGGAGACGAGAGGCGGACCATCATCGATCCGACGCCACTGTCAATGGATAGGGAAGACCTTGTGGCGGAACAGGCTATCGTGATATCGCTAACGCAGGACAACTACATCCGACATCTTCCCGTTGAGGCCTTCCGCTTGCAGAACCGTGGGGGAAAGGGGCTGAAAGGAGTGGCGACCAAGGAAGAGGATGCCCCCTCCAAAATCATCACCTGCTTCTCCAAGGACCGTTTGCTAATATTCACAGATCAAGGCAGGGTGTACGGACTCAGGGCTTGGGAGACTCCATCAGCGAGTAGATACGGCAGAGGATCGCACATTCGGAACCTTCTCGGAGGGATTAGGGAGGAAGAGAGGGTGATTTCCATCCTCCCACTAGACAGGTCACTAATAGAAAAACCAGAAGGCCACTACCTCATTTTCGCAACAGCAAAGGGCAGGATAAAGAAGAGTAGGCTGTCAGAATATGCCAGGATTAACCGAAACGGAAAGTACGCACTGAGGTTTGCCGAAGGAGCCGATGACTCACTTGTAACGGTCAGGCCTGCAACTGACTCCGATCATGTTGTATTGGTCTCGGCAAGAGGGAATGCCTGTAGATTCAAGCCTGCGGAGGAGAAGACCAGGGAGTCCCCTGAGACCGGTGAGAAGATGACAACCTACGTTGTAAGGGTGCAAGGCAGAATTAGCCAAGGAGTCTCAGGAATGAAGCTTGCAGAGGGGGACAGAGTAATTGGGATGATAGTCACGGATGATTTCGACACTAGTGTACTGACGATTTCTAGATATGGTATGGCCAAGCGAAGCAGGCTGGGTTCGGGGGAAATGATGGCATTGGTCAACGAAGAGGGCCAACAGGAATTGGATGAGTTTGGTCAGCCAATATTTGAAAGAGATGGGTACAGAAAAACGAACAGGGGCACAAAGGGAGTACGCACTATGTCCCTTAGGGAAGATGATCACATCGTCAGTGTTCGTCAGATTCCTGACCTAGAAGACCAGTTATTCATGCTGACAGGATCCGGGATGATGATTAGGATGGTAGCAGGGCAAACCAAGGAGACTTTGGGCAAAGTCACCAAAGGAACTCGCATAATGGAACTACGTGATTCAAAGGGCTCCAGGCAAACGGATTGGAAATACATAGACGAGATTGTATTCGTTGCCAGACTTCCATCAGACTTGGTTGACTCAGGAGATAGCTTGGAAGAGGGTTATGAAGAAGAGTAGCAGAACCGCTCTTCTTAAGCCCGAATCTCAGGTCGAAGATTCACTGCGGCAGTCGCATAGCCTGGCCATTGCGCTGGATTGCTAATCCAGTGGTGTTTCACCTCGGGAGTTCGAATCTCCCCTGCCGCGCCAACAAAAAGCGAGGATTCATGCGCCTAGGCGGTTCCAACGGTTTGTGGCAACAGCGTCTGCTTATTCGACTCCTTTAGTGGCCCTCATATTGATCCTGACAATCCTGTCTGGATGGATAATTGTCAGACACCTACGTCTCCAGCCATCCAACGAGAGGTCATGGGTCAATGACAACGAGAGGACGGCAACAGCAGAGTTCGACGGGGAAGTGGTTACCATCCGAAACGTCAGGGACTTTGAATGGAGGAGCACCAGGGATTTCGATGAACGATGGATAGATGTCAAGATAAATCTAGACAAAGTATCGAAGATTTGGTTCATTCTGGAATATTTCGATCCCAATAGAAGAGAGATGGCTCACACTATAATGAGTTTCGAAACAGAGGATGGGACCAGAATTGTATGTTCGATTGAAGTCAGAAGGGAGCGAGGGGAGCGTTACCACCCAATGAAAGGACTATTCAGGCAATACGAACTGATCTACGTATGGGCAACGGAGAGAGATGCAGTGGGAGTCAGGACTCGCTGTAGGAAAAAATCTGTGACTCACCTATTCGAGGCAGTTGTCCTAGGACCTGGGAACGAAAGAAGAATGCTAGAGTCTTATCTCCACAGAACAAACAAGCTCAATGATTCCCCTGAGTGGTACAACACCATCACCAATACCTGCACCACCAACATAGTTCGTCACGTGAACGAGGTTTATCCGGGAAGAGTACCCAAAGTCCTGGCAGTACTTCTTCCTGGCCTGAGTCCCAAAATCCTTCACAGGAACAATCTGGTGAAGATGCATGGCTCACTTGAAGAAACGATGGAGAGGAGCTTGATTGACGAGAGGGCGAAGAAATGGGACGGTATTGCTGACTTTGGGGATTGGATCAGGAAATAGCCCAATACGAGCATTCAACTGGAAGTTGACGATGGAAGGGACGTGCTCGAAATCAAGTCCTTGGACCGACCGGAAGAAGTATCCTGGAGGCTCCCGCCATCAAAGAGCCACATGATTAGGTGGATGGTATTGGCATCCCAATGTTCTTCACCGACTGAGTTGCTATTCAACGGCGAACCTGGAAGGGATATCGAAGATATGGCGAAGTGTCTAGAGAAATTTGGGGCCCGTGTTTTCAAAGAGAGTGGGAAGTGGGTAATAGAAGGTAATTCAGATGGTTTAGGTGAGCCCCCAACTAAACTGTGGTGTGGAAATTCTGGAACAACTGCAAGGATTGTGACAGCAATCTTGGCAGGAATGGAAGTTTCTGGAACGATTGATGGTGATGATTCTCTGCGGGCTCGAGATGGTTCCTCACTTGCCAATGCATTGAGAGGATTGGGTTGCAATATCTCCTCTGATCGGCTTCCTTGTACTGTTGAGGGCCCCATTGCAGCCGGATATATCGAAATTGATCTAAGTGAGTCAAGCCAAGCCCTATCTGCATTGCTATTGGCTTCTCCGAGTTTCCCTTCAGGAATAGAAGCAAGGGTGCTTGGCAGGCCAGTAAGCAGAGGATATAGCGAGTTAACAATTCAAATTTGCGAGATGTGCGGTTGGTCACAAGAGAACACAGACAGGATTATGCTGGAACCCTGGGAAGTAAGGACCCCCGAAAGGGCATTTATCCCTGGGGAGTTGAGCCTCCTCCCCCTCTCAATCCTATTCGATACACTTCACGGAACGAAAACACAAGCTAGCATTACACGAGCTGGTTTCCCTAGAGTTGTTGAAGCGATAGATGCAGTAAGGAAGAGCCGTGGAGGCCCAGTCAGTCTTCGGGATGCAAGTGACATAATCACTCCTGCCGCATTCCTCATGGCGCTAGGAAGTGGTGGAGAGATCTCCGATGTGGCCCATTCCAGGGGGAAGGAGTCAGACAGGATTTCTAATACTGTGAGGTTAATGGAAGCCTTTGGCATCGAGTCAACAGAGTTTGGGGATGGTATCGCTATAAGCGGTGGACAAAAAATCATAAAACCGAAACAGCCAGTAATTACCGGAAGAGATCATCGAACCACGATGACCGCCATTGTCCTGGCCAGCATGGTCGGGGGGACCATTTCGGGACCTGAATGGTGTGAGGTTACTCATCCTGGATTCGTTGAAATGGTATTGGGTGAACACAATTAGAAAAAGAGAATATATGAGATAATTGGGCAGTGATAATTTGATTGGAGAATACTGGAGGAAGAACATAGGAACACACATGCTTCTACTGGTCGTGGCAGTCATCTGGGGATCGACATGGGCAGCTGGAAGGTTCCTTAGTTACGGTCAAGAAGAGAGTCCCGCTACTCTTGAGCCAGCGACTGCAGCTTGGCTAAGATATGTCTTCGCTGTCTTGGTTTTCTTATTATTGGCAATGGCAAACAGGAAAAAACCCGGATTCAGGTTTCTGCCACCGGACAAAGATTCGTGGAGATTCTCCGTATGGTTGGGCCTCTTGGGGACAATGGGGTATCAGTTACTTTTCATGAATGGAATGCTTTGGACGGCGGCTGGAGACGCTTCACTAATCATACCACTAAATCCTGTTTTCACCGTCCTACTTGCATATCCAATGCTGGGACAGAAGGTTACCAAGAGGATGGCACTTGGCCTCCTAATTGGGATATCTGGAGTAGTAGTTGTAGTTGGCTGGAGCCCAAATTCGCAAATTCCCTTCGAGCACAGACTAATTGGAGATGGGATGATCCTGCTAGCTGCCCTAATGTGGGCGGCTACGAGCAATCTTACGAAGATGATGATGTCGTGGAACAAAGGATACTCGGCATTGGAGATCGTAATTTGGTACTCATTCGTGGGTTGGCTGATGCTGACTCCATGGATGCTGTTTGAAATCTGGGGTTCACCCCTTCCGGAGCCAACCAATGCCGAGTGGGCAACAATTGCATACCTCGGAATCCTTTCGACGGTCCTATCCTATGTGTGGTTTGCTAGGGGAATTGAAATCGTTGGCCCTACTGCGGCATCTTCCTACGTTTTCCTGGTCCCAGTTTTTGGAGTTCTCAGCGGCTGGTCTCTCTTAGGAGAAGAAGTGGGGGGCTCAATGGCCATAGGGTTCGTTCTAATCGTCATGGGAGTTAGAGAGGTGCAGAGAGAAAGTGACAGGCTGGCTGCCTAGGTGGAATGCCATAGTTGCCTCAGGGTTAAATACGGAAGGTCGGTGGCCCGCCATCGAGGTGTTTGAGTGGCACGCAAGCCTGCGAAGATGTACCGTCAGATTAAGGGGCAATCTTTCACCCGCAGAGAGTACACTGGCGGGGTTCCGAACAACAGGATCCTCAGGTTCCACATGGGCAATAGGAAGAGGGCCGAAGCAGGTGAGTTCCCAGTTATTCTTGAGTTGATCGCGGATAACTCTTGCCAGATTAGAGACTCGGCCCTCGAATCGGCTAGGCAAGTTGCAAATTCGACCATCAGGGAAGAAGCAGGGCCTATGGGGTATGCTCTGAGGATGCACACATACCCACACCAGATCCTCAGGGAAAACAAACAAGCAACGGGGGCTGGTGCAGACAGGGTTTCCCAGGGCATGCGTTTGTCGTTCGGGAAAAACGTGGGCACTGCAGCGAGAGTGCAAAGGGGGCAGACAGTAATTTCGATAAGAACCGAGCCTGAGTTCTTCCCAGCTGCCCGTGAAGCAATGAGGAAGGCGGGATGTAAATTCCCAACTCCGTGTACCACTAAGGTCATCGAAGGTTCCGAGCATTTGAAGGGCCTAATCTGAGGTCGGTGGGCATGACGCCCTCCGACCCCCTGATAGTTCTACAAAATTCGCTATTGGGCGCACCAATTATCTGGAAGGGAGAGTACCCCTATTTCATCCATCCAATTTCTGATGGGATTCCAAGGATGGATGCTGATGTGCTAAGGGCAACTAGAGATTTGATTGTAGAAATGGTAGATTGGTCTGAGATAGACCTTATCGTTAGCGTTGAGGCAATGGGGCTCCCATTATTGGCAGCGGTAGGGGATGCAACGGGGAAGCCCACAGTAGTAATCAGGAAGAGATCCTATGGCATGGAAGGAGAAGTGCGTGTGGACGTTTCCACGGGATATTCGGAATCTACAGCCTACATTAACGACATTTGGCCTGGAGAGAGGATCCTCGTGGTTGACGACGTCATTTCCACGGGAGGTACCTTGGAGCCACTTCTGGAAGCACTAGAAGAAATGGGGGCAATTCTACAGGGTGTAATTGTTGCTATCGAGAAGGGAGAGGGGCGTGAAAGGTTAGCAAAGGAACGTCCCAATTGGCCCATAAGGACACTTGCCAGGATAGACATAATTGATGGAAGAGTCGAGATTGTCGATTGACTGGTGGGAAAAATGGACCTCAACAAGCATGACTTCCGATTGGGAGAGTTAGTTGAGAGGATCAAATCTAATGATAACAGACTGGTTGCATTGCAGGTTCCAGAGGGCCTAAAGATCCAGGCTCTTGAAATGATGGATTCTATCGAAGATGAGTCCGGAGCAAAGGTAATTCTTGCCGCTGATCCCTGCTATGGGGCATGCGATCTGGTGCATGACAAAATGAGAATGATGGGGGTTGAGCTTGTAGCGCATATGGGGCACAGTCAGATGAACATAGATTCGGGCATGCCCACTCACTTCATCCCAGTAACTTACGATGGGGAGCCGGAGTTGGCAGAAGTACTCCCAATTCTCGAAAATCATAGGAGTATTGCACTGAGCAGACTTGGCAAGGGCGCGGAAGAATCCGAAATCAGCGAAGAGGAGGGAAGGGAGATTTTTCTAGATGCAGTAGGGAGGATGTCGCCTCTGACTGGGACCAAGCTAGGTCTTGTCGGATCCATCCAACATCTACATCTCCTTGAGGAATACAAGACGAAACTGGAGAAGGTCGACTTTGAAGTGGAAATACCAGTGGGAGGGGACAGGTTAACTCTGCCGGGACAGGTCTTGGGCTGCAACTACTCCGGAGACGATCCTGCAATCGGGCATTACCTATTCCTCGGCTCTGGTGACTTCCACCCAATTGGACTTGTCCTCCACACAGGAAAACCTCTGGCCATGTTAGACCCATACTCGGGAGACTCCTCGGAAATGTCCTTTGAAAGGATAGAGCGGATTCTACGACAGAGATTTGGCCTGATAATGTCAGTACAAGATATCGGGTCATTCGGGATTCTTATCGGAGAGAAGCCGGGTCAGATGAGGAGGAATCTTGCCATCAGGATGAAGAATCTCCTAGAAAGGCACGGAAAGAAAGGATACTTGCTGGCCTTGGATCACGTCAGCCCCGAGTTAATCGATTTCTACCCAGTTGATGGATTCGTAAATACGGCTTGCCCCAGAATAGCAATTGACGACTCTAGCAGATACTCCAAACCACTCATCACACCTTACGAGTTAGAAGTGGCCCTAGGTGAGAAAAAATGGGAAAACGGGTATCAATTCGATGAAATCCCCTAAGGGGGTATTCCGTAATCGGGTGGAAGAGAAGCGTAATCACTCTTCTTCGTCATCATCGTCGCCAAGAAGGGCTTCCCAATCCATATCATCTTCCGACGATATGAAGTACAATGCGCCCAACGCTGCAGCTGCTAGGAATCCTACAATATCCTGAGTACTGAATCCCGTATCTGGCCTAAATGCATCGAGATCGCCGAGCCCAAGGAAGTCGATGAGGAAGAGTTTTTCTCCGCCACCAAGCATTCCTGGCATGTTCAGTAACTCGAAAACCAGCAGTGCTGCTGCTCCAACTAGCAAACCCATTCTAACATTATCCTCTAATTCAACCATACGTATTCCTACTCTTCCCAGAGGGACCGGCTTATTAAGATAAATGGAGACACAGTGAGAAATGAAATGCTCCTGATGGTTTAATTGGGGCGTTTCAGTCTTCCTGCTGCTCTTTCGCATCGGAACCGGCACTGAAATTCAGAACTCCATCATCTAGGAGATCGGCGATGATGTCCTCCATCTTTCTTCCTGTGACTTCTACAATTGCCTGAGTCTCCAACCTATCGGCGTGCTCTCTGGCTGTGATTGCCTTATCCATGTCGCCTTTTTGGTTTCTAGCATCTAGAACCGAGGCGAGTCCTCGCCAATTCGCAGGTTCATTCCCTTTATTCGCAGTTAGTCCTTTCCAGATTTCTAGGGCTCCGTTGAAATCTCCGTCCTTTACGAGTTTGTTTGCTCTCTCCGCCTTGGCCTCGGTGCTTTCCGATTCCGAGGCCGTCTTCAGAAGCTTGTTTAGCTCGTTATCCGAAGAATCAGAAGATTCCTGGCTATCTGCCTGTTCATCGTCAGAGGGTGAAGGGTTGGAGTCCTCTTCATGTTCATGGGCATCATCGAAGTCGTCGAAATCGTCGAAATCGTCGAAGTCGGCCATATGTTCTGAGTCATCATCCTTCTCAGCTGCCTTGGCCTTCTTCTCGGCTGCCTTGGCCTTCTTCTCGGCTGCCTTAGCCTTCTTCTCGGCTGCCTTGGCCTTCTTCTCGGCTATCTTGATTTTCTTGTCTGCATCTCTAGCCTTCTGGGCCAAACGAAATGCAACGTGCTCGGGGACCTTCTTCACCATAGCAATTACCGGGCCTAAGGGGAAAACAGGTTACATTTAACTGTCGCCCATGGGTAATTTCATTGAAAAATCATTCAAGAAAGCGCCTCTGCCTTCTCTTCGCAGGCTCTTGAACGACCATTTTTCCCAACTGACTCGAAGTATGCTGCTAATTCCCTCCATATCTCGGGATTACTCCCTTCGTCGGCCATTTTAGACTTAATTTCAGAGAATGCATCTTCTGAAGAGATATCAATATCTCCGGAATCGCCCTCTGGATTTCCCCATGTCAACCCCTCGGGGTCTACCTCCGCTCCGGAGTCCCCCTCTGCCTCCTCGGGCGCTTCTTCTTGGGGACTGCCGTACTTCTTCTCGGCCCAGCCGATCAGGCCGTCCCACTTCCCCTCGAACTTTTCCATCCTTGTGGGGATGCTGGATATCATCTTCTCCAGTGCCTTCCCATCTAGGGCAGAGGAGAAGATTGCCTCGAGGCGCTGTTCGGTCTCCTCGCGAGTAGGTCCTTCTGCCACTTCATCGCCCCCTAGTTTCGCATTGAGCACTTCGTCATTAATGCGCCGATTGCTCACTCCTCTTCTTCAATGTCTTGATCGAAATTGCCCATTAGATCCAATGATGTGGAAAACCCCCGCCAATGTGAGTGAAGTTTGCCCTTCCGATGTGTAAGGTTCTTCCACTTGTTGAAGGCTCCTTTGACGTTTCCCTGATCTAGTGACGCGGCTGCAACATTCAAATTTGTTGCAACATTTAGCATATTTACTAAGTCAGTGAACGCCTCATTTACCTTTGCCGCTCCGACATCTACATCCACCCTTGCTTCCCTTTCGCCATAGTACAAATTATCCCATACCTTCTCAATCGCAATACGCTTATCGGAAAGGATATCGAGGGAGGATTTGTCTATTCCTATGCCCTTCCAAATTCCGAAGAAGAAGAGGGAGTATAGCACCGAGAGTTGAAAGTAATCAGTAAACCCCCACTCCATGAGGTGGAATCCCCAGGAGCCATCGACAATCCAGAACTCTCCCTCGGAGACCTTGCCGGTGACATTCTCGTATGCCTTTGCAAAGGCGCCCTTCTTGTTAGCCGTAGAAATGACGGCGATTAGTAGGAAAAGGATGCTTCCCCTTAGCCATCTTGTAGACTTGATTACTAAGAGTCGCCTTCTCTTTTGCTGGTTTGGTTTTTGTTCAATTGGCCTGTTTACCCAGAGGGAGAACAAGGTGTGGACTAGGAATGCAACGATGACATAGTCTTGCAAACTTGGCTCCAAAACACCCCAGAATTCTATCGAGAAACCAGATGGTATGATGATTAGCTTCTCAAAATCCCCGTCGGCACCAGCATATAGCTCAAAGTATTCTGCGACGTTGTCCAGTAGTCCGAAGCTATTGAGGAATTCAAAAATCGCTAGGATGGAGGCAAAAAACAACCTCAATATCGTCGGTTCTTTGAAGGTGTCCTTCAACGCCACGCTTCCGCCCCATTCATCGCTGGAGCGCCTAAGCCTATCAAAACACCGAAGAATTTGGGTTTATTGAGAAGCAGAATAATCGAGCTGTCGACTTTCGTACTCCACATATGTCTAAGAACGTCGGAAAGATAGATTGTACGTGGCAGAATATCTAGACAGGATAGGGGCTGGAAATATACTCATTTCCAAGGAACCACTTTCGTTCGATTGGACCCCTCCAGAATTAGTAGGAAGGGATTCCCAGCTGCGAGAGTTGGCCTCTATGTTCGCTGGGGTGGAGAACCACACCGTTAGTTGTAGAGCAGTAGTAACGGGAAATGTTGGTTCCGGAAAGACAGTGCTAACGCATAGATTCGGAATCGACTTAGCGGGCAAGTTAGAGGGTAGGAGAAAGGTTGCACGGTCCCACGTAAACTGCAGGAACCATCCCTCTACCTCCCAGGTTCTACAGCAAATCGCGTTATCTCTAGATTCCGGACACCCTGAGAGAGGTTTCAGTTCCGGTGAAGTAATACAGAACATCAGGAGAAATCTTCGGGCCCATGGTAGTCATTTACTCCTTGTTCTCGACGAGGTTGATGTCCTTATCAGAAGAGATAACACGGACCTAATTTACAAGCTTCTGAGGATAGACGAGGGTCAGGAGAATCAGGGCTTAGTCTCTTTGATTCTAGTTAGTCAGGATCCCACATTATTCAGCCTTTTTGAACCCGCAGTAATCTCGAGGCTGGGGGTTAGAAGTTCCCTCTCGCTGTCTCCATACGTCAAAGAAGAGCTTGTGGGGATTGCGAGGCAGCGGTATTTGGCTGCATGCAAGCCCGGATCAGTCAGTGAAGAAGTTCTGAGGGTGATAGGGGGGGCTGCAGCAGATGGTGGCGGGGACGCGCGGATGGCCATCGAGCTACTCGAGGATTCGGTTCGTAAGGCAGAAAACGAAGGCAGAAGAGAGGTTCTAGTTGAAGATGTGGAGGGAAGCATCACACGGCAAGGTTCCCTAGTTTCCTCACCCATAGAGCCGAACCTGGTGTATGGCCTTGGAAAGCATCAGAAACTAGTACTGATGGGCATTTGCAGGAGGCTCAAAAAGACCGAGGAAATATCCAGTGGAGATGCTAGAAAGTTATACGAACTTGTATGTGAAGAGCACGGTGAAAGGCCGAGAGGATATACAACATTCTGGAAGCACATGAAGCACCTAGAATCAGAGGGCCTGATTCAGAGTCGTGCATCCAACTCAAACAAAGGGAGAGGCAGGACTCAGTACATTTCAATGCCAAATTCTGCACCAGCTGAGATTGAAGGTAGAATCGAGCGAGATATGTTGAGTGGCTAGGGAGAAACCGGGAGCATTCCGAACCGCTCTTATAGGGGCCTTATGTCGGGATGCCGTCCGAGGTGATATAGTGGCAGGTGAGCAATCGTTCAAGGCAGTGGTCAATGATACTGCCCCCGCTTCAGGAGGTAGGTCATTTGCTATGGAAATCACCGGAGCAAACTACAATCACTTCCTAGGTAAGAGGATTGGCGACACGGTCGAAGGAATGTTCGTTGGAGAGGGCGACAAGTCGCTATCAGGGTACAAGCTGCAAATCACGGGGGGTTCTGACGTCACAGGCAGGCCAATGCGCCCGGATTTGGATGGTGGCGGGGTCAAGTCGGTCCTAATCACGGCTGGAATAGGGTACAAAGGTAAGAAGTACGTCAACAAGAATAGTAGAGAGTACCGCTACAAGTATGACGGGTTGAGGAGGCGGAGGAACCTTCGGGGCAACGTAATCAGCCAGGATACACGTCAGATCAACCTGAAGGTCATCGAAATGGGGAAGCGTTCGCTGTCTGCTATTATCGACGGTGAGGAAGCCGCAGTCGGGCCCCCCTCTGGAGAAGAGGAGTGACGACTGGGGTGTTATAACTGCCAAAGCAAGAAAGCATTCAGCCTGAGGTTAACATCGGCATGGTGGGTCACGTCGATCATGGAAAGACTACCTTGACGCAAGCTCTCTCTGGAACGTGGACAGACACCCATTCCGAGGAGAGGAAAAGGGGAATCAGCATCAAACTCGGTTATGCTGACACTACATTCTACAAGACCAAAGAGGGGATTCACTACTCCGAGGGAAAGCATCCTGAGGGAGGGGATGAGGGGGGAGAAATCCTGAGAATGGTGTCCTTCGTAGATGCACCCGGACACGAGACCCTAATGGCAGTAATGATTTCTGGGGCATCGATAATGGATGGGGCCCTCCTCTTGGTTGCCGCAACGGAGGAATGCCCTCAACCACAAACCAGAGAGCATCTTGCAGCATTGGAAATCGCAGGGATTGAGAAAATCGTAGTGGTTCAGAACAAGGTGGACATTGTTAGCGAAGACAGGGCCAAGGAGTCTTACAGGGAGATATTGGAATTCGTGAGTGGGACTATTGCAGAGGGAGCCCCGATAATTCCTGTTTCAGCACATCACGATGTAAATCTAGACATCCTGATAGAGACCATAGAGGAGACGATTCCAACACCAGATCGAACCAAGGACGAAGGAGGTCTGATGTATGTAGCTCGATCATTCGACGTCAATCGCCCGGGTTCTAGACCTGATGGATTGAAAGGAGGGGTGATCGGAGGAAGCATAGTAGAGGGCTCATTCAGCGTAGGGGATAACATCCTAATCGCACCTGGGAGAAGAATTCAGGAGGGGGGAAAGACTCGTTGGGAACCACTCAGGACCTCCATAGAGGGGATTCAGGGAGGAGGGGCCAAACTGGAAAAGGCCCACGCAGGAGGTCTTTGCGGTATTGCAACCCCGTTGGACCCATTGGCCACCAAAGCGGACGACCTGTCCGGACAGGTGATGGCGAGAGAAGGCGAGCTCCCCCCTATTTGGGACGAGTTAGGTCTTGATCTCCAGCTATTGGAGAAGATGGCATCTAGCGAAGAGGGCGGTTCCGAGGTAATTAGGCCCCTCCAGCCCAATGAGATGCTAATGGTCAACTCTGCAACGGCAACAAGCGTAGGGACGGTCTCTTCAATCAAGGCGAAGAAGGCTACTTTGGCGCTCAGACTGCCAATTTGCGCAAAGAAGGGCAGCAGGATCACACTATCAAGAAGAGTTGGTACCAGATGGCGCCTCATCGGACACGGGACGATAACAGGCTGATCTCATGGTTGGCGTCCTAATAGATGCCTGCGGATGGGCGTCTCTAATTGATGCAAGGATGAACCTTGATATCGCCTTGGAGGGGGTCGTCGGTCGTCCTGAGCTTTTTCTAACGTCTGGAGTCAGGAGTGAATTGGTGGCTTTGGAAGGCGAGCGAGGTGGGCTGTTACTGGATCTTCTCTATGCGAGGGCTAGCACCGTGGAAGCCCCAGAAGGGCATACCGATGATGCTTTGGTATCTCTCGCCCTGGAGAACTCTTGGCCAGTTCTAACAGTGGACAGAGGATTGAAGGAGCGATTGATTGAGGGGGGGGGCTCGTATATCGAAGTCACATCGGGACACTCTCTGAGGCTCGTTGGAGCCTAAGGTAGGGTGAATAGCCTATCATCACCATGGCCATCCATCAAGCCAATCTTGACGGCAGCATCTATCCATGCGTGGGCGTAGTTAATGGCTCCAAAGGCACTCACTAGGTCACCTTCACTAGCAAAATGTCTTGCATCCGCAACGTAGTCGTCACACATCTTCATCATTGTGGTTAGCCTAGCCTCGTCCTTGTCGTTACTAGTTGAAGGAGTGGCCTTCTCCCTAGCCTCTTGAGTGATCTGGAGGTATCTCTCGATTCGTTCAATTGTGACTTGATCGGACAAAATTTCACCTCAGGAAAGTAACTCAGAAGCTCGATCGGTCAACTTGAACATCCGGCTCCTTCCCTGTTTGCGGACTGATAAGATGCCAGAACGGTAGAGCGCATTGTAAATCTGCGACAGGCGCGGCCTCCCGACCTCAAGACGGGCCTGAATTTCGGCGTCGGAAGGGGAAATCTCCCTCTGCGAGGCAATCGAGACGACTAGCCTCTCCGCGTCATTCATTGAACTGAAATGGGACTCATCCAAAGAATCGGATGAATCCCATCGTGGGTCAAGGAGGATGGGAGTGGGGTTTCTCGACGTATTAGTAATCTCGGACTCCGGTTCTTTGGACAATATCTCTTCTATTTCTTCTTGGATTTCAGGGATTTCTGCAGAATCCTCAGATGGATCTGGAAGGGTTCCTTCGAGTCCCGAATCGACCGTCCATTGCTCACCTTCAGTAGATAGTACCCCCAAGTAATCTGGAGGTTTGGGTTCGGTACTGACGATTCTACTAGATTTTGGGATTTCTAGGGGCTTGGGAGGGCTTTCCTCGGGGATTTCGGCCTCCGTATCAGCAGCACCCAGCAATTGACTAGAGTCCATCACAGGAGTTCTGTCGGGACCTGTGTCCATATTGCCGGATGCATTTATCGAACGATGAAGCAAGCCGGAGAATCCACCAGACCGAATTGTCCTTCTGGGGGGCTCAGTTCCCTCTTCTCTTCTGGGGGGCTCAGTTCCCTCTTCCATTGTTAGGATAGAGGCACTTTCAGGGGTCCAGCCAGTAATCCTAGACGGAACGGGAGATTCTTGATTTTTAGGGCTAGAGGGGATTTCAGTTGATTCGGGGGGAGTCTCCACGACTTCCTCGTATGCGTCTACTTCGGGCTCTTCGTCCCATAGATCTTCGGGCTCAACGTCCCACTCTGCGTCATCGTCCTCTGATTCTTCCGGAATTACCACATCTTCTTGCCAATCACTCAATGCAGGTTCTTCAACGGCTATCACGGCCTCTGGATTTGGGACCGGAAGTGGTCTTTCCCATTTGACCAAACTTTCCAAAGAACCCTCTGATCCTAATCCTCTCTTCTCGTCCAGAAGTCCCCTAAGAAGAACTAGTACTTCCCTCGGATTTCCCCCTGTCCTGGAATGAATCGAACCCAGTAGCTTGAGGTGGATGTGCCACCTTTCTCTTGACATCCTTCTAATTCTGGAGTCACAGAGGGACTGGATTTGTCCCTCTGATAGCGGAGAGAGGTGTTCAGGGGCTTGGAAGAGTTCCTTGATTCCATCGTCTAGAGATGAGAATTGGGAATTGGTCAGGGCCACTACTACAAATGCCCTAAGACGCTGCAGAATTGGAGAAGCAGTGGCCACAAAGGAAGAGATTTCGATATCTGAGGGATAGTCTATTGCAATCAACGGGAGAGCCCCCTTGTACGAATCGAGAGTCTCGATCAATGTCTCTATGGTCTGATGCATGGAAATTGGGACGCCATGGCCGCAGAAAGTGACTGATAACTCACTCAAGAAGCGTTGTACTGGGTCATCATTGTTCCAATAATAACCTACGAAGTGCTTGCTGGTCTGTGATGAAAGGGCGTTAATCAGTGATGTTCGACCTGATCCCCTATCACCGACAAGAAGCATCATCCTGGGAGACTGTGAATGCATATGCTCCCTCCAAGTAGTGAGGGTGGCTTCGTTTCCAATCATCTCGTGAGCCCTGCTCCTTTCGATGGGCCTGGTATCAAACGGGTTTCCCCTAAGTGGAGGGATATCGAGGATGGATACCTCGCCAACAACCATGAGGCTCGAGCGGCATCTGGGATTCTTAAGATTCACGCATACTTACGCTTCTGCGGAGTACGATTTACGGGTTTGACGGATTTTCCGGGTAGTCATTCTCGTAAGGTCCGGCCTAGTTATTTGGTTTTGGAAATTGCCCGTTAACGCAAAATTAACGCTTCAATAATGCGTTAATGAAGCGTTAATGTACAAATTAACGCTTTTTTTGGGGCCCATATGGGTTTTGAAAAAGGTTAGAAGCCACTTTCTACGGGTCTCGGTCTGAAGACCATGCCAATTGAGAACAGCCGTATCGAGGGTTTCTACAAACTATCAGTAGCCGAACGAAGGGAGCTCCTTGCTGACATTGCAAATCTGACGGAGGAACAATTGGATGCATGGGCAAAATCCGGAGAGCTGAGCGAGGATGCGGCAGATAGGATGATCGAGAACGTGGTAGGAACTTACTCCCTCCCCATTGGAGTCGCTACAAACTTCGTCATAGACGGCTCCCATTACGCCATACCATTTGTCCTTGAGGAGCCAAGTGTTGTGGCAGCAGCAAGTAACATGGCAAAGAGGTGCCTAGCGCACGGGGGTTTCACGTCAAACAATGACGAACCTGTGATGATTGGCCAGATCCAAGTGGTGAACTGTGATGATCCCACGGTGGCCCGGGATTCGATAATCGCAGCGAAGGAGGATCTAGTGGCCAACTGCAACGAAGTAGACCCGATTCTAGTAAAGTTTGGAGGGGGGTGCAAGGATATTTCTGCCAGAGTCATCGAAACGGGTTCCGGACCCATGGTCATAGTCCACATACTAGTCGACTGCAGGGATGCCATGGGAGCTAATGCAGTCAACACCATGGCAGAGACGATCGCACCGAAAGTGGAGGGGATTACCGGAGGAACGGTGATTCTCAGAATAATCAGCAACCTTGCGGTTCACAGACTTGCACGGGTGAGCGCGATTTTCACTCCGGAGGAGATGTCAGACAGGGGCGAGGATGCGGAGCAGGGCTCGGAAGTGATAGACGGGGTGATCCAAGCCTATCACTTCGCTAAGGCTGACCCATTCAGGGCCACGACTCATAACAAGGGAATTATGAACGCCATCTCTGCGGTTGCTCTGGCCTGTGGTCAAGACTGGAGGGCAATCGAATCTGGGGCTCACAGCTACGCCTCCCACGAGAGGATCTACGGGTCCCTGACCAAGTGGTCGAAGGACGAGAATGGCAATCTGGTCGGGTCAATTGAGCTCCCGATGGCAGTCGGCCTAGTAGGGGGGGCAGTCAGAGTCCATCCTGCAGCACAAGCGAATGTTTCCCTCCTTGGGGTCGAAAGCGCTGACGAGCTAGCCAAGGTGATGGCTGCTTCGGGTCTGGCTCAGAACCTAGGTGCTCTGCGTGCCCTGGCCACCGTTGGAATACAGGCAGGGCACATGAAGCTCCATGTGAGGAATATGGCGGTTACCGCTGGAGCTGAGGGCGAAGAGATCGAAAAGGTGGCGTCAATTCTGAGAGAGAGAGGTGGGAGAATCACGCAAGCCTCGGTGATTGGGGCCTTGGAAGAATTGCGCGGCGATTAGAATCTCAAGCAATTCCGCGATTCTTGGCGTCTTCAGCACGAGCATCGGCCTTCCCTGCCTCTACATCGACCAATTTCATCATTAGTGCTCCAATTAGAATCAATACTGCAACGCTGAGAACCCCCACTCTACTATCAAACATCAAAGTCATCGTTGCATATAGGAACGGCCCGATCAATGCAGCCACCTTTCCGAAGAATCCAAAGAATCCAAAGAATTCGGCACTTCTAGTCTCGGGGACCATCTGTCCGAAGAGGCTTCTTGCGAGCCCTTGGGAGCCTCCCAGAACCATTCCCATGCCACAACCCAATAGTAGGAATTGAAGGCCGACGTCAAGACCGAGCTTTGCCCAGACATTGTCTCTGACCCACATTGTATAACCGTCCAGGGGGCCGTCTCCCAAGTTAGTGGGATGATCGATGCCGACATTGTCCTCTCCGCCCAAGGATCCTCCTGAGACGCTGACGCTGAATCGGGTGTCATCTATTGATGAAATGAGTGACTGCATCATTGCACTATCTACAGGGAAGTAGGCTGGTTCGTTTGCTGAATTGCCATACACCCAATCATAAGTCCCAGTCCTATCATCCATCTCAATCGGCAATACGGATGCATACTCGGTAGCCCATAACTGCTCGTCGAATTCGCCCGCCGCATAGTCTAGCTTCTGTGCAATTCCATGTGCATCGTAATTGATGTGGACATTGTACGCTTGAGAATCCTCGTCCCATTCATACATTATCTCGTGATCATCGTGAGAATCGAAGACAAGGGGGGAGAAGGAAACTGCTGCGAAGCAAAGGAAGACCCAACCGGCCAATGCCACGGATAGCGCTTTCTTGGTTCCAATTCCCTCCTTTATCGTGAATAGCGTAATGTTTCTGAAGCCAACACGTCCACCGTTGGATAGGATTGTGAAAAATAAGGCGCTTGGCCATGCCACGAACTGTACAGACAGAATGGTGATCATCAATTGTGTGGCTGTGAGCCCCAGGACGACTGGCCCGTAGACTCCCCCTAGGGCGGTTACTGTGTTGATTCCGTCTATGAAAAAGAAGTATGCAAGCATGTAAATGAACAAGGTTCGGAACTTGTTGGTTTCGCTCAAAGTCTTCTTAATCTCGGAAAGTGCCAATCGTGTTGAGTCCATTATGCCCATTGCGTCCATCTCGTTCTGGATTGGTGGTTCGGGAACCCACTTGAACGTCAGTAGGGCGAATCCATACCACCAGACACCCGCTGAAGCGATACAGAAAGGCACGACCCAATCGCCAGTAAGTGAGAGCACCATTCCGAAGTGAATCAGGAGCAACAGGCCCCCGCCTAAGTATCCAAATGCAAATGCCTTGTTGGAGATATCATCCATCTCATCGTCAGTTCCCATGTGTGGGAGAAGTGCGTTGTAGAACACCCCGGCGCCATTAAGGCCGACGTTTGCAACGACAAACATTACTAGAATCCACAACCACTCATAGCCATCGACCAACAGTGCAAAACCGATGAGGACAGTTCCTCCAGCTCCTACGTAGGTCAATATCCTGAGCCACCACATCTTGATAGCGCGACGGTCTGCAATCACGCCCAAAGAGGGGCTAATCAGGGCGACCATCAATGCGGAAGCGGATACTGAATAAGCCCAAATCGCATCTGAAGTCATCAGCTTACCGAAAACAGATGTGGTTAGCCCATTCGCTTCCAGGAACAAGTATGCGTACCAGAGTGGAAGTATTGCAACGGTAACGCTAGTCTCGAAGGCTGACTTCCCCCAGTCATAGAACACGTATCCTCTCACTGCTTGCGGGTCTGATGCTCGGTCTAATTCTACGGTCTCTGACATGTCTCTCAACACATTCGGTAAGAGTGGCAGAGTATGAGCGTTGGGGCTGCATGAAGAAGCCGAGCCCGTGCATTCTTGGACTGATTGCCTTTCGCAAGTCCCAGATGGATAGTTGGGAGCAGCCGAAAGAGAACTCCATAGCAGCTATGCAGCATGGAATGGAATTCTCAGATGGAGTTGAGTTCGATCTCAGGATCGATGGAGACGGTGAGCTAGTAATCTACCATGACGAGTTCGTCCCCGGACAAGGGCCGATCAGGGACAGATGCATTGAGCGTCTCCCTACCAGCAATCTCAGGGATTACGGAATTTCAACATTTAGAGAGATTCTGAACAACCGCACATTCACAGATTTATGGCAGGGAGGGGGGAAGACAGTAGACATTGAATTCAAAGTCCCACATCCCGTAAACAAGCTAGACACCGATGAATACCTGAGTTCAATGATGGATCTTCTTGAGCAGGGGTTGGGTTCCTTTGACCTGCCTATCAGATCAACTCTGGTTTGCAGTTTCTCGCCGAGAATAGGCCCGGTGGCCAACTCGAAGGGTTTTGGCATTCCCGTGACCCGCTTGATGCCCAGAATCAGGGCATGGGGGAGGTATTGGAAGGTCAAGCGCATGGTTGCAATGCCGCACTTCGCGAGGACATCTGTTCGATCCATAGCCAGAACCGTGAGGAGGGATGGGATGGAGTCGATGGGAATTGCCCTAGAGTACCTAACCGGATGGACTAGGTGGATCAACCCCGGACCTCCAGTGGGCCTCCATGGAAGAGGGTTGGAAAGGCTGAATGAAATTCGCAGGGGAATGGGACTATTTGTCTGGCCCTGCCCATTGAAGCATGAAGACGCCCTATTGGGGGCAGGCGTGTCGATTGTTTCGGATCACATGGATCCCGATGTTGTGGAAAGGCCGAACGGTAGCCCCCGATGGCCACGACCAGCAAGCCAGCCCTTGGACGACGAGTGGAGGACCAGGCTTCAGGGAGTTTCCACCGAGGAGTTGTCCGACCTGATGAAAGAGGCTTCGAAATCCCTTCCCAATTGGTCAGAATTGGATTCTGGTCGTAGGGCTTCAATTGTCAAAGAGCAGGGTCATAGACTACAGTGGCCGGGTTCGGAGGAAAAGTGGACGAATGATGGTGATGGGGGGATCCCCTGGGGTAGCCCGAGAATAATAGGCCATAGGGGAGCTGGGAAGACCCATAGTGGCTAGCTAATCTAGCCGCCTCAAGGGTTGGTCCATTGCTATGTACTTGGGTCTGTAGATGGGCACACCTCGGCCGTCCCGTGCATTCCTCTCATCGAGAATCTGGGCGCATATCCCTGCTACTCGGGCCCAACCGAAGAATGTCGTGTAATAATGGGGCTTCCTGAATCCAATCGCATGTAGGAGACTGCCGCTTGCCAGATCGACGTTCGGGTATGGATTCTTTATCTTGGGGTGCTCTTTTAGTATCGAAGGTACAATCTCCCTCAGTGCCTTGACCACTTGGAAATGTTCGTCATCGGGGCAGATTTCCGAACCGAGCTCTATCAGGAGCCTTGCTCTAGGGTCCTCGGCCCTCAAGACGCCATGTCCGAAACCGTAAATCGGACGCTTTGCTGCTAATTCTGACCTCACGAAGGATTCGATTTCGGAGTGGTCCGATGTTCCAATCCTCTGAACGAATTCCAAGCAGGCCTGATTTGCCCTCCCATGGAGCGGGCCCGAGAGGGCGTTCATTGCACTGGCCAGAGAAGCATATACTGATGCCTTTCCCGATGCGACCGCCTTTCCCGAGAAGGTAGATAGATTTCCCCCTCCGTGATCCATGTGCAGGATGAAGAAGAACCGGAGGACCCTGTTCATCCTCTCGGCATCTGCCCCATCAACTCCCAGCATGTGAACGAAGTTCTCGACCAGGCCAAGTTTTGTGTTCCTTGGGCGGAGATTCTCCTTCTGACCCCCCCGAAGTAGGAAAATCCTGGCCATTAGCTCTGGCATCCTAGCAATCAGGTTCATCGAGTCGACTCTGACATCTCCTGTAGTTTCAGCCGCTCCCATTGCCATAATGCCAATGGAAAGCCAGTCCATGGGATGGCCGCTTCCAGGGGTCAGAGTCTCCAAGACCCTTAGGGCACCGGTTGGGATCTCTTCTCCTCGATGGGCGAGCTCCTTCCTGAATGCAATGGATTCGTCCTTGTTGGGTAGCCTCTTGTAGATTAGTAAGTAGATTACGTCCTCTTCCTCCAGATTTGCCAAATCTCCCACTGGATAACCCACGTAGTGAACCCCCTCGAGTGGATCGACGTAGGAAGTTCGGCATGTCCCCACTGGGATTCCCCGCAGTCCGCTATCCAAGTGCTTATCTGAGATTGTGAAAAGTGAGTCTTCCTCTGGCATTACTATCCCCAGCACAATTGGTACTAGTGCCTCCGTCATAATCCCTCCGTAATTGAATTCTGAGGGATTTTTTTAGGAAAACTGCCTTTGGAGTGCGAAAATGGCCAAAAAATGGGAAAATGACAAAAGAGAAGCTCATGGGGCCCGAGTTTTGTGGCTGATTGGAGGGATGTAGTCGGTGGACTGGACACGAAACACCGGCAAATGCTAGAACCTGGGGGTTTGAGCGGACTTTTCCTAAGCTACCCATTGACACTGGCCAATCCTGCATTCGTGGGGGGATTCTACGGAATTCTAATTGCAATCCCCCTGTTATTGCTCTCGGTCTACCTTGGAGAACTAGGGAGGTGGCTGGAACTTGCAGTTGTCATGATAGCAATCACTTCTTCGCTGGGATTGGTTTCCCTATTTTCTTCAATGGTGATAAAGAGGCCCCCAGTGAGGCTTGAGTTTCGAAGGAGATACCTATTCCCCTTTCCATTCCTGGGACTGTTAGTCCTGGGGTTCTCTGGATTCTACCATGTTGGGGGTGTTTTCGAATTCGGCGGTTTGGCCCTCATTCTATTGCCTGGACCTATTTACGTTCACCTGTCCTATGCCCCGAGATGGAGGATTTTGCGTTTGATTGAAAGGGGCCTGGATCCATTTGAGGGAATGAGGGTTACTGTGTTTTCTGATGACTATCCTGGAGCAAAAGAGGGGGACAGTGAGATGGATGAGGTAGTGGGAGATGCCTGATTAGTTTGTCAACGTCTCGATTTCAAGGACTCTTTTTTTGATCGCTTCGGGAATCTGAGTTGGTTTTCCTTCGTTATAGTCGTAGATTACACAGAAAATTCTGGCCTTTGCTACCTCCTTGTCGCCCTTTGACTCACTTGTGACCGTGTAATCCATATCGAAAGAGGAGTTCCCTAGTCTGGAAACTGTGGTTCGTACTGTGACTTTATCGGGAAATTCCACTGGTGCACTATAATCTGCCTTGAGACCTGCAAGAATGGGTCCGATCCCCTCCTTCTCGAGCATCTCGACGATCCCACATAACTCGAAGTAGTGCATCCTTGCTGTCTCCATCCAGGTTAGGAAAACGGTGTGATTGACGTGATTGAATGCATCCATGTCTCCCCACTGGACAGGGATAATGCAGCTAACTGGCCAATTTCCGAGACCGTCATGAGGTGCGAGGTCGTCGCTCAAATCAGTCCCACCTGCCTCCCACACCTGTCGAAAGCAGTGAGGACTGAGTCTAGATCGTCCCTTGAAAGGCCAGCAGACATCTGAGTCCGAACTCTGGCCTTGTCCCGGGAAACCATTGGGAAAACGATTGCCCCCACCAGTACTCCCTCTTCCCCCAGCGCCGAGGAGAGCTCCTTTGCCTTGCTGCTTTCTCCACACATTACCGGAATTATCGGAGTCTCACTGACACCCGTATCAAAACCCATTGAATCGAGCTCCTGACGAAAGAATTCGGTGTTTTCCCATAATCGGGATACATGCTCGGGCTCGTCCATCAAAACCTCAATGGCTGCCTTCTGGGCTGCGGCGACACCAGGGGGCTGGCTTCCTGAGAGCAGCCATGAGCGACTGTGGTTCAAGGCATGGGTCCTGACATCCTCGCTGCCAGCTACTATCCCCCCCTGGACTCCCAGTGCCTTGGAGAATGAGCCAATCTCGAAGGTTACCTGGCCCTGAAGCCCGAAGTGAGAGACAATCCCCCTTCCACCACCCAGGACCCCTTCGCCATGGCAGTCGTCAACGAAGGTCATTGCTCCGTACTCTTCGGCGAGTTTTGCGACCTCGTCAAGAGGCGCTATATCCCCCTCCATGCTGAAAACGCCGTCAGTGATTACTAACTTCCTCTCTGAATCCTCGTTCTCCTGCAACACCCTTTCGAGTGCCCCCATGTCATTGTGAGGGTAGACTGCTCGAGAAGCCTTTGTAAGTCTGATTCCGTCGATAATTGATCCATGATTGAGCTCATCGGAGATTATTACATCCTCGGAGCCCCTTACCAAGGATGGTATCAGTCCCACGTTAGCTGTGTACCCTGCAGAATATATCAGGGAGGCCTCTACGTCCTTGAACTTAGCACAGAGCCTCTCTGCATCTAGGTGAATGTCCATTGTCCCAGAAATTGCTCGGACTGAGCCCGAACCTGCACCGTACTTCCTAGTCGCTTCGATTGCCGCCTCTACGACCTTCGGGTGGGTTGTGAGATTGAGGTAGTTGTTAGCTGAAAGCATAATCATCTCTTTTCCGTCGATTAGGCATCTCGGTTCGCTGGCGGCCTCTAAGGTGGGAGGGTTCCAGTCAAGTCCTTGGGAGCGGAGGTCCTCGTATCTCTCGCGCATCCACGACAGGTCGACTGCCATGGCATTCAGAAAGAGTTCTGGTTCAAGGCTTAATCGGAAGTGTTTGGAGATTCATCGAGGGCTTCATGGGCGGATGGCCAATCCCATAGGCATGGTATCGGGCGGCGTGAGGGTTGCAATACTTGGCATAGCCCAAGATGGGGGCGTCCCCCAGGCAGGCTGCAATTGCGATAGGTGTACTACGGCTCTCAATGATCACTCACTAAGGCTCCATCCGACATCTTGTGCCGTGATGGGGGAGGACGGTGGCCTGCACCTGATCGAAGCGTCGAGGGCAATTGCACAGCAATTAGGCATTGCATCTGATTGTCTTGGCTTGGGCGGTGTCGCAATCCCAGAGACTGTGTGCCTGACACACACCCATCTGGGGCATATAGATGGTCTTGGTCAATTTGGAAAGGAGGCAATGGGGCTGGATTCAGTGCCACTAATGGCCAGTTCTAAGGTCCTTGAAGTGGTCATCGCCAGGAGTTTAGATAGCCCCTTTGAACTAGTGGAGGTTTGTGCAAATTCTCCTTTCATGCCAACGGAAGGCTGTGGTTTCCGATACACGCTAATTCCCATCCCCCATAGAGACGATCAATCTGATACCCATGCAATTCTAATCTCGGGGCCTAACAAAACGTTGCTATTCCTTCCTGATCAAGATTCATGGAACCAGACTCTAGATCTATATGGGTCTGAGGGAGTAAAGAGCTGGTTGACGGACTTGGGAGTAGACGTGGCGTTGATTGACGGGACTTTCTGGGATGGGAATGAGTTGCCGGGAAGGGATCTCTCCAGGATTCCACATCCATCCGTCTCTGAGTCTCTGAGTCGAATCGGGGCCAAGGAAGAGGGTGATCCTGATATCATTTTCATCCATCTGAACCATTCCAACCCCCTGATTGACGAGCAATCTCCTGAGACGAGAGAGGTTGAGTCGATGGGTTGGGCAGTAGCACGTCAGTCTTCTGTAATCGACCTGTAGCCTCCATGCCGAAAATTATGTGCCATGGTGTCCCGCCATGGTCGTGAGAATCAGTGGGACGGTGAGTAGCGGGCTTGGAAGAGCCCAGGTATTCATGTCCCAGAATCATTACCAGAGTCAGTTCAAGCGCGTTCTGGGCGTAGGAGCGTGGCCAGGCACATTGAATGTTGAGGTTGACGGGGTGTCGGCAGATTTCTTCAGGCAACTCAGGATAATTGCTGGCCTAGAATCGGGAGATTCAGTTGAGTCCACCGAACCACATAGGATAGATGGATTCGAGAGAGATGGGAAGTCGTTTGGGGGGGCTACAGCATTTTGTGCTAGGATTTCACGAGAGGGGGGGGTTTGGGAGGGGTGCGCGGTACTAATCCCCGATCTCACTAGACACACCAGTACTGCAGAAATCATCTCAGGGTCATTCCTAAGAGAGGCGTTGCCCTGCTCAGATGGGGATTTGGTCCGCATTGAGCTCAATTGAGTCTGGCACTCCATTCTTTCTCCAGAAGAGCGGCCATCTCGTATCCGGACATTGAAAGCCATCTTCTGTATTCTCGAGGATCGGATGGGCGTGAGGACAACGAGGAGGGGTCGGGAAGATAGTCTGGAAGAGGTCCTTTGAAGTCCGAATGAGAAATGCCCCACAGAACCAGGCCCTCTGAAGGGGCCCGTCCAAGGTCGACCGGGACGTCAGGCTTTCTGAGTGCGGATTCTAAGTCCGCTAGCTCTAGACGTCCTGATGCTATTCCCGATAAGGCGGATGCAATCCTTCGTACCTGATTCCACAAGAAGGACTTGGCACTGATTTCGAAACCAACTGGGCGTCTATTTGCAGTAAGCCAAAGGGAGCATCCTTCGACGGTTCTAACTGGGTTTCGCCCTTCTTCGTTCTTAGAGAGGTTTCTGAAGTCGTGTTGGCCGACAATCATAGCACAGGCATCATTTAGCAACCCCAATTCGGGCGACTGTGGCCATTCCTCCACTGCCTCTAGTAGATACAGGTACCTGCGAAAATTTGCGTATCTAATCTTCGAATCGGGGGGAACGCGTGATGCGGAAAGGGCGACTGCTCCGACGGGAAGGTGATCGTTCAGGGCCCGAACTATGGAATCCTCGCTGGCTGTGCTGGAAACTGCTGTCGGCAAGTCGATCCTAGCCAAATTGCATCTAACGCTAACTCCAGCGTCTGTCCTACTGGACAATTCGAGACAACCCTCTTCCCACCATGTCAACCTAATGAGCGCCTGCCGGATGGAGCCCTCTACCGTACGGACCTCAGGCTGAATCTGAGAGCCATGGAAGGCGTGCCCGTGATAACCAATGGCGACCACGTATCGGTCGCTTTGCAATGGAGGCCCTCCTACTCTGATTGGAGATACTCGAGCGCTTCCTCTGCTGAAGCGAATCCCATGCCCAACAAGGCGAACTCAACGGCTACGGGTAGGAATTGCTTTGCGAATTGCTCACTCCTATCGAAGTTTGTCTTGAAGTCTATATTGTCGATGAGCATCTTTGCGGCCTGATACAGGTCCTGAGTCACATCGAAGTCGTCCGACGAATCACCCAGTTCCTTCAACTTCTTGAGTTCCCTAATAGCCATAGGGATGCGGTCGAACTCTATCAGTGCGTTAGCATAGGCGGCTTGATATTCAGTACTCTGGGAGTCTAGGGCGGCTGCTTTCTTGAAGTAGGCAGCTACTTGGCCCTCGTTTATCCGGTCATTCCCTTTCTCATCGAAGTTCCCATTCTCTTGAATCTCAAATAAGGCGGATTCGGCCCAACCATGGTAACCTGCGGGATCTTCAGGATTGGCGTCGATGTGCCCTTCAAAGATAGACATCGCCCCCATGAAGTCACCTTGCGTAATGCTCTGTGCTGCCAGTGTCATCAGGTCTACGTCTGTCATCTCAATCCCTTGCATCGCAGTGGGCGGACTCACCGTTATGAACGGTGCGGAAGAAGTACTTCCTACTCTGAATCAGGCCAACTAGAATCATGGGCTTCTGTTCCAAGATTTGAATCCATTAATTCGTTAATTAGACGGTAGATGTCCATCGGCCTCTTGACCCCATATAGGCAGTTAGCGGGATCTGCAGACATTTCTGACCTCTCCCTCTGCATCGTTATCCAGCCAAATATCAACGATACTCCTCTCCTATATCCTGAAAGGGTCCTTCTCACATCGGTAGTTATTACGGTGTCCAGTCCCAATGATTCAACCTGAAGTCCAACCCCGGAACCAGTAACAACGTGAACGTTTCCAAAACCCAGTAATTTACCAAGAATTGTGGGATCTGCCTTTAGATTCTCGACCTTTTGGAATGATATCCCCTGAACGTCCGTGTCCAAAAATAGGAGGTTTTTTCGAATGTGAATCCTCTTGTCCGTAATGGCGTAGTCGAAAGAACGCTGGTATAACCTGGTAATAATCGACATGAGTAGGAAGGAAAATATCCCCAGAGGTGCGAACCAATGGTGGTTCCAAGTCGGAAGGGGGTTGGAGAATTCAGAACCAACTAATCCGGATAGCCACGAAACAATGTCGATCACCTTCCAAATTAGTGGGATAATTGATGCGATCAGCAACCATGAAGTGGTCCATTTGCCAGATGTCGAGAAGTTTGCGTAGTGGTTAATCTTCGTCAGGGCTAGCATGATGATTGCGAAGCCCATAGCCCCGGTTAGGTCAACGAGATTGACGATGAGGCTGATGATGAAATTAGCTCGCCCATCACCCTCGGGTTCAAGCCAATCTCCAGCGAAGAATAGTAGGTGGATGAATAGTACCAATATCCCTAGGATGTATTTGTCAGCCATGGACAGAGATGTTGGTCTGCCCCTCCAAATCGGCTCCTCAGTTTCGGTAATCTCGGGAAAATCGGAACGAATGGCCGCCGGATCCACTGAGGACCTGAAATCGTCAATGTAGCCCCCCATGATAACAATCCGTCGAAGGCGTGCCCACTCAAGATGTTGGCGGAAGTTCGAATTTTTCCCTAGTGGAGAAAGCCCCACGAATGCTCCGCATTTCCATGTATCCACTCGTAGTCTTCCAGGGTTCTAATACCCAGGCTGTCTTGAATGGAAATCTGTCTAACCTCGAATGGGTATTCGTTGTAGGTTAGGTGGCTAATCATGCCCCCTCTTGTTGGTTGATCGAATTTCCACCTGGCTCTGCTGACTGCATTTATCTCAAATGATATCGTCGTCGTTTCGTTCCAAAGTCTGATTTCGAAATCTGGCAAGAGATTAGCCTCATCGTCGAGATTTCCATCCTTGGAGGGGGAGAGTTCGACTTCGCAATTGTCGAACTCGTGGGTAGTTTCACGGGACCTATCATGGAAAATTCCAGTGGTCTTTAGTGGGATTCTGGCGATGTCTCGCTTTCGCCACGGAGTGTCATCCTTGGTAAGGGAAAGTGGAGAAATGTGTGGGACGAACCAATCCAGATACGATCCGTCTTGGAAGTGAAGCATCCCCCAGAACCACGGAACCGAGGGCGCCTGGACAGTAACCTTCTGGAAGTATGCAGTTCCTTCTAGCTTCACACCATCTACCAGAAGTTCTGACTTCATTCCTTGGAGTCGAAGAATGTCGTATCCCATCCCCATGGAGATTTCGTTGTTCTTGTAAGTCAACTCGCTTGGAGGGCCCCACCAGGGAGTAAGTAGGGCCTCGAACCTGGATGGTGCCCCCTTTGCCCTGGCCTCTCGATCGCTACTTAGGCCCAGCCACATCGACTTGTTTCCCGGATTCATCCCTAGAGAAAGATCCTCGACATCTATGGGCACTATGGCCCCCGCTCCAGCTCCGTCCCCATCTTCGGGCCAAAGTGGATGCTGGTCATTTACAACGGCCATCCTGCACTCCCTCATTGTCAGAGGCTCGTGCATCCTCTCGCCGTCATACCACCATGCACATACCATTCCCGGGATTACAAAGCCACCATGTTTGTCCTTGTGCATCCTTGAGCCTGGTCTCCACCAGTGGCCGCTGACCCTGATTGCCTCCGTCTCCTTTGTGGACCAAAGTGTCATCAATTGTCTCGAGCGCTTCGGTTTTTCTGGGTCTGGGACGATGACAAGGACCCAATACCACCACCAGGATAGCCTATGCAGGGGTGGCATTACGTCCAATCGCCACAGGGAGGAGAAGTCACCCTCGAACTTCTGAGGTGAATCCATGGGTGTCACTCACATTATCTCCCGCCGACTGAAGACGGATTTTCCGATGAAAAGCATCACCATGGTGATTGACAGCAGGACTACCGCGCTAGTCAGAAGGGCGACGACGGGTGCGATTTCTGGGCTCGCTCCGAGTGTGTGAACAGGCGGTTTCCAGAAGGCAGAGAGACCATCGTTAATCCCGAACTCCTGCCCGATTTGTGCCCATTGGATTGTGTCTGGCCATGCCATCAATACGATGGCATCAATCATCTGAAGGGCCCAGTGCGTAATTGAGATACTGGACACCATCCAATTTGGGTTGATGATGGAGAAGGTCCCCATCACGAACTCCCAAATCCCGAAAAGGATGCACACATAGACGCCGTACTTCGGGGATATTAGCCCCATTGTGTTGAACATGGCGCCATATGCTGCTAGAACAAGGCTGGTTGCGATTCCGATTCCCAGCCACACTGGGAGATCGGAGACTCTGAACACCCCCTCTCCCGGGCCAATGGCAGCAGCAATTGTTCCAACGAGCAGGGAAAGTGCCAGAACGTAACCCGCAGAAACGGCCAGATACCCAAGTAGGCGATAAAGGATGAACTCTGCCCTGTGGATTGGTTTGGAGAGGAGGAGGTGCAGGGTCCCGTTTTCGGTCTCGTCCCTGACGAGCCCCAGGGCAAGGAACAGGGGGATGAAGAGGCCTAGTAATATTACGAATGCAATCTTACCCACTCCAATGATGAATGTCCGATGGCCCAACTCCCCCGCATAGGCCTCGTCATCCGGATCCTCATCGACATTCTCGTCCGATTGGATGCTGGAGACGAGCCCGTTCGGGCCAGCTATCCAGATAATGTCGCATGGGATGCCGTTCCCGTTGGTACTCGAGTAATACAGGTAGCCCTCGGATTCGGGGTCCTGGGGCTGGGGGCTGCCATCTGGGTATACCCACCCCTCGCGTAGACAATCCCCATCGTCATCGAACCCATGGCTGCCAGAGAGCCTGTCTCCTGCGGGGCAGTCGACCCTGGTTCCAGAAGAGTCGAAGCAGTCGATCCCATCCTCGTCTATGTACATCTCCTGGGGGTCTGGTTCTACGTGGAATCCCTCAGTCACTTGACCCCAATTGAGATGGTATTGATCGGGAACCGTAGCTTCTCCTTCGCCAATCCAATTTCCATTAACCAGGTAAGTAACTAGCCCATCGCCGTCCTCGTCCCCAATCTCACATGCATTCCCTTCGTACAACTCCCAGGGTTCCACTCCGGGGGGGCATTCGGCGACTCTCGGATTTCCGTTCGAGTCGTTTTTCCAATCGACAATGTCCTCATCCCAGTTGCCAGTGAAGCTGTAATCGATCCAAGAAGCCTCGAAGAAGGCGATTCCCTGCCATGACTTGTTCCCGTAGAACACACGATTCAAGTCGTTCCAGTCGATATCACTCTCCTTCACGTATATTGGTGAACCAGGGAACTCAGACGGTGAACTGTCACTGGTTCCGTACTTCCTCTCCTGGCCTAGTGGGTATCCGTCTCCGTCATAGTCCACGCTGTCCCCGTCATTGTCAATCGGTTCGAAGGACTCCCTGACTGAGTCGATATAGAAGGCGAGGAGCAGGGCCATCAGGAGGACCCCGGTTCCGAAGACGACCCATGTCGATACCCTATGGGCAAGTTGCCTAACAGTTAGCTCGACTATTGCGCCGGCCTTGCGATCCAGTTTCGTCCAAACTGTGTCAGCGAGGTCGAGTCCCTTCTTGTCCATCAACTAGCACCCCTGATCAAATATCCCAGTAATGATTCCAAGTTGTCGTCCGGGTTCTCGATGCTAGTCACTTCTTGTTGGGACCTGACGACAATCGATGGCAGAATCGAGTGCGCGGCAGAGAGATTGTTTGTCTGGATCTCAAGCTGGCCCCGATTGGGGAATCGGACACCATATACCGATTCTTCTTTGATGAAAAGCTCGGCGAGGCCCCTAGGGTCGTCACACTTGATCAGAATCCTATGTGGATGCTTGTCTAGGAGATCTCGGATTGCATGGAGGTTCCCGAGAGCTAGTAGCCTGCCATTGTGAAGGATTACTATCTGCTCTGTGATGCGTTCAATCTCCTCAAGTATGTGGCTGGATACGAGGACGGTCTTACCCTGGCTTCCCATGTCCCTGATTACACTCATGATGCTGGTTCTGGCGATTGGATCGCATCCATGGAGGGGTTCGTCCAGTATTACGAGGTCGGGGTCGTGGACCAGTGCATGTGCTATCTTTACTCGTTGCCTCATACCCTTGCTGTATTTGCCCAGTTCCTTGTGCATGACATCGGATAGGCCCACGAAGTCTAGGACGTGTTCTGAACGCTCCCTGGCCTCCTCCCTGGTCATCCCATGTAGTCTCGCAAGTGTTGTCAGGAAGTCTAGGGCGGTCATCCACTCGTAGAGTTTCTCGGACTCGCTGACATAGCCTACCCTACGATAGGGTGATGTGCTAATCCATGGGTCAATGCCGAACAGCCTTACTGTGCCCTGAGTGGGCTTCAGTCGGCCCATCATTATCTTGAACAGTGTTGACTTGCCAGCGCCATTAGGACCGAGAATTCCTGTTACTCCGCCATCTATTGCCAAAGAAACGTCATTCAGCCCAACTACTTGGCCGTAGAACTTGGAAACCTGATCGATGAGGACCGCTGGGGGTTGTTGATTTAGGCTCGTCATTCCCTTGTCACCTCCAGTGATGACACCCTAGAAATCAAAACTCCGATGGAAGCCAAGTTCATCGCAATGAGGGAGACGATTGAGAATGAGACCGGGTGATCATAATTGTATGGTATCCCCAATAGCAACTGCCCCAGATGGGCTAGACAGTCATATGGGCTCAGAATGTGGAGGAAGGTGGTTTCGAATTGTAGTTCGATCAGGAGTGCAACCAGTTTCGTACCATAAATCAGGCTGAGGAATCCAATTGCGGCGAAGAACTTGCTTTGGCTGATGCTGGATAGGGCGAGCCCAATGGAGGTGTAGGTGAAGACCAAGACAATTCCGGCAAGCATTCCTCCGAGGAACATCGGAATGGTGTCGACAAGATATGCCCATCCCTCGGCCCTGAATACAATCGCACTGGTGTAATACACGAAATATGAGAAGACAATGACAAAACCAAGGATTACGGCGACGCTGAGGAACTTCATCGCAGTATAGTCTATCCTGTTTATTGGCCTCGAGAAGTATATCGCACTGGTCCCGTTCTTCCTGTCATCCGAAATCATGCCCCCCACAACAAGTGCAGTTAGTAGTGGCCACATACAGAGATTCCGAGGGAAGTAGCCCAGTATCTGCCCCCAAAGGTTGTACCTATTCACCCCCCACATCTTTGTCAGAACACCTCCGTCCTCGGGGCCCAAGAGGGACGAAAGGAATAGCATGGGAACTGGTGCGAGGGATGCTAGGAAAATTACCAAAATCAGCAGACGGGCCATGGGGTGGTATTGACGGTGGCCCTTGCTGGTGAACAACCCATACACATGATGCCTGTATATCGCGTAGTTCCTCATCCACCTAGGTCCTAACTGGCCTTTCCAAGGTCGATAGCTTTGTTCGAAAATCGTCCCGAGCGATGCATCGGCTCTAGCAACAACAGCAGTAGCGTCCTCATCCCCATCCCCGGCTCCGAATGCCACTTCCATTCGGGTCTTGCCGCCTTCAATGTCGACCTGTTCCTCCAATCAACCACTCCCCGTGTGCTCAGGTGTCAACAATTCTGAGGACCCCTTGATCTCAGTCCCCAGACGTTCCATAATCAGGAGGAAGATGTCCTCCAAATCAGGGGTGTATTCCTTCATTTGGCGTACCTGGACACCAGCTTCGACAGCGGAGGATAGGATGTCTTGAGAGGTTGACTCATCAGAAATTTTGACTCGGATCACCCTCCCGAGCCTCCTTGACACCATTCCTCTGGATGAGAGGGCCTCCTCCATCTTGCTCGCCCCTCCCCAGACCATAATCTCCATCTCCCGATCGACCTGGCTGACCAATTCGTCGATGCTTCGGTGGACGACTATTCTTCCCTTGTGAATCATTACGATGCTGTCACATAGGGATTGGACGTCATCCATAACGTGGCTGCTCATCAGGACGGTGCGCTTTCCCTCCCTTACCGTTCGATCGAGAGTCTGGAGCATGAATGCCCTGGCTCTTTGATCTAGGCCATTTGTCGGTTCGTCGCAGATGAGGATATCGGGATCGTGAACTAGTGCGCATGCCAATTTGGTGGCTTGCAGCATCCCGGTACTGAAAGTCTCAATCTTCCGGTATCTCTGATCCTTTAGCCCGACGTATTCGAGTACCTCGTGCGCCCTCTGCATCGCAGTACTGGAGTTCATTCCCAGAAGCTCCCCCGCGTAACGAACCTGGTCCACGGCGAAAAGCGCTGGATCGAGTGAGTTGTACTCTGGCATGTATCCTATCCTCGATCTAATCTGCTCGGCCTCGGTCCTGATATCGTATCCGAGGACTTTCCCCTCGCCTGAGGTTGTCCCGATTAGTCCCAACAGGCACTTGAACAGGGTGGACTTTCCTGCCCCGTTAGGGCCCAATATCCCAATTGAGCCAGAATGGATGCTGAGGTTGACATCTTCGAGTGCCATGTGTTGACCATACATCTTCCGAAGGGACTTGGTGGAGATTATCTCCTCTCCTGATACATCGGTCATTTTGCGTCTCCGACTCCCTATGGGAGTCGTTTCACGGTTAGGCACCAATCACTTGAATGAATCCCCGGATAGTTCCGCTTACTTGGATTCCTTCAATGCCCCATCCCTGACCTTCACAGCAATACCTTTCCTCTTGAATTGTATGTCTAGTGATGTCGATAATGAGGTCCCATGGGCAACCAGTGAGCCTTCTTTGTCGACGATTAGGCAGGGTTGCCCGGGAATTAGGTGGTGGTCAACCCCCAGTGAATACCCATGCACGACATTCCTGCCGATTCCCACAAATGGAATTGCGTCGTCGCTAATGAGGATCCTGGGAATTCCTCCAAAGACCTCATCGGGGGTTTCTTCCCCGAACTTCGGCGGTGGAGTGAGATGGAAGTCATTCAATCTCCTGGCACCCTCCAGTGAAAGGGAAAGACCTCCGTCGGAAAGGCGAGGGGAGAGGACATGCACGCCCTCCGATAGGACGTTGATGACACGGTCAGTCCTAGATCTCCTTGTGCTCATGCCATCGGTGAATTTGCATGAGTTTAGAGGGTGAATGGCGCATAGTACAGACAGTTTGTCGACAATCGAGCAACGATCGAGCCAGTTTCGTATAGTGGAGGTTGTCTTTTCCTCGACCTCAATGCCTTCTTCGGGGGAGACCCTCAAGATCGGGATGTCGGCTAGTCCAAACTCTGAGAGGGCTTCTTGTATTTCTTCGTCACTATACTCTCCCATCCACATGTCTCCTGGTCCAGTCAGGTGACACCATGGGGAGAGGTCTTCTAGGGAGAATGGGATGGGGCCCAGTGGAGTTGCGATCATGACAACAGATCGTGGCTCATACTCGAGTTGGGATATGATGGTGTCCAGAGCCGTGTAACGCCAGGGGGGGCTTGCACCCTCGAGAAGGACGATTTGCTTGGGTTCCTGAGTGGAAGAGTCCCACCATGACCCGGGGACCCTCCATCTCGTAGCCAGGAGTGCTTGCATGTGGAGGATATGTGGTCTGAACTCGATGTCATCCCCCAGTGGTTCACCCCCGTCCCTGAGGGGATTGCAGGAGGCGATGATGCGCAGAACTGATTCACCTACAGGGCCATCGTCGGGTTCGTCTAGTTGGTCCTGTAGCCAAACAAATGCATCGCGAAGTTGGGGTGAGCAGTGACTGCGCTGTTCTGCGAGTTGCCAAATTGTCCCGTTTCTAATGGCCTCCCTGCAACGGGAAAGCTCGGCTTGCGTGACTTCCAGATTATGTTGTGCTAGTATTCTGCAACGTTCCTTGTCGTCCATAGATTTGACTTGCTCGGGAGTATATCCCGACAGCGAATTTGAGAGGAAAGGCCACTCCCTTATGCCCTCCAGCTTTACGGTTCCCTCAGGAGTAAGAATACGTCCATCCCTTGCGAAAATCGCATAGGCAGCACTATCGAAAAGATCGGCTCCTAGGGCGATTGCCATTGGAAATAACAGAGGGTGTCCGCATCCGAATAGGTGTGTAGGTCGATTGGGAGGGAGTGCTGATCTTGATGCTAACATTATCATGAATAGCTCACGATAACGCTGCTGCTCCATGAGTGGAACTATCCCTCCGATTGGGTGGATTGCAAATCCCCTGTCAGAACCTCTTGCCGAAGCCATCTCGTGTGCTGCTAACATCCTGAGTTCGGGGTATAGGCCTCCTTGAATGGGGCCATTCAGCAGCAAATCGTCTCCTGCCTCTTCAAGTGACATCTGCGCCCTATCAGAGGTCTCCCTTACGGCACCCTCTAGTTGTTCCAGGTTCATATCGGGTCGACCGAAGACATCTAGCATCGTACCCACGTCCACCCCCATGTCCCTCTGGAATGCAACAATCTCCCGAGGATTCACTTCCACATCCCCATAGACGTAGGACTGGAATGTTCCGGAATCGGTGACGATTGCTCCGGGAAAGTCCAGAAGGGAGTGGATTCCCTCGCTCAGTGCTCGTTCCCTGAGGTCATCGTTCTTCCATATCACGTAGGAGTTGGTAATCAGGGCCTCGATTCCGAAATCCTCCCACATCTCACGTGGCTCGATTGTCAGAATGTTCGGATTGACTACGGGGAGCAATGCAGGGGTGGTGAAGGAGCCATGTTTGGTGTGGAAGCGTCCTATCCGGGCCGCTCCGTCCCTCTTGGTCACCTCGAACAGTCCGAGGTCCTGATCCTTGCAGGGTTCTGGGTCTGGGCTCACGGCCATGGGCTTTGCAGGAAGTATTTCACATCAAACCTCGGTAGTGCGTGATTCAACTATTAGGCGAACTGTGCCGTCCGACAGAGTCATGGAAACGGAGTCTCCGGAGTTTATCTCAAGAGTTGGGTCTTCCTCGAATCCGTGAGCATAGGGTACGCTCAATAGTGAGGCGGCTGGAAGGGTAAGTGGGCAAACGTCTCTGTTCACTATGGCCCTTGGTCCCTTGCCCTCGTAAATCAGGCCCATGAGGACGAAAGGGGCTACCGTGGAACCCGAGCCCTTTGGGTAAATCAGAATCGTGTCCTCTATCGAAATTCCGTCAAGGGGATGACCCGGCTCCTCTATTACCCCCGAATCACGATTGACGTAGCCCAGGTATGTGATTGGAACGTCGGTAACCAGTGCCCTCCCAGTTACTGTCCAATCCTGCTGACTAGGGATTCCCATTCCTATTGAGGTGAAGTCCCCAACTCTGTGTGCCTTTGCCGTGGGGATTCTCTTGGAAGTTTTGGAGCCTATTTCGGGAGGGGGGCCCTGTACAAGTGATCCGTCAAATGCATGGGCGACGCATTCCCCAATTGGTGCTACACTGGTAGGCATCTTGTTCAGTCCACTGGTCAAATAGTGCTCGGCCTTCAGAGAGTTCGTGAGTAGGTGATTGTATCGAGAACGGTTGTAGGGAGTGACTTCTGGGCAGGTGTCCCGAAGAACCAACGCTCCGGCTTCCTCGAGAACATCGAGAGTGCCGTCCGCCTCAATTAGGTCATAGTTGTGCGAACTCATGAACACCCATAGCCTCTGGTCCTGGATGGCCTCCCCGAGTTCCATCCTCGCTCTTACTGCGGCGGCTGTCGCTCTGGCCTCCCCGACGCTGGCCTGTGGGCATCCAATAACCACCAGATCCACCCTCCCCCTTGGGGCAAGCTCACGATACCTCTCCAGTAGGTCGGCCTCGGTAAAGGAAAGTTCACCCTCATATGAGTCCACGATTGGGGCGTTTGCGGTTATTCCATCGGCCCAGAGCATGGGACAGCCATAGTTCGCTGCGGATGCAGTCAGAGCTTTGCGCATCTCAAAGCTACCATGAGGCAGTCCGACGAACCTAGGCATGGGACCCCACGGGAGATCCCAGGTGGGCATAATTTGCTTCCCAATCCAGTCGCCTAGGACGCTCCAGTCAGCAGTATCGGACATGTCGCACTCGATCGTCACAAGGATGTTTGGCTTCCTGTTTGAATCCAGGTGGAGTCCCCACTTTGGTGCCCAGCCCGTCAGCGCTGTAGCTAGGGCCGAGAGCCCCGATTCCCTGTTTGTTAGCAAGGAGGTGTACGAGTTGGAGAAGCAGACCGCGTTTGACTCTGCCCAGGATCCTATGCCATCTTCGGTATCGATCCCCCTGTCATAGGGGGTGCAGGAGAGGGTTGCATCTATGCCCAACTCGGAATATGAGTGGATGATCTCGAACTGTTGCTCCAAGAAGTCGGGGTGGTCAATCCCCATCTCATCCATCTTCTCGTGATCGCATCCGGCCGCGTTCAGGGTTGTTGGGATAGAAACGACCCCCAGAGGGTCTCCAGAGAGGTCAGACAGAAATCTTCGGAGGCCGTGTCCTCCAGTAATCACGCTGACACCGGAAACGTGAGCATTGTCGACCCTGACGAATTCAGAGGCATCGGCTGTCGAGGCGAGATCGACGACCAATCGGGCCGCCTTCTGCTTGGTGGGACCCATTGATCCGGCAAGCATGGACTGAAGCTCCTCAGGGATCTCCACACTTGCGGGTCGTGGCCCAACTCCTTCAATGCGACGCAACAAATGACGAAACGATTGGAAATAGATTATACCTCGAATGAATTCGGGAAAACGTGGAAATTGGGGGTGCGCCATGGGAATTGGCCGTACTGACCCTGTTCCTTGCGCTAATCGGTGGACTAGCCCCCATTATTAGCAACATTAAGGAGAATCAGGAGAGGCTCGCTCAGATAACTGGGATTGCCGCGGGAATCCTGCTGGCATCCGCCCTATTAGTTGTCATCCCCGAGGGATTCGAGCTCGCTTCCGAGGACCACGAGGAGCAGGGGGAAGTTGAAGAAGAACTAGGGCACGAAGAAGAACTAGGGCATTTCGCTATGGGCGGGGCCGTTCTGGCTGGATTCCTGATGATGCTGATTCTGGAAGGCTCAGGTATAGGCCACGCAGTTCACGAAGAGCATCACAATCACGAGGACGATCACGGACACGAGCACATCCATCACCGAAACTCCCCCTGGATAATTGTCCTAGGGCTCTCTTTGCACTCCGCGGCAGATGGCCTGGCAATAGGTTCTGCAGCCGCAGGGAGCACGGAAGCAGTTACGGCTTTGGTAGCACTAGCGGTCCTTATCCACAAGGTTCCAGCCGCATTCAGCCTAGGAGTCTTCTCCATGCACGAGAGGGAGGAGAGGAATGACTCAATCAAGGATATCTTGCTGTTCTCGCTGGCTACGCCCGTGATGATATTGCTTTCCTTCCTTGCCCTGAAGGAGCTTGAGGGAGGGACAGTCGCCCTAGCAATGCTCTTTGCCGCTGGAACCTTCCTGTACGTAGCCACGGTTGACACCCTGCCGGATATTCACAACCCAGAGACTGGGAGACGTGCGCTTAGGAATGTCCTTTTCGGAGTTCTGCTAATGATTCTGATCCTGTACGGGGCCGACTCTGTAGGGTTAATCGAGCATGGGCACTGACAAAGAGTTGGATTCCATGCCAGAGGGTGATAAGTCATCTCTCAAGGAGAGGTTGCTTGGGAACAAGATTTTCCGTTCCTTCATGGTTTACTCGGCCTTCAGGGCCGTTTACGGTGCGGGAATTCTGGTAGTCACTTACCTGCTCGCAACTAGCGAACAGGCCCCGATCTGGGTCTCAGGACTATTCCTGCTAGCTTCCATGGTGATATCCAGAGTAATTTTCAGGGAGATCAAAAGAAGGTGGCCTCAGCTGACATAGGGTATTGGCTGTGTCGTTGCTATTAACTAATTATTAGAATTAGTCCAATGGGGATGACTAATTGAAAGCAGAAGAAGATTCGGCATGAGCGTGGCCGACATGGCCCGCTAGGGGTGTCGGTGAGCAATCGACCTCACTGCTTATCGGGGACCCAATGCAAATCTGAAACCGGTTATGCGTGCCTAAGCATAAGCCACGCATAACGAGTGATTGACACCGGGAAACACTAGCATTAACCACGCATAACCCAAGCATTACCGGATATCTCAAGCATAATCACGCATTATACACGCATTACACACCATAGTCTCTGTTCCTAATCGAAACAACACTACGAGAGTGGAAGTTGGGTCATTTCCAAGAGATCATAGAGTAACAGTCAACCCCATCTTGCACCACCGAAAGCCCAATGATTAGAGGCCCCATTGGAATCGAGGGGGTTCGCAGCGGGCTCTATTAGTCTCTAGGCGAGTTGATGTTTCATCCAAACATCCACGATAGCACGACGTTCGCTCGAGTCAACTTGAGATGTGTGAGGCATGTCTACGACATGAATTTCCGAGATATGCGAGAGGTGCTTCTTTACCAAATCGAAGTGAGCGCCCCCAAGAGTTTCATCATTTTCAGCCTGGATCACTAGGACAGGGACAATTGGGACTCCGGAAAATGGCAGTTCTGAGGTAGCATATCTTACTTCTAGGTCTGGGTGAATTCGTTCATATTCCCTCCTAAGGATATGTCTTACCCAGGGTTTAGCCATTATTGTTCTGCCAGGAAGGTTCATGTCAATAATCCTAGGAAACGAAGCTACAGGTGACTCTAGGATGATTCCTTTGAGGGCTTCCTCCCACCAGCCAGATGGATGAGAAGAGAGCCTCATTGTAAGGAAACCCCCCATTGAGTGGCCGTATATCCAAAGCCGATTTGGGGTGAATTCGAGAACCCTTGGAGCACATTCTAGAAGTCCCTCGATATCTGCAACGGCCTTCAGCAGTGTCCAATCCTTCCTCTTCCCTTGATTACCAAAGCCCCTTTGGTCAAGACTAATGACATTCATCCCCATTTCATAGAATTGTAATGCCCTAGATTCCCCCCTTGGCATGGATGAGTTATATCCATGGAGGTAAATTATCAGGTCCTTGCTATCAGAATCTGACTCCAGAATGAATGCCTTTAGCGATTCCTCCCCCCACCCACGGAAAGTGAATGATTTCCATTCTGAGTTGGATAGGGGCCCTTTCTCAGGCCTCCCCGTTACGAAAACCGACTGGTATACTTTCCAATAAACAAGAGACCAACTCACAAAGGGCAAGGTCACTCCTACGCTTAACCAATATGCACCGCTGGAAGTTATTCCGGGTATCTTGACAATTGCGATTAACTGTAAGGGGACAACGATCATCAGGACTCTGGGGATTGTGGGGTACCAGTAAACTGGTGTTTGTATGTAAGATGCCGCTCTACCCTTAATTGACCTGGTTTTCGGATTACTTCCCTCTGTAAGCATTGTATCGCTAGCCACTGTAATTCCATCCAATCACACGAATTAGATAAATCAACGAGTGTGCCTGATTAAAATATGTAACATTATTTACACTAAGTGTAGAATGGCCTCACTGATGGATTATTGAATCAGCAAAGCGCTCTGTCTTGTTTGAAGACATCAAGGCACTGGTTGATCTAGAATGGGAGAATGACCCCGTGCTTGAGTTCCATGCAGTTTACGATGGTTGGCCCGAGGAAATCTGCTCAAACTACTACTCCGAAATAACTGAATCGGGTCTACTTGTGTCCAGTGGGGGAGATCGCCTTGTCGGCCCGCCGATTATTGCCGGAGACTCTTACTTTCCTGATTGGAGGGAAATCGAATAGCGCGCTTATCGGGAGTATCATGTTCCCTACCCTAGTTTGCGCGGGCATACACTAGGGCCCCATCATTACGTATACACATCAATAAGGGATAACAATATGATATTATGATATTAAGAAAGGTGAATCTCCGCCCGAATGACATGAACCTCCCGGAGTTCCGTCTTGCTAAGGTAAAGGAGATGCACAACGGGGTAGTGAGAGTCAAGGGGAATGCGAATTCGATAAACTTGCTCCGAATGGAAGGCGGTTTGGTAGGAGTATTTCTAGGAGGATTTTGCGTACTTGCCGGGATTTTTACTTTTTTTTCAGAATTGAATAATGATGATTCTGGGTTGTTCGAATCTGCTAGGGTCGGGTTGGGGGTTTTCCTCTTCTTCCTAGCCTTCATTCTCCTTCTTACTGGACTAGTCTCTGGCCTCATATCGACGCTTAGGCTGCTTGGAAACTATTACCAGAAATACTGGGACGACTTCACCTTCGACGGTGTGACAGTGAAATCCAGGAGATTCCAGATAGATGCAAGCGAGATCACGTTCGTTAGGCCCCGTGTGGGCAAGAGCGGAGACGACATCGAGTTTTCCGCCTCTGTCAGGAGTGGTTCCAAAGGAGGCCGGGAGTTAGGCAGAATCGTGGTCGATGGGTTCGACATCGAAAACATGGTCGATTACCTCTCCAATCTATTCGGGGT
>Ga0208765_1000012_pt1 | contig 108920 bp, 91 predicted proteins | sample ETNtaG_2_FD_185783 | JGI IMG/M metagenome (GOLD analysis project Ga0208765, IMG submission 185783) | Marine microbial and viral communities from oxygen minimum zone, Eastern Pacific Ocean - ETNP201406SV203 (SPAdes) (version 2) | ecosystem: Environmental > Aquatic > Marine > Oceanic ...
AGGTCGCCGTATTCGGCGGTGTCCGACACCGAGTAGCGCATGCCCCCGATGCCCTGTTCGTACATGAGGTCCACGATCAACTTGAGCTCGTGGAGGCATTCGAAGTAGGCGATTTCCGGCTGGTAGCCGGCGTCGACGAGCGTGTCGAAGGCGCTCCGAACCAGTTCGGTCATTCCGCCACACAGCACGACCTGCTCGCCGAACAGGTCGGTCTCGCACTCCTCGGTGAACGTGGTCTCGATGACTCCGGCGCGAGCACCACCCACACCGTCGGCGTACGCCAGGGCTAGGGCCTTGGCGCCACCAGTCGGGTCCTGCTCCACCGCAATGAGGCACGGCACGCCGCCGCCCTCCTCGTAGGTCCGACGCACCAGGTGGCCAGGACCCTTGGGAGCGACCATGATCACGTCGACGTCGGCCGGCGGGGCGATCAGGTCGAAGCGGATGTTGAAACCGTGGGCGAACGCCAGGGCGTCACCGGCTGACAGGTTGGGAGCGATGTGCTCCTCGTAGACCGCCGCCTGATCGGTGTCGGGCAACAGGATCATGATCACGTCGGCCCATGCCGAGGCGTCTGACAGGGACTTCACGGCGAGCCCGGCCTCCGATGCCTTGGCGGCCGACGAGGAGCCGTCACGCAGGCCAACGCATACGTCGATGCCCGACTCCTTCAGGTTCAGGGCATGTGCGTGGCCCTGGGAGCCGTAGCCGAGGATGGCCACCTTGCGCTCCGCGATCGCTGAACGGTCAACGTCCTTCTCATAGTAGATGTTCGCCACTGGATTCTCCTGGCTTGTGGTCGGTCGGCCTCACGGCCGTATCGGTCTGGCTATCGGGAAAATGGGATTTCAAAGGGGGTGCTCGGAAGAAGCTTCAGTCCAGCGCGTCATCGAGAACGGGCAAGGCCACCCGACCCGTTCGCTGCAACTCGATGATGCCGTACTCGCGGAGCAGGTCCTCGAACTCGTCGACCCGGCGAGGCGGACCGACGAGCGACAACATCATACGATCGGTACTCAGGCTCAAGACCTTGCCGCCGGCCCGATCCAGGTGCTCCACGATCTCATCGCGACGGTCCGGCTCGGCGGTCACCGTGACCAGCATCAGCTCGCGCTCTACGGCCTGACCTGGGCCTAGCTCGCGGATCTCGACGACGTTCACCAACTTGTCCAGCTGCTTGACGATCTGGTCAAGCGGGGCCGACTCGAGGTCGACCACTACGGTGATCCGACTCATGTCCTCGTCGCCGGTGGGCGCCACGGCGAGCGACTCGATGTTGAAGGCCCGACGGGCGAACAACGATGCCACCCGGGCCAGCACGCCTGACTTGTTCTCAACGGTCACGACCAGCGTGTGGTAGCGGTGCTCCGCCTCATGGACGTTCATCGGGGCTGCCCCTCCTGGAACCCGGGCACCATAAGTTCAGAGTTGGCGGCACCCGACGGCACCATCGGGAAGACCTTCTCAGATGCAGCCACCCGGAAGTCGATGACCACCGGCCGATCGTCGACCTCGTTGGCCTTGGCGATGGCCACGTCGACCTCGTCGGGGTCGTCGACCCGGATGCCCACGCACCCCATCGACTCGGCCCACATCTTGAAGTCGGGAACGTCGGACGAGAGAGAAACCTCGGAGTAGCGCTCGTCGTAGAACATCTCCTGCCACTGGCGAACCATCCCGAGGTAGGAGTTGTTCAGCAGTGCCACCTTGATGGGAATGTTCTCGACGGTGGCCGTGACCAGTTCCTGAGCCGTCATCTGGAAGCAGCCGTCACCGTCGATTGCCCACACCTCCCGGTCCGGGAAAGCCACCTTGGCCCCGATGGCCGCCGGGATGGAGAAGCCCATCGTCCCGAGTCCACCCGAGTTGATCCAAGTGTAGGGATGGTCGAAGGTCCAGTACTGGCTGGCCCACATCTGGTGCTGACCCACGCCGGAGGTCACGATGGTGTCGTCCGGGGTGGCGTCACGGAGACGCTCGATGACGTACTGGGGCTTCAGCGGCTCACCGGGAGCCCACGGCTCGTAGGCCAGCGGGTAGCGCTCCTGCCAGCCGCTGATCCGCGACCTCCAGGCCGACCGATCGGCGTCGCCGGCACCGTTGCCCGACAATTCGTCGACCAGTGCCTCGATGGCCACCCGGACATCGCCCTGGATGGCCACGTCGGGCCGGCGCACCTTGCCCAGCTCAGCGGGATCGATGTCGACGTGGATGATCTTCGCCTCGGGGGCAAACCCGTCGAGCTTTCCGGTCACCCGGTCGTCGAACCGGGCGCCGAGGGTAATGAGCAGATCGGACTCCTGCATGGCGGTGACCGCCGTGTAGTTCCCGTGCATGCCCGGCATGCCTAGACACAGTTCATGGCTGTCCGGGAATGCACCTCGAGCCATGAGCGTGGTGACCACGCTGATGCCAGTCAACTCAGCCAGGGCGCGCAACGCATCGGCGGCTCGCGCCTTGAGGATTCCACCACCCACGTAGAGCACCGGGCGCTCGGCAACCCGGATCAGGCCCGCGGCCGCCGCAATGAGGTCGACGTCGACCGCGGTCTGCGGCTGGTAGCCAGGCAGGTCCATCTCGACGTCGTCATGCCACGTCATAGCCGATCGGGGGTTGACGGGGTCGACGATGTCCTTGGGAATGTCGACCAGCACCGGACCCGGCCGACCCGTGGTGGCGATGTGGAACGCCTCCTTGATGGTCCGCGGGATGTCCTGAGCCTCGGTGACCAAGAAGTTGTGCTTGGTGATCGATTGCGTGATGCCCGTCGTGTCGCACTCCTGGAAAGCATCGGTGCCGATCGCCGCGTACGGGACCTGGCCGGTGACCACGACCATGGGCACCGAATCAAGGTAGGCGTCACACAGCGGCGTGACGATGTTGGTGGCCGCGGGGCCGCTGGTCACCATGGCCACACCCGGGCGCCCCGTGGCATGGGCATAGCCCTCGGCCATGTGGCCGGCGCCCTGCTCGTGTCGGACTAGAACGTGGCGGATAGACGAGTCGATGATCGGGTCGTAGACCGGGAGAATCGCCCCTCCTGGCAGGCCGAACATGACATCCACGCCCTCTTCCTCGAGGGCACGGATGAGGGCTCTACCGCCGTCCATTTCTTCTGTGGCCATGTCGAACTCGGATCTGGGGGAAAGGCTGCCTGGTCTGGTATCTCAACTGGTTTATGAACTGGGCTGAAAAGTGGAAACGACCTCCCGCTGTGGGAGGTCGAGGCACGCAACCGTTTGGGACCCACCGTGTGCGGGCGGGGCGCGTGCCTACGGCAGTACGACTACCCGGATGCGGGCAAAGGAAGTGGAGTCGATCTGCATGATTAGCAATTATGCGCTGGTGGCACCTCGGACCACAACCTCAGGCGTGGGAGACTTGACTCATGCGAACCGGGGTTCAGCCGGGGTCCTTCGATCCTCCGACCCTGGCCCATCTAGCCATCGCTCATGCCGCGTTGCGCCACCATCGGCTCGACCGGGTCATTTGGACGGTGTCACGACACCCGCTCGGAAAGGACGACGGGCGGACCGACGTGGACGATCGCCTGACCGTGCTTCATTCAGCAATCGCCGACCATCGGTGGCTAGCCGCCGAGGCGACCGACGCCCGCCTGGTGGCCGACATCGCCGACGGCTACGACGTGGTCATCATGGGTGCCGACAAGTGGCACCAGCTCCATGACCCCACCTTCTATGGCGAACCAGGAACTGAGTCGGCGGCGGCGATGGATCGCGCCCTCGAACGCCTCCCGACCTGCGCGGTGGCCCCGCGGGACGGATTGACGGTCCCACCGGAGGTGACGCTTTCGGTCCCCCGCTGGGTGGCTCGCCAGTCATCTAGCGATGCGGTGGCCGGCGCCCCGTGGATGGCCCTGTCGGCCGCCCGACACTCCGGGCTGTGGTTGGAGATCCGGTAACCGGCGGTCCGGCAGCCGGAAATCACGCCTGGGTGACGGCGCCCTTCTCGGCCCCCTGGGCAAGTGCGGCGTACTTGGCCAGGAACCCCGACGTGTAGCGGGGTTCGAACGGCTTCAGGTTGGCCCGACGCTTCGCCAGCGTGGCGTCATCGACCATCAGGTCCATGGTGTGGGCCACCACGTCGATGACGATTCGATCACCCTCGGCCACGAGGGCGATTGGACCACCGTCAACGGCTTCCGGTGCAACGTGACCCACACAGAATCCGTGGGTGCCGCCGGAGAACCGGCCGTCCGTGATGAGCGCCGCGTCGCCGCCCCGTCCGGCACCCTTCATGGCCCCGGTGATGGCCAGCATCTCGCGCATTCCCGGACCACCCTTGGGACCCTCGTAGCGGATGACCACCACGTCACCGCCCTCGATGCGGTCGTCCAGAACGGCGGCCATGGCCGCATCCTCACCGTCGAACACCCGGGCCCGACCGTCGAAGCGGTCGAAGTCGAGTCCGGCCACCTTGACCACCGACCCCTTCGGAGCCAACGACCCGCGAAGGATGGCCAGGCCACCCAGTGCATTGATCGGATCGCCGAAAGCGTGGATCACGTCACCATCGGGGGCCGGGACGTCAAGCATGGCCAGGTTCTCGGCCACCGTCTTCCCGGTGACAGTGATCTCGTCGGCGTGAAGCAGGCCCTCGTCGTGAAGCATCTGCATGACCACCGGAACCCCACCGATCCGATCGATATCGACCATGTGGTACTTCCCGTGGGGCTTCGTATCTGCCAGGTGGGGAACCTTGGCGGCCACCCGGTTGAAGTCCTCGAGTTCGAGCTCGACACCGGCCTCGAAGGCGATGGCCATGAGGTGGAGTACGGCGTTCGTCGAGCCGCCGAGAGCCATCACCACGGCGATGGCGTTCTCAAAGGCAGCCCGGGTCATGATCTGGCGGGGTCGAATGCCCTCTCGCAGCAGGTTCATCACAGCGTGGCCGCTGGCGAACGCCACGTCGGCCCGACGCTTGTCAACCGCGGCGGCCGAGGCCGATCCGGGCAGCGACATGCCGATGGCCTCACCGACCGAGGCCATGGTGTTGGCAGTGAACATCCCCGCGCAGCTTCCAATGGTCGGACACGCCTCGCGCTCGATGGCCAGCAGTTCAGCATCGTCGATGCTCCCCACTGCGTGGGCCCCCACGGCCTCGAACACGCTCACGATGTCCAGCTTGGAACCGTCGGTGTGTTCGCCGGGCATGATCGAACCGCCGTACACGAACACCGACGGCAGGTTGATCCGGGCTGCTGCCATGAGCATCCCCGGGAGCGACTTGTCACAGCCGGCGAAGCTCACAAAGGCGTCGAGGCGCTCGGCGTGCATCACGGCCTCTACCGAGTCGGCGATGATCTCACGACTCACCAGGCTGGCCCGCATGCCCTCGTGGCCCATTGAGATGCCGTCGGACACGGCGATGGTGTTGAACTCCAGCGGGAAGCCCCCGGCTTCGGAGACCCCCTCCTTGCACCGCTTGGCCAGTGCGTCCAGCGGAATATTGCAGGGAGTCACCTCGTTCCACGACGAGGCCACGCCTACTTGGGCCTTGGAGAAGTCGTCCTCGTTCATCCCGACCGCCCGGAGCATGGCCCGCGCGGGCGCCCGGTTCGGACCGTCAGTGACCTCATGGCTTCGGGGCTTCATCCCCCCGTGGGTGGCATCCGTCATGGGTATGCAGGCTAGGCGCCACCTGCCACGGTCGTAGTCTCCGCTGATGTTCTCCACACGCCTCTCGGCCGACGGCCGAGAACTCCTCGCCCTGGCCGTTCCGGCCCTCGGGGCACTGATCGCCGAACCCCTTTACGTGCTGGCCGATACGGCCGTGGTGGGCCGTCTGGGAACCGCTCCTCTGGCCGGCCTCGGCGTGGCGTCCGGCGCCCTACTGTTCGGCTACGGACTGTGTGTCTTCCTCGCCTACGGGACCACGGCGGCGGTGGCCCGTCTGACCGGCGCCGGAGAGAGTCGGCGGGCAGCCGATCAGGCCATCCAGGGCCTGTGGCTGGCCCTGGTCCTCGGTGTGGTGCTGGCCATTGTGGGAACCCTGTCGACCGACGCCATCGTGTCCGGGCTGGGCGCCTCGGGCGACGTGGCCGAACAGGCCTCCATCTACCTGAGTACCAGCCTGCTGGGTGCCCCGGCGATGCTCCTGATGATGGCCGGGGTGGGCTACCTCCGTGGCCTCAAGGACACCGTGCGCCCCCTGCAGGTGGCCGTGGGTACCGCCCTACTCAACCTGGTCCTCGAGCTGGTCCTCATCTTCGGCCTGGATCGGGGCATCGGCGCCTCGGCAGCCGCCACCGTGGTCGCCCAGTGGGTGGGGGCCGCCTGCTACCTAACCTGGATCGGACGGGACGTCCGTAGACGCCACGCGTCGCTGGCACCCCGGTTGGGATCTATCGGCCGACTCCTCGCCGTCAGCGCACAGTTGCTGGTGCGAAACCTCTCGCTCACCGGGACGTTCCTGATCGGCACCTCGGTGGCCACCCGGATCGGCCGGGTCGACGTGGCCGCCCACCAGGTGGCTTTCCAGGTGTGGATGGTCACCGCGCTGACGATGGACGCTGTGGCCATTGCCGCCCAGGCCATGGTCGGCGAACGCCTCGGCGCGGGGGACGTGGCCCGCGCCATCTCGATCGGACGCCGGGTGATTGCCTGGTCGGTGGGCATGGGCATAGTCCTCGGTGTTGTCCTGCTGGCCGTCCGGACACCAGTGGCAGGCATCTTCTCCGAGGATCCTGCTGTGGTGGCCTTAGCCGGATTCCTGCTGGTCCACGTGGCCTTCATGGCTCCGCTCGGAGGCGTGGCCTTCGCCCTGGACGGTGTCCTTATCGGAGCAGGAGACCAACGGTTCATGGCTCGGGCCATGGCGGGCTCGGCGGTCGCTGCCGCCACGGTCATGGTGCTCGGGCGGCAGGCCGATCTGGGGATTGGTTGGCTCTGGGGGGCCATCTGGCTCTTCATGGCCGCCAGGTCGATCCTGCTGGGTCTCCGCTTCGTCGGCGACCGCTGGCAGGTGGTGGGCGCCGAGCGCTAGCCACTGATTGGGGGCCAGTTGGCGCCCGGGTACCTACCCGTTGGCCCGGCGGGACAGCAGTTCGTTGACGACCCGACCATCGGCCTGACCGTTGGTGGCCTTCATGATCTGGCCGACGAAAAAGCCTGACTTCTTCTTGCGTTCCTTGTCGTCGCCCGAGGTGAAGGCAGCCCAGTCTTCGTCGTACTCGGCTATCAAGCCGTCCACGATGGCCTCCAGGGCACTGTCGTCCATGGCTTCGAATCCCATGCCCGCAGCCACCTCGGCCGGCTCCCCGCCGTCGGCCACCAGAACCGCCAGGACGGTCTTGGCTTGGGTGGCCGTCAGGTCGCCGCCGACCTCCATGGCCACCAGCGAAACGAACGACGCCGCGGTCAACAACCCCGACCCGTCAGCCAGGTTGTTCTCGACGTGGACCAGCACCCTGCTCGGGTCGGCCCCAGCGGCAAGGGCCTCCACGGCCAGGTCGTCCATTCCCCGCTCGACGGTCAACGATGCAGTGGCCGTGTCCACGCCGGCCGCGTCAGCTAGGCGGTGGCGACGCTCCCGGGGCAGTAGGGGCAAAGCGGAACGCACCGATTCGATCCACTCGGCGGACGGGTCCAGGGGCACCAGATCAGGCTCCGGGAAGTACCGGTAGTCGTATGCCTCCTCCTTGGAGCGGAGTTTGTGGGTGCGACCCTCGTCTTCGTTCCAGTGGCGGGTCTGCTGCTCGACTCTGTCACCGGAGGTGATGAGGTCAACCTGACGGCGAGACTCGTAGACGATTGCCCGTCCCAGCGAGCGCAGCGAGTTGATGTTCTTCACCTCGCAGCGGGTTCCCAAATCGGGGTCGCCCATGGGTCGGACCGACACGTTGCAGTCCACCCGCATCGATCCCTCCTCCATCTTTCCGTCCGACGCGCCGATGGCCACCAGAATCGACCGCAGCTCGCTGACGTAGGCCCGTGCGTCTTCAGCTGACCGCAGGTCGGGAGCTCCCACGATCTCAATGAGTGGAACGCCAGCCCGGTTGTAGTCGACCAGCGAGTAACCGGCCTCGTGGATCCGACCGCCACCACCCACGTGCGTGCTCTTGCCAGTGTCCTCCTCTAGGTGTGCCCGCTCGATGCCCACCTGGCGGCCATCGGCCAACTCCAGCCAGCCCTCCTCGTTGATGGGCAGATCGAACTGGGAAATCTGGAAATCCTTCGGCATGTCCGGGTAGAAGTAGTTCTTTCGGGCAAACACCGAACGCTGCACACGACAGTGCAAAGCCAGGCCGACCCGAATGGCCAGTTCCACCGCCTGCTCGTTGAGCACGGGTAGCGAGCCCGGCAGGCCCAGCGACACCGGATCGATGTTGGTGTTGGGCTCGCCGCCGAACTGGTTTGGGGCATCGCAGAACAGTTTGGTGGCCGTTGCCAGTTCAGCGTGGACCTCCAGGCCGATCACCGTCTCCCACCCGGGGACGATCTCAGTGGCTGCGTCGTCGCTCATGCGGTCGCTCCACCGGTCGGCCCGGTCACGGCTCCACCCACGTCCGGGTGCCCCGGAGGGGCGGAGGCCTCAAGGACCGCTGCGGCCCGGAACATGGTCGGCTCGCCGGTTGCCGGTGCCAGCACCTGCACGCCTATCGGCATGCCGTCGTCGCCGACGCCGAAGGGCACCGACATCGAGGGATGTCCCGCCAGGTTCGACGGGATGGTGCACACGTCGTTGAGGTACATGGTCATGGGATCAGCCGTCTTCTCGCCGATCGGGAAGGCCGTGGTGGGCGCCGTCGGGCTGAGCAGCAGGTCGAACTCCTCGTAGGCCCGGGTGAAGTCGTCCGCGAGCAGCGTTCGGACCTTCTGCGACTTGCCGTAGTAGGCGTCGTAGTACCCGGCCGACAGGGCGTAGGTGCCAAGCATGATCCGACGCTTCACCTCGTCGCCGAATCCGGCGGTGCGGGTAGCGGCGTGCATGTCTCCTGAGGTGGCGGCGTCAACCCGGAGGCCGAACCGCACGCCGTCGTATCGGGCCAGGTTCGATGAAGCCTCGGCGGGTGCCACGACGTAGTACGCCGACAGGCCGTACACCGTCGACGGAACCGAGGTGGTGGCCACCGTGGCCCCGGCCGCCTCCAACGCGGCGGCCGCCTCGTGCAGGCGGGCCCGGACATCGGCGGCAATGCCCTCGAGACCGTCTCCCGAGAGTTCTTCGATGACGCCGATGCGCAGGCCCTCGACACCGCGGTCCAGCACCGAACGCAGGTCGGGTGCGGGTTCGTGGATGGACGTGGAATCGCGACGGTCGTGGCCGCCGATGACCTCCAGCACGAGCGCCGAGTCGGCCACCGTGCGGGAGAACGGGCCGATCTGGTCAAGGCTGGAGGCGAAGGCCACGAGCCCATAGCGGGACACCATCCCGTACGTTGGCTTGACACCGACCACGCCACACAGCGCTGCGGGCTGGCGGATCGACCCGCCGGTGTCGCTGCCGAGGGCCAGAGGTGTGAATCCGGCGGCCACCGCGGCGGCCGATCCACCAGACGACCCGCCGGGGACCTTCGTCAGATCCAACGGATTGTGGGTCGCCCCGAACGCCGAGTTCTCCGTTGAGCTCCCCATGGCGAACTCGTCGAGGTTGGTCTTGCCGACCACCACCGCACCGGCCGCAACGAGGCGTTCGACCACCGTGGCGTCGTAGGGCGGTCGCCATCCCTCGAGGATCCGCGACGAGCAGGTGGTGGGCACCCCGCGGGTGCACAAGTTGTCCTTCAACGCCACCGGGACGCCGGCCAATGGGCCCGGGTCCTCCCCGTTGGCCACAAGGGCATCAACGGCGTCGGCCGACGCGCGGGCCTCGTCGGCCAGCACCAGGTTGAAGGCGTGCACCTCGTCCTCCCGGGACTCGATGACCACCAAGTGCTCCTCGAGCACCGCTCTGGCCGACCGGGTGCCCGAGCGGACGTCGGCGGCCAGGTTCTGTGCCGTGGTCTCCATGGGTCTACTCACGGGGCCTCACCCAGCACCGGCGGGACGCGGAACTGCTCGTCCTCCACCGACGGCGCACAGGCCAGCACTTCGGACCGGTCGCTGGTCGCACCAACCACGTCGGGGCGCAGCACGTTTCGCAGCGGGAGCGGATGAATCATCGGCTCCACGTCGTCCAGGTCCAGAGCCTCGAGGTCGGCCGCGTGGTCCAGCACGTCGGCCAACTGGCCGGTAAAGGCCTCGAGTTCGTCATCGGTCAGCGACAGGTGGGCCAGGTTGGCCACGTGGGCCACGTCACTTCTGGAGATGCGTTCGGTCATAGGAGGAGCCTCGTCGGGGGCGATTGGACGGCGAGATGAAAGGCCGGAAGAACGATACGGCTCAGGCGGGACTGACCACGAGTGTCACCGTGGTGCTCGGCATCTCGCGCCGGCCGGCCGACGGCGTCTGGGACACCACGACCTGCAACGCACGATCCACATCGTCTCCGTCGGGTAGCCCCTCGACGACCACGCTGCGGAAGCCCGAGGCGGCCAGGCGACTCTCGGCTGCAGCCAGTGACAGGCCCTCCATGGACGGCACGGCTCGGGGCTCGGCGCCGAGCGAGACCACCACGCGGACGTCGTCGTCGACCTCGACCCGGGTTCCTCCGACCGGTTCGACACGCGCCACCCGTCCGGCGGCCACCCACTCGTCGTACTCCTCGCCCATGGTGGGGGCCAGACGCAGAGCGATCAGTTCGGCCACCGCGTCGGCTGGCATCAGGCCCACCAAGCCCTCGGGCACCAACCGGGGCAACGGGCCACCGGACACCACCAGGTCGATCGCAGAACCCTGGGGCACCGTCTCGTCGATGGTGGTAACCGAGATGACCAGACCGGCCGCCATGGCTTCGTCCTTCTGGGTCGACACCGTGCCCAACGTCAGGCCGGCATCGTCGAGACGACGCCCCGCCTCCTCGAGGCTTACGCCGACCAGGTCGTCGGGCACCGGCATCCGAGCCGGCCCGAGCGAAACCACCAGCACCACTGTCTCGCCGGCCTCCAGTCGGGCACCGCTGGCCGGCTGCATGGACAACACCTGACCCTCGAGGGTGTCGTCCCGACGGTCGTAACGCTCCTCGACCAGCCAGCCCAGTTCGATGAGCAACGACCGTGCGCTGTCACCCGAGGTGTTCACCAGCGCCGGAACGGCACGGGTGGTCGTGCGCCCGGCCGACAACAGCACACTGCCGCCCACCACCGCACCGACTAGGAGGGTGGCGACCAGCAGGGCCCCCCGCCAGCGGCGGCGAGGCCGGACCGGGGACGCCGCCCGGGCAGGTGTCTGGCCGTGGACCGGCGAATGGGCCTGGATCGGGGAATGGGCCTGGGTGGCCGGGCCGGGATCGGTGAACACCGACGGTGCGCCGTGTTCGGCCTCGCCGGGCATCGGGGCGGCGCCGACCTCGCCGGGACCCACGAGGGGCAGTGGCTCGGGTCGGGACATCCGCCCAGCCACGTCGAGTAGTAGACGGCCCAGTTCACGGGCCGACGGGCGGTTCTCCACATCAGCGGTCCCGGCACTAGCAACCACCGGCACCAGCGGTCCGAGGGCCTCGGGAATAGGGACGTTCTGCCCGACGCGGGCGACCAGCGTGTCGGCGATGGTGTCAGCCACGAAGGGGAGGTGGCCAGTCACCGCCTCGACCATGCAGAGGGCGAGGGCGTAGACGTCGGAACGACCGTCCAACGGATGGCCCTGGGCCTGCTCAGGCGAGGCGTACCGTGCCGTGCCGATCACGCCGCCTCCGCCGAACAACTCCCGGCTGGCCGAGCCGGTCAGGGCGTCGGCCAGACCGAAGTCAGCAATACGCAGGCGGGCGTCTTGTCCGAAGAGCAGGTTGGCCGGCTTGACATCCCGGTGGATGATGCCCTGGCGGTGCGCATGGTCCAGTGCCCGGCAGGCCTCGAGGGCCACCATCAGCATCTGCGACGGCGTGAGCGTGCGACCCGACGACAGGATGCTGCGGAGGCTGCCACCACCCAGGTACTCGGTCACCAGGTAGGCCTGCCCGTCGACCCCCCAGTCGTAGATGGCCACCACGTGGGGGTCGGCCAACGAGGCCACCAGACGGGCTTCGGCCCGGAACCGCTCGACGAACGCCTGGTCTCCGACCAGCGAGGAATGGAGCACCTTGACGGCTACCTGGCGACCCAGCGACAAGTCGTCGGCGAGGTACACGGTGCCCGAGCCGCCGGTGCCGATGACACCACCCAGGCGATATCGGCCACCCAGCATCCGGCCTGGCGCGGGCATGGCGCCGCCCGGGCCGGCGGGGGCCCCGTCGGTGAATCCGTCGGTCACCCCCGGAGGCTACCCGTCCGAACGCTATGGATAGCCTGCGCCCGTGACCCGACGCCGTGCCCTCGTCATCAGCGTGCTCATGGGCCTCGGCGTGGGCGTGCTGGTGCTGGCCGCTCTGCTACCCAGCGAAAACCTCGGCGACGTATCGGTGTCGACCAATCCGGCCGTGTCTGAACTCCTGCCCGCACGGGGGGACACCGTCCTTCCTCAGGCCAACGTGGGGGCCATCCTCGCTGCCGGCTGGGTGGGTGAGATCGTCCACATCGGTGGCACCGCCATCCCCTTCGACCAGCAGAGGGTCGAGAAGGCGTTGAACTCGGTGATCTTCCGACCCGACGCCGGCCTGGCCCTCGAGCGACTCCCCTCTCAGGAGGTATGCGCCACGGTGCGTTACTGGCCAGTCCGCAACACCGACCGCACCGCCACCATCGACTGGTGCTTCCGGGTCGACGGCTGACCCGGGGGCGGGCCCCAGCCAATCGTCCAACCAACCGCTGGATGGGCCAACTGGTCAGTGGGTCAGCCGGGAAGTTGACCGGACGCCAGCAACAGGTTGAACGCCGCCTCATCAAGAACCGGGACACCGAGCTCCTCGGCCTTCACCAGCTTCGATCCGCCGCCCTCACCGGCAACCAAGGCGGTTGTCTTGACCGACACGCTGCCCGGCGACTTGCCACCCCGGGCGACAATGGCCGCCTTCGCCTCGTCCCGACTCTGACCGGCCAGTGTTCCGGTCACGACGATGGCCATACCGTCGAGTACCTGGGCAACCTCGTCGCCTGGGTCGGTGGTCGGCGCCTCGAGGTTCACGCCAGCGGACCGCAGTCGACCTAGCAGGTCGACGTTGCGGGGTTGTCGGAGCCATTCGTGCACGCTGGCCGCGATGATCGGGCCGAGCCCCTCGACGGCTTCGAGGTCCTCGACGGTGGCCGCCTGAAGCAGATCGAGATGTCCGAAGGCCGCCGCCAAAAGATCAGCCACCGTGGTCCCAACGTGGGGGATCCTGAGGCCGAAAAGCAGCCGTCCCAGCGGACGCTCCCGGGAGGTCTCGACGGCCCGCCTCAGGTTCTCGACCGAGGTCTCGCCGAAGCCGTCCCATCCGGCGATCCGGTCGTAGTCCAGGGCAAACACGCCGGCCACGTCGTTCAGCAGGCCCTCACCCACGAACAGGTCAACCCGCTGCTCACCGAAGCCCTCAATGTCCAAGGCACCCCGTGACACGAAGTGTTCGATGCGCCCCCTGACCTGTCGGGGGCAGGCGTGATTGCCACAGAACGTGGCCGCCTCGCCATCGGGCCGGACCAGCGGTTCGTCACATGCTGGACACGCCGTCGGAAAGGTCCACGGCGCCAGTCCGTCGGGTCGCTCCGACAGGACGGGCCGGAGTACCTCGGGGATGACGTCGCCCGCCTTTCGGACCACCACTACGTCGCCCGGACGGACGTCCTTGACGGCCACCTGGTCGGCGTTATGGAGGGTTGCCGCGGCGACAGTCGAACCACCCACGAACACCGGCTCCAGGCGGGCGAACGGCGTGGCCTGGCCTCCGGGACCTATGGATACCTCGATGTCCAGCAGGCGGGTGGTGCGCTCCTCAGGAGGCAGCTTGTAGGCAATGGCCCAGCGGGGCGCCCGAGCCGTGAACCCGAGAGACCGCTGCAACGCCAGGTCGTCCACCTTGACGACCACCCCGTCGATCTCGAAGTCCAGATCGTGACGAGCGGCCTCGACGGCTCCCACGTGGGACACCACGTCTTCGAAGTCGTCGAATGACGCCACGTGGCCGTCGACCGGCAGGCCCAGTCCGGCCAGCCATCGCAGCGTCTCCAGATGGGAGGCCGGCTCCGGACCGTCGACCACTTCACCTAGTTGGTACGCCCAGAACGAGAGGTCGCGGGTCGCTGTGACGGCGGAGTCCTTCTGGCGGAGCGACCCGGCAGCTGTGTTTCGCGGGTTGACGTAGGTCTTGTCTCCTGCCTCCTCCTGCGCCGCGTTCAGAGCGGCGAACGCAGAGAGACCCAGGTAGACCTCGCCGCGGACCTCAACCACCGTCGGGGCCCCGTCGACCAGCCTTTGGGGGACGTCGGCAATGGTGCGGACGTTGGCCGTGACGTCCTCGCCCACTCGTCCGTCGCCACGGGTCGCCGCCTGAACCAGCACACCGTCCTCGTAGCGGATGGACACAGCCAGGCCGTCGAACTTCAACTCGCAAACCCACGTCACCGCCGGGGGGTCGTTCGCATTCTCAACGGCCTCCTCGGCCGTCCCAATTGCGGACCCATCGGCCGCCAGTCGCTTGACGACTCTTTCGGACCATGCCCGTAACTCGTCGATGTCGAAGGCGTTGTCCAGCGACCGCATGGGGACCCGGTGAGCCACCGCGTCAAACGTGGACCGGCCCGCTGCACCTACCCGTGCGGTCGGTGAATCGGCGGTCACCAGGTCGGGGCGCTCGGCCTCCAACGCTCGGAGCTCGACCACCAGGGCGTCGAAGTCGGCGTCGGGGATCTCGGGAGCGTCGGCCTCGTGGTACCGCTCGTCATGGTGGGCGATGAGGGTCCGAAGTTCATTGATCCGTTGGCTGTGCCCGTCCACGAAACGATCCTACCGAGGGCCCGCAACAGGCCCCGGAGCGGGCTCTAGCGTGGGGTGGTGGCTCGACGCTTATTTCCTTCGCTGGTTTCCTCCGTGGCCTCGTCGCGGACGAACGACCACCCGGGACGCCGCGCCGAGCGACTTGGCGTCTCGGGTCTGCGAGCCATCTGGGTGCTCCTCCCGATCCTGATCGGTCCCGCCGTCGCCGATGCCCTCCATGGAATGGACCCGGGACCGCGTTCGGCTACCTCAGCGGCGCTCTGGGTCTGCTGGGCGTTCTGTCTGACGGCCACCCTCGTGCCGCTGCCGGTGACCCTGACCGTGCTGCGCGTCGGCGGTCCGGGCGTCGCCGCTCTCGCCGTATGGAGCGCCAGCGTTACCGATGACCTCGTGAACATCGGCTTCGCACTTCTTGCCGGGATCCTCGTTGTCTTGGCCTCATTCGACGCTCCGGTAGCCGACCGGTTCGTGGACGGTGCTTCGTACGGTGACGAGCGCCGCTTCCTGTTGCGGGCGCCCGGCCCGGTCGTTCTGGTCCTCGGCCCCCTGGCCACCGCTGTGACCGTCGCTGGCGCGGCCGTTGGCCCGATCCTCCTTCTGCACTCCCGGTGGGTGCCCGGAGCCGTGGTCACCGCCGTCGGTCTCCCGCTGACCATTCTCTCCCTCCGGTCGCTGCACCGGCTGGCCCGCCGTTGGATCGTGCTGGTACCCGCCGGATTCGTCCTCCACGACCACCTGGCCCTTGCCGAGCCCACCCTTCTCGAGAGGGCCGGACTGGATCAGCTCGGCGCCGCAGCGGCCCACACCGGTGCCAGCGACTTCACCCAGCAGGCCCGGGGCCTGGCCCTCGAGATCCGTTGCCGTCGGCCCCATGACGTCCTGCCCGTCAAGTCCCGTGGCGGGGCTGCAACGCCTGCCATGGAGGTACAAGCCATCGAGGCTTTCCTGTGTTCCCCGGTCCGTCCCGACGTGGTCCTTGCCGAAGCGGCCCGACGTCGCCTGCCAGTGGGCTGAAACGGGCCACCTGTCAGTGGCCTGAAACAGGTCAGGCGGCCGTCGCTCCGCCGACCACCTCGTCGCCCTCGTAGAACACCACGCTCTGGCCTGGCGCCACCCGACGGTGAGGTCGGACCCATCGCAGTTGCCATCGGTCCGGAGACCTCTCCAGACTGGCGTGCACCGTCACCGGTTCGGCCGTCCCGTGGGCACTCGTCTGTGCTGCCAGTCCGTCCGTATCCACGTGATCGCCGGTCCAGACCAGACTCTCAACCGGGGTCTCGTCGACCAGTAGATCGGCGGCTGACCCCACGGTCACGGTGGCTGTCGGAAGGTCCACGGCCACCGCGTAACGGGGTGCACCACCACCAGCCAGAGCCATCCCCCGACGTTGGCCAATGGTCACCAACTCCATCGCGTTAACCGCACCGACCTCGGCGCCGGATCCGTCCACCACCCGGCCGGGCGTCAGCGGGATACGTCGGCCCAAGAAGTCCTCCCGACCGTGGGCCCGCGTGATGAAGCACACGTCCTGACTGTCGGGCTTGTCGGCCGTCCGGAGTCCTATGGCCGCCGCACGACGCCGGACCTCGTCCTTACTCAGGTCGCCTATGGGCAGCAGCAGTCCGGCCAACTGTGGCTGGTCGAGCATGTGCAGCACGTAGGACTGGTCCTTGGCCGAGTCGACGGCCCGGGCAATGCGGCGGGTGCCGTCGCGCCGTTGGACGATCCGGGCGTGGTGCCCGGTAGCTATCCGATCGAAGCCCAGAGCGGAGGCCCGGTGCCGGAGTCGGTTGAACTTGAGGTGTCGGTTGCACTCCACGCATGGGTTCGGAGTGCGACCCTCCGCGTGGGCGGCCACGTAGGGCGCCACCACGTCACGCTCGAAGTCATCGCCCAGATTGAACACGTGGTGTTCGATCCCCAGGGCGTCTGCCACCCGACGGGCATCGTCGACGTCGGACACCGCGCAGCACCCCGAGTCGGACTCGCCCCCCCACAGTCGAAGGGTCACCCCCACCACCTCATGGCCGGCGTCGCGAAGTAGAGCCGCTGCCACCGACGAGTCGACGCCCCCAGACATGGCCACCATCACCGGCCCGATCGGGCCGCCGTCCTGCGTTCCCAACGGGTGAGACACGGCGTGGCTCTGGTCGGTCATCTGGACTGCAACGAACGGGTGTGGGCCCGAAGTCGCTCTACGGCCGCCGGGACGACGGCGAGGGCATGGTCTACGTCAGCGCCGGTACTGGCCCACCCCAAGGACAGTCGTAGCGATCCCGCTGCCGTCACCCGGTCGATGCCCATGGCGGCCAGGACCGGTGAGGGTTCCTGAGCCCCGCTGGCACACGACGACGCGGCGCTGGCCGCGATTCCGTCCCTTTCCAGCAGGAACAACAACTCTTCGCTCTCGATGCCATCGAAACACAGATGGGCCACCCCCGGGGTCCGGGGCGTTCCGTCGGGCACCGTCCGGCGGGCTCCGCTGACGGCCTCCACCAGCCCGTCTTCCAGCCGGTTCCGGAGGGCTCCGACCCGCTGGCAAACGGCGTCACGCTCGACGACCATCAGACGGGCTGCTTCGCCAAGGCCCACGATGGCCGGCACGTTCTGGGTTCCGCTGCGCCGTTCTCGTTCCTGTCCACCACCCCGCAGGACGGGCGCCAACGGCACCCCAGCCCGCACCACCAGTGCGCCGGCGCCCTTGGGGCCGCCGAACTTGTGGCCAGTGATGCTGACCAACCCGGCTCGATGGACCGTCGCGGGCAGGTCCAGCCATGCAGTGGCCTGCACGGCGTCGGTGTGCACAACGGTGTCGGGCGCATGCTCGGCCACCACCGCGGCCACCGCGTCGATGTCGGTCACCGCTCCAGTCTCGTTGTTGGCCACCATGGCCGACACCAGGGCGATCCCCGTCTCCGGGGCATCGGCCGCCGGAGAGGCGTCGACCGAGGCCAGCACCTCGGACAGCGCCTCGAGGTCGATACAGCCACCGGCGTCGGTCGGCACCACCAGCCCGCCGGCGTCACGTACCGGCTCCAGAACCGCCGGATGTTCGGCCGCGCTACACACCGGCAGACCACCGGTGGCCCGGACCACGCCGTCCACAGCGAGGTTGTCGGCCTCGGTCCCCCCAGAGGTGAAGACCACCTCACCCGGTAGGCACCCGACTAGGACGGCCACATGGTCGCGAGCGTCGTCGACCGCCCGCCGGGCCTCCCGGGCCGCGGCATGGGAACCCGACGGGTTGCCGGGGTGGTCAGTCAGCCACGGCAACATGGCGGCCACCACCTCGGGCCGGGCCGGCGTGCTTGCCGCATGATCCAGGTAGACCCGTTTCTGGGGAATCTCGTTCGTCAGCTCCACTCCCACGACGTCAAGGCTACGGCCGACCCGGTCCACGGGTCCCTATTGGAGTTTGCCGATCCCTCCTCCAGACTCTGGGTTATGGACGGGTACGACAGCGAGACCTACGGCGAGACCATGGCCGAGGTCTACGACGAGTGGTACGGCGTCGACGGCGGGATCGCCATCACCCAGATCGGATCCCCCAGCGAGGTAGCCGATCGGGTCAACACCCTCGCCGGGCCGGCAGGCACCGTGCTGGAGCTGGGCGTCGGCACGGGCCGACTCGCTCTCCCGCTGGCCGACCGGGGCCTGACCGTCACCGGGCTGGATGCCTCGCCGTCGATGCTGGACCGCCTCCGAGCCAAGCCGGGAGCTGACCGACTCACTCTGGTCGCCGGCGACATGGCCGATCCGACCATCGCTGGCACAGGATTCGACGTGGTACTTGTGGGTTTCAACACGTTCTTCAACCTGACCACCGAGGCGACCCAACAGGCGTGCATGCACGGCGTGGCCGAGACGTTGGCCCCCGAAGGCCGGTTCGTGCTTGAGGCGTTCGTGCCAGCCCCCGACACCCACGACGGCGTATCGGTCCGCGACGTATCCATCGACCGGGTGATGCTGGACGTGGTGGCCACGAACAGGGCTGCCCAGACCATCACCGGGCAGCGGATCGTGATGACGGCGGCCGGAAACCGGTTCTTTCCTTACCTGTTGCGCTACGCCACCCCGGACCAACTCGACGCCATGGCGGACGTCGCCGGGCTGGAGCGGGTCGACCGAACCGAGGACTGGCGGGGCACCCCATTCTCCGACGACTCGTCGCAACACGTGAGCACGTGGCGTCGAGCTGACACCAAGTAACACCGGTAGCCAAGCCGGTACCCGGTCAAGGTGGAAGAGGTTCGGAGTTAACCGGGACGCCCGGTCATGACCGGTAGGTCCAACCGTGGCCGGGCACTGCGCTTGAGTTCGGAGAACGTGTCGAACCTGCACAGGGTGACCGTGGCGTCGTACAGCGCCAGGCACTCCTCGTCAGAGTCAGGCACCGACGAGATGACCGGCCCGAAGATCGACGGACCGTCGGGAGGCCCGAAGGTGATGATCGGCGTCCCCACCTGATCACCCGTGCGACCCACCGCTTCGGCGGTCTCGGCCCGCAGTTCGGCGTCCCACGAGGGGTCGGTCGCCGCGTCGCCGTAGATCGGATCGAAACCCGCCCGGTCCAACACATTGGCGATGTGGTCCGGTGTGGCCACATCGGCACGGAAGTCGGCGCCCTCGTCCATCACCCGGTGCCAGATCGTCTCGCCGAACGCCCGGTAGAGCCGATCCATCGCGGCGGTCCCCTCGGCGGCACGCACCGAGGCCGCCACCCGCAGCATGCGGCGCCCCCGGTCGTGTGACTCCCGATAGCCCTCGGGGAACTCGGCGTCGTAGTCACGCTCCTCGTTGAGGATCGACAGGTTGATGAACCGCCACTCCACGGTCAGGCCCCGAAGGTCAGCTACCCGTCGTAGCCAGCGTGACGTCTGCCAGGCGAACGGACACACCGGGTCCCAGAAGAACTCCAGATCTGGTGGTCCAACGGCCGACTGGTTTGATGATTGTTCGTCCATCACGCGATCGTCCCCCGAAGACGGACTCAACGCAGCACCGGGTCCCACCAACGTCCCGCCGCCCACACCGAACCGGCGGCGAACGCGATCGCCACCACCCAGGGCAGCGCGGCGACCAGCACCCGGGGCATGCCACGACGCTCGACGGTGTCGACCATCCACGCCACCAACGCACCACCTACCAATCCACCCAGATGGCCACCGATGCTGATGCCGGGTCGGCCGAATGTGAACACCACGTTGACCAGGAGCAGGCCTCCCAGCCCCGTCCCCCAGGGGTTGATTCCCCGCCGGAGCTGGTGGATGACTGCCGCGGCCATGAGGCCGAACACGGCACCCGATGCGCCTACCGTGAGGGCCTGAGGGTCGCGCAGCATCACCCCGAACGAGCCGGCTAGCAACGACGCCAGGTACAGGCCGGCATAACGACCCGGACCGTGTGCGGCCTCCAGCTGGCGACCCAACATCCACAGCAGGAACATGTTGACCAGGAGGTGGAGCAGGCCGGCGTGCAGGAAACCACCGGTGAGCAGGCGACTCCACTCCCCCTCGGCCACGCCGATGAGGAACGGCCCCGACCGGCCGATGCCCAGCAGACCGTGGTCCACGGTGACCATCCCGCCGCCGGAGGCGAACCGGTCGTAGACGCCGCCACCTCCCGAGCCGCCCAGAAAGACGGTGCCCAGGAACGCCGCGACGTTTAGGGCAACCAGCGCCAGGGTGGCCGGTGGCCCCTCCACCGGACCGACCCGCACATGTGCGACTCGCCGCCCCGCAGGGCGCGCCCCCACCGGACGGATCGGGCTGGACCTTTCGCGCCGTCGCGTCCGTCCGCCTGCACAGTCCGGACAGTGGAAGCCCACCGATGCCGTGTGCATGCACAGCGCACAGATCCGGCGGTTGCACCGCTGACAGCGCACTCCGGCCCGATTCTCCGGATGCCGGTGACAGGCCTCGAACTCGCCTCCCGGCAATGATTCCGACATCAGGTTCAGCGCCGGACAATGACCGGAATGCAACCCGGGTCGGTCACCCACGCGAACAACATCAGTAGCGGACTGTCACGGGTCACCGTGGCGTGCCGAACCCCCGATTCGTGGTGGATCACCCCACCGGGCTCCTCGACTCGCCAGACGTCGCCCTTCTGCCAGTCCGACGTGCCCGCGGCCACCCAGAAGATTTCCTCGGACTTGTGGACGTGCGACGGATAGTCGCAATCCGGACCCTGCAACACCAGCCCGACAAACACCTCATCGCTCAGGTACGGCGCAGCCACCGCCCCCCCGGAGATGACGTCGGTGGCGCTCCCGATGATCGGGGCGTACGAGTAGTTGGCCCGCATGGCATCCATGTCGGGCTCACCGGCGTACTCGGGGTATGGCTTGGCCCAACCCACCTCGTGTACGACTGAGCCGATGAGTTCCCCCGCTGTTCCGACCGCCGCGGCCAGAGCACCACCCAGGTGTCGATCGACGACCTCCTGGCTTGGCTGGGGTCCCCGACCTACCGTCGGCATCACCCGAAGAAGCGCATCAGTCAGGAGCGCCATGGGTCGGGTCAGATCCGGGTCACGGGCCCCCTCGGAGGTGGCGAACGCGGACAAGGCTTCGATGAACGGGGCGACCATGGCGCGGCAACGTACACCCGGCAGGCCTCCGGCGACGGACATCGAACGCGGTGATCTCAGGAACCGGCGAAGCCTCAGGAACCCGTGAAGTCTGCCTTCCCAGGTCCGTGCTCGAAGAACGACTCGACGCCCACCCGCGCATCATTGGTCTCGAAGACCTCCAGGAACAGTTCCAGTTCGAGGTCGACCCCGTCGGCCAGCGTCATGTCCGCGCCCTCATCGATGGCCCGCTTGGAGGCCCGGATAGCCACCCGGGGTCCCGCCGCATAACCGGCGGCCAGGGCACATGCCCGATCCAGGATCTCATCGTCGCCCACCACCTCGTCGGCCAGACCGAGAGCGAGCGCCTCGGCGGCCTTCACCGCGGCACCGCCCCAGATGAGGCGTTTGGCTGTTGCCCGCCCCACGAGGCGGGTCAGGCGCTGGGTTGCACCTCCGCCGGGGATGATCCCCAGCAGAACCTCAGGCTGACCGAAAGCCGAACCCTCACCGAGGATTCGTAGGTCACAGCACCAGGCCAGCTCCGCTCCACCACCAAGGGCCAAGCCGTTTACCGCGGCGATGGTCGGACACGGAATGCGTTCCACCGCACCGAAGGCGTCACGGAAGGCGTCGGCCTGACCAGGCCGCAGGGCGGGATCGGCGAAGACAGCCAGTTCCGCACCGGCCGCGAACATCCGACCGGCACCGGTGATGACCACGGCGCCCGGTGGATCGTCGATGCACGTGCGAGCGAACTCCTCGAGCTCACGCAGCAGCGCTGTATCGAGCGCGTTGACCTTGGGGCGGTCAAGGGTGGCCACCACCACACCGTCGTCGCGGTGTTCGACGCGGAGCAGTACCTCGGTCCGGGGTTCGTTCGTCGCCACTACAGACTGACCGGCGTGCCCTCGTCAGGATCCGGGGCGCCGATGGGTCCGTCGCCAGCCAGGGTGGCACCCACGTTCTGTACCGACGTCACGCCGTCCACCCGGTCCTTCAGTATCCGTTCGATGCCCGCCTTGAGCGTCTGATCCGACGCCGGGCAGGTCACGCACGCCCCCACCAACTCGACGGACACCTCGCCGGTGGCCTCGTCGACCTCGTGGAGCACGATGTCTCCCTCGTCGGCCTGGATGGCTGGACGGATCACCTCGATGACCTTCTCCACCCGGGCCCGCAGTCCGTCGATGCCCGTATCGGGGGCCACGTCGATCGACATGGTCCCAGTCTCGCAGGACCGGCCCTCGGTGCCACCCCGGGTGCCAGAAGATGTCCCCGTAGGATCGGCCGATGCCTTCGCTGCCATTGCTGACCGCCCATCAGGGAGGCTGGGACGAGATCGCGCTGGTCGCCGGACCGCTGGTGCTGGTCGCCGGCATTCTCTGGCTGGCCGACCGTCGGGCCCGTCGCATGGGTGGGCCCACTGAACCCGACGCGGACTAACCGCGACTGATCCGGCCACTCAAGCTCCGCCAACCCCCGGCACGAGGGCCACGTCGGCCCCTAGTCGGGCCAAGTTGCCCACCAGGTCCTGATAACCGCGGGCCACATGGTGTGCGTCGGCCACCAGTGTCTCGCCCTCGGCGGCCAGGCCGGCCACCACGAGCGCCGCTCCGGCCCGGATGTCGGGTGCCCGCACCGGTGCGCCGGACAAAGCCTCGACGCCCCGCACCACCGCGTGGTGGCCTTCCACTCGGATATCGGCGCCCATCCGCACCAGTTCGGGGATGTATCGGAACCGGCCGGCGAACACGTTCTCGGTGAGGATGCCCACCCCGTCGGCCACTGAGAGCAACGCCACCAGCAGTGGCTTGTAGTCGGTCGCCACGCCCGGGTAGGGCAGCGTCGCCACGTCCACCGAAGTCAGCCGGGCGGGACGTTCGGGGGCGGTGACCCACAGGCGGTCGCCTCCGTCGTCGACCCGTAGGCCCATGGCGCCCAGTTTGTCGAGCAGCATCTCCATGTGGTCGGCCCGTGCGCCCTCAATGGCAATGGACCCTCCTGCCAGTCCCACGGCAGCCAGGTAGGTAGCCGCCTCGATCCGGTCAGGCACCACGGTGTGCTCCACCGGGTGGAGGCGCTCCACACCCTCGATGGTGATGGTCGATCCACCGGCACCGGACACGTCTGCACCCATTCCCACTAGGAAGGCTGCCAGGTCCTCGATCTCAGGCTCCCGGGCTGCATTGTCGATGACCGTCGTACCCTTGGCCGTCACGGCAGCCATGAGTAGGTTCTCGGTCGCCCCGACGCTCGGGTACTCCAACAGGATCCGCGTTCCGAGGAGTCGCTCGGCCCGACCCTCGATCACCCCGTGGCTGGTGGTGAACGTGGCGCCCAGTTCCTCCAGCGCCCGGAGGTGCATGTCGATGGGACGATGGCCGAAATCATCGCCACCGGGCACCGACACCCGGGCCTCACCGAAGCGGGCCAGCAGCGGGCCCAGCACCACGATCGATGCCCGCATCTTTTCCACTAGGTCGTACGGCGCCTCGGGCACCATCACGTCGGGCACTTCGATGGTCACCACATCGGGCTCGTCGGCACCTCGGGTGACACGGGCGCCCATGCGTTCCAGGAGTTCGGCCATGAGGATCACATCGGCGATCCGGGGGACGTTTCGCAGGGTGTGGCGACCCGGGGCCAGCACGACGGCCGCCATCAACTTCAACGCCGAGTTCTTGGCGCCGGCCACCCGGACAGATCCCTGCAGCGGGCCTGATCGGCGGACGCGGATCACGTCCGCAGTGGCGTCACCGTCGCTTCCCACTCCCTCAGTATGGCCCCCATCGGTAGGGTGGATGCTTCGGGCGACCGGAGGGCAGCCATCAGCACCAGCACGCCCCGCGCTTGTGGGCCAGTCGGCCGGATCGCCAGGACGGTGGTGGTCCACGAGTTGGACGACGAGGGCCTCGTCGAACTCCGTACCGCCCGCGACGACCTGATCCGCGAACGCGTCACCGACACCGACCACTTCGTCATCGATCACGGGCCCTTCACACACTGGGACCGTCGACTCGTGGTCGACAGTGCGACCAACGGGCGGCACCGGGTCGTCGAGACCATTGAGTACCGGGCGGCCGTCGGACCCTGGCGACCACTGTTCTCCTGGCCCCTCCGTCGCGCCGTGGCCCGCCGCCGGACCCCCTGGTGGGCGCCGCCGGACCGTCTCGACACCCGGTCCGCCACGGTGCTCTCGCTGCTGGCGTGCATCCAGGTAGTCGACGGCTATCTGGGCACGGTCATCACCCAGACCATCACCTTCGCCAGCGACGAGTTCGGACGAAGCGACACCGCCCAGGGAATCGCTCTGGCCGTGGTCCGTCTGGGAATCGTGGTAGCCCTCGCCGTAGTGTTCCTCGCCGACCGGAAGGGTCGCCGGTCCGTCCTAGTAGTCACTGCGGTGGCCGCGGTCCTGGCCACTGGACTGGGTGCGGCCTCGACTGACCTCTGGTTTCTGGGTGGCAGCCAACTGATAGCCCGGGGGCTCACCACGGGCATGGGCATCCTCATCGGGGTGTTCGCCGCCGAGGAACTTCCCCGAGGATCCCGGGCCTACGGGGTCAGCGTGCTGGTGCTCTGTGCCGCGCTGGGCGCCGGCATGGCCGTCTGGGTCCTTCCGGTGGCCGACCTCGACCCGAGGGCGTGGCGGGCCGTATACCTCGTCCCACTGCTGGCCATCCCGGCGCTGCTGGCCGTCGGTCGCCGCCTCCCCGAGTCGCTCCGGTTCACCGCCAACTCCGTCGACCGCCGGTCCCGCGACGGCCGGGTACCTGATTCATCAGATGGAGGCCGACGACGGACTGAAGGGCGACGCCTGGTGCTGCTAGCCGTGGCATCGTTCCTGCTGTTGGTGTTCGCCGCTCCAGCCAGCCAGTTCCAGAACGACTTCCTCAAGGACCACAGGGGATACTCGGCAGTCGGCATCACCCTGTTCACGCTGCTCACGAGCACACCGGCCGGCATCGGAATCTTCGTGGCCGGTCGACTGGCCGATACTCGTGGTCGACGGCCAGTAGGCGCCATCGGCCTCCTCGGCGGCACCGCCTTCATGGTGGTGGCCTACCACTCGACCGGTGCCGCCCTGTGGGCCAGCAGCGTGGTGGGAACAGTGATCGGATCGTTGACCGTCGCCCTGGGCGTCTACGGGCCGGAACTGTTCTCAACCCGTAATCGGGCCCGGGCCAACGGTCTGGTCGTGACTCTCGGGGTGGCCGGCAGCGCTGCCGGCCTGATCATCGTCGGGATGCTCAGCGACCGGTTCGGGTCCTACGGGCCGGCGTTCCTCGTGGTGGCCGTCGGTCCCGTCCTCGCTGCCGCACTGGTGTTGGGCTGGTTCCCGGAGACGGCCCGGGTCGAACTCGAGTCCCTCAACCCAGGCGATGCACCACCGGAGGAAATCAACCGCCAGTGAGAGGCGCCACGAAGTAGACGTCGGTGTCCGGGGAAATAGCGAGGTACTCCGGCTCGGCGTGAATCACCCCGTCCACCCCGGCCGAGGAGGCCTTGGTGAGGATGTTGCCGAGGCCCGGATAGCGACGCTCGAGTTCAGCGATCACCGCACCGACCGTGGCCCCTTCAACCTCGATGACAGCCTCGCCGCCGGTGAAGCGACGATGGTCCGACATCAGATGGGCTCGGGGCATCCCGACACCCTCAGCGGTCGTCGAGGGCCGCCAGAAGCTTGGGCGGAGACATGGGAAGCGAGGTCATCCGCACCGACGTGGCGCGGCTGATGGCGTTGGCGATGGTGGCCATCGGTGGGACGATGCCCGTCTCGCCCACACCACGAACCCCGTAGGGATGAGCGGGGTTCGGAACCTCGACGATGATCGTCCCGATCATCGGCAGATCGGACGCCACCGGAACCCGGTAGTCGAGGAAGCTGGCGTTCTGCATGGAGCCCTCGTCGTCGTAGATGTACTCCTCGTTCAACGCCCAGCCGATTCCCTGGACCGTTCCGCCCTGCATCTGACCCTCGACGTAACTCGGGTGGATCGCCGTCCCCGCGTCCTGGGCTGCGGTGTATCCGAGGATGGTGACCTGTCCGGTCTCCTCGTCGACAGCGAGGTCACAGCAATGCACTGCGAAGGACGGGCCGGCGCCACCGGCGTTGAGTGATGCAGTCACCGTGAGGGGACCACCGGTGCTCTTGGCCTTGGCGGTGATGGCGGCCAGCGACAATGGATCTTTGCCGTCGGCCACGGCCTCGCCGTCAAGCCAGTCGACCGCGTCAGCGTCGACACCGAGGATGGTGGCCGCCCGGGCCTTGAGCTCGTCAATGAGTTCGCGACAGGCGTTGACGACGGCCATGCCGGTAGCGAAGGTCGCCCGACTGCCCTCGGTCACGTCGGTGAAACCAACGGATTCGGTGTCGGCCACCACAGGGGTGATGCAGTGGACATCTATGCCCAACTCCTCGGCGGCCATCAGCGCCATCGATGCACGGCTCCCACCGATGTCGGGACTGCCGGTGATCACCGTGGCCGTGCCGTCTTCGTTGAGGTTGACCGTGGCGCTGGACTGCTCACCGATGTTGAACCAGAAGCCCGCGCCGACGCCTCGGGCCGCGCCCTCCGGTACCGGCGAACGGTAGTGGTCGCTTTCGCGGATGGCCTCGAGGCACTCCACGAAACCGATCCGGGGATGGGGCATGCCCATGGCCGTGGGGTCACCTTCGACCACGGCGTTCTTGAGCCGCAGTTCGATTGGGTCCATGTCCATCTGCTGGGCGATCTCGTCGATGACCGACTCGATGGCGAACGCCGCCTGGGGCGCCGACGGTGCCCGGTAGGCAGCTGACTTGGGTGTGTTGGTGAGCGAGGCGGTGGCCTCAAGCTTCAGATTGGGGAACTTGTAGGAAGCCACCGACATGGCGCCGACAACGCCGGCCATGTCGCTGGTGCACCCCACGGCGTACCCCAACCAGCCCTCGATGGCCGTGAGCTCACCGTCGTTGGTGGCCGCGATCCGGACTCTGGCCTTGGATGCCGGTGCCGGACCGGTGGCCCTCAGCACCTCCTCGCGGCTCATCACGATCTTCACCGGACGGCCCGACTTCTCGGACAGTCGGGCGGCGACCGGCTCGAGGTAGATCGTGGTCTTTCCACCGAACCCACCGCCGATCTCGGCCGGGGTCACCTTGACGCGGGCCGTGTCCCAACCGAGCACCGCGGCGGTCTGGGACCGGACACGGAAGTGGCCTTGGGACGACACCCAGATGTCCGCCTTGCCGTCCCGCCCGACGTCGACCACGCAGGCGTGGGGCTCGATGTAGCCCTGATGGACCCACGCTGTCTCGAACTCGCGCTCGACAATCAGGTCGGCGGCCTCGAAGGCCGCGTCGACATCGCCACGCTCGAGGGAGTTGACCGTGGCCATGTTGGACGGCCCATCACTCTCGACGAACATGGTCACGTTGTGCTCATTGACCAACGGCGCGCCCTCGGCCATGGACTCGTCGAGGCTCAGCACCAACGGCAGCAACTCGTATTCGACCTCGATGGCCGCCACGGCTGCCGCCGCTTCGGCCTTGGTGGTCGCGGCCACCGCGGCCAGCGCGTGGCCGACGTACCGCACCACGCCACGGGCCATGATGTTCTCCGCCACGTCACGTTCGGGGTTGGATGCGTCCAGCTCTGGAAAGTCGGCGCTGGTCATCACGGCCTTCACGCCGGGCATCGCCTCGGCCGCCGTGGTGTCGATGGAAAGGATGCGGGCATGGCCGTGAGGCGATCGCAGGATCGCCGCATGCAGCTGTCCCGGGAGGTTCAGGTCGGCCGCAAAGCGGGCCTTCCCCACCACCTTGTCGTATCCGTCGGGTCTGATGGGTCGGGTGCCGACCCACTTGTAGCTCGGACGATCCTCTGTGACGGTCATCGAGTTGCTCCCCTCAGCTGCACCGCAGCCTCCTGGACGGATCGGACGATTTTGTCGTAGCCCGTGCACCGGCAGAGGTTTCCGGCCAGTGCGTAGCGGATCTCTGTCTCGGTGGGATCCGGGTTCTCGTCGAGCAGGGCTTTGGCCGACACGAGGAATCCGGGTGTACAGATCCCGCATTGCAGGGCCGCGCCCTCCAGGAAGGTCTGCTGGAGCGGGTGGAGCTGGTCACCCTGCGCTATGCCCTCGACGGTCACGATGTCGGACCCCTCGGCTTCGGGGGCGAACATCAGACAGGAGCAGTTGACCCGACCGTCAACGAGGATCGAACATGCCCCGCAGTCGCCGGTGCCACAGCCCTCCTTGGCTCCGGTGAGGCCGAGCTCGTCGCGCAGGGCGTCAAGCAGTGACGTGTCATCGCTAGCTAGGAAGTCGACCTCGTCGCCGTTGACCGTGCAGGTCACGTGAGTTCTTGACCTCTTCATGGAAGACATGGTTCTCAGGCTCCGTTCTGTGCGCGTTCAGCGGCGACGATTGCGGCCCGCTTGGCCAGTACTCCGACCACCTGGCGCCGATAGGCGACGGTGCCCCGTTTGTCATTGATGGGATCGCAGGCTGCGGACGCTGCGGCAGCCACCGCATCCAGAGTTGCGTCGTCGAACCGGCCACCATCCAAGGTGGCACCGACCAGAGCGGCTTCGGCATCAGACACGATGACGACGGTAGGAGCGACAGCGCCGAGCGCAACGGTGGCGTCGCTCACTGTGCCGTCGGCAATGGTGAGACGTACCGCAGCTCCGGCAATGGCGATGTCCATCTCGGTGCGCGGGATCATCCGGAGGTAGGCGTCGCCGGTGCCGGCCGGGGGGTCGTCCAAGGTGAACTCGATGATGAACTCGCCGTCGGCCAGTGATGTGAGGCCCGGGCCGGTGGCGATGTCGGCCGCTGGCACGGTCCGAGTTCCGTCGCCGGAAGCGATGACGGCCTGACCGGCATTGGCGATCAGTGCGGGCACCGAGTCGGCGGCAGGTGAGGCGTTGGCCAGGTTCCCACCCAGGCTCGACCGGTTCTGGATCTGGTCGGAACCGATCAGACCGGCGGCTTCCGACAGCCCCGGGAACATGGCGGTGAAATCGGCGTTCCGGGTGAGATCAGCGGTCGGCGTCGCCGCGCCGATCGTCCACTTTCCACCTTCGTGGATCACCGCGGTCAGTCGATCGATTCGCTTGAGGTCGACCACCATGGGCGGCGACGGGCGTCCGGCTCGGATCTGGGGAACGAGGTCGGTAGCGCCGGCAAAGACCTGCGAGCCGGGATTATCCGACAACAGCGTCCGGGCTTCATCAACCGTCGCCGGAGCGGCGTATCTCATCTGGCGTCCCTTCATCAGCGCGTCCCTCTGGACGCGCTATCTATCGGACCTATTTTCTAGTTCGGCGCTGATGATTCCCTCAACTCCTACGCAAATGATTCGATCAACTCCTGCGCAAATGATTCGATCAACTCCTGCGCAAATTCTCCAGCCAGTCGCCCACGGCGTCGCACACAGCTTCGTCGGCGCCCTTCAGGTCATGACGTTTGCCAGCCAGACGCACCACGGTGACCGGGCCGGGAATGGCTTCCAGTTGGGCATCGAATTCAGCGGGCGACCCGAACTCGTCGCGGTCACCGGAGACGAAGAGGCACGGCACATCAATGGCGCCGAAGTGCTCGACTCTGAGGTTCTCCGGCTTCGTTGGCGGGTGGAGCGGGTAGCAGATGAGCACCAGACCGGCTGCTGGGAGCCCCTCAGCGACCGCCATCGAACACATCCGTCCCCCCATGCTGCGACCGCCCAGCACGAGGCGGGACGGATCGACCCCACGAGCACCGGCCATGTCGGCCACACCATCGCGTACGGCCTCCACCAGCACTGGCGCCCGGTCGGGAAAGTGTTTTCCGGCCTTCCGGTATGGAAAGTCCATGCGCTCGACAGGGAGCGGAGCCAGGTGTTTCTCCAGGGCGAGCAGGCCGGCCTGGTTGCGGTCACTGCCAGCACCGGGGGTCAGGAACAATCCGGAGACCGACGGGGAGACCGGCACGGGGCGAGACACCGGCTGAGGGTAGCCGGGTCGCTGATCCGACCCCGGCGGGCACCGATCTGTACGCTCATCTCATGGAACATGAGGTGGCCGTAGCGTCGATGACCGGGGGAATGGCGCCCTCGCCGGCTCCGTTTGCTGGCAGCGATCGGCTCCATCCCGATGGTCGCCCGAGGGGGGCGTTCCGGGACTCGCTGCGCACCGTGCCCAATGCCCGCAACGCCCTGACCGTGGTCGGCTCCGTGCTCTTCCCGGTGGCCGTGGTGGTCGCCGCCGTGGCTGCCACCCACCCTGCCTCGTGGGTGGCGGCATTTCTGCTCATGCCCATTGCCCAGAACCGATTGTTCATCCTCCACCACGAGGCCGCCCACCGGGTGCTGTTCTCCGGACGTCGAATCAATGACCTGGTCGGCATCAACCTCATTGGCTGGCTGACCTTCGGCACCGGCGGCCACGGCTATCGGATCGGCCACATCCACCACCATCGAGACGAGTTCGGCCCGAAGGAGCCCGATTTCGGGCTCTACGCCCGGTATCCGATCACCACGGCGTCGATGCGGCGCAAGCACCGTCGGGACCTGACCGGCGTCTCGGCCTTTCGGATCGTGCGGCCCCGGTTCCAACGGCTCCGCGAGACACGTCACCGGCGACTCACCTACTGGTTCTTGGCCGGGCAGGTCTTGGTGCTGGCCGCCTTCTGGGCCGCCGGCCATCCGTGGCTGTACCTGCTGCTTTGGGTGCTCCCGTGGGCCACCCTCTACCAGGGCCTGAACCGGATCCGGGCTATTGCTGAACACGGCGGCATGACCCGTTCGGAAGATCGTCGGCGCACCACCCACCACGTGCACCAGTCACTGGTGGCCCGCCTGGTGATGGTGCCGTTCAGCGTGGGCTACCACTTGGCCCACCACGCCGATATGACGGTGCCGTACCGCAACCTCCCCCGTCTGCACGAGGCACTGGTGGACGACGGCTACTTGGGCGATCTGGAGTGGCCGACCTACCGCTCGCTATGGAAGGTGTTGCGGTCAGCCGAAGACGCCGCCGCCTGATCTCGGTGGCCCCTACCGGGGCCGCTAACTCACATCTCGACTACGCCGACCACGTCCAGATTCCGGTAGGAGGTGTCGTCGGGGGCGTTGGCCGCTCCCTCCTGGGTGATCTCGTGCTCGTCGTTCTGCTTGGCGGCCTCGGCCGAGGCGAACTCGGCGATCACGATGACGGTCCCCGGCCGGTCTCGATCGCCGCACACGGTGACCCGCTCGACCGTCACGGTCTCGTCGCCGGCCGCCTGCTCCGCATAGCCCTGCACATCGGCCAACTCCTGGGCCGCGTCTCCCTCGGACTCGATGATCTGGATGAATCGCATGGCTACCGCTCTCTCGTCGCACCGGTCGGGTCGGTCCCGACCGGGGGATGAGGATCCCCCACAGATGGGGTCGACGCAACCGGTCGGAAACCGACCACTTCGGTCGACTCCCGCTGACCCCAGCGACGAGCACCTAGGTCAGGTGGCGGAGCACCTCGGCCAGCTCGCCGGCCACAGCTGACACCTCTGCGGGCTCCGGGTCTCCGGTGCCGAGCAACCCGACCAGCCCCATGGTGCGTTCGCCCAGGGCGTTCCACATCCGTCCGTCGATCCCGAACGGCGGGCGATGACCCACCAACACAGGGGCCAGGTTGGCCAGCCCCTCGATCCCGGCCAGGTCCCGGGCATCGCGTCGCAGGCGGTCACAGGCCACGAACACGTCGCTGAGCAGGCCGTTGGCATCCAACCCCTCAAGCTCGGGCCGGTCGTCGGCCTCGGCCTCGAACGCGTCCAAAGCGACCTCCACGGCGTCCTCGTCGGCGGCCCGCACCACCAGGTCGCCCTCAGCGTCGAACTCGTGCGGCACGCCCAGGCGCACCAGCAGATCACTGAACGCCGACTGTTCGTCGGCAGCCCAGCCGTCCACCTCGTAGGCCACCGTCTCCACTCCGGGCTCGATAGCCGGACCTCCTGCGTCCTCGGCATCCTCGATGGCCCGGTCGACGGTCTCCTCGTCAGCGACCCGCACCACCAAGGTGGCCCCCTGCCAAGCGTGGGCAATACCGGCGGCGGTCAAGTCCTGATCTAGGATTCTCCGGCTCTCGCCGGCCCACTCGTGAAGCTCGTAGGCCAGCTGGTCTTCGTCGAGTGCACCGACCTCGGCCGCGTCGGCCGGCGGTTCAGACACCAGGGCCACACCGCACTCGACACAGTCCTCGACCCCGGGCGCGTACTCGTTTCCGCATTGGAAGCACCAGGCCATGGCGGAAGTGTGCCACTCCGGCCGGTCTCCCACGTCCCCCGCGGCAAGGGTAGGTTCCCGACCTATGACCGAAGACGCTCAGGTACCCGACCGCAACCTCGCCCTCGACCTCTGCCGGGTTACCGAAGCCGCCGCCCTGGCCGCCTCACGCTGGATGGGCCGCGGCGACAAGGAGGGCGCCGACGGCGCGGCGGTCGACGCCATGCGTCACGTCCTTGACACCGTCACCATGGACGGCATCGTGGTTATCGGTGAGGGCGAGAAGGACGAAGCCCCAATGCTCTACAACGGTGAGCGGATCGGTAACGGCCAGCCGCCGGCTGCCGACATCGCCGTCGACCCCATCGATGGCACCACGCTGACCTCGCTGGGCCGAGCCAACGCCATCGCGGTCATTGCGGTCAGCGACCGGGGCACCATGTTCGACCCCGGGCCGTGCGTCTACATGGAGAAGATCGCTGTCGGGCAGCAATGCGCCGACGTCATAGACATCACTGCCTCACCTGCCGAGAACCTGCGGCGCATCGCCGAGGCCAAGCGCGAGGACGTCCGGGACCTCACCGCGGTGATTCTGGATCGTGACCGCCACAACAACCTGATCGACGAGGTCCGAGCCGCTGGAGCCCGCATCCGTCTCATTCCAGACGGTGACGTGGCCGGTGCCATCTCCACCGCGTGGCCTAACTCGGGTGCCGACGTGTTGTTCGGCATCGGCGGCACCCCGGAGGGTGTCATCTCAGCCGCTGCACTCAAGTGCATGGGCGGCGCCATCCAGGGTCGGCTGTGGCCCCGGAACGAGGACGAACGCACGGCTGCTGTCGAGGCTGGCTACGACCTGGACCGGGTGCTGGGCACTGATGACCTTGTGGCCGGCGACAACTGCTTCTTCTCGGCGACCGGGATCACCGACGGTGACCTGGTCAAGGGCGTCCACTACACGTCGGGAGCGGCCCACACGCAGTCCCTGGTGATGCGCTCCAAGTCCGGCACGGTGCGCATGATCGACGCCCACCACGCCCTGGACAAGCTCGAGGAGTTCTCGCCCGTCTACTGATTCTCGCCCGCGATAGGCGGACGGTGGAACTAGGCGCCGGCCACCCGGAGGCGTAGTTCGGCCCGGAGCAGGGCGCCCGCAGCGTCCTCGTCGTCCCGGTCGGCGGTCAACGCCTGCTCGGCCGTCGACTTCGCCGCCTCGGCGCGGGCCACGTCGATGTCGCCGGCTGACTCGGACACGTCAGACAAGATGCTGACCTTCGTGCCAGCCACCTGGACGAAACCCTGGTGCACGGCAATGGTGTCGCGGTCGCCATCGGGACGGATCACGTCGACTGACCAGACAGCCAGCACGCCGATGAATGGAACGTGACCCGGCTGGAAGGCAATGTCGCCACCTTCGAGCGTCCGGGCAATGACCATTTCAGCTTCGCCGCTGTAGGAGATGGCCTCCGGGGAGACCAGCTCGACCTGGAACGTCATGGTCGGCTTAGGCCTCGAGCTCTCGGGCCTTGCGGCGAGCGTCCTCGGCACCACCGACGTTCAGGAAGGCCTGCTCGGGCAGGTCGTCCAACTCGCCGTCGACGAGGGCGGCGAACGAATCCACGGTGTCCTCGACCGGGGTGGTCACGCCGGGCAACCCGGTGAAGATCTCGGCCACGTTCATGGGCTGAGACAGGAAGCGCTGGACCTTGCGGGCCCGGGACACGGTGATCCGGTCCTCCTCAGAGAGCTCGTCCAGGCCGAGGATGGCAATGATGTCCTGCAGCTCCTTGTAGCGCTGCAGGATCTCCTGTACCCGGCGGGCCGTGTCGTAGTGCTTCTGTCCGACAACCTCGGGAGTGAGGATGGTCGACGTCGAGGCCAGCGGATCCACGGCCGGGTAGATGCCCAGGGCCGCGATGTCACGGCTCAACTCGGTGGTGCCGTCGAAGTGGGTGAACGACGTAAACGGCGCCGGGTCGGTGTAGTCATCGGCTGGCACGTACACGGCCTGCATCGAGGTGATCGACCGACCACGGGTAGTGGTGATCCGCTCCTGCAGGTCGCCCATCTCATCAGCCAGGGTCGGCTGGTAGCCCACCGCCGATGGCATGCGGCCCAGCAGGGTCGACACCTCCGAACCGGCCTGGACGAACCGGAAGATGTTGTCGACGAACAGCAGCACGTCCTGGCCCTGCTCATCACGGAAGTACTCGGCCATGGTCAGTGCCGACAGGGCCACCCGGAGACGGACACCTGGCGGCTCGTCCATCTGGCCGAACACCAGGGCTGCCTTCTCGAGGACACCTGATTCCGCCATCTCTAGGCGGAGGTCGGTGCCCTCACGGGTCCGCTCGCCCACACCGGCGAACACCGACACGCCACCATGGTTCGTGGCCACGCGGTTGATCATCTCGGTGATGAGCACTGTCTTGCCCACGCCAGCACCACCGAACAGGCCGATCTTGCCGCCCTGCAGGTACGGGGTGAGGAGGTCGATGACCTTCACCCCGGTTTCGAACATCTGGGCCTTGGGCTCCAGCGAGTCGAACGACGGAGCCGGACGGTGGATCTCCCAGCGATCTGCACCCTGCCCGGCCGTCGGGTCGTCGAGGCCCTGACCGGTCACGCTGAACACGTGGCCCAGCGTGCTGTCGCCGACGGGCACGCTGATGCCGGCGCCGGTGTTGCGTACCACAGTGCCGCGGGTCAGTCCGTCGGTCGGCTTCATGGCAATGGCCCGTACCCGGCTGTCGCCGATCTGTTGTGCCACCTCGGCCACGATCGTGAGTTCCGTACCATCTATCTCGACGTCGAACTCCAGTGCCGTGTTGATCTGCGGTAGGTCCCCGGTGGGGAACTCGGCGTCGATCACCGGTCCGGCGATGCCGACGATGTGTCCGTCGGTGAGCGCGGTATCAGTCATGTGTTGCTCCTGGCTCTTCGTTCTCGTACGTGTTTGCTCAGGCCTCGACGCCGGCGGCGACGGGCATGTCGGTGGTCTCGTCATCTGATCCGAGTGCCTCGGCACCACTGACGATCTCCATGATCTCGGTGGTGATCGAATCCTGGCGGGCCCGGTTCATCTCTCGGGAAAGCTTGACAATCAGTTCTTCGGCATTGTCTGTGGCCGCCTTCATGGCCCGCTGGCGGTTGGCATGCTCTGAAGCGGCCGACTCGAGCAGGGCGCCGAACAGGCGGGCCTCGACGTAGCGGGGCAGCAGGGCGGCCAGCACGGCCTCCGGCGAGGGTTCAAACTCGAAGGAACCGGTGACCCCGGCTTCACCGCCACCCTCGGTGGCAATGGTCTCGGTGCTCTCTAGCGGCAGGAAGCGGCGGGTGGCCACCTTCTGGCTGCCGATGCTGATGAACTCGGTGTAGACGAGCTCGACGCGGTCGACCCGACCATCGATGAACATCGACGCCACTGTCTCGGCCACCCGGCGGGCGTCCTCGTAGGTGGGGTTGTCGCTGATGCCGTCGGTGTAGGAGTCGACGATGAAGTCTCGGAAAGCGAAGTAGTCGCGGGCCTTCTTACCGATGACGACCAGCGCGTAGTCAGCGCCTTCGGACCGGGCGTTCTGCACCTGGCGCTCGGCGGCCCGGATAACCGCCGAGTTGTAAGGACCTGCCAGGCCACGATCCGACGAGATGACGACTACGCCGACCCGTTCGACCTTTTCGGCCTGGCGGAGCAGCGGATGGTCCACCTCGGCGCCACCGGCAGCCAAATTCTCGATCACCGCGGTGATCTGCTCCGCGTACGGCTTGGCGGCCCGGGCCCGCTGCTGAGCCTTGACGACTCGCGTCGCCGCGATGAGCTCCATGGCTCGGGTGATCTTCTTGGTGTTCTGGACGCTGCCGATCCGGCGTCGCAGGACCCGTTCCTTACCGCCAGCCATCATGGGCTCCAATCACGGTCGGGGCGTGCGCCCAGACAGTGGGACGAAACGCCGCGATGCCCTGCGGGCCGGTCACGAGGTTCACTCGGTCTCCGAAATGTCCTCTTCGGGGAGCGTGGTACCGGCATCGACGATGGTCGAGGCGGTGTCGGTCGACTCCGCATCGGGGGTCGAGCCGCCGGCCACCGAACCCTCGAACTGTTCAGCGAATGCGGCGATAGACGCATCAAAGGCGTCTTCGTCGGCGATCTTTCCCGATGCGCTGATGTCGGCCAGCACGTCGGCGTGACGGGTCCGGAACCAGTCCAGAAGTTCGCCCTCGAAGCGGCTGACATCGGAAACGTCCACACCGTCAAGGTGACCCCGGGTGCCGGCCCAGATCGACACGACCTGCTCCTCGACGAGCAGCGGCGAGTTGAGGCCCTGCTTGAGAAGTTCGGTGAGGCGGTAGCCCCGGTCCAGCTGAGCCTGTGAAACAGCATCCAGGTCCGAACCGAAGGCCGCGAAGGCCTCCAGTTCGCGGAACTGCTGCAGGTCGGACTTGAGCGTGCCCACGGCGTTCTTCATGGCCTTGACCTGGGCGGCCGATCCGACGCGGGACACCGAGATGCCGACGTCCACGGCGGGTCGGACGCCTGACTTGAATAGGTCGTCCTGGAGGAAGATCTGGCCGTCGGTGATCGAGATCACGTTGGTCGGAATGAACGCAGAGACGTCACCAGCCTTGGTCTCGATGACCGGCAGGGCCGTCATCGAGCCGGCTCCAAGCTCATCGCTGAGCTTGGCGGCCCGCTCCAGCAGACGGCTGTGCAGGTAGAAGACATCACCCGGGTAGGCCTCGCGGCCCGGTGGGCGGCGAAGCAGCAACGACATCTGTCGGTAGGCCTCGGCTTGCTTGGAGAGATCGTCGTAGACGGCCAGGGCGTGCTGGCCGTTGTCCATCCAGTGCTGGCCGATGGCGCAGCCGGCGTAGGGGGCGAGGTACTTGAATGGTGCCGGGTCGGACGCCGGGGCGACCACCACGACGGTGTAATCCATGGCCCCGTGGGCCTCGAGCACGGCCACGTTCTGAGCCACTGTGGACGCCTTCTGGCCAATGGCCACGTAGACGCACTTCATTCCCTGCCCGGCCTGGTTGATGATCGTGTCCATGGCGATCGTCGTCTTGCCGGTCTTACGGTCGCCGATGATCAGCTCGCGCTGGCCACGACCGATCGGGATGAGCGAGTCAATGGCCTTGATGCCGGTCTGCATCGGCTCGTGCACTGGCTTGCGACCCATGATGCCCGGTGCCTGGATCTCCATGCGGCGCTGTTGGGTGTTGGTCAGCGGGCCCTTGCCGTCGATCGGCTCGCCTAGGGCGTTGACGACGCGGCCCAGGAGGCCGTCGCCGACGGGCAGGGACAGAATGTCGCCGGTGGCCCGCACCGTCTGGCCCTCCTCGATGTCGTCGACCTCGCCGAGGACCACCGCACCGATGGATCCCTCGTCGAGGTTCAGGGCGAGGCCGAACGTGCCGCTCTCGAACTGGAGCAGCTCGTTGACCGCCGCGTCGGGCAGACCCGACACGCGGGCGATGCCGTCGCCGACTTCGAGGACCCGGCCGACCTGGCTCTCTTCCAGGCTGGGGGTGAACCCGTCGAGGTTCTTGCGGATCGTTTCGGCGATGTCCGCCGTGTTGATCGTGAGTTCGGACATGGTGTGTCTCTCTCGTCTCTTGCTCGTATGCCGCTGGCCGGGGCCTAGCGGAAGCTCTCGCGAAGCTGGTTCAGGCGGCGTCGGACGCTGCCGTCGATGATGTCGTCGCCGATCTCGGTGACTACGCCACCGAGGACCGTCGGGTCGATGACGACCTTGATCTCGACGGCCTTGCCGGTACGGGTATTGATGGCGGCGGCCAGGCGGTCCCGCTGATCAGCGGTCAGGTCGACCGCCGATCGCACGGTGGCCACGGCCTTGTTTCGTGAAGCGGCGCTGCGTTCGACCAGTGCATCCACGATGGCGGGAAGTTCGGCGGCTCGACCGGCACCGACCACCATGGAGATGAGGGCCGTCGTGGTGGCCGAGGCCTTACCACCCAGCAGGTCTTCGACGATCTGTTGGCGACGGGACACCGGCACGCTCTGGTCAGCCAGGGTCGAGTACAGCTCACCGTCAGACCGGAGGGCCTGGGCGAAACGGAACAACTCGTCCTCCACCGTGGCGAGGTCACCCTCTGCCGCGGCGACGGCGAACAATGCGTCGGCGTAGCCGGACACCGTCGGGTCAGCCATTGCTGCCGGCCACCTCGTCGATGTAGGCGTCGATCAGACGGCCCTGCACCTCGGCGTCGAGGCTGGACTGGACCACACGCTCGGCGGCACCGAGGGCGATCCCGGCCACCTCGGCCCGTAGGTCGGCAATGGCCTGGGTCCGCGACGACTCGATGTCAGCGGCTGCCCGGGTCCGGAGGTCGGCGAGCTCCGCCTCGTGGCGGGCCATCAGGTCGGCCTTGACCTGGTCAGCTGCTCCACGGGCCTCGTCAATGAGGCGCGAAGCCTCGGACTTGGAATCGGCCAGACGTGCCTCGTAGTCGGCCTGGACAGACTGGGCGTCAGTCTTGGCCTGCTCGGCGGCGTCGAGGTCGCTTCGGATCTTCTCGGCCCGGGCGTCCATCGCGCCCTTCACGGCCGGAAAGCCCTTCTTGACCATGAGCACGAACAGGATCAGGAAAGCGGAACCGCCCCAGATGACCTCGTTCAGCTCCGGCAGGATCGGGCTGGGTGCTTCGAAGCACTTTTCCAGCTCGTCCTGGACGTGGTGGTCCTCGAGGGTCTCATGTAGATCCCCGTTGTTCGCCTCGACCGCCTCGTCGAGATGGTGGGCCATACAGGAACCCACGCTCTCACCCGATGCCGAGGCCGGGCCGGCGAAGGCCACGAACCCCAGAAGGGCGAACAGCGGGGCCACCAGCAGGCGGGTCCGTCGGTTGTTCATGGGTGTCGTCTCTCTGTTCGAAGGGTCTCTCTGATGTGTGATGCCGGAGTTGGCAATCAGGGCATCAGGAGGATGAAGACGACGAAACCGATCAGGGCGAGCGCCTCTGTGAAGGCGATGCCGAGGAACATCGTGGTCCGGACCATGCCGGCCGACTCGGGTTGGCGGGCCATCGAAGAGATGGCATTACCGACCACGGTGCCGATACCGACACCCGGGCCAATGGCCGCCAGGCCGTAACCGAGACCTGCACCGATGGCCTTGAGGCCCTCGAGCATCTCACCAGCTGCCGTCTGCGCCAGAACGTTCAGCACTTGGATTCTCCTGTTTTCTCATGCACCCGGCCGGTGTTTCCGTCCGGAGACTTGTGTTGTTGATAGGGATTTTCGTGCCCACCAGGTGGTGGACGGCGATCAGTTGTGCCCGAACCGGATTCGACTCAGTGTGCGGGATGGAGGGAGCCGCCGATGTACACGGCGGTCAGGATCGTGAAGATGAAAGCCTGCAGGACCGACACCAGAATCTCGAAGCCGGTCATCATGGTCAGCATGGCGAAGGGGGCCACGGCGCCGACGTAGGTGGACGACCAGAGGGTATGGGTCAGCACGGCGAAGGTGACCAGCAGGAGGTGGCCGGCAACCATGTTGGCCCAGAGCCGGATGGCAAGCGAGAAGGGCCGCACGACGAAGGTCGACACCAGCTCGATGGGCGTCACGATCAGGTACAGGGCCACGGGCACGCCCGGGGGGAAGAGCGAGTTCTTCAGGTAGCCGCCGAGGCCCTGAGAGCGGATGCCCACAACGTTGTAGATGACCCACACGACGAGCGCCAGCGTGATGGGGATGGCCATCCGGCTGTTGGCCGGGAACTGAATGCCCGGAATGACTTCGAAGATGTTCGAAAAGAGGATGAAGAAGAACATCGTGGTCAGGAAGGGCATGAACTTCTTGCCCTCCTCGCCGATGGTCTCCATGACCACCGACTCCTCGATGAAGGTCACACCGGACTCGGCGACGTGCTGAATGCCGGCCGGAACCAGCGAACCAGTCTTTCGGCCGGCCAGCAGGAAGATGGCCGCGGTGATCACCACGGCTGCCAGATAGATCAACACCGTCTTATTGATGGCGTAGGCGGTCCCGCTGAAGAGGATGTCAGGCCACTCGAAGAGATGGCTGACCGGCGGGAAGTCGAGTGCGAGCACGTTCACGTGGAGCGCTTCTCCTGTGGGGATCTACTTGGTGGGCTTCAGGCCGGGAGCGGCGAGCGTCATGGCGACGTGCCGGGATTCCCATGCCAGAAGGCCGAGATGGGTGACGAGCAGGGTGATGGCGAACGGCACGGTGGCAAGCAGGCCGACGGCCTTGACCACCAGCACGACGGCAGTCATCAGGGCAAGACGGGCCACATAGCCACCGAGGACGGAGCCGTACAGAGCGTTAATGGAGATCTGTGCGGCCCGGGTGATGATCGCGGCACCCAGACGGAAGTTGACGGCCACCAGCACGAGGGCCAGTGCCGACGACAGAAGGCCGTCGAGGCCCCAGCCGAGCAAGCCGACCAGCAGGAAGGCCGGAGCAACCCAGATCGCCCGCCGGGTCAGGTCGCGGGCGATAGCAGTCTCGGTGGCCGGATCCATGGATTCGAGTTCGTTCACGGGGGAAGCGTCGTTCACAGCAGCGGACCCTCAGCCTGCCAGGCGGCCCGACGCTCGGCGCGGGCCATCTCCAGGTTCTTGCCGTAGCTGTGGGCCAGTCGGTAGGAGGCGTAGGCCAGCGTCACGACAGTAAAGACAATGGTGAAGATAGGGGTGGTGCCGAGGCGACCGTCGAGCAGCCAACCCAGGAAACCGAAGATGGCCGGCGTGGCCGCGAGTTCGAAGGCCGCGGCGAACGCGTCGCCGAATCCCTGTCGCATCTCGCGCGTCTCGTCGTTGGCCATCGGGGGAATCCTCCGCCGGCGGGTCCCATCGAACCCCCGGGCGTACCGATCCTGGTACGGGTCGTCGTGCAGATCGGTCCGACGACGACAGTCGCCGGACGCGCTTGTGAATCTAATCACCAAGTCCCCCGCGGACAACCCGTCACCGCGCGCCCAATCCGTCACACCTGTTCCCCCGGTACGGATGCTCCAGAGATGGGTTCCTCAGAGAGGGGCTCGGTCGCCGACCGGAACCGGGGATGCAACACGGTGAACAGGAGGAGGCCAATGGCTCCGATGCCCATGGGGACAATGGCGTCGCCGTTGCCCGAGTAGGTGGGCCACAACACAAATCCGGACAGCAGGGCACTCCAGCCCCAGAGGATCAACACGGCACGCCGGTGGCCGTGACCCAGCCTCAGCAGGCGGTGGTGAAGGTGGTCCTTGTCAGCCGCCGTTATCCGAACGCCTGGTGTAGCGGCCCGACGCACCACGGCAAAGGCCAGGTCGAACAAGGGCACCCCAAGAATTACCACCGGGATGAACACCGGAGCGAAGAAGAAGAAGGACTGGCCGCTGAACGCCGCCTCGGTCCGACCACCCACCGACACCGTCGACGCGGCCATGAGAAGACCCAGAAGCAGCGCCCCACCATCGCCCATGAAGATCCGCGCCGGATGCACGTTTTGAGGCAGGAACCCCACACAGATCCCCACCACAATGACCGCCAGCATCGAGCCCGGGTTGCCCTCAAACAGGAGACCCTCGTCGCCCAGGCGCAGCGCGTACAGGAAGAAGGTCGCAGCGGCGATGGCCACAATCCCTGCCGCCAGCCCATCCAGGCCGTCGATGAGGTTCAAGGCGTTGACCAAGAGCACCACCCACACCACTGTCAGCAGCGCCGAAAGGTCCGGGGACAGTAGGACCACGTCCAGAAACGGGATGCGCAGGACGACTAGGGACACACCGGTCAGCGACAGGACGCTGCCGGCCAGCACCATGCCGGCCACCTTGGCCGGGGGCGAGACGGGTCGGACGTCGTCAATCACTCCCACCACGCAGATCACCACGGCGGCCGAGACCACACCCAGCATCTCCGTCGGGGCGGCGAACACCTCGGAGAAGTCGCCGACTATCCACGCCGTCAGGACGCCGGCCAGCAACCCACCCAGCATCGACGGTCCGCCGAGGGACGGCGTAGGCGCAGTGTGGACGCTCCGCTCGTCGGGCGCCACCACCAGTCCGGAACCGACGGCAAACCGACGGACGACCGGCGTGGCCGCGGCGGTGGCCAGGGCGGCCACCGCGCCGACAATCAGGTGGGGAACGATTCCGGGCACGGGGTCAGGATCCCTCTCCGACGGCCTGTCCGGCTTGCCGACTGATGTACCGACCCATTGACACGGTCCGGTTCCGGTGAGGTCCCGACCGGCTCAGACGTAGACGGGGAAGCGTGCGCAGAGGGCGTTGACATCGGCCCGTACCGCAGCGATCTCCGCTTCGTCGTCCCGGCCCCGGAGGGCCCGCACCATGAGGTCCGCGATCTCGGCCATCTCGGCCTCCACCATCCCCTGGGTGGTGGTCGACGGGGTGCCGATCCGCACGCCACTGGTCACAAACGGTGAACGCGGGTCATCGGGCACGGTGTTCTTGTTCAGGACGATGCCCGCCCGGTCCAGCGTGTTCTGGGCCACCGCTCCAGTCACCTCGGCATCGAAGGTCCGTAGGTCAACGACCATCAGGTGGTTGTCGGTCCCGCCGGTGACCAGACGAAAGCCGTGACCGACCAGGGCGGCGGCCAGCGACGATGCATTGGCCACGATCTGGCGGGCGTAGCCGGCGAACGACGGGTCAGCCGCTTCACGGAACGCCACGGCCTTGGCCGCGATGTGGTGTTCCAACGGACCACCCTGAGAGCCGGGGAAGACCGACTTATCGATGGCCGCCGCGTACTCCTCGCGGCTCAGGATGCACCCGCCACGCGGACCACGGAGGGTTTTGTGGGTGGTGAAGGTGACGATGTCGCAGTACGGCACCGGGTTGGGGTGTACGCCGCCGGCAATTAGACCGGCGATGTGAGCGGCGTCGAACATCAGCAGTGCGCCGACCTCGTCGGCGATCTCGCGTAGGGGGGCCGGCTCGATGATCCGGGGGTAAGCGGTCGCTCCGGCCACAATCATCTTGGGGCGGGCCGCCCGGGCCTGGTCTCGGAGTTGATCCATGTCAATGCGCTCGTCGCTGCCCGTCAGCCCGTAAGACACAAAGTCGTAGAGTTTCCCGCTGGCATTGACCGGCGACCCGTGGGTGAGGTGGCCACCGTGGTCAAGGCTGAGGCCCAGGACGGTGTCACCCGGGTCGAGGAGGGCCTGGTACACCGACATGTTGGCGTTAGCGCCCGAGTGGGGCTGGACGTTCGCGTGGTCAGCGCCGAACAGGGCCTTGACCCGTTCACGAGCCAGGTCCTCTACCTCGTCCACGTGGACGTTTCCGCCGTAATAACGCTTGCCGGGATAGCCCTCGGCGTACTTGTTGGTCAGGACAGACCCACTGGCCTCCAGTACGGCCGGAGACGCGAAGTTCTCCGAGGCGATCAACTGCAACGTGGTGTTCTGCCGCTCAACCTCCTGGTCGATGTAGCCGAAGAGTTCGTCATCGCGAGAAACAGGCCAGGCCATGGGCATACCTTCAAGTCGGCGCGAGGGTGGGTCTCGCAGAATGGGACATTTTCACCGGTTGGCCACGATTTCAACCGCCGCGGATCCGGTGGCCGAAGCGTACCGGTGGAGAGGGAACCCTGCCGTCACGCATTAGGGGTGAGATGCCGCAGGTCAGATGCCTGACCCTGGCCACCGGTCATCCACTGGTAAGAGCGGCGGCCAACGCGTCGACCGCCGCATCTGATGCCACGTCGGCCCGGCGGGCCACCACTAGATGGCGGACCCCGACCGGTCGCCGGCGTACCCGGGCCAACGGTTCGACTCCCGCCTCTGCCTGAGCGGCCGGCAACACGGCCCAGCCCATGCCCAGCCGGACCATCTCGCGGAGTACCTCCGGTTGGTTCGACTCTGCGACCACCGCAAACGGTGCCCCGAGGGCAGCCAACCCTGCGGCGATCACCTCGCGGGTATGCGAACCCCGGGGATAGGTCACCCAGGGGCCCCACTCCTCAGGCGGTCCTGCGCGGGCCCCGTCCGGGGCGTAGGCGTAAAGCGATTCGTCGAGGCAGGGCGACATCGCTACCCCGGCGATCGGTCCGGTCGGCTCCACGCACACCACCAGGTCCAGGTCGCCGACCAGGAGGGCGTCGAACAGCGCACCGGATGGGGCGACGGTTAGCCGCAGGTCCAGACCCGGGACGGCCCGACGGTGCCGGCGGATGGCCTCGGCTCGGTAGTGAACGGCCACCGCGTCGATGGTGCCCAACCGGACAACGCCGGCCGCCCCGGTCCGCCGTGTCTCCGCCCATCGGGCCAGGTCGCGGGTCTCGGCCACCACACGGCGTGCGTGGGCCAGCACCTCGGTGGCCTGGGGTCGGAGCCGGGTGTGGCGGCCGTGGCGTTCGAACAGGGGGACACCGACCCGTCGCTCCAACTCGGCCAGTCCTTGGGTAAGTGCCGAGGGGGTGACGCTGAGGGCAGCAGCAGCCGCGGCGCGGGTGGGAGATGCGGCGGCAGCCACCAAGTACTCCAGCTGCTGCACGGTGAGATTGGGGAGGATTGGATCGTCCACAGATGCGGGTTCCTGTTGGAGACTTCAGTCTTTCTGAATGATACTGCACAACCATTTCTACTTCCTTATGCTTCTCTCCATGAGCAACCCTCTTGACATCGCACCCGCCACTGGCCGCCTCGGGGTCCTGACCCCCGGAATGGGCGCCGTGGCCTCAACCTTCATCGCCGGCGTCATCGCCGCCCGCCAGGGCCTCACCGCACCCATCGGGTCGGTCAGCCAGATGGCGCATATCCGACTGGGCAACCGCGACGCCGATCGCAATCCCCTCATCCGGGAGTTCGTGCCACTGGCTGAGCTCGACGACCTGGTGTTCGGCGGCTGGGATCCCATCTCGCCCAATGTGCTCGAAGCCGCCCGCACCTGTGGCGTGCTGGAGGACAAGGACCTCGCACCCGTCTCAGCTGAGCTGGAGGGCATCGTCACCATGGACGCCGTGTTCGACCAGCGCTGGGTCAAGAAGCTCGAAGGCACCCGCGTCAAAGCCGAGTCCAACAAGTGGGACCAGGCCCAGGCCCTCATCGCCGACATCGAGCGGTTCCGGATCGAGAACGAGTGCGACCGCCTGGTCATGGTCTGGTGTGGTTCGACCGAGGCCTACCAGGAGGCCAGCGCGGTCCACGACAACGTCGAGGCCTTCGAGGCCGGCCTGCGCGACGACGACGAGAACATCTCCCCCAGCCAGATCTACGTGTACGCGGCGCTCATGAGCGACGTACCGTTCGCCAACGGTGCCCCCAACCTGAGCGTCGACCTGCCCTGCATGATCGAGCTGGCCGCCCACCGTGGCGTGCCGATCGCCGGCAAGGACTTCAAGACCGGCCAGACGCTCATGAAGACGCTGCTGGCCCCCGGCTTCAAGGCCCGCATGCTCGGCCTGCGCGGCTGGTACTCCACCAACATCCTGGGCAACCGGGACGGCGAGGTCCTCGACGACCCAGAGAACTTCAAGACCAAGGAGGTCTCGAAGCTGGGCGTGCTGGACACCATCCTCCAGCCCGAGTCCTACCCCGACCTCTACGGCAACATCGACCACGTCGTACGGATCAACTACTACCCGCCGCGTGGCGACAACAAGGAAGGCTGGGACGCCATCGACATTTTCGGATGGATGGGGTACCCGATGCAGATCAAGGTCGACTTCCTCTGCCGCGACTCGATCCTGGCCGCACCGATCGTGCTGGACCTGGCGCTCTTTTTGGACCTCGCCCACCGGGCCGGCCAGTCGGGCGTCCAGGAGTGGCTGTCCTTCTACCTAAAGGCCCCGCAGGCCGCCACCGAGGCCGGCCCCGAGCATGACCTGTTCATCCAGCAGACCAAGCTGAAGAACACCCTGCGAGAGTGGATGGGCGAAGAGCCCGTCACCCACTCCGAGGTCGGCTGATACGGCTGGCGATCAGGCCGGCGCTGGCTCCCGGCGCCACAGTTCCGGGTAAAGGTCGGAGGTGATGCGGTCGCCGTGGCCCAGCCCGGCGGCCTCCATTACCTCGCGGTGGTCGGGGTCCATGCCCTCCGGACGGAAGGCCACCCGAACGTCATCGCCCAGCCACTGGGTGTTGAACACCTTCAGTTCACGGTCGGGCGCCAGGTTTCCTGAGCCACCGTGGATGATCCGGGCGTTGAACACCGCCACGTCGCCCGGTTCCATGTCCCAGCCCAGAATCTCGTAGGCGTCGCGGTCCCCCTCGATGTCGGGGAAAGGGACCCGTCCGTCATCGGCGACCCCGTACCGGACCTGGTCGCGGTCGTCGCCGGTCAGAGCCCCGAAGTTCTCCTGTCGGTACCGCTGTTCCCAGCGATGCGAACCACGGACGAACTCCAACGCACTCTCCCGGGCCACCGGCACCAGAGGCATCCACGCCGAACAGGTGTCGAACCCCTCGACCGACCAGTACGGCTCGTCCTGGTGGAACGGCGTCCGGAACCGGACCCCGGCGGTTCGCACGAACACCGCGTCGAAGAAGAAGTTGACCGCGGAGGCACCCAGCAGCCAACCGGCGATCTCCGCCATTGGCGAATGCTCGGCGAAGTCCCGGTACTCCGGCACATGCAGCCAACACTGGTTGTCGTAGGTGGTCGTACCGCCCCGGTCGTCGGCGTCCCAAATGCGGCGTCGCTCAGACGGTCCGGCCAACGCCCGGTCCATACCCCGTCGAAGCGGTTCGATCCAGTCGGGTCCGAAGGCCCCTCGAAGGCAAACCACGCCGTCATCGGCGAACGCTTGAACCTGCTCGTCGGTGACCGGCTCCTGTTCCATCGCCGCGGAGACTAGATCTGGGATCCGCCCTCTGTGTTCAGATGCGGGACTGGTGGCCTGCCCAGTACTCGTCCTTGAGGAGGCGCTTGTAGAGCTTCCCGGTGGGGTGACGGGGCAGCTCGTCACGGAAGTCCACGCTGCGCGGGCACTTCACGTCGGCCAGCTGGGACCGGCAGAAGGCCACTAGCTCGGCGGCCAGCTCCGGTCCGGCGGCGGCCAAGTCGACCGGCTGGACGACCGCCTTGACCTCCTCACCGAAGTCTTCGTTGGGCACGCCGATGACGGCCACGTCAAACACTGCGGGGTGCATGGTCAGGATGTTCTCGGCCTCCTGCGGGTAGATGTTCACCCCCCCGGAGATGATCATGTACGCCTTGCGATCGGTCAGGAAGAGGTAGCCGTCCTCGTCGAGTCGGCCCACGTCGCCCAGCGTGCTGGTGTCGGGCCGAAGTTTGGCGTCGGCGGTCTTCTCCGGGTCGTTGTGGTACTCGAAGTCGGAGTTGCCCCGGAAGTAGACCCCACCCTCCTGGCCGGTCGGCACCTCGTTGCCGTCGTCGTCGAGAATCAGTACCTCGCCCAGCAGGGCCTTGCCGACCGTGCCCGGATGGGCCAGCCAGTCCACCGAGTTGGTGTACGTCAGGCCGTTGCCCTCGGTGCCCGCGTAGTACTCGTGAAGCACCGGGCCCCACCACTCGATCATCCGGCGCTTCACGTCGACCGGACAGGGCGCCGCGGCGTGGATCGCCGAACCGAGCGTCGACAAGTCGTAGGCGGCCCGTACCTCGTCGGGCAGCTTGAGCATCCGGACGAACATGGTCGGCACCCACTGGCTCCACGTGGCGCCATGGTCCTGGATGGCCGCCAGTGCACCCTCGGCGTCGAATCGCTCCATGACGACCACCGTGCACCCCAGTCGGTGGGCGCCCAGGCAGAAGCGGAGCGGAGCGGCGTGGTACAGCGGTGCCGGCGACAGATACACCGACCCGGGCGTGGCCCCGAACAGGGCCTCGGCCATCGCCGAGATCGAGCTGGCCTGGCCCAGCGGCGCCCCCGACAACGGCGACTTCACGCCCTTGGGTCGACCCGTGGTACCCGAGGAGTAGAGCATGTCCTGGCCCTCGGTCCGGTCGGGCAGGGGGTCGGCCGACTGGGCGGCCACCGCGTCCTCGAAGCAGGCGTGATCTTCGATCGGCCCGCCAATGGAGAACCGAGCCTCGACGTTCGGGGTGGCAGCGGCGATCTCGGCCACGTCGTCGGCCTTGTAAGGCGATGTCACGAAGGCCCGGGCTCCGCAGTCGTCGACGATGTAGGCGATCTCGTCGGCCGTCAGGCGTGACGAGATGGCCGTGTAGTAGCAGCCGGCATAGTGGGCGCCCCAGGTCAGCGCTAGGAACTCGATCCGATTCTCGAGGCAGAACGCCACATGATCACCGGGCCCGATGCCCAGGCCGTGAAGGACCCGGGAGATGCGGTTGGCCTCGGCATCCAACTCGGCAAACGTCACGGTCTCACCGGTTTCCGCCATGACGATGGCCGGACGGTCGGGAGCCTCAGCGGCCCAACGACCGGGGTACTGCAGGTTCTGGTCGGCGTCATCGCTCATGGCTGCGGAACTTATCGGCCGGGCTCCTTTCGACGAGAAGTGGGCATCGGGAACCGGGTCTGTGGCCACGGATGGGAACTAAATCCGAGCCAGGCCTCGGGCTGTCACAGGGGGTCCATAGTGTTCCCTTCACGATGACGACAAAGATCCTGCGGACGAGGTACGGGCAGCCCGCGACGGCGGTACTAGCCGGCGTGATCCGAGACGCGAAGGGTGGAGACCCCCTCGCCCCAGTGACCGTGATCGTGTCCGACCATTCCCTTGGAGTGACGCTGCGCCGACGACTGGCGGCCACCAGCGTCATGGCCGACACGACGGGTGGCACGACGGGCCTCGCCGCCGTCGACTTCGTCACCCTGCTTGACCTCGCCCGTGGCATATCGGCCGGTTCACCCCATATTGCCGCCCGGCGTGCCGTCAGTGACGCTGTGGTGTTGGCCGCTACCCGACGGCTGCTGGCCGACCGTCCCGGTGTTTTCAGTCCGGTGGCCGACCACCCCTCGGTGGAACGCACCGTCATGGCCGCCCACCGCAACCTCCGCGAAGTCCACCCCGAAGCTCTCGACCGTCTGGCGGAAATCGGTGGTGCGTTGTCCGACCTCGTCGTCCTCCACCGGGCACTCGTCGAGCGGCTCGAACCGATCTTCCACGATGAGTACGAACGGGCCGTCGTCGCCGCCGCCCGGATCGCCGACGGATCGGTCGACCTACCACCGGTCGTCCTCCACCTACCCGGCACACTCGTCGCCTCCGAACGCCGACTCGTAGGTGCGTTAGCCACCACAGGCCACCTCACCGCCATCGTCGGCGATGCCGACAGCCCGGACGGATCGGTGTCGGCCAACCCCCACCTCGCTGCCCTGACCGAGACCCTCGACGTCGACGCGCCCGAGGCGGGACCTGCCGGATCGCGGGTCGCGTGCCTCGTGGCATCCACCCCAGAACAGGATGAGTCCGTCCGCTACGCCATCCGACGGATCATCGAGGCGGCACGGGCCGGTACGCCGCTGGACCGCATGGTCCTAGTTCACCCGTCGACCACCGACGACGCCCGACTGGTCCAGGAGCGGCTCACCGCGGCAGGCATCGAATTCCACGCCAGCGGCGTCCACCGACTCGACGAGACGATCGCCGGACGCTTCCTGATCGGACTCCTCGATCTTCCCGATCGGGGGATCCGCCGAACTGACCTCGACGCCCTGATGGCCGACGTGCCCCTCTGGGATCCCGACCACGATCTGGTCCCGGCACGCGCCTGGGGTCGGCTGGCCGCTCAGGCCGGAGTAGTCAGCGGAATTGACGAGTGGACCGATCGCCTCGCCCACCTGGCCGCCGAACTCGATGCCGAAGCTGTATCCGAAGTCGACGACGAGGGCCGAACCTGGCTGGCCGACCGCTTATCGGCCGAGGCCACACGAGCCCGACAACTGGCGACCTTCGTGGAGCGACTCTGCGCATCCCTCCATGGCCTCACCGAAGACGACTCCTGGGCTGGCCGGTGCCGACGCGTCCGCGACCTGCTTCGCCAGTACCTCGGCGGTACCACCGCCCATGAGTCCTGGTCGGCCGACGAACTCCTCGCCCTGGACGAGGTGGGCGCGATCCTCGATGCCCTGTCCGAACTGGACAACATCGAACCCCATCCGCCCTATCGAAGCTTTCGGGGTGCTCTGGCCGCCGAACTCGGCCGCCCCATCGGGCGAGCTGGCCGCAGCGGGATCGGCGTGCAGGTCACCGGCATTGACCAGGCCGTCGGCCTCGATGCCGACCTGGTGATCGTGGTCGGTCTCGCAGAGGGTTCCATGCCGACCCGTCCTCCCGCCGACCCGTTGCTGTCCGACGACCATCGCACCGCCGCCCGGACCGGCCTACCCACCCGCCACGAGCATGCCGCCCGCCAGCACCACGCCTTCCTCGCTGCCCTCACCGGTGCCGCCGAACGCATCGTCCTCGTTCAGCCTCGCGGCGACCTGCGTCGCTCCGGTGACCGGCCGATGTCACGTCTACTGCTGGCCGAGTTCGAGGAATTGGCCGGCCACCGACCCGAATCCGACGACCTCGACCTGTTCGTCGCACCCTGGTTCGACCACGTGGCGTCGTTCACCGACGCCCTTGACCGTGACGATCCCGCCACCGTTCAGGAATACGACCTGGCCACCGCCATTCGTGGCGGCCGTCCCGCAGTCGACAAGCTCCGTTGTGACGATGTCGTGGTTGACCGGGGAATCGAACTCCTTGGCCAGCGAGCCGACAAGGACTTCACCCGGTTCGACGGGAACCTGTCGGGCGTCACCCTCCCTGTCCTCGACGGCGAACTGTCAGCCACCCGCCTCGAGAAGTGGGTGGACTGCCCGTTCGCCTTCTTCGCCGAATACGTCCTCGGTGTCCGGCCACTTGAAGATCCATCGGAGCGGACCGGCCTCTCCCCGCTGATACGTGGCTCGATCGTTCACCGGGTCCTCGACCGGCTGGTGACCGACGGCCTCGCCAACGGGTCCCTCCCCGGACACGGCGATCCGTGGACCGCCGCCCAACGAGCCCATGCCGCCGAGCTCCTGAACGAGGAGTGTGCCCACGCCGAGGCGCGGGGTGAAGCCGCCCACCCCCGGTTCTGGCCCACCATCTGTGACCGGCTGGCCGCCGACCTTGACGACTTCCTGGTCCTCGACTCGGCCTTTCGGGCCAGGTTCGACAGCCGCCCCGTAGCCGCCGAACGACGCTTCGGAGGTCCGGATGCCCTCGTCATCACCCTCGCCAACGGTCGCACCCTGCGATTCCGAGGCTCGATCGACCGCGTGGACCTGACCGCCGACGACCACCTCGTCGTGGTCGATGCCAAAACCGGACGGCCGGACCGGTACAAGAACATCCCCGTCGACTACTTCCCCGGAGGATCGTTCCTGCAGCTCCCCATCTACGCGCTAGCCGCCGCCGCCAAAGGCTGCACCACGAGGCACGCCACCTACGCCTTCCTCGGCGAGGTGGCCGACGATTTCCATCATCTGGGATACGAGGTCGACGACGAGGTGGTCGCCGCCTTCCAACGGGTGCTCTCCTCCATCGTCCGGGGTATCGAGGGCGGGGCCTTCCCGCACCACCCACCAGAAAGCGACCGGCCGGAAGCCCACCGGTGTCTTCACTGCTCCCCCGACGGCCTCGATGCTCGACGCGTCCGCTCCGCCCGGGCCCGCAAGGCCAACCATCCGGTGCTGGCCCTCCACGAGGATCACATCACCACCAACTTTCTCGATGCCGGGACGGAGACCCCTGAAGACGACCACGAAACCGAACATGTGGACCAAGAGGAGGAGGTCGACCGATGACCGGCTCAACACCCGGCGACCAGGCTGATCGCGACCGGATCGGCCACTCGCTTAACGAAAACCTTTTCGTGGAGGCGGGTGCCGGGACGGGCAAGACAACAGCACTGGTCGGGCGGATGATTGCCCTCGTGGTCGACGAGGGTGTCGCCGTCGAGAAGATCGCCGCCATCACATTCACCGAACGGGCGGCCGCCGAGCTCGGCGACCGCTTCCGCCGCGGACTCGAGGACGTGTCCCGCCACGACGCTGACCCCATCCGTCGCCAGCATGCCGAAGCCGCCCTCGCCGATGTCGACCTCGCCTCGTTGTCCACACTCCACGGCTTCGCCCGGCGCCTCCTGACCGAGCATCCGCTCGAGGCCGGCCTACCGACAGGATTCGAGCTGCTGGACGAAGTCTCGAGCCAACTCGGCTTCGACGACCGGTGGGATGACCTCCAACGCACCCTCCTCGGTGACGATGCACTCGCCCGGACCATCCTCCTGGCCGACGCCCTCGGCGTCCACCCCTCCCACCTTCGAGACCTGGCCCGCGAACTAGATGACCGCTGGGACCTCCTCGATCCCCTGACCTCACCAGCCGAACCCCCGCCAGTGAACGTCACGGCCATCATCAACCTCATGGATCAGGCCACAGTCCTCGATCACCACGACCTCGACGAGGATGACAACCTCCGACGTCGCCTGGCCGGGATCCGTGTCGCCCGGGACGCCCTGACCGGTGCCGTCGACGAGATCGACATGGTTCGGATCCTCTCCACCGGCGACTTCCGAAAGTCACTCAATGTCGGCAATTCGGGCCGCAAGGGTGACTGGGGTGACGACAAGGACACCATCCGGGAGTTCGCATACGAGGCCCGCGACCTCTGGGATGAGATCGTACGATCGACAGCCGGCGGCGTGCTCGCTCGAATCCTCGTCGAGTTGGTTGACGCCACCCTCCGGGCGGCCGACGAACGCCGTCGATCGGGCTCTCTGACCTTCCACGACCTACTGGTCATCGCCCACGATCTGCTGTCCGATCCCGCCTCGGGGCCGGCAGTCCGGACCACACTGCACGAGCGTTACCGGTACGTCCTGCTCGATGAATTCCAGGACACCGACCCCGTGCAGCTCAAGTTGGCCCTGTTGCTGACCGATCCCGACGCTGCACCCGACGCTGAGCTCGATGGCTTCTCCCCCGTATCGGGATCCCTGTTCCTGGTCGGTGACCCCAAGCAGTCCATTTACCGGTTCCGGCGGGCCGACATCTCCCTCTACCTGCTGGCCAGGCGCTCGCTGGACGCCTCCGCCGTGTCGCTGACCGAGAACTTCCGAACCACCGTGCCGATCATCGACTGGATCAATGCCATCTTCGGCCAGCTCATCGGATCCGGCCCATCGTCCGACGGCCCCGCGCCGGAGGACGAGCCGGTGCGAGCCGAACTGGTACAGCCCGGGTACACCCCGCTGGTCGGCTGTCGCCCAGCGGCGACAGTCGGGCCAGCAGTGACCGTTCTCGGAAGGGACGCCCAAGGCGACGACATCGATGCCGCCGGTCTACGGAAACTCGAAGCCGATGCCGTGGCCGACGCCATCACCACCGCTGTGGTCGAGGGATGGACGGTCGAGGACCGTGCCGGCCACCAGCGCCCATGTGGCTTCGGTGACGTCGCCATCCTCCTCCCCACACGAACTTCACTGCCCGACCTGGAGATTTCGCTGGAAGCCGCCGGCATCCCCTATCGGGCCGAATCCAGCTCCCTGCTCTTCGCCACGCCTCAGGTCCGGGACCTGCTAATGGTGATGCGGGCCATCGACGACCCCACTGATGACCTGGCCGTCGTGGCGGCACTCCGCACGTCCCATTTCGGCTGCGGAGACGACGACCTCGCCCGCTGGCGGGTGCACCATGGCGGTTCCTGGAACCACCAGTCCGACCAGCCGGAAGGCGACCAGTCGGTCGAGCTCGTGGCCTCCGGTCTCGTCTGGCTGGGCCAGATGCACCGATGCCGCCACCTCCTTGGACCATCCGGGATTCTGGAACGCCTAGTCGACGAGCGCCGTGTACTGCAGGTGGCCTTTGGGGAGACCCGGCCCCGCGACGTCTGGCGCCGGGTCCGCCTCCTGTCTGACCGCGCCCGGGCCTTCGCAGAGGCCGGCGGGAGCTCGTTGCGCGGTTTCGTTGACTGGTGTCTCGCCCAAGCCGACGAGAAGGGCCGGGTCGCCGAAACCGTCCTCTCCGAAATCGACGATGCCGCCGTCCGGATCCTGACCATCCATGGCGCCAAGGGCCTGGAGTTCCCCATCACCATCCTCTCAGGCATGTCGACTGCCAACGCAAGATCCGACCGGGGGGTTCAACTACTCATCGACCCCGACCGGTCCATCGAGATCGGCATCCGGGAAGGTGTCGAGACGCCCGGATTTCAGGCCACCCACGCTGTCGACCGCCGGTTTCAGGATGCCGAGGCCATCCGACTCCTATATGTGGCCACCACTCGGGCCCGAGACCACCTCATCGTGTCGGTTTACCGGGCCACAGACATCGATGACGAAAAGCCCGGTCGGCCCGGGCCGGGACGCCTCCTCGCCAGGGCGCTCGAAGGCGCCGGCGGTGACGCCCACGGCTCCGACCTATCCTCCACCACCGGCGCACTTCCCGGCAGGGCTGTCCCCTCGGGCCGCGCCCTCCCCGATCGCCAGACGTGGCTCACAGAGCACGACCACGCCCTGGATCGCGCCGGACGACCCAGCACGGTGTCGGCCACCGCTATCGCCGGACATGTCGCCACCCTGGCCACCGAACAGGCCGCTGAACAGGCCACTGAACAGGCCACTGAACAGGCCACTGAACAGGCCACAGCGAACCACGACGAAGACCGGGCCCGGCCAGGTGAGGTGGGACGCCACGGAACCGGCATCGGACGGGCCGTGCACGGAGCCCTAGAGCTCCTCGACTTCGACACCACCGATCCCACATCGGTGGTCCGGGAACGGTCCGTCGCCGAAGGGGTCCTCGGGGATCTGCGAACCGTAGACGCCCTGGTCCGCTCCGGTCTGACCGCCGACGTGGTCCGGTTGGCTGCCGGGGTTCGCCACTGGCGCGAGCTCTACGTGGCCGCGCCAGTCGACGACGACCCCGATGCCCCGGTGATCGAGGGCTACATCGACCTGGCCGTCCTCGATGACGGCCCTGAGGGTCCCGGCCTCGTCATCGTCGACTACAAGACCGACGCGGTGGCTGACGCCGACGCCCTGGCTGCCAAAGCCGAGCGATACCGCTTGCAGGGCGCCACCTACGCTCTGGCCGCCGAGCGGTCGACCGGCCTTCCGGTCCGGCGGGTCGTGCTCTGCTTCCTGGCCACCGACGGCACCACGGAGGTCGACGTCACCAACCTGGCTGGAGCGATGCTCGAGGTGCGTGCCACCGCCCGCGAGTTGGTCGGCGTCTGACCCAATCCCACTCCGATCAGGTCCCGGTCCGGGCCGGTCGGTAGCGTCGAGCCCATGGCCCCCGGATCCGGCTCGTCGACCCAGCTCGTCCTCCGCAGCCTGCTGTTTGCCCCCGGCAACCGGGCCGAGGTGCTGACCAAGCTCCCCCGGTCAGCACCAAGCGGGGCGGTCATCGACCTCGAGGATGCCGTTCCCTCCGACCGCAAGGCCGAAGCCCGTGCCATCGCCCATCAGGTCGCCCCCCAACTAGTCGCCGAGGTCCGCCTGTTCGTGCGAATCAACGCCGCCGACACCGGCCATTTCGCAGTCGACGTGTCCGATGGGCTGCCCGTCGGCCTCACCGGTGTGGTCGTCCCCAAAATCGAATCGGTAGCCGCCGTCGATGCCGTAGCCGCTGCCCTCGACGCTGCAGGCCACCCCGACCTCCCCATCGTCGCCGGGTTGGAGACCGTGGCCGGAGTAGTCGATGCCCGCACCGTCACCACCCATCCACGGGTCCAGTGGTGCTACTTCGGCGCCGAGGACTACATCGCCGACCTAGGAGGTGTCCGTACCCCGGGCAACCACGAGGTGGCCGTCGCTCGTGCCCAGATCGCCCAGGCGGCGCACCTTGGTGGGATTCAGGCCATCGACATGGTGGTGACCGACTTCGGAGACGAGGACCGCTTCCGTCGCGAGGCCATCGAGTCACGCTCCCTCGGCTTCAGCGGGAAACTCTGCATCCACCCTTCACAAGTGCCGATCGCCACCGAAGCCTTCCGGCCGTCGGCCGATGAACTGGCCTGGGCCACCGAGATCGCCGAGGCTTACGACGCTGCTCTGGCCGCCGGCGATGCCTCCATCGCCGTGAACGGCAAAATGGTCGACGAACCGGTGGCCCGCCGTGCCCGAGCCCTGCTGGCCGCCGCCGATTGACCCACGGCCCGTCCCGAACCGGCCCTCGACAACCGCCACCCAGGAGACCAGCACACCGATGGCCAGCATCACACCCGAGGGCGGAGCCCTCTACGGGATCCAACTTCCCATCCAAACCCTTACCCGGACGCTGGCCGACCCCTGGGAAGACGACGCCACGCCGGCCGACCTCCTCCGTGTCGCCCGGGCCGCCGAGGCCGCCGGCCTCGACTTTGTCGGGGTGTGCGACCACGTGGCCATCCCCGACGACGAGTACACGTCAGGCATGCGAACCACCTGGTATGACCCGGTGGCCACGCTCGCTTGGCTGGGGGCCCGGACCGAGTCCATCCGGCTGCTCTCGGTCGTGCTCATCGCCGCCTACCGCCACCCCCTCCTCACGGCCAGCTCCTTCGGCACACTGGCCCACCTCACTGACGAGCGGGTGATCCTCGGGGTCGGTGCCGGTCACGTAGAGGGAGAGTTCGCCGCCCTCGGCGTCGACTACCACCGTCGCGGAAAGCTCCTCGACGAATGCATCGACGCCGTTCGGGGGGCATACGTCGACACCTACGTCAGCCACGATGGCCCCCAGTACTCCTACCGCGACGTTGGGGTGAGCCCTGGCCCAGCATCCAGCGATCTCCCCATCTGGGTGGGCGGCGCAGGGTCCGCCGCCTGGAAGCGAACCGGTCGACGCGGAGACGGCTACATCCCCATGGGCGCCTCGCGCGACCAGTACGCGGAGATCATCGACACCATCCGTCGGGCCGCCGACGAGGCCGGGCGACCGGATGCCACCTTCGACATCGGGATCATGCCCGGTTGGACCTACATCGGTGACCCTCCCGACGATCTGCCACCGGCCTGGCTGACCGGCGATCCCGAACACATTGCCGCCGAACTCCGAGCCGACCGCGATGTGGGCGCGAACGTCTTCCACCTCAAGTTCCGTGGACGCACCATCGAGGAATATCTGGACCAATTGTCTGCCTTCGGTGAGCAAGTCCGACCCCTGCTCTGAACGGACGCCAGAGGACGTGAATCGTCAAGTACCCACATCGAGGGTGGGACTGGCCCCCGGATCGGCGATCATGGGGCAGCGAATATTTTGAGGGATGTCCATGGAGGCACGATGAAGGTCGATGACGACACCCAGAAGGCGCTGCTGTTGTTCAACCGGCGCGCTGAGGCTGCCGAGGCCGCCAAGACCGCTGAGCGACGGCTGGCTAAGGCTGTAAAGGCCAAGGACGAAGCTGCCGAGGCGTTCAAACGCGCCCAGAACGGCCGAGACGGTGCCGAGGCTGTCAGCGAGGCCGAGTCGACATGGCGCGAGGCCGTCGACCTCTGGCAGCGCCTGCGCGACGGTGAGGAGGTCCCCGAAACGGAGGCCGCGCCGAACAACGAAGCCCCAGACGAAGAAACTGCTGAAGAGGCGCCCAGCGAAGAAGCCCCCGCGGAAGAAACCGCCGACGAGACCCCAGACGAAGAAACTGCTGAAGAGGCGCCCAGCGAAGAAGCCCCCGCGGAAGAAACCGCCGCATCTCCCGACGACGAGGACGCACCGGCTGCCGCTCCCGACGAAGAGGAGTAGCACCCGGCCCCATGTCGGGCCCAACCTCCGAGCCGTTCCGGCCGGTCACCGATGACGAGATCGACGCTTTTGTGCGTGACGGCGTCGTCCACCTCCCGGCCATCCTCCCCACCGAGTGGGTCGAACTCCTCGTCGAACCGGTGGAGGCCACGATCGCTGACCCAGTGATCACCACCGACATGACGGCGCTCCGAGCCGTCGTGACTGATACGCAGCCCCATTCCACCGGGCCGGGTCGTTTCCTGTCGGGCGTCGACCACTGGCTCCACGACCCGGCCTTCGCCGCCTTTGCCGCCACCTCGCCCCTTCCGGCCATCGCCGCCGCCCTGATGGACGCTGAACGCGTCCACCTCTACGAGGACTCGGTGCTGGTCAAGGAACCCGGCACCGCCGAGGCCACGGCCCTCCACCAGGACCTCGGCTACTTCCACCTCGAAGGTGACCGCATCTGCACCACCTGGGTTCCACTCGACCCGGTGACCGTCGACACGGGTGCCGTGGCCTACCTCCGCGGCTCGCACCGATCTGGCCTCGTCCACCGCCCAAACTGGTTCGTATCCGATGAACCGCTCCCCGGCGCCGAAGGCACACCGGTCCCCACCATCGACGTTGACGACCCCCGCCTCGTACGTTTCGTCGTTGAGCCGGGCGACATCGTCGTCCACCACGCTGCCACCCTCCACGGCGCCGGCCCCAACCGCTCGACCACGTCTCGTCGACGGGCCGTGTCGGTCCGTTACTGCGGCAACGACGTCCACTACCGGTTCCGTCCCGGCGTCCCCGCCAAGGCCCACCATGATCAGGTTCGATCCGGTGACCCGGTGGTCGACCATCCCGGTTGTCCAGTGGTCTGGAGGCGGACCGTAGGGTCGGCCCGGTGAACGCCCCCTGGTCCACCATTCCCCAGTTGGTCGACGACGCGGCCATCCGCTTCGGCGACCGTGAGGCCTTCGTCGACGAAGACCGACGCTGGACGTTCACCCAGTACCGGGATCGGATCCACGCCGCGGCCCGGGCCTTCATGGCCCACGACGTCCAGCCCGGCGACCGGATCGCCGTGTGGGCCCCCAACCTCGCCGAATGGGCCGTCGCCGCGCTCGGTGCCCACTGTGTCGGTGCCGTCCTCGTGCCGGTCAATACCCGCTTCAAGGGCCGTGAGGCAGTCGACCTGCTGGCCCGGTCCTCAGCCCGCATCCTGTTCACCGTCACGGACTTCCTCGACACCGACTACGTGGCAATGCTGAACGAGGTCGGAGAGGGATCCACCGGACTCTCCGACCGGCTCCCACACCTTGACCAGGTGGTCGTACTCCGTGGCGCTGTACCCGAAGGCAGCACCGCCTGGGACAACTTTCTAGCCGCCGGAGATGCCGTCGATGATGCTGACCGGGCCGAACGCTCCGCTGCGGTGACCGGCGACGACCTGTGTCACATCATGTTCACCTCGGGTACCACCGGCGCCCCCAAGGGCGCCATGCTCCGCCACGAGGCCATCTGCCGGGCGTTCCTCTCATGGAGCGACGTAATCGGTCTCGAGGAGGGCGACCGCTACCTGGTCGTCAACCCGTTCTTCCACGCCTTCGGCCTCAACTCGGGGATCCTGGCCTGCCTCATGAAGGGCGTGACCCTCGTGCCGCACCTGGTGTTCGACGTCCCGTCGGTCATGCGCAGGGTGGCCGAGGAGCGCATCTCCATGCTCCCCGGCCCACCAGCCATCTACCAGACGATCCTCAGCCATCCCGATATCAACGCCCTCGACCTCTCGTCGTTGCGACTGGCGGTGACCGGTGCCGCGGCCATCCCCGTCCAGATGATCCACGACATGCGCGAGCGGCTCGGATTCGAGAAGGTGGTCACCGGCTACGGACTAACCGAGGCATCGGGCATCGCCACCATGTGTCGCCACGACGACGACCCGGTGACGATCGCCGGCACCTCAGGTCGGGCTATCGACGATGTCGAGGTCCGGATCGTCGACGCCGACGGCGCCGAGTGTCCTCCCGGCACACCGGGCGAGGTGGTCGTCCGGGGCTACAACGTGATGGTCGGCTACCTGGATTCACCCGAGCAGACCGCCGAGGCCATCGACGCCGACGGGTGGCTCCACACCGGCGACATCGGGGTGATGGACGCCCACGGCTATCTCGACATCACCGACCGAGTGAAGGACATGTTCATCAACGGCGGGTTCAACGTGTATCCCGCTGAGGTCGAGCACCTGATGCTCGACCATCCGGCCATTGCCCAAGTCGCCGTGGTTGGTGTCCCTGACGAACGCATGGGCGAGGTCGGCGCAGCCTTCGTCATCGCTGCACCCGACCGCTGTGTCGACGGCGAACCCGATCCCGACCAGATCGTGGCCTGGTGTCGCGACGCCATGGCCAACTACAAGGTCCCCCGTCTAGTGGTGGTGGTCGACCACCTGCCGATGAACGCCAGCGGCAAGGTGCTCAAGTTCGAACTCCGGGACCGGGCCGCCGCCCTGCGCGACCGCTGAGCCGCCGCTGCCCCGGCCCAGCCGCCCGACAGGCCCGACTGCCTCGGACCGCCCCGGTAGCCTCAGCCCGGTCATGAGCGACACCCCCTACCCAGAAGTGGGCCGACCCGACTTCCCGGCCATCGAGGACCGCGTGCTGGCCCGCTGGGCCAGCGACGGGACCTTCCTGGCCTCCGTCGATGCCCGCCCCGCCGAGTCGGAGTACGTCTTCTACGATGGCCCCCCGTTCGCCAACGGCCTGCCCCACCATGGACACCTGTTAACCGGCTACGTAAAAGACGTTGTCCCCCGTTACCAGACCATGCGGGGCCACCGGGTCGACCGTCGCTTCGGTTGGGACTGCCACGGCCTGCCCGCCGAGATGGAGGCCGAGAAGGAACTCCCGGTCGCCGGCCGGGCCGACATCATCGAATACGGCATCGACCGCTTCAATGCCCAGTGCCGACAGTCGGTCCTGCGGTACACCGGAGAATGGGAAAAGACGGTCACCCGCCAGGCCCGGTGGGTCGACTTCGAGGACGACTACAAGACCATGGACCCCGACTACATGGAGTCGGTCATGTGGGCGTTCAAGCAGCTCTGGGACAAGGGCCTCGTCTACGAGGCATTCCGGGTCATGCCCTACTCGTGGGGTGCCGAGACCCCGCTATCTAACTTCGAAATCCGCCTCGACGACGCCACCCGACCCCGCCAGGACCCGGCCATCACCGTGGCATTCGAACTGGATCCGGCCAAGAGCGACCTGGGGCCCATGCGGATCCTGGCGTGGACGACCACACCGTGGACCCTGCCGTCGAACCTGGCCCTCGCCGTGGGTCCCGATGTCAGCTACTCGTTGCGAGTCGACGCCGACGGCACCGTCCTAGTCATCGGCACCGATGCCGTCGAGCGCTACGCCGCCCAACTCGAAGACACCACCGAGGTCGGCACTTGCACGGGCCGTGACCTGGTGGGACGTACCTACACCCCGCTGTTCGACTTCTTCGCCGACCGTACCGATGCCTTCCGGGTCCTCGCCGCCGACTTCGTAGATGCTGGCGACGGCACCGGCGTTGTCCACATGGCTCCCGGGTTCGGCGAGGACGATCAGGTGACCTGCGAGGCCGCCGATATCCCCATCGGGAGGGTCGTGCCCGTCGATGACCAAGGTCGTTTCACCGACGACGTCGCCCAGTGGGTCGGCCAGAACGTTTTCGAAGCCAATCCGGACATCATCCGCCACCTCAAGGAGGCGGGCCGCGTCATCCGCCACGACACCTACGAACACAACTACCCGCACTGCTGGCGCACCGACACACCGATCATCTACAAGGCCATCTCGTCGTGGTACGTGAAGGTCACCGACCTGCGCGAACGGATGCTGGCCACCAACGCCGAGATCAACTGGGTCCCCGACCACATCCGCGATGGTCGCTTTGGTATGTGGCTGGACGGTGCGCGCGACTGGTCCATCAGTCGGAACCGCTTCTGGGGCTCACCCATCCCGGTGTGGCGCAGCGACGATCCTGACTACCCCCGCATTGACGTGTACGGCAGTCTCGACGAGATCGAACAAGACTTCGGGGTGCGGCCCGACGATCTGCACCGCCCGTTCATCGATGACCTGACCCGACCCAACCCGGACGATCCGACCGGCCGTTCCACCATGCGTCGAGTGCCCGAGGTGCTCGACTGCTGGTTCGAGTCGGGCTCCATGCCATTCGCCCAACTCCACTACCCGTTCGAGAACCGAGAGCGTTTCGAGGAGCACTTCCCGGCCGACTTCATTGTCGAGTACATCAACCAGACTCGCGGCTGGTTCTACACCCTCCACGTGTTGGCCACCGCCCTGTTTGACCGACCGGCCTTCCAGAACGTCATCTGCCACGGGATCCTGTTGGCCGAGGACGGGGCAAAGCTCTCCAAGAAGCACCGCAACTACACCGAACCATCGGCCATCTTCGAGGCCCAAGGTGCCGATGCCCTGCGCTGGTACCTGATGTCGTCCAACATCGTCCGGGGTGGCGACCTTCGCATTACCGACAGCGGAATCGACGATGTGGTGCGCCAGGTGCTGCTGCCCGTCTGGAACGCCTACTCATTCTTCACGCTGTACGCGAACGTCGACGGCCACTGGGCCACCATGCGGACCGACTCCACCCACCTGCTCGACCGGTATCTGCTGGCTAAGACCCGCCGCCTCGTCGAGTCAGTGCAGGACCGAATGGACACCTACGACCTGCCCGGGGCCACCTCCGAGATCCAGGGGTTCCTCGACGCCCTCAACAACTGGTACATCCGACGTAGCCGTGACCGCTTCTGGGCCCGGGCGGCCACCGACCCGACGGCCGACACCGACGAGGCTGTCGACAAGCGCGACGCACACGACACCCTCTACACGGTGCTCGTCACCCTCTGTCGAGTAGCCGCCCCGTTCTTGCCCATGGTGGCCGAGGAGATCCACACCGGCCTGACTGGTGGCTCGACCAGCGTCCATCTCCAGGACTGGCCTGATGCAGCGGACCTCCCGTCGGACCCCGATCTCGTGGACCGGATGGACCGCCTCCGCGATGTGGCCTCGACAGCCCTTCGACTCCGCGAGGATCACGGTCTCCGGGTGCGGCTTCCCCTGTCGTCGTTGTCGGTGGCGGGCACCGACAGCGAAACGCTCGCTGAGCTGCTCGACCTGCTGCTCGACGAAGTCAACGTAAAGGCCGTGCACCTGACCAACGACCTGGAATCCCATGCCCGGTTCGTGCTCCGCCCCGACGGGCGGGCCCTCGGACCCCGCCTCGGCGGAGACGTCCAGTCAGTGTTCGCCAAAGCCCGATCCGGCGACTACGTCCGCAATGACGATGGGACAGTGACCGTGGCCGGCCACGTGCTGGCCGCCGACGAGTTCGAGTTGGGCGTCGAGTCACCCGAGGGGGTCACGGCTGGATCATTGAGTAGTGGCGACGCCGTCGTCGTGCTCGATACCGAGGTGACCGACGAACTGACCTGTGAGGGTCTGGCCCGTGACGTGGTCCGCCATGTCCAGCAGGCCCGACGCGACGCCGATCTGGTGGTAACCGACCGCATCAAACTGACGGTCGACGGCGATGAGGCGGTACTCAACGCGATCCGCATCCATGAGGCCCATGTGGCCGGTCAGGTCCTGGCCGCCGACATCGTCTACGGCGACCCAGCTGGCAGCCCGGACGGCAGAGCGACCGCGGTGACCATCGAGGGCGCCCAGCTCCAGTTCTCACTCACCGTCGCCTGAAGCGCGCACCATCTGGAAGCGGGCGGGCTCTCAGTCGAGCCGGCGACCTGACTCCACGAGATTGATCTCCCAGATCACCTGTTCCAGCCGATCCGACGCTGTGATCGTCGGATAGCGGAGCGGATTATCCGGCGTCACGCATGTCGAGATGGGCGCCAGCATGGTCCACGGCGTGGGGTGGCAGAACTGCACCACCGAATGACGTTCGCCCGGGCCGTTGGCCACTACCCGGTGGATGCCCGGCGGGATCACCCCGTTGGTCAGGTGATCCAGCATGATCCCGGTGTTGATGATGACGTGTCCGTCCGGCGGCGAAGCGTCCACCCAAGAATCGTCGACCTTGACCTGTAGACCGGGAGCCGTGGCCCGCGGCAGCGCGGTGATGAGGTTGATGTCGCCGTGCTCGGCCGCCCACACGTGCTCATCGCCGGGGGCGGCGTCCATGGACGGGTAATGCAGAGCCCGGGTCAGTGCGGCACCATCGTTCAGCATCACGTCGAAGTAGTTCTCGTGGACACCGAGACCTGCGGCCAGGATCCGCAACACCCGACGCTGCAGGCCGAGCGTGGCCTCGTGGAACGCCATTAGCAGTTCGGTAATGCCCGGCAGATCCTCATCTGGGAGCACCTGTTCGCCATACCGATGGGGGAAGCGCTTCCTCAACGGATGCCCCTCCGGAACCGGGGCACTCCAGTTGAGCATCTCCTTCCAATCGGGCACGTCGGAGATGGCCGCCGTCTCCACGAGGAGGCCGGTGTACCCGGTCTGGCCGTTGGCGCCAGGCACCGTGTAGCGGTCCTTGCGATCCCGGGGCAGGGCGAAGAAGTCGGCCAGACGACCGTAAGCCTCATCCAGAAGATCCTCGGAGAGGTCATGGCTCACGTAGACGAAGCCGGTAGTCAGGCTCCGCATCGTCCCGTCAACCACCGCTCGCCGGGTTGCCTCGTCACCGTTCTCGAATGCAGCGAGGTCAACGTCGAGGATGGGGGTGGAGTGGCTCACGAGCAACACGCTAGGCCGGACTGCGGCCTAGCGACCGCCGCTGGGCGTCGACCACTCGGAGCGCGAATACACCCGGTATTCATCCTTTCCCGACCACCCGTGGCGCGACTCTCGAGAAATCCTGCCCGGGCCGCACGAATAACTTGACATGGTTGTAGTTACATGCGTGCAATTCAAGTCCCGGGAGGAAGTACCCGGCCCACCCTCTACCGACCCGAGCAATCGGGACGGTTACAAGATGGGAGGCCACGGTCCATCACCCGAACAACGAGGAGACAGGTCACCGGCAACGGTGGAGGGTTCAGGAGACGACCGGCGGGAACCGGGGAAGAGGACACGAGATGGCACTCACGGATGAACGGATCGGCGACACGGACGTCGAATCGACCGAGAACTCCGGCACCACCATGCGGGTGCGGAAGCGCAACGGCGACCTGGAAGCGGTCGACGTCAACAAGATCGTGCGAGCCGTGGAACGGTGTGCCGATGGCCTACCGGGCGTCGATCCGATGCGGGTGGCCACTAGGACCATCTCGGGCCTGTGCGACGGCGCCACCACCGAGGAGCTCGACGAGTTGTCGATCCGGACCTCGGCGGCCTTCATCGTCGAGGAGCCCAACTACTCTCGTCTGGCCGCCCGCCTGCTGGCCACGGTGGTCGACAAGGAGGTCCGCAACCAGGACATCCACTCCTTCTCACAGTCGGTGGCCATGGGCGTCGAGCAGGGCCTCATCGGTACCGAGGTGGCCGAGTTCGTAGCCACCAATGCTCGCAAGTTGAACGACACCATTGAGGACGAGCGCGATCACCTGTTCGAGTTCTTCGGACTTCGCACCGTCTACGACCGGTACCTCCTGCGCCACCCGGAGAACCGCATGGTCGTCGAGACCCCGCAGTACTTCTTCCTGCGTGTGGCCTGCGGTCTATCGACCTGCCCCGACGAGGCCATCCGCTTCTACCGGCTCATCTCGTCGCTGGCGTACCTACCGTCCAGCCCCACACTCTTCAACTCGGGCACCAGTCACCCGCAGATGTCCAGTTGCTACCTGCTGGACTCGCCCGAGGACAGCCTCGACGGCATCTACAAGCGTTACACCGACATCGCCAAGCTCTCGAAGTTCGCCGGCGGCATCGGTGTGGCGTGGCACCGCATCCGCTCCAAGGGCTCGTTGATCCGGGGCACGAACGGCCTGTCAAACGGCATCATTCCGTGGCTCAAGACCCTCGACAGCTCCGTCGCCGCGGTTAACCAGGGAGGTCGCCGCAAGGGCGCGGCGTGCGTCTACCTCGAGTCCTGGCACTCCGACATCGAGGACTTCCTCGACCTCAAGGAGAACACCGGCGACCCGCAGCGTCGAACCCACAACCTGAACCTGGCCAACTGGATTCCCGACCTGTTCATGGAACGGGTCGAAAAGGACTGGCAGTGGTCGCTATTTGACCCAGCAAATGTTCCACACCTCACCGACCTGTACGGCCCCGACTTCGAGTCCGCCTACCTCAAGGCCGAGGAAGCAGGCATCTACGAGCGCCAGATCCCGGCCCGTGAGCTCTACAGCCGGATGATGCGATCGCTGGCCCAGACCGGCAATGGCTGGATGACCTTCAAGGACGCCTCCAATCTGAAGTGCAACCAGACGGGCACCGACGGGCGTGTCGTCCATCTGTCGAACCTATGCACCGAGATCCTCGAGGTCACCGACCAGGACGAGACCGCGGTGTGCAACCTCGGCTCGGTCAACCTGGGGGCCCTCGTGACCGATGGAACCTTCGACTTCGACCGTCTGGCCGAGGTGGTTCGCCTAGCAGTGCCGTTCCTCGACCGGGTCATCGACATCAACTACTACCCGACCCCCGAGGCATCGACGTCGAACTCGGCGTGGCGACCGGTCGGCATGGGTCTCATGGGCCTCCAGGACGTCTTCTTCAAGCTCGGTATGCCGTTCGACTCCGACGAGGCCCGCTCCCTGTCGTCACGGATCTCCGAGGAGATCTACTTCAACGCCCTTTGGGCGTCGACGGAACTCGCCGAGGCCTCCGGCGCACACGAGAACTACGGGCTGACCCGGGCCGCCAAGGGCGACCTGCAGTTCGACCTGTGGGGCGTCGCACCGTCCGACACCGCCCGTTGGGACACCCTCAGGGCCCGGATAACCGAGCACGGCCTTCGCAACTCGCTCCTCATCGCCATCGCCCCGACGGCCACCATCGCCTCAATCGCCGGCTGCTGCGAGTGCATCGAACCCCAGGTCTCCAACCTATTCAAGCGCGAGACCCTGTCGGGGGAGTTCATGCAGATCAACCGCTATCTGGTGCGCGAGCTTCAGCAGCGGGGCCTGTGGAACGAGACCATGGCCAACCGGGTGAAGACGGCGGAGGGCTCCATCCAGGACGTCGAGGGCATGCCCGATGACCTCAAAGACGTCTATCGCACCGCCTGGGAGGTACCCATGCGATCGCTGATCGACATGGCTGCTGCCCGGGGTGCCTACATCGACCAGAGCCAGTCGTTAAACCTGTTCATGGAGTCACCGACCATCGGCAAGCTCAGCTCCATGTACCTCCATGCTTGGAAGTCTGGAGTGAAGACCACCTACTACCTGCGGTCCCGACCGGCCACCCGGATCAACAAGACGACCACCGGCGGGCCCCTGGATCCAACCGGCGGTGGTGAACCGGCCGAGAAGCCCACCTTCTCCGACGAGGAGGCCGTGGCTTGCTCTTTGGAGAACCCCGAGTCCTGTGAGGCGTGCGACTAATGGCTCTCGCAGAAGTTCCCTTCGACCCGGCTGCTGATCCCCTAGAGGCCCCGGAGGCCGCTCCGGTCACGCGCCGGGCCAACATCTTGGACCCCGGTTTCGATCTGACGCTGCGGCCCATGCGTTACCCGGTGTTCTACGAGATGTACCGGGACGCCATCAAGAACACCTGGACGGTCGAGGAGATCGACTTCTCCGACGACATCCCCGACCTGGACCGCAAGCTCGTCCCGGCCGAGAAGCACCTCATCAACCGGTTGGTGGCCTTCTTCGCCACGGGCGACTCGATCGTCTCCAACAACCTGGTGCTCAACCTGTACCAGCACATCAACGCCCCCGAGGCCCGGATGTACCTGTCGCGCCAGCTCTACGAAGAGGCGCTGCACGTCCAGTTCTACCTGACCCTGTTGGACAACTACATACCCGATATGGCTGAGCGGGAGGCCGCCTTCACGGCGATTCACAGCATCCCGTCGATCGCCAAGAAGGGCGAGTTCTGCTTTAAGTGGATGAACGCTGCCGAAAACCTCGGCGACCTCGACACCGACGAGAAACGCAAGACGTTTCTACTGAATCTCATCTGCTTCGCCGCCTGTATCGAGGGGCTGTTCTTCTTTGCTGCCTTTGCCTACGTGTACTTCCTCCGCTCTAAAGGCCTGCTCAACGGCCTGGCCGCCGGCACCAACTGGGTGTTCCGTGACGAGAGCTGCCACATGAACTTTGCCTTCGAGGTCATCGGCACGGTTCGCCGTGAACAGCCCAACCTGTTCGACGAGGACCTCAGCAACCGCATCTACGAGATGCTCGACGAGGCCATCGAGTGCGAGTTCCAGTTCGCTGAGGATCTCCTCGGCCAGGGCGTGCCCGGCATGTCGACCGCCGACACGAAGCAGTACCTGCAGTTCGTAGCTGACCAGCGCCTCGCCCAGTTGGGCCTGGATCGCCGCTACAACACCACCAATCCGTTCGGGTTCATGGAGCTCCAAGACGTACAGGAAGTCACAAACTTCTTCGAACGCACTGTGGCCGCCTACCAGGTGGGCGTCGAGGGCGACGTGGCGTTCGACGAGGAGTTCTAACTCCCGTCGATATCTCGGTCCCGCCGTCTGCGAAGGGCTAGGGCGCCGCCAAGAGCGAGTAACGCCGCACCCAGACCGATCGGCGTTACCAACCCACCGTCCCCACGGGGACTTCTGGTGGTTTCACTCTCGACAGGGTTGCCGTCAGCAACTTTTCCAGAGGGCTCGCCGGTCGTCGACGAGGCGGTGACGGTGGTAGTGACGGTCGGACTCGTAGCGGTGTCCTCGTTGGCCGCTGTCGTAGATGGTGCACCAGTCGTCGACGCCGGGACCACCGTCGTGGTCGACTGACCTCCGAGAATCACGGCCTCTGAGCGGAAGGGGCCGCTGATCTCGTAGGTCACGCCGACGTGGCGTCCTTCTGCCCCGGTGCCCCAATCCAGATCGGGCACCACGTCACGCACCAAGGCCTCGCCCCGGCCTCGTAACGAGCTGACGTACAGCCGGGTACCTGACGGGTCGAAGCACGGTCCGGTGACCGCCGAGAACCGGTGGGCGTTGCCGACCATTCGGCAGAACGGCGCCACCTCCCCGGTCGGCGTGATCATCACGACCTCCATGTCGCCTCGGTCCTCGGACACGAATAGATCGCCGGAGGAAGCCACCGCAAGGTCGCCGATTCCTTGCAACGGACGACGTCCTCCCGAACCGTCCCACACCACCGAGTGGTGGCCGGCCACCAGGTCCACCGCGTGGACCTGGTTGTCGAGCCCGGTGGTGAACACCAGCACCCCATCGTGGATCTGGATGCCACCGCCCATCGGTGTGACCAGGCCGTCGAGCGCCTGAAGCCGGGTCGGGAGGAACGACCCAGCGGGGTCGGGAACGGACAACCAACGGACCCCACCGTCGTGGTCCACGGCTAGGGCCTCCATCCGGTCGGACTCGTCGCCCGCTCCGCTCAACGGGTCGCCGACATCGGAGAGGGCCACCCGATAGAGACGACCGTCCCGATGGGCTTCGGTCAGGTAGGCATGCCCCCCGTCGAGATCCACGACCACCGATCCGTGGGTCCGACGTCCCAACACCAGGCGGGCCACCGCTGGTCGCCCACCGGTTGGGTCACATTCCCAGACGAGGCCGTTGCCGTCGCCCGCCGCCGAGCCGAACGCCTCCTGACAGGAGAGCCACGTTTCCCACGGGGTGACCGTCCCACGGCTGTTGGAGTGGCTCCCGACGAGGACGGGCCAGGCGCCACTGATCGACCCGTCGGGAGCGAACCCGATGGTCGAGGCCCCGCCACGAGGTCCATTTGGTGTCTGGAAGTCGAATACCTCGTGGTTGCAGACGAGGAGCCATCCCCCGTCGTCAGCCGACACCGTGCCCTTGCCGTCGGGAAACAGCGGCCAGACGAGATCGGTGCCGGCCACCGGTGCTCCGCCTTCAGCGACGATCCGGGCAGTAAATCCCTCGGGCAGCACAAGGCCATGACCATCGGGGGTCCGACCGTCCAGCGATCCGTAGGGGCCCGGCGAAAACGCCGACGAAGGCGTCGACCCCAGCCCGGCGCTCGGACCGCCGGCCAGTGCACTCGGGAGGGCCGCCCCCCACACACCGCTGGTCACACCGAGCGCAGCTCCGGCCCGGAGGCCGTCCCACAGGAACGCCCGCCGTTCCATCTCCACCGGTTCCCGGACGCCCGTCAGGTGCCGAACGCGTCGAGTAGACGAAGGGCGGCCGTTGACGGTGAAGTCCGTCCGCCCAAGACGTCGGCCTCCACGACACCAAGGAGGTCCAGCACCGCCGGATCGGCCCGGAGGTCGGCTAGTAGTCGGCCCTCGACTATCGACCACATCCAGGCCAGACGTTGAGCTAGACGCCGATCAGCCCACTCGCCAGAGCCAGTCAACGCCACGCGGTGGGCCTCGACCTGCCCCCAGACCTCGTCCAGACCCTCGCCCGACAGGCCGGCGCACATCACCACCGGCGGGGTCCACGTAGGGCTGGTCGGGTGGGTGAGGCGTAACGCGGCCGTGTAGTCCCGGACCGCTGTGCGGGCCGCCGGGGCATTCTCCCCGTCGGCCTTGTTCACGGCGATCATGTCGGCCAACTCCAGCACGCCCTTCTTGATGCCCTGGAGTTCGTCACCGGCACCCGGCAGCATCAGTAACAGGAAGAAGTCGACCATTCCGGCCACCACCATCTCGGACTGGCCCACGCCCACTGTCTCGACGAGCACCACGTCATAGCCGGCAGCCTCGAGCACCACCATCGACTCCCGGGTCGTGCGGGTCACTCCGCCGAGCGTTCCGGCACTGGGCGACGGTCGGACGAACGCTGCCGGGTCGTTGGCCAGATTCAGCATGCGGGTCTTGTCGCCCAGGATGCTTCCGCCGGTGACCGTGCTCGTCGGATCGACAGCCAGCACGGCGACCCGACGGCCGGCCGCGGTCAGGCGGCCCCCGAGAGACTCGATGAACGTGGACTTGCCCACCCCCGGCACCCCGGTGATGCCCACGCGGTGTGAATCCGAGGCGTGGGGTGAGAGGGCGTCGAGCAGCGCGGTCACCTCGGCCTGGTGGCCGGGGTGGCTCGACTCAACGAGCGTCAGGGCCCGACCGATCGATGCTCGATCGCCGGCCAGCACGCCGTCGACGAGTTCGGGGACGTCCATGGATCGTCTATCGGGTGGCTGGTCCGGCCACCAGCGCTTCGAGCAGGTCAACGGCAGCGGTGGCCACCACCGTGCCCGGGGGAAACACCGCCGCGGCACCAGCGGCCAGCAGCGCATCGTGGTCGTCGGGTGGGATGACTCCACCGACCACGATGGCGATATCAGTGCGACCGTGGGCTGTCAGGGCATCGCGTAGTTCTGGGATCAGTGTCAGGTGACCAGCGGCCAGCGAGCTCACGCCCACCACGTGGACGTCGTTCTCGACGGCCTGACGGGCCACCTCGTCGGGTGTCGAGAAGAGTGGCCCGATGTCGACGTCGAAACCCAGGTCGGCAAATGCCGTGGCGATGACCTTCTGGCCGCGGTCGTGACCATCCTGACCCATCTTGGCCACCAGGATCCGGGGGCGCCGACCGGCGTCGGCCTCGAAGGCCGCTACTCGGGAACGGGCCGAGGCCACTGCCTCCCCATTGCCTACCTCGCTGTTGAAAACTCCGGAGATGGTGCGGACCTCCGCCACGTAACGCCCGTAGACCTTTTCGAGAGCGTCGCTGATCTCCCCGACCGTAGCCCTCGCCCGCGCTGCGTCGATGGCTAGCGCCAGCAGGTTGCCATCACCGGATGACGCGCTTCTCGTGAGGGCCTCCAGTGCGGCGACACACTCCTGCGGATTGCGCTCGGCCCGGAGGAGTTCCAACTTGGCTAACTGGTCAGCCCGGACCTGGGCGTTGTCGACCTTGCGCACCTCGAGGGGATCCTCGGTGTCCAACCGGTAGCGGTTCACTCCGACCACCGACTGGCGACCGGAATCGATACGGGCCTGGGTACGGGCCGCCGCCTCCTCGATCCGCAACTTGGGAATCCCGGCCTCGATAGCTCTGGCCATACCACCTGATTCCTCCACCTCATCCATGTGGGCCAGCGCCCGCACGGCAAGGTCCCGGGTGAGACGCTCCACATGGTGACTGCCGCCCCACGGGTCGGCCACCCGACAGGTACCGCTTTCCTGCTGGAGGAACAACTGGGTATTGCGGGCGATACGGGCCGAGAAGTCGGTGGGCAGCGCCAAGGCCTCGTCCAGGCCGTTGGTGTGCAGCGACTGGGTGTGGCCCTGAGTGGCGGCCATGGCTTCCACGCACGTCCGGACCACGTTGTTGTAGACGTCCTGTGCGGTGAGGCTCCAACCTGAGGTCTGGGAGTGGGTTCGCAGCGACGACGACCGGGGGTCAGTCGGCTCGAACTGGCGCATAAGGCCGGCCCAGAGGAGCCGGGCGGCCCGGAGCTTGGCCACCTCCATGAAGAAGTCCATGCCGATGGCCCAGAAGAAGCTCAACCGGGGGGCGAAGGCGTCGACCTCCAGTCCGGCGGCGATCCCGGCCCGCACGTATTCCACGCCGTCGGCCAACGTGTAGGCCAGTTCCAGGTCGGCCGTCGCCCCGGCTTCCTGCATGTGGTAGCCGGAGATGGAGATGGAGTTGAAGCGGGGCATCTCGGTGCTGGTGAAGGCGAAAATGTCCGACACGATCCGCATGGACGGGCCCGGCGGATAGATGTACGTGTTCCGGACCATGAACTCCTTGAGGATGTCGTTCTGGATGGTCCCGGCCAGCTGGTCCGGCGACACCCCCTGCTCCTCGGCGGCCACCACGTACAGGGCCAGAATGGGCAGCACCGCCCCGTTCATGGTCATCGACACGCTCATCCGATCCAACGGGATTCCGTCGAACAGTGTCCGCATGTCATAGATGGAATCGATGGCTACCCCGGCCATTCCTACGTCACCAGGCACCCGCGGGTGGTCGCTGTCATAGCCGCGGTGGGTGGGCAGGTCGAAGGCCACGCTGAGGCCCTTCTGGCCGGCGGCCAGGTTGCGCCGGTAGAAGTCGTTGCTCTCCTCGGCGGTCGAATAGCCCGCGTACTGGCGCACCGTCCACGGCTGGCTGGCGTACATCGTCGGGTACGGGCCCCGTAGGTACGGAGCGACACCCGGCCAGGCATCGGTGAATCCTGTGTTCAGAGACCCGTCGGCGGCACCCTCGACCGGTGTGGAGAGGATGGGCACACGGATCTGCTCGGGGGTGTCGCGGGCCAACTCGTCGGGTGTGCAGCCCGTCTCGGCCACCACCTGATCGACCCATACGTCCGAATCAACCCTTGTACCCGGGTCGACTGAAGCCCGACCATCGGTATCCGGCGCCAGAGAGACCGTCGTGAAGTCAGGGATCATGCCCACTCCCCTTCGACGTCCACCGGGGTGTCGACACCCAATGCATCCAGCGTCCGTCCCATCAGGTCGATTACATCGGAGCCGGCGTGCACGAACTCGTCGACGCCCGCCCCAATCAGCGCAGCCACCAAGTCGTCGTCCAGGCTTGCCGCCCGAGCTGCCAGGTGGATACGGGACATGCCCTCGGCCCGGAGGGCGGCCACCACGGCGACACCCTCCGCCGTGTAACCACCATCCGATCCACACACCACGGCCACCGACGACCCGGTGTTCGAAGCGGGGCAAGCAAGCGCCCGGATGCCAGCCACCGCGTAAAGGTTGGTGACGAACGTGCTCCGAGCCGTGTGATCGGCCAGATCGCCCACCGTTACAAGGCGCACCGTGGGCGTCAGTTCCGCAGCGTCCGCAGCGTCCCGGAGGGCCTCGAACGCCTCGGATCGGCGTCGGAGGGGTAACGGCCCCGACGGATCCGACGGGGCCGGCGGCCGTTCGGGGAGGTTCTCGTCGAGGTCGGGGAACTCTGACACGCCTGTGATGGCTTCGGCCCGGGTGGCCAGCCGGGTCCGGCGAGCCTCCCAGCAGGCGTCGGCTTCCCGGCCGATCAGTCCCGAGGTGAGCGCCGCGGCGATTCCTCCGGCCGCTTCGACGTCGCGGAAGCGGTCCCAGGCTGCGTCGGCCATGCGAGACGTCAGGTCCTCGACATACCAGGACCCACCGGCCGGATCGACGACCGAAGCTAGGGCGCTCTCCTCGAGCAAAAGTACCTGGGTATTGCGGGCCGTTCGTCGGCCGAACGCGTCGGACCGACCAAGAACCGAGTCGAAGGGACGAACCGTCACTGCGTCGGCCCCACCGATGCCAGCCGCGAATGCGGCCACCGTGCCCCGCAGGAGGTTGCCCCACGGATCCCGACGGGTCAGGTCGACCGCCGAACCCATAGCGTGCTGGACCTGTCCCCGATGGGCAGTGTCCGCGCCGCTTGTCTCCGCAACCCGGGCCCAGAGTCGGCGCGCCGCTCGGAGCCGGCAGATGGTCCGGAACTGGTCAGCATCGGCCGACCACGTGAAGGCAAGCTGGTCGAGAGCCTCGTCGATGGTCAACCCATGATCGACCAGTGCCCGTAGCACGGCCACCCCACCGGCCGTGGTCCAGCCCAGCTCCCGTGCGTCGCTCGCCCCGGCGTCGGCGAACACCGTGCCATCCACCGTGAACGCCCGAACGCCGGGCAGTCCCCGGGCACGGTCCACGATGGCGAGCACGCCAGCACCGACGTCTGGCTCACCACCGTGACGGGCTGCCACACCCAGTGGGTCCAGACCCAGGAGGCCGGCCTGCTCATCGGTCGGCGTGCCCCTTTGTTCCCAGAGGTCGAGCAGCCATCCGGCGGCCGCCACGCTGGTCGGACCGGGCATCAGGGCCACGGTCGCCATCTCGAGGTGCACACCGGCCAACACGGTGTCGAGGTCATCGAGCGACCGGATGCCGATTGCCTCCACGTCGAGCAGCACTGAGGTGGAGCCCCGCTCGAGTTCATCGAGCACCGTGGCGTTGGCGGCGTCCGGGCCGTCGTCAGCCACCAGGGCCCGCACGTCCCACCCGTTGGTCGTCCGTCCCGCAGCCGATGATCCACGGGTCCGGTCGCCGGAACCCGGAAGTCCGAATCGATCGTCGGAGCCGTTCGGATCTCGGTCGGCGTCCGGCGAATAAACGGGGGCGATCTCGATGCCGTCGGCCGTGATGGTGGCCAGCGACGCCAGCGTGCGGCCCTGCAGCCCCGCCTCGGCGAGGGCCACCCATTCGGCGCGGTCAACCGTGACGAAGCCGTCAGTCGACAGGGCGTGCGGATCCATGCGCAGATGGTAGGTGACGGTCCGTCAGGTCCTCGGGGCCGTGTGACTCATGACCTGCCTCCAACCCGGTCTTATGGCCGTGGCCCGGTCTGCGTTCGCCAACGGCTACTCGCTGGCCATCCTGGTCGGAGCCACCATGCTGATCTCAGCGTCAGCCGTGATCCTGCGCTGGTTTCCCCGCGACTAATTATTCAACCAAGGGTCCCTGAACAACAGGTTCCTCAGGGACCGGTTCCTCAGAGACCATTCACACCTGCGAGGCTCGGTGCCATGCGCATCTCCACCAGCCTCAACTACGCCACCGACCCCCAGACCGCGGCCGCTCAGGCTCGGGAACTGGAAGCGGCCGGCGTCGACCGCATCTGGATCCCCGAGGCCTACGGCTTCGATGCCGTAAGCCTGCTCGGCTACCTGGCAGCTAGCACGTCAACCGTCGAACTGGGCAGCGGAATCCTCAACACGTACAGCCGCACCCCGGCCCTCCTGGCCCAGACAGCTGCCGGCCTGGATGCGCTGTCCGAGGGCCGCTTCGTGCTCGGGTTGGGGGCCTCAGGCCCCCAGGTGATCGAGGGCTTCCACGGTATGCCCTATGCCAAGCCCCTGACCCGGATCAAGGAGATCATCGAGATCTGCCGCTCGGCGTGGCGCCGCGAACCCCTCGTCTACGACGGCAACGTGTTCACCCTTCCACTGCCGCCCGACCAGGGCACGGGCCTCGGCAAGCCGTTGAAGATCATTAACCATCTGAAGCGGGCCGAGATCCCGATCTACATTGCCGCCCTCGGCCAGAAGAGTGTCGAAGAGACCGCTGCGTCGTGCGACGGCTGGCTGCCGTTCCTCGTCTACCCGGAGCGCATGGCCCGGGTGTGGGGCGACGCGGTAAACGCAGGGCTCGCCCGGCGCGATGCGGCGCTCGATGACTTCGACGTGGTGGCCGGTGGCCTAGTGGCCATTGGCGACGATGCAGCTCAGTACCGCGACCTAGGCCGGCCCATGGCCGCTCTGTACATCGGCGGGATGGGCGCCCGCGGGAAGAACTTCTACAACGACGTGTGCCGCCAGTACGGCTTCGCAGACGAGGCGGCCGCCGTCCAGGACGCCTACCTGGACGGGCGTAAGGAGGAGGCCGCCGGCCTGCTCCCCGACGAGCTCATCGAGAACACGTCACTTTGTGGCGACGAGGCCTACGTGGTCGACCGTCTGGCCGCCTACAAGGACGCAGGCGTGACCTCGCTGAACGTCACACCGATCGGTGGCGAAGCCGCCACCGTGCTGGGTCGCCTCCGAGAACTCGCCGAACACGCCTGATCACCGCCGGTTGTCCGTGGGGTCGAGCTTTACCCCGGCCAGCAGGGCACCGGTCATCCGGTTCGCCCCTTCGGCCATCAGGAAGTTGCCCATGAGGCGCCGTGGCGTCCGGACATGACGGGTCCCCCGTTGGGTAGCCGCCACCACCTTGCGGGCCAGCCGATCCGGGTCGGCAATGGGGAGCATCCGGACGGCGTTCATTCGGTCCAGCACCTTCTGGCCGCTCGGTGACGTGGACTCCACGGCCTCCCACATGCGGGTGGCTACCGGCCCCGGCGCCACGGTGGTCGTGCCGATCGACGTGGCCTTGAGTTCCAGGGTGAGCGCCCGCACGAAGTTGGATATCCCCGCCTTGGTGGCGCAGTAGGTGGCCATGGTCGGGAACCCGGCCGTGCCGGCGATCGACGACAGGAACACCAAGTGCCCCCGACCGCGTTCCAGCATCTGAGGCAGAACATGTCGGGTTAGGACCATGGGCGCCTCGAGGTTCAGCCGGGTGGTGGCCCGGATGACCGCCGGGTCGATGACCGCCGCCATGTCGATGGTCTCCATGCCCGCGTTGTTGACCAGCACGTCGACCGGTCCGAGGTCGGCCTCCACGCCCGGGATGAAATCCTCGACGGCTGCCGCGTCGGTCAGGTCGACGGCCACGGCGTGACCGCCCACCTCGGTGGCCACCGCATCCAACTCGTCTGACGGACGGGCGGCCACCACCACGTTGGCACCGACTGCTGCGTAGGTCCGGGCCAGTGAGGCCCCGATCCCCTTCGAACCGCCGGTCACCAGTACCCGTGCGCCATTCAGATCCATGTTCCTCGTCCTGTTTCCGTCGTCCCCTGATCGGGCCCTTTATCGACCGTAATCCCCATTCCGGTCCGGCTTTCCAGCCGACCACTCACCACGGGTACGGTCGCCCGGTGCCCCCCGAAATCGATCTGATCAAACCGTTCACCGTGTCGATCACCGACGAGGCGATCGACGACCTGAGACGCCGTCTGGCCGACACCCGTTGGCCTGACCAGATTCCCGACACCGGCTGGGATTACGGCTGTGACCAACGCTGGCTGCGTGACCTGGCCGGCTGGTGGGCCGATGGGTTCGACTGGCGGGCCGCCGAGGCTCGGATCAACGCCTTTGAGCAACTGGTCACCACTATCGACGGCCAGCAGATCCACGCCATCCACCACCGATCTCCCGAACCCGACGCCCGACCCCTGCTGCTGTCGCACGGCTGGCCCGGCTCGATCGTCGAATTTCTCGAGGTCCTGGGTCCGCTGACCGACCCGGCCTCCCACGGTGGAGACCCCGCTGACGCCTTTCACGTGGTCGCCCCGTCGCTTCCCGGCTACGGCTGGTCGGGCCCGACCTCCGAACGGGGCTGGGGGCCCGACCGCACCGGACGTGCCTTCGCCACGCTCATGGCCCGGCTGGGCTACGACCGCTACGGCGTCCAAGGCGGCGACTGGGGGTCGATCATCTCCCAGCACGTAGCAGGCCATGCTCCGGACCACGTGACCGGCTGCCACCTGAACATGGTCGCCGCCTTTCCCCCTGGAAGGGACGACGATCTGGCCGACATCACGCCGGCCGAACAGCAGCACCTCGACCGGGTCGCCTGGTACCAGAAGGAGGACAGCGGCTACTTCGAGATCCAGCGCACCCGTCCCCAGACGGTGGGTGCCGGCCTCCACGACTCGCCGGTCGGGCTGTTGGCCTATATCGGCGAGAAGTTCCACGGCTGGACCGACCACGATGGCGATGCACTGGACGTCGTCGACCGTGACCAACTGCTGGCTAACGTCGCCACCTACTGGTTCACCGGGACCATCACATCGTCGACCCGCTTCTATTTCGAGTTCGGGAAGGACCTGGCGGCTGGGAAGCTCCCGCCACCCAACCCCGATGTTCCGCTCGGCGTCTCGGCCTTCCCCATGGAGCTCATGGTGGGTCGGCGCCGCTGGGTGGAGGCCGACCGCAACGTCACCTTCTGGCGCGAGCACGATCGCGGCGGCCACTTCGCCGCGATGGAGCGGCCCGTCGAACTGGTCGCCGATCTCCGCGAATTCTTCCGAGGGCTCTAATGGGCACTGAAGCCCTGAGAATTACCGCCGCCGACGGGATCTCGATCGCGGTGGATTCATCGGGCGATGCCGGGGCCGCGGGCCGGCCGCCCATCGTTGCCACCCACGGCTGGGCCAACGACCGCTCGGTCTGGACGCCCCTCGTCGGGGAACTCGTCGGAGAACCGGCCGGTGGGCATCAGGTCGTGACCTGGGACCTCAGGGGCCACGGCGACAGCGATGCTCCACCGCCGGGCGCCTACTCGCGGAAACATGTGCTGGCCGACCTTGCCGCCGTGCGCGATCACGCGGTCGGCTCTGGCGGCGGCCCGGCCATCCTCATGGGCCACAGCCTCGGCGGCTTCCTGTGCCTAGCGCACGCCGTGGATCATCCCGACGAGGTGGCCGGACTGGTGCTGGTGGCCACCGGGCCGGGCTTCCGCAAGGCTGAGGCCCGCGAACAGTGGAACGAGTCGGTTCGCGAGTCCGCCGTCAAGATCGGAGTGCCTCCGGGGTCCGAGGAGATCTCCATGCACCACGACTCGTACGTCATCGACCACCTGGCCGAGGTCCAGGTGCCTGTGCTGGTCCTGCTGGGTGAGCGCGATAAGCGCTTCGCCGCGTCGGCCAGCCTCTTCGAACGGGATCTTGACGTGCGCGAGTCGGTAGTCGTTCCGGACCAGGGACACATGGTCCACGTGAAGGCGCCTTCCGAGTGCGCAGCGGCCGTTCGTCGCTTCGTCGCCGGTCTGGCCTGAGCGGCTACCCGACCCGGAGCCAGCCCGTAGGCGCGAAGATCGTTCCATGGTGGCCACCGACCGTCGAATTGACCTGCCCGGGGGCAGCTTCCTCATGGGCAACGAGGACGAGGACGCCTACCCAGCCGACGGTGAGGGTCCGGTCCGCTCCGTCCACCTCTCCCCTTTCGCCATCTCGTCCACCTCGGTGACCACCGCCGAGTTCGCGACCTTCGTGGACGTCACCGGTCACCGGACCATCGCCGAACTGGAGGGATGGTCATTCGTGTTCGCCGGTCACCTTCCCGACGACTTCGACGAGACCCGAGGCGTGGTGGGTGCCGAATGGTGGCGTCAGGTATTCGGTGCCGACTGGCGCCATCCCGAGGGCCCGCAGAGCGATCTTGCTGACCGGGGTGACCACCCGGTGGTTCACATGTCGTGGTTCGATGCCGTGGCCTACGCCAAATGGGTCGGCGGAAGGCTTCCCACCGAGGCCGAGTGGGAGTACGCGGCCCGGGGCGGACTTGAGCACAAGCGCCTCCCATGGGGGGACGAAAACCAGCCCGACGGCGCCGACGACCACCGGTTCAACATCTTCACCGGCACGTTCTGGAGCCACGACGATGGCGCTGATGGCTGGGCCGGGACATGCCCGGTGGATGCCTTCGAGCCCAACGGCTACGGCCTCTACAACTGCTCGGGCAATGTGTGGGAGTGGACCGCTGACTGGTTCACGGCCAGTCACCGTCCCAACCAATCCGATGGCCCGCTGGTCGACCCAGACGGACCACAAATGGGCATAAACCGTGTCCTCAAGGGTGGCTCGTTCCTCTGTCATGACAGCTATTGCCACCGGTACCGAGTGGCGGCTCGGACGTCCAGCACCCCGGACAGCACCACCGGCCATCAGGGCTTCCGGATCGCCACCTGATCCGACCCGTAGCCTTAAAAGAATGGGCCTGCGATCCGAGGTGAACGAACACGTCAAGCCGGCTGCCTCCGGCGAGTTCGCCGTACCCCGGATCGGTCCACTGGAGGTCTGGCCTCCCGTCGTACTGGCCCCCATGGCAGGGGTCACCAACGCACCGTTCCGATCGCTGTGTCGCGAGTTCGGCGCCGGGCTCTACGTGAGCGAGATGATCACCGCCCGAGGCCTGGTCGACGGGCATCTCAAGACGTCGCGACTGGCCCACTTCGATCCCGACGAGACGCCCCGCAGTATCCAGCTCTACGGCACCGAACCCGAGAGCATCGGTCGGGCGACCGAGATGCTGGCCGGCGAGGGCCGGGTTGACCACATCGACATGAACTTCGGCTGCCCCATGCCCAAGGTGACCCGCAAAGGTGGCGGCGCGGCCATCCCGTTGAAACCCCGATTGTTCGAGTCCATCGTGCGGGCCGCCGTGGAGCAGGCCGGACCGGTTCCGGTGACGGTGAAGTTCCGCAAGGGAACCGACGACAGCCACCTGACCTTCCTCGAGGCGGGCCGCATCGCCGAGTCGGTAGGCGCCGCCGCGGTGTCTCTCCACGCCCGCACCGCCGAGCAGCTCTATTCCGGTGAGGCCGACTGGACCGCAGTAGCGGCACTCAAGGCCGCGGTGACCTCCATTCCGGTGTTCGGAAACGGTGACGTGTGGGAGCCGTGGGACGCCCTTCGACTCATGCGCTCCACCGGATGTGACGGCGTGGTGGTGGGTCGGGGTTGCCTCGGCCGACCGTGGCTGTTTGGCGACCTGGCCGCTGTTTTCGGCCCCACCCCAGACGCTGGGGGAGCCGAACCCGGCGAACCGCCCGTGCTAGCCGACGTAGCCCGGGCCATGGCCCGCCACGCCCGCCTGCTCGTGGAATGGGCTGGCCCACACGGCATCAAGGACTTCCGCAAGCACACCTCTTGGTACCTCAAGGGCTACGCCACCGGCCCGGCGATTCGCCATGCTTTCCAGTCGATCACCGACATCGACCATCTCGACGGGCTACTGGTCGACCTACTCGACGAGGTCGACCCGGACATGGCCCTGGATCCGGCCTCACTGCGCGTGCCCCGGAGTCACCGCAACGGTCCAAGGCCTGTGGCGCTGCCCGATGGCTGGCTGGACGACCCCGAGGACGCCACCCCTCCGTCGGCCGAGGCCGAGCTGCTGATCTCCGGCGGCTGAGCCGCCCGACAGGCCCCATGCCCACTCGCCACCTGATTCTCGCCTCGGCGTCGCCCCGCCGCCTCGACCTGTTGCGGGCCACCGGGCTTGATCCCGAGGTCCGGATCCCCGACATCGACGAGTCGCCGCTGCCCGGTGAAGACCCGACCGCCATGGTGGAGCGACTGGCGTGTGCCAAGCGCGACGCGGTGCTCGCCTCGATCACCGACGGTGTTAACCGGCGCGTGGTGGCTGCTGACACGGTGGTCGTGCTTGACGGCGTGGTACTGGGCAAACCCGGCACTCCCGGAATCGCAACGGCCATGCTCAGCCGCCTGTCCGGGCGGACCCACCACGTGGTGACCGGTGTGGCAGTCAGCGGGCCAGCCGACACCGCATCGACCACCGTGTCGACCGAGGTCACGTGGCGTGCACTGTCATCTGCGGAGATCGCCACCTATGTGGCCACCGGCGAGCCGTTGGACAAGGCCGGCGGCTACGGCATCCAGGGTGGCGGCGCCGACTTCGTCACCTCGCTGATCGGCAGCCGGGACAACGTCATAGGCCTGCCGGTGACCACCGCACTGGATCTACTGGCCCGGGTCAGTTGATCGGTGGCTCGAACCGACCATCCACCAGAAACGGTCGGACCCCGACCACCACGACCACCAGCCCGGCGACAGCCGCCGTCCCCAAGATCAGGAAGAGCAAGGCCGCCTGGATGAGCACGGCATCCATGGGGTCGACCCCGGCCAGGATCAGGCCGGTCAGGGCACCGGGCAGGAACACCATCCCAACGCTGCGGGTCGTCTCCAACTGGGGCCGTAACGAGAGGCCCAGGGCATCAGACGCCACGTCACGCACCGCCCGGGTCGGTCCGAAGCCCAACGCCAGTAGGGCCTCCACCTCACCCGCCCGCTCCCGGAGACCGTCGACCAGCCGGGTGGCGGCCACCACCACGACCCTCAACGAGTTCCCGACCACCATCCCCGACACCGGGACGAGCACTCGAGCCTCCAGGGGCAGCACCCCCAGTCCAAACACCACGCTCAACGAGATCCCCAGACCGATCAGCCCGCCCAGGCCGGTCATCCAGCCGAGGCCGGGCAGACGTGGCTCCCGTCGGCGAGCGGCGTCGCCGGCCATCGGGACCATCACGGCCACCCAGGCCCACGCCCAGGCCATCGATGCATCGCCGTCCAGGAGCAGGGTGAGCGCCCAGCCGGCCGCCACCAACTGGGCGATGGCCCGCACGGTGGCCACGACAAGGTCGCGTTCAAGGCCGAGTCCCCGGCTGAGGGAGATCCCGACCACCACCAGCAACGGCACCAGCGAGGCGATCAACCCCCACCACGGCCCCCACCGGCCGAGTCCAACTGCCGCTTCCTCGGTTGCGACCACGAGAGCATCCACGGTCAGGCTCATGGCCGCACGGTAGCCAGCGGCTAACGGGTGGCCGGGACTAGCCGGGTCTCCGCCTTTGGCAGTGATCTACAACAGCCGTAGCCTGTTAAGCATGCTGAACAAGCGGGTAGTCGTGCCTCGGGCCACGGCCGAGGACCTCTATATCGACGGCCTCTCGGTGGCCTACGACGGACCCCCCGTGCTCCACGACGTGTCCCTCGACGTGGCGGCCGGCGAGATGATCGCCCTGTTGGGACCTAGCGGCTGCGGGAAGACCACTCTGCTGAGAACTATCGCCGGACTCGAACGCCAGATGGCCGGCACCATCCGGCTCGGGGAACGAACCCTCGGAGACAGTTACTCCTTTATCCCGCCGGAGAAGCGTCGTATCGGCATGGTGTTTCAGGATGGTGCACTGTTTCCCCACCTCGACGTCGGACAGAACGTGGCCTACGGCCTTCCCCGGTCAGAGCGTCGATCTGGGCGGGTCGCCGAGACGCTCGACCTAGTCGGCCTCGGTGGCCTGGAGGATCGCCGACCGGGCTCGTTGTCAGGCGGACAGCAGCAGCGGGTCGCCCTGGCTCGGGCGCTGGCTCCCCATCCCGGCGTCCTATTGCTGGACGAGCCGTTCTCCAGTCTCGACACCTCGTTGCGCGTCCAGGTCCGATCTGAGATCCACCACCTGCTCCTCGAGCTCGGAGTGACGACGGTGTTCGTCACCCACGATCAGGAAGAGGCTTTCGTTCTCGGCGATCGGGTGGCTGTGCTGAACGAGGGACAGATCGCCCAGGTGGGAAGTCCCGATGATCTCTACCGGCGTCCCGTCGACCAGTGGGTGGCCACGTTCGTGGGTGACGCCAACCTCCTACCGGTTGCCGATGCATCGGGCACCTGTGACACCGCGGTGGGGCCCGTCTCCGTGGCCAGCGACGCGGACGAAATGGTAGGCCGGGTGACCGGTGGCCCGGCCGATCTCCTCGTGCGACCCGAGGACCTCCGGTTGGACGAGGGCTCGACAGGAACGGTGGAACTGGTCGAGTACTACGGACATGACGCCATGGTCCGGGTTCTGCTCGGCGACGGCTCTACGGTGCACGCCCGGACCGGGGCCGACGTCCGCTGGCAGCGGGGCGACCAGGTGGGTGTGACATATGTCGGCCCCGGGGCCGTGCCCCTCGGAGTGTGAATCTGGAGGGTTGCTTGGTAGGTTCCCTTTACTTCCTGTTAGGGAACCTTTACAAACCCCTCTGATTGAAACGGTGAACTTCTCAAAATGAACACACGCTCCATCTCCTCGCAACTAGTCCGCTCAGCCGCAGCCATCCTGATGCTCATCGGCCTCACGGCGACTGCCACGGCCTGTGGCGGCGACCCCGACTCGCTAACCGTCTACTCCGGCCGTAGCGAGAAGCTCGTCGGCCCGATTTTCGAGGCCTTCACCGCCGAGACCGGCATCGCACTCGACGTACGTTACGGCTCGTCCAACGACCTAGCCCTTCTGTTGGCCGAGGAGGGAGACAAGAGTCCCGCCGACGTGTTCCTCTCCCGGAGCCCTGGTCCCGCCGGCTACCTCGACGACCTCGGCATGCTCTCCGAGCTAGATGACGACGTGCTCGCTCGGGTGGCGACTGGTGACCGCTCGCCCGACGGCACCTGGGTCGGCTTCGCTGGCCGTGGGCGGGTGCTCGTCTACAACATCGACGAGGTGGCCACTGACGACCTTCCCGATTCGGTGTTCGACCTGACCGGCCCCGAGTACGCCGGCCGGGTGGCCGTGCCGGGCAGCAACTCCTCGTTTCAGGACTGGTTCACCCTGTTCCGTCTACGCAACGGCGACGACGTAGCCATCGAATGGTTGGACGCCATGGTGACCAACGGCAGCCGCTTCTACCCGAAGAACGGTGCCATCGTCGAGGCCGTGGGCCGCAACGAGATCCAATTCGGCCTCGTCAACCACTACTACAACTTCCAGAAGGTGGCCGCGAATGGTGACGCCCAGAGGTCGGCCAATCATGGCTTCGCTGCCGGCGACGACGGCGGTCTCATGATCATCGCCACGGGGACCGTCATGGACTCCAGTAAGGAGAAGGACACCGCCAACCGGCTCCTAACCCACATCCTGAGCGACGCCCAGCAGACCTACCTCACCAACAAGGTCTACGAGTACCCGTTGGCCCTCGGCGTGATGCCAGCCGACGTGCTGCCGCCGGTGCCGGCCGACCGTGTGGGTGCTGTTGACATCGACGACGTGGCAGCCGAGTTCACCCGGACCATTGAGATCATCGAGGCCAGCGGGATTCTCGACCAGTGATCGTGTGCCCGTGTTGAACGGGCCCACCGGGGTCGACCGCGTCCGGGCGGGTCACGGTCGACCCCAGCTTCTCCTACCGATGGCGGCCGTCCTCGTGGCGGCCGCCTTCGCACTCCCCGGCGGCTATGTGGCTTGGCGGGTCATCGGTGGCACCGAATCTCCCCTTGCCCTGCTCACCAGCCCCCGGACGCTCTCCCCGCTCTGGCGTACCGTGCAACTGGCCGTCCTCGTCTCGGCGTCCGCCGCGGTCCTAGGCACCGCCCTTGCTTGGGTGACCACCCGCACCGACCTGGTCGGACGACAGTTCTGGCGGGTTGTCGTCCCCCTCCCCCTCGTCTACCCGAGCTTCGTCGGAGCCGCGGCCTTCATTTCCGGACTCTCCCCGGGCGGGATCGTCCACGACCTAGCCGCTGACCTGGGCTTTGACCTCACCATGCGCCTCCACGGCCTGACGGGTGCATGGTTGGTGCTCACCCTGTTCACCTATCCCTACGTGTACCTCCCGGTGGCGGCTCGCCTTGCCTCGCTCCCCACGGCCTTCGAGGAGAACGCCCGCCTGCTCGGCGACCGCCCGGCCCGGGTGTTCAGCCGAGTGGTCCTTCCGCAGATCGGTTCGTCGGTGGCCGCCGGATCGTTGCTGGTGTTCCTGTACACGGTGAGCGACTTCGGGGCCGTCCACCTCATGCGATTCGAGACCCTCACCCAGACCATCTTTCGGACCCGCCTGTTCGACCGAGACCGGTCCTTCGCCCTAGCCCTCCTATTGCTCGCCTTGGCCCTCGTGGTGGTGGCAGCCGAACGGACCATTACCCGGGCCGGCGCCCGGCGCGGCGCGCTGTTGACCGGCGACGCCACAGTCGGAGACCGTCGGGCCCTGACCGTTCCCCTTGGTCGGTGGACCGCCCCGGCAACCGGTTTGGTGGCCGGCGTGGTCGGCCTGGCGCTGGTCGCTCCAGCCGTCTCACTGGCCGACTGGGGGCTGTTCGGCTGGATGCGATCCCGCCGCGGCGGCACCCCGCTCCGCCTGGACTGGGACGACGTGCTGGCCCCCACGTGGAACACGGTGTGGATCGGGATCACCACCGCGATAATTGCCGTGGCCGTGGTACTGCCCGTGGCCTACCTCACCACCCGCCACCGGTCCCGCCTCGGGGGCGCCGTCAACGCGGTAGTGATCGCCGGCTTCGCCATCCCGGGACTGGTCGTAGCCCTCTCACTGGTCTTCTGGACGATGCACGCCTCGCCGTTCGACTTCCTGATCGGCTCCATGCCCGTACTGGTATTCGCCTACGTGGTGCACTTCGGTGCCCAGGCCGTCCGAACCGCTCAGGTGGCCGTTGATGCGGTCCCGGCGCGTATGGAGGATGCGGCTCGCCTGCTCGGCGCCGGACGCCTGCGACGTCTGGCCACCGTGGAGATGCCACTCATGCTGCCAGGGCTGGCCGCCGGAGCCGGACTGGTCATGCTGTCGACCATGAAGGAACTCCCGGCCACCCTGCTGGCCTCGCCCATCGGGTTCCGGACGCTGGCCACCCAGGTCTGGGGCACCTACGAGGCGCTCTTCCTGCCGGAGATGGCCATCCTGGCCCTCGTCCTGCTGGTCATCAGCGCCCTCATGACCTGGCTGTTGGTGGTTCGCCGCAGCGACCACCTGCGCTGACCTGATCGGCTAACAGCGGCCAGTTCTCAAAGAGTGGTGACGAGGATCCGGTCGGCGGCGAACGACTCTACGTCGACCCGGCTGCCACCGACCTCGACGGTCATGCCGCCGCCATCGGACGCCGTGACCGAGCCCTCTGCGCCGGGTATCAAGCTGGCGTCCTCTAAAAACTGCAGCAGCCCCTCGGTGAACTCGAGTTCCTCGGGGATCCGGCTGACCGTGAACGTTTGACCCACACCCACATCGGACAGGTTCTGTGTGTCGGGCTCGCGATATGAGCTACCGGGGATCGGGTTGCCGTGGGGGCAGGTGGTGGGCTCGCCCAGCAGTCGGTCCAGAGCAGTCTCGACGGCCGGCGAGATGATGTGCTCCCACTTGCCGGCCTCGTGGTGGGCCTCGGTCCATGTCAACCCGAGGACATCAGTAAGGAACCGCTCGGCCAGCCGGTGGCGACGCACCACCGAGGTGGCTAGCTCACGGCCATCGTCAGTCAGGGCAATCCCCGCATCCTCGCTAGCGACCAGTCCGGCCTTCTCAAGGCGCTTGATCATTTCGGAGACCGCGGGGCGGCTCACGTCGAGACGCTCGGCGATCCGGGCCTGGATGACCTCTAGGTCGTCCTCGGCGAGTTCGAAGATCGTCTCGCAGTACTCCTCGAAGGCCGGGTGGTATTCCGGTGTCTCATACAGCACGACTTCGATTGTAGGCGTCGACACCGACCCGTTGTCCGGGGGGTCCTTGGGAAGGTGGCGGGTCCGGTTCCCCCTAGGCGGGTCGGCCCGGCGATGATGGAACAGTGCCACTGGACCCCCGTACCCCGGTCATCGTCGGCGTTGCCCAGGTCACCGACCGTGTCGACGATCCGTCAACGGCCCGAACCGCGTTGGAACTCATGATCGATGCCAGCCGTTCAGCCGTGATCGACGCCGGCGCCGCCGGAAGCGAAGCCTCGGTGGACATCGTCGCCGTGGTCGGCGGCATCTGGAGTTACCGAGATCCGGGACGACAGGTGGCCGGCGCCCTTGGCGCATCAGCAGCCTCCACGCTGCTCACCGGACTGTCGGGCACCTCACCTCAACGCCTGCTGGCGCACCTCTCGACACGCATCGCCGCCGGTGAACTCGACGCAGCGCTCATGGTGGGCGGCGAGGTGTTCCGGTCTCGACGCCGGGCCCGCCGACTGGACGTGGCCGTCCGCCGCGACGTCGACGAATCCCTGGCGCCGGCCAAACGATTCGAGGGCGGCCTAGACATGTCCACCCCTCACGAGGAATCCCGTGGCCTGGTCGAGCCAGGCGTGTTTTATCCGGTGGCCGAGTCGGCCATTCGCCATGCCCGGGGCGAAACCATCGACCAGCACCGTCAACGGGTTGGCGCTCTGTGGGCCCGTTTCAACAAGGTGGCGTGCACCAACCCCCATGCAGCCAGTCGCACCCCCATGGACGCCGAGGCCATCACTACCCCGACGGGCAACAACCGCATGGTCGCCGCCCCGTATACCCGGGCCATGATGGCCAACAACAACGTTGACCAAGCCAGTGCCGTACTGGTCACCTCGGTAGCCCGTGCCGAAGCCCTCGGCGTACCCCGTGACCGGTGGGTGTTCCCCCATGTGGCCACCCGGGCCGACGACCCGGGGTCGCCGAGCGCCCGGATGTACCTCCATCGATCGCCAGGCATCCGGATCAGCGGTACCAGCGCCCTGTCAGCAGCGGGCCTGGACCTCGACGAGGTGGATCATCTGGATCTGTACGCCTGCTTTCCCTCCTCGGTCCAGGTGTGCGCCACCGAACTGGGCCTCGATGTGGACAGCGAGACCCGACCGTTGACCACCAACGGCGGGCTGACCTTTGCCGGCGGTCCACACTCCAACTCGGTCGGCCAATCGCTGGCCACCCTCGTGGGTCGACTCCGCGAGGTTCCCGGAACCGGCCTGCTGTACGCCAACGGCGGATATCTCGGCAAACACGCCTTCGGGATCTACGGCACCGAGCCGCCGGCCACTACGTTCCAGTCGATCGATGGCGCAGCCGAGGTGGCCGACCAGCCCACCAGGACCCCTGACCCCGACTTCGCCGGGGCGGCCATCGTGAACGGCTACACCGTCCGCCACGACCGCCACGGTCAACCAACCGAGGCTCTGGTTGCTGCCCTCACCCCTGGCAGCGACAGTAAAAGTGACAGCGACAGTTCCCGGGTGTGGGGCGGTACAACCGACCGTGCCACGCTCGACACGCTGCTGGACGGAGACCGCGTCGGCCAGCCGTGCGATCTAGACCCCACCGGCCTGATCTCTCTCTGACCCAACCAGAGAGAGCCCAGCCAGAGAGAACCCATTCCGAGAATCAGGAGATCCCATGCAGACCCCGATCACCGAGATGTTCGACATCGAGTTCCCCATCGTGGCCTTCACCCACTGCCGTGACGTGGTGGTCGCCGTCTCCAAGGCCGGTGGTCTGGGCGTGTTGGGCGCGGTGGCCCACAGCGACACCCAACTGGAGACCGACCTAGCCTGGATCGAAGACGAGTTAGGCGACCGCCCCTACGGCATCGACCTGATCGTTCCGGCCCGCTATGCCGGATCCGACGAGGGCGGACTCTCGGTGGCCGACCTCGTGTCCACTATCCCCGGTGCCCACCGAGAATTCCTCGACGAGCTGCTCAAGCGGTACGGCGTGCCCGAAAATCCGGATTCCGCCGGATGGGCCGAACGCCCCGGTGACGCCCCGTTCTCGGCCAACCGGGCCGACCGGCAGCTGGACATCGCTCTGGCCCACCGCCCCGTTCTCGTGGCCAACGCCCTCGGCCCGCCACCACGAGACATGGTCGAACGCTGCCACGCGACCGGCGTCAAGGTGGGCGCCCTGGCCGGCACGAAGGTCCATGCCGAACGCCATGTGGCCGCCGGCGCCGACATCATCATCGCTCAGGGCACCGAAGGTGGAGGCCACACCGGCCATATCGGCTCCATGGTGCTGCTGCCCGAGGTAGTCGACGCGGTGGCCCCGGTGCCGGTACTCGGCGCGGGCGGAATCGGGCGAGGTCGTCAGATGGCCGCCGCCGTGGCCCTCGGCGCGGCAGGCGTGTGGTGCGGCTCGGTGTGGCTGACCACCGAGGAGGCCGAAACTCACCCGGTGGTCAAGGACAAGATGCTGGCTGCCGGTTCAGGCGACACGCTTCGCTCACGGTCCATAACCGGCAAGCCGGCCCGCATGTTGCGCACCGCGTGGACCGAGGAGTGGGACCGCGACGACACGCCCGCCCCGTTGGGCATGCCGCTTCAGCCAATGCTCACCGGCGCGGCCATCGATCGGATCAACCGTGCCGCCCACCACGAGGGATCGGGCGCCGAGGACCTGGCCACCTACTTCGTGGGCCAGGTCGTGGGCACCATGAACCGCAGCCGGGGTGCCGGCCAGGTGGTGATGGACATGGTCGAGGAGTTCATCGACGCCGCCCAGGCCGTAGCCGCCCAACTCGAGGTCTGAAGCGGACTCAGTTCCCGACGGGGATTCGATTCTGAGCGGCGGCCAGGGCCAACCACTCGACACGGCCGTTCGCCGTGTCCGGGGCCACGCCGACCGGCGAGACGCAGTGGTTCAGCGTCAGGGCGCCCACTACGACTCGGGCCGCGTCAGCCACTGTTGGGCGTCCCAGACGGTGGTTGGTCGGACCGGCTCGACGGACGTCAGGTAACGGGCCACCAGTACCCAACATGACCAGTTCCACGGTCCACCCCCGGTGTCTCCCAGCTCGGTCCCGGCAATAAGGGTCAGTTCATGTTGATGAGCTGACCACCGTCGACCAGCACGGCGTGACCGGTCATCCACGAGGCCGCATCCGACGCCAGAAAGAGCGCCGTGTTGGCGATGTCCTCCGGCTCACCGAGCCGCTTCATGGGAAGCGCCTCTGCAATGGCGTCGCCCCTGCCGTCCTCCCACAACGCCTTGGCGAAGTCGGTCCGGATAAGGCCCGGGCAGACTGCGTTGACCCGCACGCCTGGACCCACCTCAGCGGCCAGCTGTTCGGTCAAGTGGATGAGCGCCCGCTTGGTCAGGTCGTAGACGCCGAGGATGGCGTTGGTACCGAAGGCCCCAACCGACGAGATGTTGACCACCGAGCCGCCATGTTCCTTCATCCACCGGTTCCAACACGCCTGGGTCCACACCAGCGGGGTGGTCAGATTGGTGGCGAACGTCTTATCCCAGCGCGGCACATCGATGTCGATGACAGGACCGGCATAGGGATTGGTCGCAGCGTTGTTGACCAGCACGTCGATGGCCCCGAAGGCCTCCAGTGTGCTGTCCAGTACCCGATCCATATCCTCGACCTTGCCTACGTGGCCGGCCACGTAGGCAAGGTCACCGCCGGTCGAAGCCCGAAGCTCCTCGACGGTGGTCGCGCACGACTCCTCGTTCCGGCTGGTGATCATCACCTTCGCCCCCGCCGACGCCATAGCCGCGGCGATGCCCCGACCGATTCCCCGTGAGCCGCCGGTGACGATGGCGACCTTGCCGTCCAGTCTGATGTCCATGGACGGCGACCCTAGGGGGACCCCCTCTGCCTACCCGAAGCGGGAGCGGAGAGGCTCACGTCAGCTCATCGGCTCAGCCGACCCGGCGGTCGTGACCCTCCCAATAGGGTTCACGGAGGATGCGCTTGAGGATCTTGCCGGACGGGTTGCGGGGGATCTCCTCGACGAACTCGACCGTCTTAGGGCACTTGAAGCCGGCCAGGTGCTGGCGGGCGTGGAGGAGGATGTCATCAGCGGTCACCCCTGAATCGGGCACCGCTATGACTAGGGCCTTGCCGGCCTCGCCCCACCGTTCGTCGGGTACACCAATGACCGCCACATCGGCAATCCCATCATGGGACATGAGGGCGTTCTCTATCTCGGCCGGGTACACGTTCTCGCCACCGGAGACGATCATGTCCTTCACCCGATCGTGGATGTAGAGGTAGCCGTCCTCTAGGTAGGCGGCGTCACCAGACCGCAGCCAGCCGTCCCCGGGCAGAGCCTTGGCCGTCTCCTCGGGAAGGTTCCAGTAGCCCAACATGTTCCCGCCGTGGCGCATCCAGACCTCGCCCACCTCGCCGTCGGGCACCTCCTCGCCTGTCTCCGGGTCGACGATCTTCATCTCCATGCCGCGGATGGGTTTGCCAGCCGACCGCAGGAGCTTGGGATCGGCGTCGCCCCCATGGTCCTCGGGCGGCAGGGTGGTTCCGGCGCCGGTCGTCTCGGTCATGGCGTACACCTGGAAGAACTCGCAGCCGAACTGCGCCATGGACTTGACCAGGACGTCTTCGGTGATCGGCGAGGCACCGTAGGCAATGCGCTCCATCGACGAGAGGTCGATCGAGTCGGTGGGCACCATCAGGAAGAACTGCAGCATGGCGGGCACGAAGATGGCATGGGTAATGCCCTCGGTCTCGATCCCCCGAAGTACCCCCGCCGGGTCAAAGTCACGCACGGTGAAAGTGGTGGCCCCGTTGACCATCCCGAACAGCGCCCAGCCGCCCCCACCAATGTGGAAGAACGGCAGCACTGCCATGTTTCGGGATTCCTCGTCCATGTCCCAGTCCACGGTGGCGAATAGAGCCTGGAAGTTGGCGTTGGTGCTCTGCACACCCTTGGGATGACCTGTGGTGCCGGAGCTGTAAAGCTGGGAGCAGACATCGTCGTCACTCGACGGGGTCTTCTCACACTCGGGGCCGTAGGCGTCGCTCCAGGCGGCGTACGACGCGTCATCACCACCATCGCCGATCACCACGACGGTCGTGACATGGGCTAGATCGCCACGGAAGGCGGCCAGATGGTCGGCGAACTCCTCGTGGATGACCAGCACCGTGGCCTGTGAATCATTGACGATGTACGCCATCTCCGGCGGGGCGAGACGCCAGTTGACGGCGACGGTCACCGCGTTTCGATAGGCGCAGCCGTACAGGACCTCGAAGTACTCGACAGAGTTCTTGTCGATGAACGCCACGCGGTCCTGGCTGCCCACGCCCTCGGCGGCCAAGGCGTTGGCCACCTTGCCGGCCCGGGCCTGCATCTCGTTCCACGAGATCCGGTCGTCTCCAAGGACGAACATGTCCTGATCGCCACGGGCCGCGGCTCCAAGATCGATGATGTCGGCGAAATTCTTAACCAGTGAAGAGTCCATGGTCGGTGAACCTACACCGGCTCGCTCGCCCCCAGAAAGGCGTACAGAAGGGTTGGCGGCGGCGAGATTGGCCGATTGCGGGCAGGCCGCTGGACCGCAACTACCGTCCGTCCATGGCCACCAACCTGACACTCGACATGATGGCTTCGCCCCTGCCGCTACGACAGGTCGGCGATCTGGCCCGGCGGGCCGAGTCGGCGGGCTTTGGAGCCATGTGGTTCACCGAGGGAGCGCGGACCGCCTCGCTGTCGTGCGCCGCGTCCGCGTTGGCCACCGAACGGCTCGGCCTAGGTACGGCCATTGCCGTGGCCTTCCCCCGTAGCCCGATGGTCACGGCCCAGATGGCCTGGGAACTGGCCGAGGCCACCGGCGGCCGCTACGTAGTCGGCCTGGGCACCCAGGTGAAGGCCCACGTGGAGCGCCGCTACTCCAGTCCCTACGCGCCACCAGGGCCCCGTCTTCGCGAATATGTCCGGGCCATGAAAGCCATCTTCCGGGCCTTCCGGGGTGAGGAGAAGTTGACCTTCGAAGGCGAGCACTACTCGTTCAACCTCCTACCCCGAATGTGGTCACCGGGCCCCATCGATGTCGCCGATCCGCCCGTCTACATCTCGGCCGTGCTGCCGTGGATGAGCCGGATGGCCGGCGCGGAATGCGACGGAATCCATATCCACCCCATGCACTCCCCGGGCTGGCTCGCCGACGTGCAGCTCCCAGAGGTGGCTACTGGCGCGGCGTCCGCCGGGCGGTCAATGAAAGACGTGATGGTGGTATGCCCGGTGATCATCGCCGTCGGCGACACTGACGAGGAGATCGCCGCAGCCCGCGACGCCAATCGAGCCACCATCGCCTTCTACGGATCGACACCCAACTACGCGCCGGTGCTGGAACATCACGGGTTCGACGGCCTGCAGGGCGAGTTGAACGCCTGCCAGCGATCGGGCGACATGGCCACCATGATCAGCTTGGTGGACGACGACGTGCTGGACCACTACACCGTGTCAGCCACGTGGTCTGACCTCGGTGGGGTGCTGGCCGACCGCTACCGGGGCATAGCCCCTCACACCAGAGTCATGACCTACACGGCGCTCGACCACTGGCGCAGCGATCCCGACCTGTTGGACCGCTGGTCCGACGTGGCTCGCCACCTCGCCGACGCCGACTGACCGGCCACGGCTCGCAAGAGCCGTCTAGAAGAGCTTGGATTCCTCGGCGTTGTCAAAGCGCTGGACCGACATGCCGGTCACGCCAACGGTCTTGAGCGCCTTCTGGAAGTCACCCATGTGGGGGGCCGTCATATGCGCCCCCAGCGCCTCGTCGGACGCCCACTTCTCGAAGATCCTGATCTTGCCGGCCTCTGCCGGGTCGGCACTCAGCACGTAGTCGATGCAGCCCTCCTCGGCGTGGGTGGCCTGCATCAAAGGAACGATGGCCTCCAACATGGCGTCGACCCGCTCAGGATCAATCGATATGGAACCGGCGATGATGATCATGGACTAGGGCCTCCGAGGGTCTCTTGGAACGGGGCGAAGCGTACTCTCGGCCCCAATGCTTGACGGAAGCGGAGATCCTGTGGCTGAGGTCCCGGTTACTGACCGCTCAGCCACTTACGGAGCGGTCACCGGCGCCGATGGCGTGACCCGCTGCCCCTGGCCCGGCGACCACGCCGACTACCGCACCTACCACGATGACGAGTGGGGCCGACCAGTAGTCGACGACGTCCGCCTGTTCGAGAAGGCTTGCCTGGAGGGATTCCAGGCCGGTCTGTCGTGGCTGACCATCCTCCGTAAGCGGGATAACTTCCGGGCCGCCTTCGCCGGCTTCAACCCGGCAGTCGTGGCCCACTTCACCGATGTTGACGTGGCGCGATGCCTGGGCGATGCGGGCATCGTCCGCCACCGGGGAAAGATCGAGTCGACCATCAACAACGCTGCCCGCGCTCTGGAGATCATCGACCAGTTCGGTTCGCTGGCCGCCTACATGTGGAGCTTCGAACCCGACAGTCCGGTCCGGGCCACCCAAGACGACATTCCGGCCACCACCGCGGAGTCCACCGCACTCAGCCACGACCTCAAGCACCGTGGCTGGTCGTTCGTGGGCCCGACCACGATCTACGCCCTCATGCAGGCCATGGGCATGGTCAACGATCACCTCCCCGGCTGTGACCTGCACGCCGTGGTGGCCGCTGAGCGGACGGCCCTCGTCCGACCGGTACCGCACGTCGACCCGGCAACAACACCGTGATTCGCCTCTCAGTGCTGGACCAGTCACCGGTGCCCGAGGGCTCGACCGCCGGCGATGCCCTGCGAAACACGCTCGACCTGGCCCGTCGCACCGAGGCCATGGGTTACCACCGGTACTGGGTGGCCGAGCACCACGGCATGACCGGGCTGGCCGGCTCCAGCCCCGAGGCGCTCATCGGCTCGATCGCCGGAGCAACCGACCGGATTCGGGTCGGCTCTGGCGGCGTGATGCTCACCCACTACGCCCCGTTGAAGGTCGCTGAGTCATTCTGCGTGCTGGCTTCGCTTCACCCGGGTCGCATCGACCTCGGCGTCGGTCGGGCGCCGGGCTCAGACCATCTCACCGCCGCTGCCCTGGCCCGCGGTGGTGCACGCACGCCGCTGGAGAACTACCCGAACCAGGTCCAGGAACTGGTCGACCTGGTCGACGACACGCTGCCCGCCCATAGCCCGATCCAGGGAGTACGGGCCACACCCCGACCCGACGAGCCGCCGGAGATCTGGTTGCTGGCGTCGAGCGCTGACTCAGCGGCCTTTGCCGCCCACTTCGGCCTGCCGCTGGGCTGGGCCGATTTCATCGCCCAGGTGGACGGCGCCCCGATCATCGACGCATACCGCCGCCAATTCCGCCCGTCGGCCCGCTGTGCCGAACCACGGGTTCTGTTGTGTGCCAGCGCGGTGTGCGCCGACACCGACGAGGAAGCTGAGATCATCGTGGCTGCCGTCCGGACGTGGCGGGCCTCCGGCCTCCGGGGACCGGTGCCCGCCGCCCGTGCCACCTCGGACTCCGACGAAGCGACACCGCCGGTCACACCGGCACCGCTGACAGTCCAGCCGGGCCGCCGGTCGATCGCCACCGGCACACCGGATCGGGTATCGACCCGGCTCACCGAGATGAACCAGGCCATCGGCGCCGAAGAAGTCATGGTGGTCACCATCTGCCATGACCACGAGGCTCGCGTCCGGTCCTACGAACTGTTAGCCCAGCAGTTCGGCTTAATCCCTCCGGCGACGCCCGGACAATGACCGACGCCGCTGCCCAGGCCATCACGTTGGCCGACCGCATCCCGGTGGGGACCGACCCCGACCTACTCCTCGACCTGTTCGTGGACTGGGCCGCCGAGCGGAACCTGGAGCTTTACGAGGCCCAGGAAGAGGCCATCCTCGAACTGCTGTCGGGCACGCATGTGGTCTTGGCTACCCCCACCGGCTCGGGGAAGTCTCTGGTGGCTACCGCTGCCCATGCAGCAGCGATGGCTCGGGGGGAGCGAAGCATCTACACCGCACCCATCAAGGCTCTAGTCAGCGAGAAATTCTTCGCTCTAGCCCGCGACTTCGGCCCTGAACACGTCGGAATGGTCACCGGCGACGCCTCGGTCAACCCGGGTGCCCCGATCATCTGCGCCACCGCCGAAATCCTCGCCCACCAGACCCTCCGGGAAGGGGCCGAGTGCCCGTTTGGCCTGGTGGTGGCCGACGAGTTTCACTTCTACGGCGACCCCCAACGGGGATGGGCATGGCAGGTTCCTCTATTGGAGTTGCCCAACGCCCAGTTCCTACTCATGTCGGCCACCCTCGGCCCGACGGCCCGCTTCACCGAGGACCTGACCCGACGCACCGGCCGCTCAGCAGTGACGGTGGCCGGCACGGTCCGACCGGTACCGCTCACCTTCGAATACCGCGAGACCCCGCTCCACGAATCGATCACCGAACTGGTCGACGTCGACCGTGCGCCCGTCTACATCGTCCACTTCACCCAGAAGGCCGCCTCCGAGAAGGCCCAGGATCTTTGCAGCCTCGATGTGCTCACCAAAGACGAAAAGGCCTCTGTGCGCTCCGAGGTGGGCGGGTTCCGGTTCGACACGCCGATCGGCAAGGACCTGAAGCGGTTTATCGGTCATGGCATCGGCCTGCACCATGCCGGGATGCTCCCCCGTTACCGCCTACTAGTCGAGAAGCTGGCCCAGGCCGGACTACTGAAGCTCATCTGCGGCACCGACACCCTTGGGGTGGGCGTCAATGTGCCGATCCGCACCGTGCTGTTCACACAGCTCTGCAAGTACGACGGCGTCTCGACCCGCCTGCTCGGTAACCGGGAGTTTGCCCAGATCAGCGGCCGGGCCGGGCGACGGGGCTTCGACGACGAGGGCCATGTCTGGGTGCAGGCGCCGGTCCACTGGATCGAGAACCGCCGGGCCGAGGCCAAGGTGGTGGCCGACCCCGGCAAGAAGAAGAAGTTGGTGAAGAAGAAGCCACCCGATCGTGGCTACGCCCACTGGAACGAGGAGTCATACCAGAAGCTTGTTGACGGCACCCCTGAGCCGTTGATCTCGAGCTTCGACGTGACCCACCAAATGGTTCTCAACATGTTGTCAAGGCCAGGCGACGGCCGACAGGACATGAAGCGCCTGCTGCTGGACAACCACGAGCCCCGGGACCGCCAGCGACATCACATCCGACGGGCCATCGGCATCTACCGGTCGTTGCGTGATGCCGGGGTGATCGTGGAACTCGACCAGCCGGACGGCCAGGGGCGTCTCGTCTCTGTCGGTATGGATCTCCAGAATCACTTCGCTCTCCACCAACCGCTCTCGCTGTTCGCTCTGGAGGTCATTCCCGAACTGGCCGACCGCCCGGAGCCCGAACCCGCATCCGACCCTGAACCGAGCGAGAACGCTGAGGATCAGAAGCAGGCCGTCAGGCAGGCCGCCAGCGAGGCCGCCCGCCATGCTGATCCGGATGCCTCAGCTCGCGAACACGCGCTGGACGTGCTGTCGGTGATCGAATCAGTGCTGGAGGATCCGGGCGTGATCATCGCCGCCCAGATCCATCAGATGAAGGGCGAGCTGGTGGCCCGTCTCAAGATGGAAGGCGTCGAGTACGAAGAGCGGATGGAACGGCTCGCCGAAGTCGAGCAACCCCGCCCCCTCAAGGAGTTCCTGTACGGAACCTTCGACGTCTTCCGAAGCCACCACCCATGGGTGGGCACGGAGAACGTGAAGCCCAAAGCGGTGGCCCGTGAGCTCTACGAGACTGGCTTCGACTTCCGCCAGTACATCGAACACCATGGCCTGAAGCGTTCTGAGGGCACGGTGCTTCGCTACCTCGGCGAGGCCTACAAGGCACTGGTCCAGACGGTGCCCGAAGATTGCCGAACCGAGGCGATCCGAGACATCGAGGCGTGGCTGGGCGAGATGGTTCGTCAGGTCGACTCCAGCCTCATTGACGAGTGGGAGAAGCTCCGCAACCCCGAAGACCCATCGCCCGAGGGCAAAGCAGCCGACACTGGCCCAGAACGACCCGACGTGACCCGCAATGCCCGGGCCTTCAAGATCATGGTCCGCAACGAGGTGTTCCGCTGGGTGCAGTTGCTGTCGCGCCGTCGTCTCGATGACCACGAATCCCTGGCCGAGGTTCCCGCGGTCGACGACGCCCGCCGGACCGGCGCTGACGTCGCCGAGGCCATTGCCCCCTACTGGGAGGAGCATTCCGTGCTTCCCACCGACAGCCACGCCCGGGGAGGCACGTTCTTTGTGCTCGATGACTCTGGTGGAGTAGGGGCCGCCCGCTGGCCGGTCGTCCAGACCATTGCCGATCCCAAGGGGCACGACGAGTGGGTGCTCGAGGGTCAGGTCGACCTGGAGGCCAGCCGCGAAGAAGGCCGGGCCGTGGTCCGCCTCGGTGCCATCCGTCGGCTCTAGAACTCCCGCTCGGCCACAAAACGGGCCAGGCCGGTCAACTCGTCAACTGCTCCGACCTCCAGACCTACCCCGTCAATGGCGGCCAGTGCAGCGTCCAGGCGGCGGCGGGCTTCAGCAATCGTGTCCTCTCGGCCACCGGCTGCCTCGATGACAGCAGAGGCCCGATCTACGTCATCATCGGAGAGATCGCCAGCCACGTTGTAGACGGCCCGGAGTTCGGCGGCCGCTGTTCCTCCGCCGGACAGCACGCAGGCCACCGGCATCGACTTCTTACGTTCCCGGAGGTCGTTGCCGGCCGCCTTACCGGTCACCGACGGGTCTCCCCAGATGCCCAGCACGTCGTCGACGGCCTGGAAGGCTAGGCCAAGTTCCTGCCCGTAGACCTCCAACGCGTCGACCTGGTCGGTGGGCGCCCCAGCAAGCACGGCACCGACCGATGCCGAGTACCCGAGTAGGGCGCCGGTCTTGTCGGCTTCCATGGCCAGGCAGGCCGCTAGGTCAACCTCGGGGAGGTCATCGAAGGCCATGTCGGCGGACTGACCGGCGATCATCGCCGTGGTAGCCGTCAACAGCCGGATGGTGGCCCTCACTCGCTCGGCTGAGGGCTCTCCGCCGGACTGACCAGCAGGCGTGTCGAGCAGTACTTGGAAGGCCAGGTTGTGAAGGGCGTCGCCCGAGATCACCGCGTCGTCCACCCCGAAGACTGCCCACACCGTCGGACGGTGCCGTCGCTCCACGTCGCCGTCGACGATGTCGTCGTGCACCAGAGAGAAGTTGTGCACCAGTTCCACAGCGGCCGCTCCGGGCACCGCCACCGCACCATCGGCGCCTACCGCCTCGGCCGATAGCACTGCCAGGGCAGGACGCAGGCCCTTACCTGGTCCGGCCGTCGACGGCGACCCATTGGCCTCCACCCATCCGAAGTGGTAACGGGCGGGTAAGCGAAGCTCGTCGCACAGGCGATCCACGGCAGCCACTAGCGCCGGTTCCACCAACTCTCGGGCCCGTACGAGGACCGCCGGAACCGCCGCCATCAGTCCCGCCGGTCGGGCAAAAAGCGAAAAGCGTCGCGTACCTCAGCCACCCGGGCCGGATTCACGTCAGCCATGACTACACCCTCGGTGTAGTCGACGCCCTCGGCCACCACCTCGCCGGACGGGTCCACGATCACCGTGTCACCCGAGTAGGTCAGCCCGTTGGCCTCCCCCACCCGGTTGACGCCCACTACGTACGCCTGGTTCTCGATGGCCCGGGCCACCAGCAAGGCACTCCAGTGGTCGCGCCGCGACTCGGGCCAGTTGGCCACTACCAGGTAGGCGTCGGTGTCCAGCGCCCGATCCCAGAAGGCGTTGGCGAACCGCAGGTCGTAGCAGACGAACAGGGTCAGCCGGAGGCCGTCGATGGTGACGGTGACCGGAGTGTCGCCGGCCCGGTAGGCCTCGTGCTCGTCGGCGAACGTGAACGGATGAAGCTTGTCGTAGTGGTGCTGGGTGCCGTCCGGGCCGACCAGCAGGAACCGGTTCACCGGCAGCGCCCCGGGCTCGCCGTCCGGATCGTCACGTGTCGGAATCGATCCACCCACCCAGATGTCGTGGACCGCGGCTTGTTCGGCCATGAACTGCTCGGTCGGTCCACCCGGCGGTTCGGCGATCCGGTCGGCGGCCAGCGAGAAGCCCGGTCCGAACATCTCGGTCAGCAGGACCATGTCGGCCCCGTCGGCAGCCGCCTCGGCGATCATCGGAGCCACCCGGGTACAGGTGGCTGGCGCGTCCTCCCAGGCGATGTTGTGCTGCAGGGCGGCGATCTTCATGTGATCAGGCTGTCAGACGGGACAGGCGATCGACGGCTTCGTGGAGCACCTCGAACTGCTTGCAGTAGGCGAATCGGACGATCGAACGCCCAGCCGACTCATCGTCGTAGAAGACCCGGTTGGGGATGGCCACCACGCCACACCGCCCGGGCAGGTCACGACAGAACTCCATGCCGTCGTCGTAGCCCAGCGGTGCCACGTCGGCCGTCACGTAGTAGGTCCCCTGTGCTGGCAACACGTCGAGGCCTACCGAACGCAGCCCGTCGGCCACCAGGTCACGCTTGGCACACAGGTCGTCGGCCAGCACGGTGAAGTAGCTGTCACCCAGGGTCAGGGCGGTCACCATGGCCCGCTGGAATGGGGCCCCGCTGGTGAACGACAGGTGTTGTTTGACGGTGTGCACCGCGTTGACCAGTTCCGTGGGGCCATGGGCCCACCCCACCTTCCAGCCGGTCAACCCGAACGACTTGCCCCCCGACGAGATGGTCACCGTTCGCTCGGCCATGCCAGGAAGGGTCGCCAACGGGATGTGGCGGGTCGCGTCGTAGGTCATGTGCTCGTAGACCTCGTCGGTCACCACCAACAGGTCATGGGTGATGGCCAGGCGGGCGATCTCGGCCAGTTCGGCTTCGGAGAACACCTTGCCCGTCGGGTTGTGTGGCGTGTTGATCAGGATCAGTCGCGTGGACGGGTTGATGACCGCCTCGAGCTCGTCCGGGTCGAACGAATAGTCGGGCGTCCGCAGGGTGACGGCTCGCCGGACGCCCCCGGCCAGCTCGATGACCGCCGCGTACAGGTCGAAGTAGGGCTCGAAGACCACCACCTCCTCACCCGGTTCGACAAGGGCCATGATCGCCGCCCCGATGGCCTCGGATGCGCCGGTGGAAACCATGACGTCGCCGGGGTCGACCTGCTGGCCGTAAAATCGGGCCTGATGGTCGGCCACGGCCCGGCGCAACTCGGGGATGCCCCGGTCGGGCGGATACTGGTTGAAGCCGTCCCGGATGGCCTGGATGGCCGCCGCGGTGACCTCGGCCGGACCGTCGGTGTCGGGGAATCCCTGCCCGAGGTTGATGGCCCCCGTCTCGACGGCCAGCGTCGACATTTCAGCAAAGATAGACAGCCGGTGACCCTGCATCCGCGACACCAGATGGGCGTTCGGACGATCGGGCACGACGGTCACTCGGCGGGATAACGCTCGAGCAACTTACGGGCTATCACCATCTTCTGGATCTCGCTCGTGCCCTCGCCGATGATCATCAGCGGGGTGTCACGGAAGTAGCGCTCCACGGGGAACTCGGCGGTGTAGCCGTTGCCGCCGTGAATCCGCAGGGCATCGGTGGCGATCTCAAACGCCGCCTCGGAGGCGAATAGCTTGGCCATGCCGGCCTCCATGTCGACTCGCTCGCCCTCGTCGGCCCGCCGGGCCGCGTCGTAGGTCATGAGCCGGGCCGCCTGAAGCTTGGTTGCCATCTCAGCCAACTTGAACTGGATGGCCTGATGCTCGTAGATGGGCCTGCCGAACGTTTCACGCTGCTGGGCATACCGCATCGCCGCCTCAAACGCCGCTTGGGCTACGCCGACGGCACGCGAGGCAATGTTGATGCGACCCAACTCGAGCGCCGAGAGTGCGTACTGGCGGCCGTGGCCGATGCCTTCGTCGCCGCCCAGCACGTTGGCGTGCGGAACCTTGTGGTCTACGTAGGACATTTCGACCGTCTCGAGGCCCTTGTAGCCCAGTTTGTCGATCTTCTTGGATACCGAGATGCCCTCGAACGTCTCGCCGGGCTCCTTTTCAACTAACAGGCAGGTGATGCGGTCGTCCGGCGTGCGGACCATCAACATGACCAGCGAGGCCCGGACACCGTTGGTGACCCACATCTTCGTGCCGTTCACCACCCACTCGTCGCCGTCCCGCTCGGCCTTGCAGCGAAGGGCCCCGGTGTCACTGCCCGCGTCAGGCTCCGACAACGAGAAGGCGGCCCGGAACGAGCCGTCGCACATCCGCGGCAGGAGGCGCTGCTTCTGTTCGTCGGTTCCGAACCGGCCGATCATCGTGACGCCGATCTTGTGGGTGTTGAGGATTCCGGCCAGCGACATGAAGCCCCGCGACAGTTCCTCGATGATCCGGGCGTAGGTGGTGATGTCGAGGCCTAGGCCGCCGTACTCCTCGGGGATGGTCGAGCCGAACAGGCCGAACTCGCACATCTGGTCGAACATGGCCTGCGGAAACTCGTCGGCATGTTCGAACTCGGCCACGTTCGGGATGACGTCGCGGTCCACCCACGATCGGATGGTGCCGACGATCTCGTCGGCCAGCGCCTGATCGGTCGCCATCGGATGACTCTTTCTGTTCGATGTCTGTCTCTACGGATGCTCCCCGGTGAGGAGCGTGTGGGTCTACGGGCGTGATCTTCCCAGCCCGATAGGGGCGGGGCCACCCCGGCGGGAAGCCAACCTGTCAGTGCGTCGTCGACACCAGTGCCCGGCGACCAGTACTGAGGAACTGGTCGGTGAACCCGTCTCAGGCTTCGGAGCGAGCTATCGCACCGACGCTACCCAGCACCGGACCGGTGAGGGCCAACGCCCCGGCTGCCACTGCCGCGCAGAACAGGAAGCCACCGGGTCGGTCGGTGAGCGCCACCACGGCCCCCACCAGGAAGCCACCCACTGCGATAGCCAGGTCGAACGCGATGCTGAACGACCCGATGGCATGGCTGCGTTCGGCGTCAGGTGCACGGTCCACCACCAGTACGAAGAGGGCTGGAAACAGGAAGCACTGTCCGAGGGCCATGACCATCGCTCCGGCGTAGACGCCCGCTGGTTGGATCCACAGGCCAAGGACCAACATCCCGGCCGCCGTAAATCCCATGGATAGCCGGGTGGTGGCCAACGATCCCAACCGGTCGGGGATCTTCGCTCCGAACAGTCGGACTGCCACCACGAGCCCCGCGAATGCCGCGAACACCGTGCCTGACGAAGCGACGCCCACGTCAGCGGCGTGCAGGGCCATAAAAGCCAGGAAGCCCGAGTAGGCCAGCAGGCCGACGAACAGCATCACCCCGGGACGGATGGCCGCCGGGTGGAGCCGCCACCGGAACAGCGGCACGTCGGGCGGGTCAAGCGGTCGGCCCGGTGCAGCTCGGGCTAGCAGGACCGGCACCACTCCCAACACGGCGGCCACCACGAACGCCCGGTCCGGCCCACCGTTGTCCATTAGCCACTCGCCGAGGGCCGGACCAAGGGCCAGGCCGGTGTAGAGGGTGACGGTGAAGTAGCTAGTGGCTTCGCCCCGGCGATCGGGCGGCGAGAGGTCCTGAATGGCCGACGAGATGCCGATGAAGAAGGCAGCCTCGCCCATGCCCAGCACCAGTCGGGCGGCCACCACCATGGTCACCGAGGTGGCGGGCACCAGTAGCAACAACGAGGTCGAGACCCCGACTGAACCCAAAAGTAGGAGGAATCGGCGGCCTCGTCGATCGCCCAGCGGCCCAATGAGGGGCCGCAGCAACGCTGCGGAAAAGCCGAAGGCCCCCACCGACAGGCCGACGGCCACGCCGCCTCCCCCGAGGTCGTGTTCCACGAAGGCCGGAACGACCGGCCAAGTACTGCCCAGTGCGGTGAAGTAGCCGAACGACGCCAGGCACAACACGAGGAATCGTGGGGTGGCCAGCCGGTCACCCGCCTCTGGTCCGGTCGTTGCTGGTCCCGCCATCGGCGCACAGTACGGTCCAGTCGGTGCACAACCAAGATTCGGACCGTGACCTGGTCGACGGTGAGATCGGCGGGGACCCCCACCCGAAGAAGCAGTACACGACGTTCGTGGCCGAGCGGGGAATCGCCGCTCCCCGGGCGGTTGCCTTCGACGCGGCCTGCGCCCTGATCAGTGAGGCGACCGGAGGCCCGGTAGTGGACGGCAGCCCCGAACCCCACGGTCTCGGTGCCCGCTTCGAGTTCACGCTCGGCGATCTGGACCTCTCCGAAGAGGTCATCTCCTTTGAGCCACCGTGGCGCCGGGTATACGAACTCTCTGGCGCCCCGGTGGCCCTCTATCAGGGAACCACGGCATTCACCGATCAGGGCGACCGCTGCCTCATGGCTTGGTCGATCGTGGTGGATCCCCTAGCAGACGGCGCGTCGGACACCTTCCTGGCCCATGCGGAATCGTTCCTAACCCGCTTCGCCGACGACGTGAAGGCTCGCGCTGAAGCCGTCTGATCCAAGCCAGTCTGAAACAACCGGGCCTTAGCCCAGGAAAGAGAACCCACATGCGTATCGCCATCAATGCTTCAGCCGAACTACAGCACACCGACCTCGGTCGACTCCGCGCTCACGCTGTCCAGGCCGCTGAGGATGGCTTCTCCGGGTGGTGGCTGGCCCAGACGGGGCTGATCGACGCCCTCACGGCGTTCACCGCACTGGCCGACGTCGCCCCCGGCATGGAGTTCGGCACCGCCGTCATCCCGACCTTTCCCCGGCATCCGACAGCGCTCGCCGGTCAGGCTTTGACCACGGCGGCGGCCCTTGGCGATCGTCCGCTGGTGCTGGGCATCGGCCTCTCGCACCGCCCGGTGATCGAGGACATGCTTGGCCTCTCGTTCGAGAAGCCGATCCGCCACCTCATCGACTACCTGGAGGTACTCCAGCCACTACTGGAGAGCGGATCGGTCGACTACGACGGTGAGGCGTTCACCGCCCACATCGCGACCGGTCGCCCCGCCGACCGGACACCATCAGTGATGGTGGCCGCTCTCGGTGAACAGGCCCTCCGAGTTACCGGGCGCCGTACCGACGGTTCGATTCTCTGGATGGTCGGCGAACGGACGGTGGCCAACCACATTGCCCCGCGCCTGAACGAGGCCGCCGACACCGCCGGCCGATCGGCACCTCGCATCATCTGCAGCTTGCCTACCTGCGTGACCAGTGACGTCGATGCGGCACGGGCCGCTGCGAACGCCGTGTTCGAGATCTACGGCCTCCTGCCGTCGTACCGGGCCATGCTCGACCGTGAAGGCGCGGCCGGGCCGGGTGACGTGGCGGTCATCGGCAACGAGGAGCAGGTAGCAGCCCGCCTATCAGCGTTGGCCGACGCCGGGGTCACCGACTTTTCAGCCCTTGAGTTCGGGACCAACCCCGACGAGTCCGCCCGCACCCGGGCCCTGCTCACCAGCCTCGTGTAAGCAGCCTCCCGCAACCCATCGCCGGCAACTGGCCTCCGGGAACCGGTCGGTCGTCGAGGCGACCCCAGAACACCAACTGCTCGATGTCTCACATCTCAGCCCAGGCCTCGTCAAGGATCCCCATCAGCCGAGCGGTGACACCCGGCTGGTTCCGGCCGACACACTGACCAGCATGGTGCTTGTCGTTCACCCTGTTCTCGTCTCGTTTGCCACAGCCCGACGGTGGGGAGGGGGCGACGCTATGGTGTAGTCAAATCTGACGGACCGTCAGAAACGTCTCAGGAGTCTCCATGACGACCATCCCCCGCATCATCTCGGTCGACGACCACGTGGTCGAACCCCCCGACCTCTGGACATCACGTCTGCCGGCGAAGTACAGCGATCGCGGCCCCCGGGTCGAGCGCGACACCGCCGTGTTCAACTTCGAGGGCGGCGTCTTCTCCTACGAAAAGGGCGTTGAGGGCGGTCAGATGTGCGACTGGTGGATGTACGACGACCTCGTCTACCCGTTCCCCAAGCTCTCAGCAGCCGCCGGATTTGACGAACTCGACATCGTCCCCGTCACCTTCGACGAGATCCACCCCGCGGGCTGGAAGCAGGCTGACCGCCTGATCGCCATGGACGAGAACCATGTCGACGTATCGATCTGTTTCCCCAATGTGCTACCTCGGTTCTGCGGCCAGGCCTTCCTGGAGCGCGAGGACAAGGAACTCGCCCTGCTCTGCGTCCAGGCGTACAACGACTGGATGATCGACGAGTGGTGCGCCGGCGACGGCAACGGCCGACTCATCCCGCTCACCCTCATCCCCCTCTGGGACCCCATCGCCGCAGCCGCCGAGGTGTACCGCTGCGCCGAGAAGGGCTCGTTCGCCGTGGCCTTCTCGGAGAACCCGTACCCGCTTGGTCTCCCGTCTATCCATGACAAGGACCGCTTCTGGGACCCCTTCCTCCTCGCCTGTGAGGAGACCGACACCATTGTCAACATGCACATCGGGTCGAGCTCCAAGATGCCGACGACCTCGCCGGACGCCCCGTTCGCAGTGTCCTCGACCATCACATTCGCTAACGCCATGGGTTCGATGTGCGACTACATCCTTTCGGGCACCTTCGTCCGGTTCCCCAAGTTGAAGATCGCCTACGCCGAGGGCCAGGTGGGCTGGATGCCCTACGTCATCGAGCGCATGGACAAGATCTGGGAGGAACGGGGCGACGCGAGCTTCGGCATCGACCTTCCCGAGCCGCCCAGTACGTACATCCCGGGACACATCTGGGGCTGCATCTTCGACGACGAGACGGGCCTCAAGAACCGGGACGTCATCGGCATGGACCAGATCTGCTTCGAGGTCGACTTCCCCCACGCCGACACGACCTACCCCCATACCCTGGACGTGGCGACGAAAATCTGTGCCAGAGCGGGGCTCGATGACGGCGAGATCTACAAACTGATGCGGGGCAATGCGATCGAGGCATTTGGCCTCCAACGCTTCGGCATCACCGCCTGATTGCCCAATCTCCGGCGGGGCACCGGTAGCCCGGACAGGGGATCGGAATCACGAACGGGTGAAGGCGGGGCTGAAGGCGTCGCGGGGCACCTCGTCAAGCGCCGTGGCCACCTCCTCGACCGACGGGCCGATGCGATCGGCCAACGGGGCCAGGGCATCCATGTCAATCCGGTAGACCTTCGATGCGTTCTCGGCAAAGACCTTCCGCAGGTCGGCCTCGTCCCAGTCGCTGAACGACCGACGCAGGTGCAGCCGGTTGTAGGGGAAGGTGCTCTCGTTGTGTGGGTAATCGCTTCCCCACATCATCCGGTCGACGCCGACCTTCTTCATCGCCGAGGCCTCTGACGGACTGGGGAAGCTGGCCCCGATCCAGACGTTGCGTGCGAAATAGTCGCTCGGCTTGTCGGGTAGTACCAGTTCGGCCGGGAAGCCCAGCTCGCCGACCCGGCCTGACGCCATCTGGGCGTGGTAGCCGTCCATCCTTCGTAGGTCCTCGATCACCCAACCCACACCCTGTTCGGTCATCACATAGCGGAGTTCGGGGAACCGGTCGAAGACGCCCGACATGATCAGGTGCGACAGGTTTCGGTGGGCGAAGAACGGCACCTCCAACAGGAACATGAGGCTGGCTGCCGGAGCATCGCCGTAGCTGGGGTTGCCCGATCCACCGTGCTGGGTGATGGTCAGGTCGAGGTCGCGACACGCCGCCCACACACGGTCGTACACCGGGTGGTAGAGCCCGGGCATACCCGAATCCGGCGGCACCGCTGGGAGCATGAAGCTGGAGTGGCCGTTGGCAGCCGCCAGCTCGAGGTCCGCAATGGTGTCGTCGAGGTCGTTAAGAAACACCTGGGGCAGCCCGCAGCGACGCTCCGGGTGGGCGGCGCAAAAGTCGGCCAACCAGCGATTGTGAGTCCGGATGCCCTCCAGGCGCCGCTCGTACTCGTCCCGGTCGGTGGCCGGGTAGGTGATGAGCGCTCCGGTCGGGAAGAACGGCGGCACGGTGTTGGGGAAAACGATCTCGGCGGCCACACCCTCGGCATCGAGATCGCCATTGCGCCGATCGTCATCCCAGTTGCGCGACCGTCCGTCGTCCTG